>Ga0209006_10004333_pt1 | contig 12880 bp, 6 predicted proteins | sample JacPin_JW_Ref_O2_FD_188567 | JGI IMG/M metagenome (GOLD analysis project Ga0209006, IMG submission 188567) | Forest soil microbial communities from Algoma, Ontario, Canada - Jack Pine, Ontario site 1_JW_Ref_O2 (SPAdes) (version 2) | ecosystem: Environmental > Terrestrial > Soil > Boreal...
TAGGCTGATTCACATTGATTACTGTGGTGCCGCTTCGGAAGAGGCTGATCAGATGTAGCAGGCCCATGCCCGTCCACGACCACACGACGAGGCCTACCACGGCGAGCGCGATCCCCGCGCCCGCAAGAATTCCGCGAATTGGAAACCGCTCCCGTTCGATGTTTGGCGGGACGAAATTCATTCCTCTACTTTGCCTGAATCGCAGGATTTTACGACGCAGAAATCAAAGGCAGCGCCTTCCGCAGCCGCGCTATCACGCGCTCTTTGCCCAGCGCCACCATCGTATCGAAGAGCGGAGGGGCCACCGCGCGCCCCACAATCGCCACGCGAGTCGCATTGATCAGCATGCCGGCTTTCACGCCTTCCGCTGCCGCCACAGCCCGCGTGGCCGCATCACACGCATCGTGATTCCATTCCGGCAAGGCCGCGAGAGCATCGGCAAGTTTCGCGAGAAGCCCGGGAACTTTCTCATCTTTCCAGAATTTCGCCCGCGCCTCCGGCTCATACTCGAAATCGTCCGTAAAGAAAGCCCGCGCCCATCCCGAAAAATCGTGCAGCAAGCGCGTTCGCGGCCGGATCAAATCCACAGTACGCGCGAACCATTCCTCCTCAGCGCCAGCCCACGCATCTTTCCACAATCCGGCGCGCTTCAATTCCGCCTCAACGTACGGCAGGATCTCCTCCACCGGCGGCTTCTGCAAGTACTGCGTGTTGAACCATTCCAGTTTCGCTCGGTCGAAAATCGCATTCGTACGGCTTACTCCCGAAAGCGAAAATCTCTCAATCAACTCTGGAGTCCGCATATATTCTGCGTCACCACCAGCCGACCACCCGAGCAGCGCCAGAAAATTTCTGAACGCTTCGGGCAAAAATCCCTCATCCGCATACGAACCGACGCTCGTCGCCCCATGCCGCTTCGAAAGCCGGGTCCGATCCGCACCAAGAATCAGCGGCACATGCGCGAAAATCGGCGGCTCCGCCCCCAACGCGCGGTAAATCAACACCTGTTTCGGCGTATTCGATAAATGATCAGCCCCGCGAATAATGTGCGTAATCCGCATGTCGATATCGTCCACCACCACGCTCAATTGATACGTTGGCAAGCCCGAAGACCGCAGCAGCACAAAGTCCTCAATCTCCGCATTCTGCACTTCCCGCGGGCCAAACACGGCGTCCTCGAATTTGGTAACCCCCGTCCGCGGAACCTTAAAACGAATCGCCCGCGGAATCCCCTGCGCTTCTTTCGCGGCTCTCTCCGCCTCGCTCAAATCGCGGCAATTGCAGGCAACCATCTTTTCCGATTTCGGCGTTTCATCGTCGCCCTCGCCCTCTTGCTCCTCGTGCGCCGCGTCGGCTCCCCCGTAAGCCAAGGGCTTGCAGTAACACGCATAAGCCGCCCCGCTCGCCAGAATCTTCTCCCCAGCGGCGCGATACATTTCCAGCCGCTTCGACTGAAAATACGGTCCCTCGTCCCATTCAACTCCAAGCCACTTCAGCCCTTCCAGGATGCCATCCACAAGCTCAGGCCGATTGCGTTCCACGTCGGTATCTTCGATCCGCAGCAGAAGTGTGCCACCCTCATGCCGTGCGAAAAGCCAATTGAAAAGAGCGGTGCGCGCGCCGCCAACGTGCAGATATCCCGTGGGAGAAGGAGCGAATCGCACACGCGGTTTTTGCGGGGAATTCATTCAGTCAATCCCTTCATGATTCGGAAACAATCCATCTTAGCGGATAGCCCTCTCGAAATCGAGAGAGCGCAGCGGAAACAGATGAAACGACTGGAGTTGGTACGAGGGTACTGTTGACCGTTTTTGACTCATCAGCCATAGTCACTATTGGATGCGGCACTGCGCTTTCAGCCCAGATTTGCTGTCAATTGCGCGCCAAGTCCAGGACTCGCCGGACGTTGACCTCCACGAAACTCGACTGGACACGTCGCCGGAAGGCTGGCAGTTTTCTGATATTCTCGGCGGAGACCCTTGTTCCGGAAGAAGTCTAGGAAGAAGGCGGTAAGTTGTTGAGCCAACTCAATCCGACCTCCATTGTGCCACTGGCCAGCGCTTTCCTGCTTGGGCTGTTTTTTGTCTACGTCTATCTGCAAAAACGGCAGGAATATCTGCTCGCATGGTCAATCGGCTGGCTCCTGATTGCTGTTCACTTCGTTCCGACCATGTTGCCTCCGGCAATTGCCCTTCCTAAATGGGTATGGAGCGCGAACGAATGGGTTCTCGCGATTGCAGCTCTTTCTTTCTATTGTTCCGCGCGGCTCTATGGCCGCCTCACCGTCCACTTCCGCGCCATTTTCGCCGTGGCCGCTGCTTTGGCAGTTTGGGCCGTCGCATTTGACCGCGGTTGGACCCAGGCCCCGTTGGGCCTTTCCGTTACGCTCACGTTTTTCTTGGTCGCACGCACCTTCTGGGAAGAAGGCCAAAAACAGGAATCGCGAGCGGATCTTCTGCTCGCTATCACATTCGTCTTCTGGGGCCTGCTTCGCGTCGCGACCGTCGTTCAAGTGTGGCTGGGGCGCTTTCAAAACATCAATCTGCTTCCGTTGGTGGCTCTTCCGGAGCTTTTTGCTGCTGTGCTGATGGTGATGGCCGTTTACGAAGAGGAACGCCGCCGCGTCGAACGAAACATGCTGGCGCTTTCGAACCTGAACCTCGCGACGTCCAGCTTTGTCGGCGGCGAAATTCAGAAGATGCTGGCGCAGGCGCTCGATCGAGTCCTGAATGTGGTACGCATACCTGCCGGCGCTTTATGCCTGCATTACGGCGATTCGGAAGGACCCACATCTGTCGTCGTCACCGGCATGGGCGAGGCGTTCTGCTCCGCAGCACAGCAGGATGATCTTGACGAGTACATCGTAAACCTCGTGGCTCGTCTCGGCGGGCTCGTGGTGCTGCGCAACCTCGCAAGCGATTCCGATTACCGCACGCTCGAAAAAGAGGAACAATTTCAGCATCTGCGCAAGCTGCTGCTCAACCAGGGGCTTCGAACCGTCGTGGGAATCAGCTTGCAAGCCAAGGAACGCGTCTTTGGAGTTCTTCTACTCGGCACTCCCGATAACCGCAATTTCACCGCAGCCGAGCTCAGGCTTTTGCTCGCCCTTGGTCATCAGATCGGCATGGCGGTTGAAAACAGCTACCTGATTCAGCAGACGGCTCGCCGCAGCGAAGAGCTGCACATCTTGAATGAAATCGGCAGAGCCCTGAGCTCCACGCTGCAGCCTGACATTCTCTTCGAGCGCATCTATTCGGAAATTCGCAGACTGCTCGACGTAAGCAGTTTCTTCATTGCCTTCTACGATGGCAAGTCCGACGAAGTGCGATTCGAGATTGAAGTGTTGGATGGCGAGCGGCAACCCAAACGGACTCGTCCGCCGGGAAATCACCTGGTTGAGTTCGTTGTCCGCGGGCGTCAACCGCTCCTGATCCGCGATCACTTCCACCAGGAAACCACTCGGCTTGGATTTGAGCCCGTTCGTGATGCGGGTTCAATCTGCGTGGTGCCGTTGATTCTTTACGACCGCGCCATCGGCGTGATGGCCGTGCACAGCCCCAACGAACGCGCCTTCGACGAGGGCCACGTTGAGTTGCTCCGTGTTCTCTCGAGCGAAGCCTGTATCGCAATCGAGAATTCGCGTCTATTCGCCGAAGAACAGAAGAAATCGCGGCATTTGACCCTGGTGAATAATATTTCGAGCCATGCGATCACCACCCTGAATCCCGAAGAAATGCTCGCGAAAATCGCCTCGGAGATAGAAACGGGGCTCACGTATGACCATATCGGCATCGCTGTGCTCGACTATTCTGCAAAGGAGCTTGTAATTCAGGCGGAAGCGGGGGTAAGGCACGACGCCATCGGACGCCGCATTCTGCTGGGTGAAGGCCTGATCGGCCAGGTGGCACGAAGCGGACAACTCGCGATCGTTCGCGAAGTGAACGCAAGTACTCCCCGGCTGATCGTGCCGGGAAGCGTGTCGGCGATTGCCTTGCCCGTGGCTTATGCAGATAGTCTTCTGGGCGTTTTGTATGTCGAATCTGCTGAGAAGTGTAACTTCCCGGATGAGGAGGTTCTTGTCCTCCGTACTCTCGCCGATCTCTTCGCGGGTGCGCTTCACAATGCGCTTACGTTCCAAAAGGCCCAGGAGCAGGCCATCACCGACGGCCTCACCGGCGTCAAGACTCACCGTTACTTGATGGAGACGCTCTCGCAAGAATGGAAACGTTCAACGCGCGCAAATCGCCCCTTCTCCCTCGTGCTGATGGACCTGGACCGCTTCAAGTTTGTGAATGACTTCTATGGCCACCTCGAAGGCGACGTGGTCCTGCAGCGTGTCGGTCACATCCTCGAGCAGAATTGCCGCCGTTCGGATGTGGTGGCGCGATACGGTGGTGACGAATTTGTGATCCTGATGCCGGAAACCTCTGTGGAGCAGGCGCGCCAGCTCGCGAGCAAGCTCCGCGGCTGGATTGCTTCCGATCCCCTGCTGCGCGACAAAAACATCACCGCAAGCTTCGGAATCGCCGGCTTTCCGGTACATGGTTCCACACCCCAGGAACTCATCCAGGTGGCGGACTCTTCGATGTACCTATCGAAACATCAGGGTGGCAATTCCGTTTCGAGCGCGGAGCAGACCGACCCGAACGATACGAAGCGCTGGAAGAAAGACGTGCTGGAAGCGTATCTAGGGGTCACGTTGAAGCGCCTATTCTCCACCGGCCCGGAAGCGTTCGACGAAATCTACCGCCGCCTGGAGCAATTCACGCGTTCGCTCACGGAACAGGGACAGGGCAACACCGAATTGCTGCCGCCCGCAGTGGTTGACACCGTAACGTCACTCGCGCTTGCCATTGACGCGAAAGACCACTACACCCAGGGCCATTCGCAGAAAGTTTCCGCATACGCGGTGATGATCGCAGAGGCCCTCGGAATGGACCCTCCGGAAGTGGAAGAGATTCGCCTTGCGGGTTTGCTGCATGACATCGGCAAGGTCGGGATTCCCGAACCGATCTTGAACAAGTCTGGCCCACTCGACGCCGCCGAGTGGGAAACAATGAAAACGCACACAGAGCTGGGAGCAAAAATTCTGGAGCCACTCGAAGCAATGAAACGCATCCGCTTGATGGTGCGCCATCATCACGAGTTCTACGACGGCACCGGCTATCCGGATCGCATGGAAGGCGAGCGCATTCCACATGGCGCGCGTGTGATCGCGATCGCCGACGCTTACGACACGATTACTTCAGAACGCACCTATAAGAAGGCACGGACTCCCGAAGATGCGTTCCTCGAACTCGAACGTTGCGCTTCCAACCAGTTCGATCCCTCGCTCGTGCGCGTGTTTATAGAGGTGATGCGCCGCGCCCCTCGGCAGACCGTTGAAGCGGGCGTGAGCGCCTCGGATCATCCCAGCGATTCGGCGCTCGCATAAAGCACATCCGCGCGTTTCTTCCCGCAATGCTGGACGCGAGAAATCCTTCCCGGTAAAGTCTTTCGTGCGACTTTGTGTGCCGGAGAAGATGATGCGAACTGCGACCGTGAAGTGGGAAGGTAACGAGGAATTTCTCGCCACAATGCCATCGGGGCAGACCGTCCTGTTCGATGCCGCGAGTGAACACAAGAAGGGACCCAGCCCGAAGGAAACACTGCTTGGCGCGCTGGGGGCATGTACTGGAGTTGACGTAGTTTCAATCTTGCGAAAAAAACGACAAGACCTTCGGTCGCTCGAAGTAAGCGTTTCGGGCGAAGACGCGCCGGATCCCCCTCAGGTTTGGACGAAAATCGAAATCGTCTACCGGCTCACGGGCAAGCTTGACGACAAAGCCGTGCGCGACGCGATCGAGCTGAGCGAAACGAAATATTGTTCCGTTTCCGCGATGCTTGGAAAAACCGCAAAAATCACCTACCGGTACGAAATCATTCCTGCGGATTAATTCGAGTGACCGCAACTTTCGGGCTTCCACACTTGTCTTGCTGGAGCGCGATTGCATACAATCGCCGGATTATCCTGGGCAAACGGAGAGTGTAATGGGCCGACGCATTGCCGCGAAGATCACCGGAGTGGCCGGGTACGTGCCGCCGCGCTTGGTGACTAATTTCGATCTCGAGAAGATTACAGACACCACTGACGAATGGATCCGCACGCGCACCGGCATAATCGAACGCCATTACGCCGACCCGGGAATGGCTAGCTCGCATCTGGGAACCGAAGCAGCGAGAAAGCTTCTCGAGGCAAAAGGCATCCCCGCCGAAGAAATTGAAATGATCGTTCTCGCCACGGTCACGCCGGACATGTTGTTTCCCTCGACCGCTTGCCTAATCCAGGATCGCCTGGGCGCTTCGAAAGCTTGGGGGTTCGATCTCTCGGCGGCCTGCTCAGGTTTCGTCTATGCACTCACCGTAGGCGCGCAGTTCGTGGGGGCCGGCTCGCACAAGAAAGTTCTCGTAATTGGTAGTGACGTAATGACCTCGATCCTCGACTTCAAGGATCGAGCCACCTGCGTCTTGTTCGGCGATGGCGCAGGCGCAGTTCTCGTCGAGCCCGCCGCGTCGGATTCTGAGGGCATCATTGATTTCGTGAACGATGTGGACGGCTCGGGCGGCTGCAACCTCTATATGCCCGCAGGCGGTTCTCTGCATCCGTCATCGCAGGAAACTGTCGAGAAGCGCATGCACTACGTCCATCAGGAAGGCGCACAAGTTTTCAAATATGCTGTGCGGCGTATGAGCGAACTGGCCGTTGAGATTCTGGAGCGCAACGGTCTTACAAGCCGCGACCTCACGCTCGTAGTGCCGCATCAGGCAAACCTGCGCATCATTCGCGCGATGCAGGAGCGCCTCGGCGTGGATGATTCCAAAATCCTCATCAACATCGACCACTTCGGTAACACAACCGCCGCCACGATTCCCCTTGGCCTCATGGACGCCCTCGAGCAGAAGCGCCTCCGCAAAGGCGACCTGGTCCTCTTGATCTCGGTCGGGGCCGGATACACCACAGGAGCAATGCTACTGCGCTGGGCCTACTAACGGCTTCTGTGCACGCAAGCTCGCGCCTGTTAACGAGTGCAAGAATCGCCCAATTCTCGGCGGAATCTAGTGCCACGCCGCGCCATATTTCTCGCAGCGAAACTCAAGGAGTGACTTCACTGCGAAGATGCTTGGCCAGCCTTTCGATGCGTTTGAGATTGTCAGCGAGATCCTTTGGGTACTGATTCTTTGTCACCAGTTCAATTTGGGAAGGCACGCCGTCGGCCAGTATCTTTAATTCGTTCGCCTCCTTCTTCACCTGTTCAACGTCGATCTTCCGGCTGTGCGGTTGCATCGGTGGTTCGAGAGGCTGATTCGCTTGCTGGTCGGCTGTAACTATTCCGGGTGGCTTTGGATGCTGGCTGAAAGCGAAGGAAACAGAAAGGATAAAGAATAAGCAAAGCCACAAAGGAAATTGCAGCATAAAGCCTCCTTTGTGCGGAGTGTAATACCGCAGAGAGGCAAATCCGCAGTGAAAACGCCAATGGCTCCGGTCACCCGGAGCCATTGGCGTCTGTATATTGCCGGTGCCGGTTCGCTCAAGGAGAAGCGAACCAGCGCCAGGTTAGAATTGAAGCTTCAACCCCCATTCAATCGTTCGTGGGGCGCCGAAGGCAAACACGCCGGTACCAGCACCGATCCGGTCGGGACGGCCAGCTTGCACCGTGCCGTTGATCGAGCCGGGGTTCCCGTTGAGCTGGCCCGCGAGGGTATTGGCAGCTGAGTCGAAGTTGGAGAAGTTGAACAAGTTGTAGAAATTCACGCTCGGCTGAACCGTCAAACGCTCGTGAAAGAAATGGCCTACCCAGCTGAATTCCAGGTCGAAGGCCTTCAGCCAACCGAGTCCCACTTGTCCCGGGACGACCGGTGCCACGTGAGTTGACACGCCGCCCAGATCCTGCAACTGCGAAAGAGTGAACAGGCCCTGATTGATAAGCGCCTGTCCGGCCGGAGTCGGGAGCGTACCGCCAATCGTAGCGTCGTAATTCGAGACGGCGTTAGCAAGCCCTCCGGGTCCGATTGAACGCATGAACGCTCCGACGTGGTACAGACTGTAGCTGCACTGACCACCCATCGTGCCGCAAGTGGAATCCGTCTCGGCGATCGGTAGTGGATTGCCTACCTGACCGCTGCCAATGAAGTCAGACGTGAAAATCCCGTCTGGGCCGGCATTCGTCGCGGTTGCCACTGGGAGCACCGTCGGCGTTGCTGCGAACGGAGACCAGAAGTGGGAAATCATTCCAAGACGGAAGCCAAGCGGTATATCGGCATATCCGCCAAAATTGAACTGGTGCGTTCGATCCAGAGAGCCCGGACCAATAAGGCTCAATGGATTGCGGTTGTTAAGGCCAGTGGACACGAAGTCCGCATCACCGCCCGCTATGTTCGCGCCAGATGCAATCGATCCGGCATTGACGTAGCGAGAGAATGTGTACGTGCCCTGGAAGTTCAGGTACTTGACGCCCCTGAACGGGTGCTGAACATTTTGAACCAACTTCAGGTCCAAGCCGTTGTATACCGATCGTCCGCCCGAATGGAACTCATAGAAGGCGCCGACGTTCCGGTTGCTCGCTGCGAATGCGCAGTTCGGGCAAGGAAAAGGACCCTTGTCGTTCGCGGAATCGAGGCCGTTCGCAGAAAAGTCCGCCATTGTCGCCCCACCGGTGGCATGCAACCCCGGGCAAGCGACAATCGCGTCCGCAACGGAAGGAACCCCGCAGGCGGCCAGTGTAGCTGTGACGGCAGCCGCACCCAACGTTGGATCGTAGTTGGAAACGTCTCCGGACTTGTTGACATCGGTCGATAGCAAGTAATGCAACCCGACGTTTCGAACATAGTCAGCGCTAAATACCATTCCCGGACGCAACTCGCGCTGTACGCCTACGTTCATTTGAATCGACCGTGGAGATTTGTAATTTGGATCAAGGAAACCCGCTCCCGTAAGGTTTACTCCGCTAGCCGCCAACTGACCCGGCAGGAAAATGCCGTTTGCGCCCACTGGATTCGCCGCGAATGAAGCCTGGAGAGCAGTCTGGAAAGCCGCGGTGCAGTTGGCAAAGACCTGTCCTGCGCAATTGCCGCCGCCCGGCGCGATGGTGGCTCCGATCGGTGTGTTGCAAATTAAGTTCGACGTGGCTTGTTGGGCGGGGCTGGGCGTCCCGGAAATTGCTCCTGCCACGCCGAGGAGGTGTGCCGAACCGTCTCCGAACCCCACTACGCCCCCGGTCCCCGTGCCTCCGACGGGACCACTATTACACGCATTTTGAGTCGCGTTAAATTGGCCGGATGCAAGCTTCAGCTCGCGGTCGAACAGAACGTCATTGAACACGATATTGTCATAGAAAATCCCAACTCCGCCTCGGATCACGGTCTTGCCGTCGCTCTTCGGATCCCATGCAAACCCTGCTTGAGGCGCGAAGTTGTGATTGGGCTGCTTGACCGCATTTCCCGCCCCTGGGATGAAATTGTTGATTGCAGGAAGCGAGATGTCGCTATCGGTGCGGCCCGTATCCCGGTCATACCGGAGGCCGTAACTCAGGGTGAAGTTTGGCTTTACCTTCCAACTGTCACCGATGTAGGCGCCGACCCGGTCATCTGGACCCAGGCCGCCGGCCGGTTTTCCAAAGCGTTTCAGTTCGGTGAAAGACCCTTCGCCATTTCCCATCGTCACCGTGTCGGCGGTGTAATTCAAGGGGCAAGCGGAGCCGGTCTGGCCACCAGGGCACGTGAGAGTCCCCGGAGAGAACAGGTTACTGGATACATCCTGCGGGGTTAGTCCGAAGAAGCTGGCAAACGTCCAGCCCGTAATTCGGTTATAATCCACGCCCCACCGGATGATGTGTGATCCCCAGACATGGCTTCCGTCGTACTTCACCTGGCGATCGCTCTGAATTGTAGATTGTGGCGCCAGGAAGCTGGGGCCGCTCTCGAATCCTGTGCCACTGAGAAGTATCTCATTGGGAACGGATGCAAACGGCAGGTTGCTGCCCAGCACGGCATCCGAGATTACGTTCACGAATTTCAAGTATTCGGCTCGGAAGCTGTGAGTAAAAGAACCCTCATTGAAATCCACGCCGCCCGCAACTGTCTTGGTGCGGTCCTTGTTGTCATAAACGGAATAGTTGGCCGCGCCGCCAAAGTTTCCGACGTCAGAGGCCTGCCAAAAACTGAATCGTGCAAATGCCTTGACATTTTTTGAGATCGAATAATCGAGCTTGCCGATCGCGCTTGTGTCATGGAACGGCGCGGGAAAAGTGCCCGAGAACGAGTTCAGTGGGGGGGCCACCAGCACGCCGCCGGCGTCATGAGCAAGCAACCGCTCCGCGTCAGCAAAGAAGAACAGCTTGTCCTTGAGAATCGGGCCGCCCACGTCTCCGCCGTACTGGCCGCGCTGGAATTGCGCACCGCCCGGATAAGCGGCAGCCTGCGAGTTATCGCGGAAGAGTCCAAATCCTTCGCCGTGAAGCGTGTTGGAGCCCGACTTCGTTACTACGTTGACCGACCCTCCTGAAGTCAAGTCATTCGAAATGTCCAAACTGGATTGCGCGAGCTGGAATTCTTGAATCGCGCCGGCCGGAATACCGGTCGTTGTCGTGCCAACGTTTTCGTCGCTGACGTCTACGCCATCAACTGAAATCCTGGCGCTGCGGCCGAACTTTCCTCCAAACGAAATCGAGGAGAAACCAATCTTGGTCGGATCGAAGTTGCCGCCGTCCTGAATCTGGACGCCCGGCTCGAGCTGCGCAAGATCGAGGAAATTGCGGCCATTGATAGGAAGATTTTCAATCTGTGAAGCAGTCAAATCTCCTGACAACTGTGACTGCTCTGTATTTACTGAAATAGCGGTGCCCGTAACCTCGATGACTGTCGAGGAAGAACCCACTTCTAATTTTGCGTTTGCCGTTGTGATCTGGCCGACCTGAGCCACCACGGTCGTCTGATATGTTTTAAAACTGGGCGCTTCAACGCGCACTGCATAGTTCCCCGGCACGATCGGACCGGTGGAGAATGAACCTGCCGAACTTGAGGTCAAGTTGATTACCTGACCAGTGTCCGCGCGCGTAACTGTAATTTTGACGCCCGGCAGAATCCCACCCTGCGGGTCTGTCACAACCCCTTCGATGCTGCCCGTTGCGTTCGTCGCCTGTGCGTGCGCCGGTTGATGGCTCATGAGAACCACAGCCAAAAGCGCGAAAATCGATGCTGTAAATCGCTTCCAGTTCATACGCCCCCCTGAACTTTCACTAAGAATCGAATGTCGTCGGAAATTCTAGTGCACACTTGTAAAAGTAACCCCGTCGGCCACATCGCACGTTGGTTTCCAGCTTCATTCAGAAATACGGTTTTGATTTTCAGTAGTTTACGGGATTTTATTTAGAGGGAACTCCAACTGTTCGAATTTCCATATATGAGAAACACTGTGTGCGTACGCAAGATATTCGAATTTTCGGAGACTATGAGATTTCACATCAAGAAACCCATAGAATCGCGAACACGGCCCCGGGGGATACTAAGCAATTTAGTGTAGTTCTAAGGTCCGATTTCTTGCCATCTGGAGCGGAGGGATATCAGCTGGCAAAAACCTGCGGAGGACTATCGGGAGCCCCGCGAACGCGGCCCAGATCAAGTGCAGTGAAGCGGCAGTAGGTATTCCGTCAGTCCTTCGCGCTTCCTACGAGTTTTTCTACTTCGTCCGCTTCCTTTGGAATTGCGGCCGAGAGATTTTCTGGCGCGCCATTAGTGATGAGGATTGTGTCCTCCACGCGATAGTGCATCTGCTTATCGGGGAGATCGATGAAAGGCTCGACGGTGACGACTTGCCCGGGCTTCACAGGGCCGGTCGGACGCATCACGTCGTGCGTTGCGAGGCCGACGAAATGGCCTGGAAAGCCGCGCCACTGATCCCCAATTCCAGCCTTTTCGTAAATGGCTTTGCCGGCATCGGAGGCTTCGTCGTATGTGTGGCCGGGCGTGAGCAGCGCGATTGTTGTTTTCTGCGCTTCGAGTTCTACGGCGTACCACTTGGCTTGCTCGGGCGTGAACTTTCCGCTGATGTTGAAGGTGCGGGTGATGTCCATGGTCATATGATCGAGCGAGGCGGCGAAATCGAGCACGACGAGCTGGTTGGGTTCGATTTTGTGGCGGTCGGCAAAATAGTGAATCGTGTTGATGTCCGTACCGGAACTGACGATGGCGAGGTAGGCGACCCCTTGCGCTCCGTGGTCCATAAAGTAGCCGGTGGCGCGGGCCTCGATTTGATACTGATACATTCCCGGGCGCGCGTGGGCGATCGCTTCCTTATCCCCTTCGGCGCTGAGTTTTCCATTGCGGCGAAGTACCTCAATTTCCTGCGGAGTCTTGATGTTTCGCATTTCATCGATGAACGGAGTCACGTCATGGAAGTGCGCCATCGGGTAGCGCTCCTGCAGTAGTTTTGCGGGCGCCAGGTTGGAAGGCAAAGGTTCATGGTACGGGTGCGCAAACTTCCAGGCGTTGTCGCGGCCGGTCTCGGGGCGGGCGCCGTCTGCTTTATCGGGGAAATCCAGACGAATCCAAAGATCTTTCGAGGCGGATGGTCCGAATCCGTGCGTGGCGTAGGACAGGAAGATATCGATGTTCGCGATCGACGCCACATTCTTGAAGCCGAGAGCTTCGCGATCCGCAGGAGCAAGCGCTAGAAGGTTCGGGCCGTAGGTCTTGGCGGTTTGGGGCGTTTGTTCGGCCTCGAGAATAAATACGGTTTCCTTTTGACAGTCGAGCAACATCACCGCACCGGGATCCTGCAAGCCGGTGAAATAGTAGAAATCGTTGTCTTCGCGATAGTGAACAGCCTCGGGGATTTCATTGCGAG
>Ga0209006_10004334_pt1 | contig 12879 bp, 11 predicted proteins | sample JacPin_JW_Ref_O2_FD_188567 | JGI IMG/M metagenome (GOLD analysis project Ga0209006, IMG submission 188567) | Forest soil microbial communities from Algoma, Ontario, Canada - Jack Pine, Ontario site 1_JW_Ref_O2 (SPAdes) (version 2) | ecosystem: Environmental > Terrestrial > Soil > Boreal...
CCGGCCTCGGCGTCCGGAATTCGGGCCGCGAAAGCGGCCCTACTGCATCGGCCCGTGATGCTCTGGCGGACGTTTCTTGCGCGTCCCACCGCCGCCACGACGCGGCCGATCGGTGCTGTTGCCGGCCGCTGCAGGCTTCCGCGCCCGGCGCACCGGCTTGGGCTTCACAGGCGGAGGATTCGGTTCCAGCAGCGAAGGCTGGCCTTCCACGATGGGCTGCTTTTCGTCCTCCTCCTCTTCTTCGGCATGCTGCTCCGGCGGCCTCTCCGGCTCGGCGGGCGGGTAGAATTCGGCGCCCATAAAGACGATGGGCCCTTTCTCTTCATCCGGCTCCACGCGTACCACCAGCTTGTCCTGCGCGTAGTTGAGGAACTCGGAGAATTCCTGGAACCCGTACGCCGCAGCCGAGAAGTTCGGGACCTCGGTTTGCACCCAGGCTGCCAGGTCGTCGAGCAGAACGCCGTTCTCCATCTCCAGACGATGGGTCTCCAGCACGTCGCGCAGCGGGGGCAGCGCCTCTTCCGGCTTCGGCGTGGGACGCTCCGGCTGGGATGCGCCTTTGCGCTCGATGATGTAGCGCCCACCCTGGCCGCTCACGTTCACGTAATCGGCCTTCTTCAATTTCTCCACAAAGTCGGAGAAGCTGTTCGCGCCGTACGCCTTTTCGGTGAATGCCGAATCCAGCTGCAGCATGGTGGATTTCAACAGCCCAAGCTGCGGCTGAACGGCGCGGCGCTCCAACACTTGCAAAGCGCGCTCCACCAGCGGCATGGCCTGCGCCAGATCGAGCGGCGCCGGACGCATCCGTTGTCCGCCTTGCGGGCGATCCCTGCCCGGCTGCTGCTCGCCAATTTGCCCCTGCGGGCGCGGAGCACGTTCGCGACTCTGACCGCGATCCTCCGATAGCAGCGATTCGTAACTCACGAACTCGTGACAGTTCTGTTGCAGGATGGTGCTGGTGAAAGCTTTGCCTCCCACCACAAACACGGTCTTGCCGTATTCCTTCAGCTTGTTCACCAGAGGGATGAAGTCGCTATCGCCGCTGACAATGGCGAACGCGTTCACGTGCGGATGGGTAAACGCCATCTCCAGCGCATCCAGCGCCAGGTTGATATCGCCGCCGTTCTTGTCGCCGCGCGGGGAGGGCAGGCGCTGCACCATTTGCACGGCGTTCTCCGCCATGGAACGCGCCGCGCCTTCCTGCCGGCCCCAATTGGCGTAAGCGAATTTCGCCACCAGGTCGCCGCGCTCCTTGAGCGCATCCAGCGGCAGGGAAACATCAAATTCGCGCCGCAAAGTCGATTTCACGCCGATTTCGATGTTGTCGTAATCGACAAACACGGCGATGTTCAGTTTTTCTTGCATTTAGTTTTCGTTAGTACACGGCGCTCAGCGCCAATGTTTTGTTTTCAAAATAAGCGGGAATCTCTGTCCCGCGGTTGCCTCACGCAGTCTGCTTTACAGAAGACCGTATGAAGTCGACGATCGCTTCGAGCGACGCCCCAGGCTGGAATACAGCCGCAACGCCCAGCTTCTTTAGCTCGGCGGCGTCCTCGTCAGGAATTATACCGCCGACCAGGACCAGGACGTCGTCCATACCCTTTTCGCGCAGTAAATCCATAATACGCAGAACAATCGCGTTATGGGCGCCGGACAGGATGGACAGGCCAATAACCTGGACGTCCTCCTGCAAAGCGGCACTCACGATCATTTCCGGAGTCTGGCGCAGGCCGGTGTAAATCACCTCCATGCCCGCGTCGCGCAAAGCTCGCGCGATGACCTTCGCTCCCCGGTCATGGCCGTCCAAACCCGGTTTGGCGACCAGCACCCGGATGCGGGGATCCATACCCTCTGATGGTAGCAGGATCGAACGGCGAGTATCCTACTGGTGCTCTTGGAACTGCGATATCGGCGTTGCTAACGGCTGCTGGAATAGCGCCGGCGCATCTCCCGCCTGGGTTTGGAGCGGGGACAATCGTTCGATTACGCCACCGTTATCCGTGGAGATAATTTCAACCTGTTGGGGCATGCACGGTGTTTGGGGTTGCGTTCCGTCGACAAAATACGTCACCACCCCCGTGGGGCAGCCAGGTCCAGAGAGGTTCCCTGTTTGGGGATCCACGGATACCTGACTCACCCCCTGAGGAGGCTTGAACGGCTTAGCATCGCTGTATTGCTTGTACCGTGCTGCCTCACTCATAAACTCGGTCCAGATTGGCAAGGCCGATTTTGCACCCTCCAGCCCCAGATCAGTGTAGTCGTCGAAGCCCACCCAGACCACGCACAAAAGCTCGGAAGTGAATCCGGCGAACCAACCATCATGCGACGTACCGGTCTTCCCGGCGGCCGGCAACTTGAAACCTCGAGCTCGAACACCAGCCGCCGTTCCACTGCGCATCACCTCTTGCAGCATGTCCACCATCAGGAAGGCGATCCGGGGATCCAGTACGCGCGTCGTCCGTGCGGCTTGGCGGTACACAATTCCACCGCTCGAATCCCGCATTTCCGAAATAAATGCCGGCTCAACCAGATTTCCACCGTTGGCGAAAATGGTATAAGCCCGCGCGATTTCGAAGGGCGTGACCTGATAGGCGCCCAGAGCGACTGCGGGCGTGGGCTGGATATCCTCGTTCATGCCCGCTTCTCGCGCGATGGCGACCACCTTCTGGTATCCCGCCATCTGCGCCACTTTCACTGCCGCTACGTTGAGCGAATGGGCCATGGCTTGCCGCAGCGTAACCTGTCCCATAAACTCATGCCGGAAGTTCGAGGGGTTGTAGGTTTGGCTGCCGGAATCGAACGTAGTGGGCGAATCGTCCACCATAGAAGCCGGGGTCAAGACGGGATCGCCTCCGGTGATGGCCGTGTTCAGCGCCGCCGTGTAGACGAATGGCTTGAAAACCGATCCGGGAGGCCGCTTAGCGAACACGCGGTCCAGTTGGCTGCCGGCGTAATTTCGGCCGCCATAGAGCGCTTTCACCTCACCGGTGTGAGGATCGATGGCGATCAGCGCTACTTGCGCTGGACTTTTTGGCGCTGGATTTTTTGGCGAGCCATGACGGGAGGCCAATTGCTTGTCCACCAGTTGCATTCCCTCCGCAATGGCGCGCTCGGCGGCCTGTTCCAGGCGGAGATCTAAAGTGGTGTAGACGGTGTTAGCCTTGTAGGCCCCCGCATCGGATTCCTGCGCTACTCTTTTGCCGGCGGCGTCGATAAAATACTGCGATTCGGAAAACTCCGTGGTCCCAACGTGCAATCCAAGCGGCGCGGCAATGGCCGCCGCATACTGTTCATTGGTAATGTACCGGTCCGCGCGCATTCTCTTGAGCACGAGATTACGGCGCTCGACGGTGCGAGCGGGGTATCGCAAGGGGTTTAGATAAATGGGGCGCTGGATCAACCCCGCGATGGTCGCGCTCTCCTGCAGATTCAGCTTGCGGACGTCTTTGTTGAAATAGGTCTGCGCAGCCTCTCCGACGCCATTAATCCCGAACGCGCCGTCCCCGCCCAGATACACCAGATTGGAATATTTTTCAAAGATCTGATCCTTAGACAACTTGTGTTCCAGGTGCAGCGTTATCAGGGCCTCTTCCATTTTGCGCTTCCAGCTTTTGTCGCGAGTAAGGCACAGATTGCGGGCCAGTTGCATGGTTATGGTGGAAGCGCCCTGCTCTTTTCGCCGCTCTCGCAAATCCACATAGACCGCCTTGGCCACGCGAAACATGTCGACGCCCGAATGTTTGAAGAAGCGCTTGTCCTCAGCGGAAAGGATCGCTTGGACTAATACCGGCGGAAGGTCCGGAAAATGCACCGGCATCCGTTTGGCCCGGCCCTCTTCACTGGTGAGAAGCTGCGGTTTGAGCGCGTAATTCGGCAGAGTACGTCCGCTGGCAGTGTCGACAATGGACCCGATCCTTCCATTCGAGAGCTCAATTCGCACGGTTCCCTGTGCGGGCTTTACCGCCGCGGCTAGATCGGCGGAGGACATAGGATCTCCCGGAGCCACGACCTCGGTCGAGGAATAATAGTCGACCGTGTTCGAAAGGTTGCCCGACAGCTGTTGGTCCACCCGCCGGGCGAGCCGGCGATAGGGAATCGAAAGACCCACTACGGCGAGCACCAGTACGATCAACACCGCCCCAGCTACCTTCATCCACGGTTTAAGATTTGTGAGCTTAGAGTTCGTGGGGGTTACACGGTTGTTGTCAGTCGCGGTCGGCACCACGAAACTAAGGGCACGCGGTGCTCCAGTCCTGGAAGTCCAACAAAGCGATCAAATTGAGGTGAGCTTACCCGGTCGATTTTACGCGCTATAGAACGCTGGTTTCCGTATAGGCTCCGAAAACTTCCCGGAGTTCGTCGCAGATTTCGCCCACCGTGGCGTAGGCGCGGACGGCATCCAGGATAAAGGGCATGGTGTTTTCCACACCCTGGGCGGCGCGCCGCAGCGCGTTCAAACATTCCCGAACTCTTACGTTGTCGCGCCTGGCCTTCAACCTGCCCAACTTTTCCAGCTGATGCCCCTGCGAGGAGGCGTCGATCTCCAGCACCTCAATCGGCTCCTCATTGTGCTCGACAAACGCATTCACTCCCACGATCTTCTGGTCGCCCGTTTCGACGGAATGCTGGTATTCGTAGCTGGCGTTCGCGATCTCGGTCTGCGGGAAGCCGCGTTCGATGGCCGGGATCATGCCGCCCATTTCATCGATGCGCCGAATATAATCGCGCGCCTGCTTTTCCATCTCCGCGGTGAGGCTCTCCACGAAGTAACTGCCGCCCAAAGGATCGGGCACGGCGGGCACCCCGCTTTCGTAGGCCATCACCTGCTGCGTGCGCAGCGCGATGGTCACTGCGTGCTCGCTCGGCAGCGCATAAGCTTCGTCCAGCGAATTCGTATGCAGGGACTGCGTCCCGCCCAGCACCGCCGCCAGCGCCTGGATGGCGGTCCGTACGATGTTGTTGTAGGGCTGCTGCCAGGTGAGCGAACATCCGGCGGTTTGCGCGTGGGTGCGCAGCTTCCAGCTCCGCTCGTCCTTGGCGCCGTAGCGGCCGGTCATGGTTTCGGCCCAGATCTTCCGCGCGGCACGAAACTTGGCGATCTCCTCAAAGAAATCGTTGTGCGAATTGAAGAAAAAGCTGAGGCGCGGAGCGAAACTGTCCACGGGCAAGCCGCGCGCGACGCCCCACTCCACATATTCCATACCGTCGCGCAAGGTGAACGCCAGCTCCTGCACCGCTGTCGACCCGGCCTCGCGAATGTGATAACCGCTGATCGAAATGGGATTGAAGCGTGGCACGTGCTGCGTGGAGTATTCAATCACATCCGTTACGAGCCGCATGGAAGGCCGCGGAGGATAGATGTACTCCTTCTGCGCAATGTATTCCTTCAAAATGTCGTTCTGCAGCGTGCCCGAAAGCTGGCTCCAATCGACGCCCTGTTTTTCGGCAACCGCCAGATACATGGCCCAGATCACCGGCGCGGGCGAATTGATGGTCATCGAAACCGTCACGTCGCCGAGCGGAATGCCGCGGAACAGAATCTCCATGTCTTCGAGCGAGCTGATGGAGACGCCGCACTTGCCCACTTCGCCTTCTGACGCCGGATGGTCCGCGTCGTAGCCCATCAGCGTCGGCAAATCGAACGCGACGGACAACCCTGTTTGTCCCTGGCTCAGCAAATAAAGGTAACGGCGATTGGTTTCCTCGGGAGTGGCGAAGCCGGAGAATTGCCGCATGGTCCAGAGCTTGCCCCGGTACATGCTTTCGTGAATGCCGCGAGTGTAGGGAAACTCGCCAGGCGGGGGGATGTCGAGGCCGGCGACGTCGTTCTTCGTGTAGACCGGTTCAACGGGGATGCCGCTGAGCGTCTTGCGGGCGGGCGCGGTGGTTGCCAACTTCGCCATCAATTTCATTGTAGTGGCAAAAAAGGCTCTTGGCCGCCGATGAACGCCGATTAACACGGATAAGACAAAATCAAGCCCATTTGTTTTATCTGCGTTAATCGGCGTTTATCTGCGGCCAGATATGTTTTGGTCTTATCTGAGCGGCGTGCAACACTAAATCCTGAATATGAAGATCCGCATCAAGAAGCTGCACCCCGACGCCATCCTGCCTAGCTACGCCCACGGTCCCGATGAAGACGCTGCCATGGACCTGCGCGCGCTAGAGCGGACGGTGCTTTCACCAGGCGCCGCGCAGGCCGTGCCCACCGGTATCGCCATCGAACTTCCGCGCGGCCACGAAGCGCAGGTGCGCCCGCGCAGCGGCCTGGCCCTCAAGCACTCCATCACCGTGAATTTCGGGACCATCGACCCCGGGTACCGCGGCGAAATCCGGGTGGTAATGTTCAACCTGGGCCGCGCCGATTATGTGATCGAAAAAGGCGACAAGATTGCTCAGCTGATTGTGGCGCCGTACGATGCCGTGGAATGGCAGGAGGGCGGCGAGTTGACCGATTCGGCACGTGGCGCGGGCGGGTTCGGGTCTTCGGGCAGGTAACTCCACCGCTCCTGCAAGCGTTAACATAGATGTAGGAAGCCTATGTTGATTCGAAAACCCGCTGATCTCCACTATTCGGATGTCACACCTAAGCAGATGTACGTGAACCGGCGGCGCTTCCTGGCAAGCTCCCTGGCATTTGGTGCGCTGGCGGGAACCGCGCGCGGCAGCATGAAGCTGGGCGACTTCAAGAAGACGTCCTACAATGCCGACGGCGAGAAGCCGACGCCGCTCGAAGTGATCACGCACTACAACAATTATTATGAGTTCGGCACCGATAAAGGGGATCCGGCTCAAAACTCCAAGAATTTCCGCACCTCGCCGTGGACGCTAAAGGTGGAGGGCGAGGTGGGCAAACCTATGTCCTTTGACCAGGACAGCCTGTTAAAGATCGCCCCGCTCGAAGAGCGCATTTACCGCCATCGCTGCACGGAACGCTGGTCCATCGTTGTGCCCTGGATCGGTTTCCCCTTGGCATCCCTGCTCAAACAAGTAGAGCCCGGGCCCAAAGCGAAATACGTGGCGTTTGAAACCTATTACGATACCAAGCAGATGCTCAGCTCGCGCTCGGCCGGCATTAATTTTCCTTACGTGGAAGGCTTGCGGCTGGACGAAGCTATGCATCCGCTGGCGCTGCTGGCTGTTGGTCTCTATGGCGACACGTTGCCTAACCAGGACGGCGCGCCCATCCGGCTGGTGGTGCCGTGGAAATACGGATACAAGAGCGCGAAGTCGCTGGTGAAGATTCGCCTGGTGGAGAAACAGCCTCCGACGACTTGGAATCTATCGGCGCCCAACGAATATGGGTTTTACTCGAACGTGAACCCGCATGTGGATCATCCCCGCTGGAGCCAGGCCAAAGAGCGCCGGCTGGGCGACCTGTTCAATCGCGATACTTTGATGTTTAACGGGTACCCGGAAGTGGCCAGCCTTTACACCGGCATGGATCTTCGCAAGTATTACTGAACAGCGGCACGCGCGTGGCGACTACTATTCCATCGGGCGTCAAACGCCGTGAGCCCGTTTTCGGCAGGATTCTCGCCAGCCGTTGGACGAAAGTGGCCTTGTTCCTGTTGTGCCTGGTTCCTGTCCTACGGCTGGCGTGGCCGTTCTATATGCTGCTCACGAGCGGCTACTCGCCGGCTTTGACCGGCAATCCGGTGGAATACATCACGCATTACACCGGCACCTGGACCATTCGATTCCTGCTCATCACGCTGTGCGTGACGCCGCTACGCAAAATCTTCAATCAGCCCAGGCTGGTCCGCTATCGCCGCATGCTGGGACTCTTCGCCTTCTTCTACGTTTGCCTGCATTTCATGACCTGGTTCATCCTCGACAAATCCTTCAGCCTGTCCGACATGTGGGCCGATGTGGTGAAGCGGCGCTTCATCACCATGGGTATGTTGGGTTTCGCGCTGCTGCTGCCGCTAGCTATTACGTCGACAGCGGGCTGGGTACGCCGCTTGGGATTCGTCAGATGGCAGCGATTGCACCGGCTGATCTACTTTGCCGCGCTGGCCGGCGTGATTCACTACTGTTGGCTGGTGAAATCGGACGAGCGCTTACCGCTGATGTACGGCGCGATACTGGCGGTCCTGATGGCGTACCGGTTTTACGTCTGGAGACAAACAGCGGGGCCGCGCAGCGCTACCACTCCCCGTACGGCGTCCCTTCCAGGCTAGTTCCTTCCGCGCCGCTCCGTATATCGTAAATTCCGGGCATGGTCTGGTTTACGGTGTTGCTGGCGTCTTCCATGATCAGCTTCCAGGAATCGGCGTTGCCCGTGATCGGATCCACCGGTATCTGCCGCAGGTAACCGTCGCTCACCAGATCCTGCAGGGTTTGCGGCGCCTTTTGCTTATCGTAAGTGTATTCATCGATCACCGTGCGCATGGTGTACAAATTGTTCTTGAGCACGCTTTCCTTGGACCGGACGATGGCCCGCGTATAGACCGGCACTGCCACTGCCATCAACACCGCGATGATCGCCATGACGATCATCAGCTCGATGAATGTAAAGCCGAAGCGACGGCGATTTACTTCACCATTCGGCATAGGGAGTTCCATCGCGCGCCTTGTCCATGCTCTTGGTGTACACGTTGAACACATTTTGGCCGCCCCAGGACTGTGAGTCGATATCGTCGCGGTCGCTTCTCAGACCCCAGTCATAGGAGTTGGTCATGGGATCCTTGGGGATCCGCCGCAGATATTTCATCTTCTTGTCCACCGAGCCGGTGGCCTTGATTCCATCCACCAGTTGCTTCAGGCTCTCCGGATAGTTGTCGGAATCGAGTTTGGCCGGCCCGATCTTCTGCGCGTCCATATCGTCTTTGAACTTGTCGATGGCATTGCGCATCTCAACCAGCGCGCGCTCCAGATCGCGCTCCTTGTCGCGCTGCACTTTGTAGCGTGCTAGCGGAACCGCCATGGAGGTGAGCACCATCATGATGGTGAAAGCCACGATCAGCTCCACCAGCGTCAGGCCGCTTTGTCTTTTGCGCCGCATTTACCGCTCCGAGAATCCCCCCTACTGCACGACGACCGTCACCGACGGCGGCTGCACCGCAATGGCCTGTTTGGCCGAGTTCTTGAGCGGGGCTTCCGTTACGCTGACGGTCGTGATTCCTTTGCCCACGGCCGTAAACGTGAGCTGCAACAGCGGACCCGTGCCGTTTACGCCAGGCGCGCCGGTGGTGCGGTTTACTTCAATGCTGGCGTCGCCTGTGTCATTGCGAATGTCGAGGCTGGGCGCAACGATCTTGCCGTCCTGGTTGAGCAGCACGCCCGGCGAAATCATCTCCAATCGCAGGATCTTCGGATCCCAGCGCACTTTCACCGGTACGCTGGCCAGATCCGCCATGTTCTGCGCTTCGATCGCGATCTTTACCTGGCTGCTCAACGGCGCCTGCACCCGGGCCGGATTGAATGTCAGACCAGCGGCGCCCCCGGGCGTGGCGGGGGTTACCGCGGGCGCCGTCGATCCTGGCGCCACAGAGGCCCCCGGCGCAGGAGCGGCCGGAACAGCAGGCACGTCAACTCTCGGCGCATAACTCAACTTCACCGTGGCATCCGTTCCCGCCGAGACGCCCTTCAGATCCAGCCCCGTAATATCCGGCCTCCGCACGATGTGCGGAATCAGGGCGATCATCAACTGCTCTTTCTGCCTGTCTTTGGACACGTTGCCGAACAAATACTTACCCAGAATCGGGATGTTCACCAAGCCCGGCACTCCGCCAATGACGCTGGAATCCTGGTCCGACATTAACCCGCCCAGCAGACTCACCTCGCCGTCCTTCAACCGGATGTCGGCTTCGTTCTTCTTTTGTCCGATCACAGGCTGGCTGAGACCGCCCAAATTCAGCGTGCTCGCAATATCGGAAATATCGATGCTGACGTGCAACGTTACCTCGTCGTCTCCGTGCACGTGCGGCGTCAACTCCACATTCACGCCCACGTCGACGAACTGAAACTGAGTGCTCACCAGCGGGCTCACACCCACCGTACCGACGCCCGGCTGGAAACTGCCTGTGGCGTACGGATACTTCTCGCCAATCTTCAAAGTGACCTTCTGGCCGTCGGAGACGCGCACTTCCGGGGATTCCTGGATTTTGGTTCTGGAATCCGACATAACGGCTTGCAGCGTCGCGCCCGGTAGGCTGGTCGAAAACTGGCTCGTTCCCAGGTGCCCCAGTTGTGAAAGAGCGACAAAGGTAGAGGTGGGAGTGGTCGTGCCGGTTGTCGTAGTAGTGGTGGTAGTGGTGCTGGTCGCCCCCGTGCCACCAGTCCCGGATGCCCCGGTGGTAGAACTCGTGATGGGATTGGTCGGCGAGAACTGAATCGGCAAATTCAATCCGTTGGTGCCGTTGGACACCAAGCCCGCCCCGATCTGGTGGCTCAGGTCGCTGGTCACGTCCATCACGATCACATCCACTACTACTTCCGCTTTCGGTTTATCCAGGTTGTGCAGCAGCTTTTCAACCAGCGCTACTTTGTCCACGGTGTCGCGCACCACAACCGCGTTTTCGGCATTGAATTGGAACATCCGGCGCACGTCGGTTACAGACCGCACCGCCGTCACCATTTCGTTGAACTCCTGCGTGGAAGTGGGATTCTTCAGATAGAAAACCTTCACCACTTCGTCTTCGTAGTCGCGCCGTTTGGTGACGTTGTCCTCGGTGACGAAAATAGCGTTACTGCTCACCGGCTTCCAATAGGTCTTGGTCAGCAGCGATATGTAATCCAGCGCTTCCTGCAGCGTGACGTTGTTCAGATCCAGATTCGCGTTCTTGCCCGCCTGCATGGTGGGATCGAACAACACATTGATTCCGGCCAGCTTGCCTACGGTCTCATAGAGCACTTTGGGCGGCTGATTGTTCATCTTCAGCAGGCTGATCTGGTTGGTTACCGGCTTCAGTTCCGGCACGGACTGGAGCGACTGGATCATCTCCAGGCTATCCTTCTGGGCTCTTTCCGCGGAAGTGAGCGGTTTTTCGCCCGGCGGAACCAATCCCTTCTGTTTCTGGTCCAGCAGTTCTTTGGTTTGCTGCATTTCCTGCAGCGCAATCATGGAACCCGGGTCGGTGGCAAAGGCCTTCTGAAACTCCGTCAGGGCCTTTTCCAGGTCATCGGCTTTCACCAGCTTCTTGCCCGTCTCTACGTGGGCCTGGCCGGCCTCAGCCCTGGCCCGACGCGCCGCCAGCTCGTAGGTGGTTTCCTTGGGATCAAGATCTAAGGCTTGCTGATAATATTGCAGGGCTTTGTCGTAGTCCTTGTGAGCTTCGGCTTGTTCCCCCAGCTTGTATAGCTTGTCGCCCTTGCGGTTATTCGCTTCCAGGCCGCCAGCGGGCAGGAGCATCAGCGCCACGCACAGCGGGGCCAAGGCACGTAACTTATTATAAGGAATCATCTTATGCTTTTTTAAGGCCCTATGTTACACTTAGACTTCGGGTGTAGCCGGAAACTTCCACATAAACGCTTGACGTGGCGTGCTTTCCTGGCGTTGACTAGAAAACAAGACCTCCGGTGAATGGCATCACTCAGGGGCCTTGGATCGAACCGGAGCCTTGTATCACGAAAGCGGAAACTGGGATCAAAATCTTGAGCGATAACCGTCATGCCGGGCATGATTATCATTTGCTCGAACGGTTTGAAGCAGGCGTCGCTCTTACGGGAACAGAGGTCAAGGCGGCGAAAGATGGCCGCATCCAGCTCAAGGATAGCTTTGCCGAAGTGCAGGACAACGAGGCCTGGCTGCTTAACGCCCACATCGGACAGTACTCTCACGGCAACCGCGAAAACCATGAGCCTACCCGTCGGCGCAAGCTGCTGCTCCATAGAGAAGAGATCGACAAGTTGCTGGGAAAAACGCGTGAAAAAGGGTTGACGCTGATTGTCACCAAGATGTATTTGAAAAGCGGGCACATTAAGGTGGAGCTCGCGGTCGCCAAGGGGAAGAAGCTGCACGACAAGCGCGAGGCCGAACGCACCCGTGAGATGGAAGCCGAGGCGCGCGCGGCCGTTGGAAGACGAAGGTAAAAGGGGACAAATGGACATCAAGCTCGAACCGAAGAAACTAGGGGAAGTGGATTCGGACGCGTTGGTCATCGTAGGATTTGAAACTACGCCGCCGGGAGCCGCCGCGGCAGATCAAGTGAAAGAGTTATACGATTCCGGCGAATTCTCAGGAAAAGGCCTGGAGATCGCGATCCTGCATCGCCCCGCCGGGCTAAAGTCCAAGCGCCTGGTGCTGGCGGGCGGCGGAAAGCGCGATAAGTTCGATGCGGCGGAGCTGCGGAAGCTGACCGGCGCCGTGGTCCGCGCGCTGAAATCCAAAAGCGTCCACAGCATCACTCTGCTTCTCGACGAGGCTTTGCGCTCGGACGATTTCGCGGCTGCAGCTGTGGAAGGCGCCGTCCTGGCGGATGTGGAAAACGACCGCTATAAAACCGATCCGAAGAAGAACGAAAAGCGCGTGGATTCCTTTTCCGTGCTGGGTGGGTCGCAAGCGGCGGTGGATCGTGGACGCATCCTGGCGGAAGCGCAAAACTTCAGCCGCGATCTGGCCAACGAACCCGCCAATGTCCTTACCCCTACCCTGCTGGCCGAGCGGGCCAAGCAGATGGCGTCCGAATTCGGCCTGGAGTGCGAGATTTTGGATCAGGACCGCATGCGCCAACTCGGTATGGGCGCCTTGCTGGGGGTGGCGCAAGGCAGCGCTGAGCCTCCTGCGCTGATCGTTATTCGATACAAGCCTGCGAGCGCGTCCACATCGAAGGATCACCTGGGCCTGATCGGCAAAGGCGTCACCTTCGACACTGGGGGCATCTCCATCAAGCCGTCCGAGGGCATGGAAAAGATGCGATACGACATGGCGGGCGG
>Ga0209006_10004335_pt1 | contig 12876 bp, 16 predicted proteins | sample JacPin_JW_Ref_O2_FD_188567 | JGI IMG/M metagenome (GOLD analysis project Ga0209006, IMG submission 188567) | Forest soil microbial communities from Algoma, Ontario, Canada - Jack Pine, Ontario site 1_JW_Ref_O2 (SPAdes) (version 2) | ecosystem: Environmental > Terrestrial > Soil > Boreal...
GATGTACTTTGCTCGCGTCGGCGAAACGGTTGCCCTCCTTGTCGAGGATCAGCGCGTCGTCTTCCCAGGTGTTCCAGTGGCCCATGACGACGTCCATGAACTCGTCGGCGCGGTCGTAACGCGCGTCGTGTTCCAAGTGTGATTCGCCGCCGAAATTCAGCGCCTCGCCGCTGTTCAGCGACGTCACGATGTTCCAGGCGACGCGGCCTTTCAGCATCAGGTCCATGGTCGCGAACACACGCGCCACGTGGTACGGTTCGTAGTAAGTCGTGGAATAGGTCGCGCCCAGTCCAAGCCGCGTCGTCGCCATGCCCATCGCCATGACCACGGTGCAGGGGTCCAGCTTGACCGCGCGAACGCCGGCGTTGACCGCTTCGGCGTGATTGTCGGTATAGCGGTCCGGCAACGCGAGGCGATCGTCGAAAAACGCCATCTGGATCTTGCCTTCTTCCAGCACGCGAGCGATGCGCTGGTAGTATTCCGGCGTGAGAAAGTCGAGAGTTGTCGCCGGATGCCGCCACGAGCCCGGCAGATTGGAACAATTCTGCGCCTGCAAAAACGCGATCAGGGTCATCATGCGGGGGGTCATGCGAACTCTCTTGTCAAATCGGCAGATCGACGTCCAGCAATGGCGCGTGCTGCTGGCAGCCATAAACATCGGTGTCGCCGAAATCGCCCGACGGCACCAGCCGAGGCAACGTCGCCTTGAACGCGAACGCCGCGTCGTACGGCGTGAACAGTACATCTTCCGCCTTCACGCTGTACAGCCGCGCGAACAACTCCGGGCACAACACGCCGGTCGCCCTGACGCGTTGGAACGTTTCGGCATCGTCGAACACGACATCGATGGTCAGTTCGAACGGTCCGGCGTTCTTGCTTTTGCACACGCGCGCGACGTCGCGGATCAGCGCCATCACAAAGTCTCGTATTCAATTGGGAAAAGTTCGCGCGGATCGTCGAGTTCGGCGGTATGGAACACGCTGAACCGATACACCGGTCCGACCTCGATATCCGACGGCGAAAACGGAAACGCCATGTTGCCTTCGCGGCACAAACGGCCGGGGAAATCCGTGTGCAGCATGTTGGCGCGCGCCACGCCAAGCACGGCGGACGCGATTTCCTGATTTTCACGCGCGACGACCTCGATGACGAAGCCGAGTTCATGCGGCAGCGCGCCGCGCAGTGGTTCGCGCGCGCCCATCACGCCGTCGCGGCCATAGACGCGAATGCCAAGCTGATACGAATCGGCCGCCGCCCCGAACGCCGCCGCCTTTGTCTCGACTTCCGATCGTACACTCGCCAGAAAATCGTCCAGCCGGCCGATCAGCAACGGATCGCGCGTGCCGCAGACGCAGATCGCGCGGAAGCCGGCGCATTCCACGCCCTCCAGTTTGACGGTGTAACGATCCGCCGGGTTCCAGCGCATGCCGCTGATGCGCACCGCCCGGTCGCTGACCGCGTCGAACCGGCAATCGGAGGTATCCAGCATGCCGCCCGGTTCGATGTGATGGATTGGACTGCTGTTTTCATGCAGCGAGTGATTGGCGATCGACAACGGCGTGCAGCGCCGCGCCGGATTGGTCGGTTCGCACTCGACATGATCTTCGCGGACGGTGACGAACAGCGAATCATGGCCTTTCGGTATCGACGGCGTGGCGCCGCACTCCAGCATTTTGCCGGCGTACCAGCCTGGCGCCGGCGGCAGCTGCGCGCGTACCGCTTGAGATGTCCTCCTTGTGCTCCTGTCCGGGCGTGCGCAGGTGCACGTGGGGGTCGAAGAACGCGGGCAGCAGCCGCAGGCGTCCGGCGCCGTCGAGGAGCTCCTCCGCGCCCTCGCCGCCGGACTCGGGCTCGAGCGTCCCCGGCTCAGCGATCTCGACGATGCGCCCGTCGCGCACACGCAGGTCGCGGCGCGCATCGATGCCCGCGCGCGGATCGAGCACGTGCACGTCGCGCAGCAGCAGATCGGCGGGCTGTTGCAGCCCGCCCACGAGTGCCTCGGTGGCGCTCACGCGGCGCGGCCCCCGACCACGGGTTCCGGCGTCGGCGCCGGTTGCACAGCCGCGCCGTTGGGGCTGGGCGCGGAGTGCCGAGTCTGATGCGCACCGGCGAGCAGCTCGTAGAGCACGGCCATGCGCACGACCACACCGGCTTCGACCTGCGCGGTGATGACTGCCTGCGGCGAGTCGACGACCTCGCCGGAGAGCTCGACGCCGCGGTTGACGGGGCCGGGGTGCATGAGGATCTGGTGCGGAGAGAGGCGCTTGCCGTTGATCTGGTACCAGGCGGCGTACTCGCGGATGGAGGGCACCCAGGTGTCGTTCATGCGCTCGTTCTGCATGCGCAGCGCGTAGACGACGTCGGCGCTGTCGAGCTCGTCGAGCGTGTAGCGCACGTCGCAGCCGAGCGCCTCCACCCCGCGCGGGATCAGCGTGGGCGGACCGGCGACGGTGACCTTGGCGCCCATGCGCTGGAAGGCGAGCACGTTGGAGCGCGCGACGCGCGAGTGCATGACGTCACCGACGATCCAGATGGAGGCGCCGTCGATCGCGCCCAGGCGCTGGCGCAGCGTGTAGACGTCGAGCAGCGCCTGCGTGGGGTGCTCGCGCTTGCCGTCGCCGGCGTTGACGATCGCGGCGCTGCACCAGCGGGAGACCAGCTCGGCGGCGCCGGCCCATGGGGTGCGCAGGACGATCGCGTCAGGCTTGTGGGCGCTGAGCGTGAGCACGGTGTCCTTCAACGACTCACCCTTCTCGACGCTTGAGCCGCTGGCGGCGAAGTTCACGACGTCGGCGGACAGGCGCTTGGCCGCTAGCTCGAAGGAGCTCCGAGTTCGCGTTGAGGACTCATAGAAGAGGTTCAGTACCATCCGCCCGCGCAGCGTCGGCAGCGTCTTGATCTCGCGGTCGGAGACCTCTGCGAAGCGCTCCGCCTGGCTGACGATCCGTTCGATGTCCGCGCGCTGCAGGTCCTCGATCGAGATCAGGTGGTTCATGCCACTCTCCTTCCTGGGGTCGCAGGGCAAGCTGGTCCAGGACGCAGTGAGCGTGGCGTGCTGTGCACGCGAGCGAGCGAGGACGCCGATCCAGCGCCGCCATGCGGCCCCAGGACGATCGCGACCTCGTCGACGCCGTCGAGCTCGCGCAGGCGCACGTACACGCGCTCATCGCCGGAGGTGGGCAGGTTCTTGCCCACGTAGTCGGGACGGATGGGAAGCTCGCGATGGCCGCGATCGGCGAGCACGGCGAGCTGGACGCGCTGCGGGCGCCCGTAGGCGAACAGCGCCTCGATCGCTGCACGCACGGTGCGCCCGGTGAACAGGACGTCGTCCACGATCACCACGGTGAGACCGTTGACGTCGAAGTCGATGTGCGAGGCATGCAGCACCGGCGCGTCGGGGCGCGTGGCGACATCGTCGCGGTAGAAGCCGATGTCGAGGTCGCCGAAAGGCACCTCGCCGCCGATCATCTCCTCGAGCAGGCGATGAAGCCGCTGTGCGAGGAAGGCGCCGCGACGATGGATTCCCACGAGCGCGGGCGCATCCTCGCCGGGGTTGCGCTCGAGGATCTCGTGAGCGATGCGCGTCAGCGCCCGCCGGATCTCGTCCTCTTGGAGGACCACCTTCTCATCTGCCTGCATCGTTTCCTTCCTGGCCTCACGGGACCGGGTTAAAGGAGCCGTTGGAATGTATCAGGGGGAAGCGACGGCCTCCGAGGACTGCTCGCGGGACTCGCTGTTGGGCGCGCCTGCCGCCGGCTCGCCAGCACCGGGGCGCTCCTGTGCGCGCTCGCGCGCGAGCCGCTCGGACCAGCGCTCGAGGCTCGCGCGGCCGCGCTCGGGAAAGGGAACGTCGATCGTGTCGAAGTCGCGCGCGGCCTCTGTCGCCGGGAAAACGGCGCGCGCCTCGTCGCGCACCTCACCACCGGCGTAGCGGCTGGATACGTGCGTGAGCACAAGCAGCCGCACCTCGGCGTCGCGCGCGAGCTCGGCTGCTTGGCGGGCGGTGCTGTGGGAGGTCTGGCGGGCGCGCTCGAGCTCCTCCTCGATGAACGTCGCCTCGTGGACGAGCACATCCGCCTGGTAGGCGGCGATCCTCAGCGCCTCACATGGCGAGGTATCGCCGGAGATCACGACCTTGCGGCCCTCGCGTGTGGGACCGAGCACCTGCTCGGGTTTCACGCCGTCGACCGTCTCACCGCGCTGCAGCCGCCCGAAGTCCGGACCGGGACGCACGCCCAGTTCCTCCGCCAGGCGCGGATCGAGGTGACCCGGCCTGGAATCCTCGACGAGGGCATAGCCGAACGAGACTGGGCCCTTGTGGTTGACGGGGATGGCAGCGATCACATACCCGTCACGCTCGACCGTCTGAGCGGGCGCGAGCTCGACGATGCCGAGCTCATATGGAAGTCGGCCGTAGACGGTTCGCATTACACCCATCAGGTCACTGAGTCCCGGCGGCCCGTAGACGGTCAGCGGCTCGCTGCGCTCCCGCAAGGCGAACGACTTGAGCATCCCAGGCAGTCCCAACCAGTGGTCGGCGTGGAAGTGGGTGATGAAGACACTGTCCATGTCGGCCAGGCCTATCGAGCGCAGCAGCTGGCGCTGCGTTCCTTCACCGCAGTCGAACAGCAGCCTGTCGCCGCCCCGCCTGACAACGACCGCGGGCAGCCCGCGCCGCGCGCTGGGCACCGAGCCGGCTGTGCCCGCAAGGAAAACCGACAGATCCATGCCGGCTACGGTAGCGACGGCCGTGCAAGCGCGGTTAGCCGGCGGGTGCCGTCGGCGCTAAGCTCCGGGGTCGGTGGTGGCGTCAGTGAGGCGTCGTCTGCGCCCGTAGCTCAGTGGATAGAGCGCTCGCCTCCGGAGCGAGAGGTCGGCCGTTCGAATCGGCCCGGGCGCGCTCGGGTTTTCAGGCATCAGCTACGACTGTGTAGGACGCTGCTGCCTTTTCGCCGCCTTTCGCTGATCTACCCGGACAGGCGTCACAATCGATGGTCGATACCACTACAGCGCAATGGATAGAGGCAATCGGCGCGGCCGTTGCCGCTGTCTTCGGTGGGGGTTCGCTGCTGATCGCGTTCGGCATCCTGTTGCGTGACCGAGCGCGCGCACAGGCCGCACAAGCCGCTCAGATCGCGTGCTGGCGGCACTGGCCGCCCACCACCGAGATCCACGGGCATGGAGCCGAAAGCGGCAGTGGAACCATCGGCCAAACCCGAGTCGAAACAGACGAGGTACATCTTCACAACGCATCCGACCGGCCGATCACCGACGTCGGTGTCCGCACTCGGAAGATGACCAAGGGAGAGCTACGAAAGGCGTTTCCCCCAGCCGTTATCGCAAGGTTCCCGATTGCCCGTGAGGACGCCGACGTTGGGTTCAGCAACGGCCTTCTTACGCCACCGAGCCCCGCGTACGCCGGGGTGATCATGCCCGGCGAAGTCGCGATGCGGGACATGACACCACTGACGCCCGACGCCGCTCAATATTGCCGCCGATGGGCCACGTTCCGCGATGTGAACGGGGTGAGCTGGCTGCGGGACCTGTCGGACGGGCGGCTATTGAAAGCCGGCAGTCTGCGGGCGACCTTGCGCCTACGGCGCGGGATGTGGAGCACGACCCTCGTCTGCGGCGGACGAGAAGGCTATCGCTGGTGGACGAACGGGTGATCTGAGCCGACCCGATCAGGTTCGACACCCTTCCCGACGAGTGCGCCCAGTCAGGCTTCGATCCTACGTCCCCCGCATCCCGACTCCTCTCACTTCGCGGCGCTGTGTGTACTCGTCATCTGGATCGACGCGGCCGCGGAGGATCCGCGACACGAGCTGGCGTTCCAAGCCGAGCTCGCCGGCTGCAGCCACCAGGCCCGTCAAGAAGGCGGCGCGTCACGATTGCATGGGAGCCAGGCGCCGCGCTGTCCGCGTGGCTCGCATGACAACCGCCCACGCGCCCCATATCCCAGCGCGCCCGCCCGCCGTTAGACGACGGACCCGAGGGTGAGGCGGGACCGCGGAATGAGTAGCGCACTCGAGGGCGGCCCCTCTGGCACCATCGCGACGGTGCGCGGCCGTTCGTGGTTGTGGAGAGCGAAGTGCACGTCGAGCACCGGAATTGCGACCTCCGAGTCGGTGACGGGTATGCGGCGATCTTTGGCGACGAGAACGCACGGCTGATCCTCGCCTGCGGGGATGAAGTTGGGCGGTACCAGGGCATGCAGGTTTCGCTCACCGAGCAGGTCCGTTGAGAGCCCCTTGGTCAGGTCCTTGACGGCGAGCACGTCCGCCATCTCCTGCTCGCCGCCGAACGTCATCTGCGTGACGGTGTCGCGGCCATTCAGGCACGTGACGGGAACAAATCGCGGGCTGGCCGGAAGGACGCTGTCCAAGTGCCGCCCTTGCCAGCCAGCGATCAAGACAGCCCCCGGCGCCTCGACCGGCGATGCCGGATGCTCAATCGCCTTCCGGGTCGGAGCGATCAGTCGATACGCGCCCGGGTCTCGATAGTAATGCTGCGCGGCCAGCATCGACCGATAGTCGGTGTTTAGCAGCCACAGGAGCTTGAAAAACTGCTCTTCGACATCGGCGTCGTTCGACAGGATCGTCGTCGGCGTCCCCGTTCTGAGCGCATGCGCGACGGCGAGATACACGAGCCCTTCGTCCGTGTAGAGCGGCCCTCCACGCTTCGTCGCCAGCAGCCGCCCTCGCTCGCCATAGTCCTTTTGCAGGCGCGCCCGGACAGCGGTCGGGGCCTGCTGGTCGGGCGGAAGCCCGTTCTCGTTGCTCATCCTCAGCAGCACGGCTAGGACTGCCCTGCGCCTGCCCTTGAGCAGTGTCGTGTAGTAGTCAAAGGCGTGGCGTCCGGCACTCCCGGCTTCCGGCACCGTCACGTTAACGATGGCCGGATCGGCCCGCGCCAGCGCCACGGCGAGGGGATGGTCGGGCCGCGGCTTCAGCCACGGTTCCAGCTCTTGCCGGACTTCAGGCGTGAGGTAGAGGCTCCCCTCGCCGTCAAGCAGGGCCCCCACAACGGCCGGGTCGCGACGATCATCGAAGAAACTACTGTCACAAAACACTGCGTACCCGGCGGCGGCCTGCTGGCGGATCGTGCCCGGGATGTCCACGTCACTCGCCGCGATGCGGGGCGTTGTCCTCCACGTCAGTCGGGGAATAAAGGTCGGATCTTCGACGAGGTGACGTGGGATCACGCGAGTGTCGGTCCCGCCCCGCCGGGATTGGAGGTAGGAGCTTGTCCGCGTCAACCGCACCCGATGCAGGGGTAGGCGTCGGCACGGCGGAGCTAAGCCGATATCGCCGTAAACCGCCATCGCCGTCATCTACTGCCAATTAGGAGCCCAAAGCATCCAAAATCAGGTATGTCACAGGATGGAGCTACGCGCTAAACGGCTGCGAGCGCCGGCGCCAGCTGCTCGGCGCTCGTCTCAACGGTGCCCGGAACCGTCACCGCAAGAAGCCCGTCACGCTCCAACACGCGCCGTGCCCCAAGCACCGTCAACCCCACGATCCGACTAGTCCCGGGCGCGTAGCGGACGACGTGGCCCTCTGGCGTCTCCTCGCCCTCGCCCGCCTGAGGCTCGCCAACATGCAGATACAGCACGTCGTTGTCGGCGTCGTAGTCGGCGTGATCGAACCTTAGCGGCCCGATCGTGATGTTCACGAGCTCCATGATCTTGGGTCCTTCCGGTTGGCGAACGCGGAGACGATCCGCGCCGGCACCTGCTCATAGCTTACGACGACAAGCAGCCACCGACTTGGACCGACGCCCCGCGCGTAGTAGCGAGTCCGCGCGTCGAAGATCGGATCGGCAGCAACATGATCGGGCCTGGTCACAGCCCGCAGAACATCGGACATATGCGTGTCGACCTCCGGATGGTCTCGGACGATCTTCTCGCGCCAGACCGCATCCGCCAAGACGACCCGCCTACCCTCCGGGTCGGTCGTCTCAGCGATGGTTGGCTGGTCTTCCACGATCTAAGGATGGCCGTTCGCCCGGATACGCTCCGGACTTTCAACGTCCGAGCCGCGAGAGCGCCACACCCACGACCCAATTCGGCGCGGGCGTTCCGTCCTCAAGCCGCTGCCACTCCCGCGGCAACGGCAACATCGGATAGATCGAGTCGCGCACCACATCAAGATCGCCAGAGTCGATCAGGCGCTCGTCCCGCCTCATGCCCACCGGCAGACGACCCTCGCGAATCCAGCAACGGACAGTGCCAGGACTTCGGCCGACTCTCTCTGCCGCCTCCGCGACCGTGAGCATCTGTTGATCCTACGTGTGCGTCCCGATGTCGCAGACCAGGCGGCCCGTCCAGGCCATCTACGCAGCCGACCGAGGTCCGGGGAAGTGGCAGCCCTGCCACTATCGCCCTGACTCGCCCACAAATCGGTGCCATCCGCCGAGAGGCGCATCAGCATGACCCATGCCGCAGTCCCGCATTCCAATGCAGTTTTCGCCGCTCAGCCGCTCTCCCGCGCCCCGCCTCCGGAGCGAGAGGTCGGCCGTTCGACTCGGCCCGGGCGCACTGCGGGGGCGGCAATGGCCTCGGGCAGTTCCTACGCGGGCAGCAACTCGTCGAGCGAATTCGGCCCCGAATCGCAAATCGAGGCGATCGAAACACAGCCGCCGGCGCCGGCATCGTCCCGCGATCCCAATCCCCATGCGGGATTTCGCCTGAGGTGCCTCTCCCGTGCCACGCCCCCGGAACAGGAAGCGTCAGGTTCTGAACCTTGCCGGAGCGGCCAAGTCGCACATTCAGACATGTGGTATCTTGCGCGCGCGTCGGGTGCCCGGCCAAACTACGAACAGGCAGGGGAACCGTGCTGAGCAAGAGGCCGCTCGGAGCAGGGAGCGTCAAAAAGGTGCGCCGTATACTGGAGAGCGTGGTCGTGTTTCTTCCTACGGCCATGCTGCTGTTCGCGAGCGGAGCCCAGGCGAGCCACCTCCACGGTGGACGATCCGTGCGTTGGGGTGGGTTCACGCCGCGCGCACTGCGCACCCACGAAGCGCGACTCAGCCACCTCACAGCAGTCAGGCCCGCGATCGCCGGCATCGCCTCGATCGAAGGGACGGTCACCGACGCGGCCAACGACACGGGGATCGAAGACGTTGAAGTCTGCGCCTACGCGTCGGGCCCCTTCGAACAAGTGGAAGAAGAAGGAGAAGGCGCCGCCCCCGATTGCTCACCCAGTGGCCCGGCCGGGGAATACTCCATCACTGGCCTTGCCGCTGGTGAATACAATGTCGAATTCTCGACTCCATTCAACGGCACGCTCGATTACATCAGGCAGTACTACAAAGAAGCGGAAACGTTCGAAGCGAGCTTGCCGGTCAATGTCGCATCGGGGCAACGCGTCAGCGGGATCGACGCAGCGTTGAGCAAGGGCGGCGAAGTCGAAGGTCACGTAACAGTGGCCCCGGGCGGTGCGCCGCTCGCCGGTATCGGAGTGTGCGCCTGGGGCGTGAACAGCAGCCAAGCCGTCGCCTGCGCAGAAACCGATTCCGGCGGTGCGTATCTCATCACCGGCCTGCCCACTGGGTCCTTCAAGGTCGGCTTCCGCGCGACGCCGGGGAGCGGGCTGAACTACGTCACGCAGTACTACGAAAACGAGACTTCCTTCGAAGCCGCCGACCCGATCGCGGTAAAAGCTGAAGCGAAGCAGGAAGGCATCAACGCGACGATGGCCGTCGGCGCCGAGATCGAGGGTACGGTGACCAGCGGCGAAACCGGCGCGCCGTCAAGCGAAACACTGGTCTGTGCGTTCGGCGAAGGAGTAGAAGTTATCTCCTGCGCGGTCACGGCGTCCTCAGGTAACTACACGATTACCCGGCTGCCAACCGGCTCCTATACCGTCGCCTTCCTCGCAGAAGGCCCCGCCGAGTATTACAACCAGGCCTTCTCCGAATCCGACGCGACGCCGGTGAAAGTGACGGCTCCCGGAGGCGACGCGTTCAACGTGGACGCGGTGCTGCCGTCGCTGCCGAGAAAGATCGTGGCGCCGCGGGTCACGGGCAATGCCACAGTCGGCGGGACCCTCACCTGCGAAGAGGGCTCCTACAGCGGCGTGCCGACACCTACCCTCTCCGTTGAATGGCTGAGGGAAGGCGAAGCGGTCGCCGGAGCAACGTCCGCCACCTACACCGTTCAGGCTGCGGATGCTGGTCACCAGCTCCAATGCAAGGTGACCGCGACTAACCTGATCGGATGGCTGTGGGTGAAGACGGCCGGCATCCGGATTCCCGTGCCGCCGCCTGTGACGCCTTCCACAACCCCGTCTCCTACGCCACCATCCCCCACCGGCGGCGTTCTCCCCAGCATCACCGTTGTCCCGCGCGTCACCGCCGCCTCGCGCGTCCTCACCTCCCACCATCGGACCACCGTCCGGCTGGATTGCTCCGGAGGTCCGTGCAAAGGGACGCTGCAGCTGCTCTTGCGTATCGTCAGCCATCACCACGTGAAGACGCTCGTGCTTGCCGAGGGAAGCTTCTCGCTCCAGGCCGGAACGCGTTCGGGAGTGGTCATGCACCTCACCGCCGCTGGACGCTCGCACCTGGCGGGCAATGCCCATGGCGCTCTGGCAGCGAAGCTGAAGGTACGCCTAAGCGGCGGCACGACAACGATGCATGCCGTCTCGGCGACCTGATCACACCGCGCCCAGCCCCGCGAGATCCTTGCCCTGGAATCGCGGCTCTCTATCTGGCGCGGCTAGACCGACGTAGCTGTAGCCGCTGCGTGACGCTCGCGCACCAGCTCCCGGATATCGGGTGAGTCCTCGGCGTGGCCGTCGGAGCAGCCACAGCCCTCGCCGTGACTCGGGCCGCAACACTCGGCCTTGGCGCTCGGCTCACAGCACGTTGACTGCGCGTCGGGTGTGCAACAGGAGCTTGCGGTTGTCTCGGCGGCGGTGGTCAGCTCAGCCATGCGGATAGCTCCTTTAGTGCCTCGGGGATCACGTAGTAGTAGGCCCACAGGCCCTTGCGCTCGGAATCCACGATCCCGGCTGCTCGCAGCTTGCCCAGATGATGGGAGAGCGTGGGCTGTGAGATGTCGAACAGCGGCACCAGCTCGCAGACGCAGACCTTGCCGGCGTGCTTGCGCAGCACGTCCACGAGCTGCAGCCGGATCGGGTCTCCGAGAGCCTTGGCTACTTCCGCCATCCGCAGCGCGTGGTCACGCTGGACATCGGGATAGACGACGGGCTCACAGCACGGCGAGCCGTTGGCTCGCTTCTGCTTGGGGGACAGCTCCAGATCGACGGGCATCGATCTACTTATATCAATAACACTCACGTCTATCGATGTAATACGATCAGCGGCGATGAGCACGCCCCCGATTGCTCGCCGCCTTTTTGCCGAGCTGCTGGGCTCGGCGTTCCTCGCGACGCTCGTGATCGGCTCGGGCATCGCAGCGCAGACACTCTCCCCGAACGACACGGGCCTCGAGCTGTTCGAGAACGCCGCCGCCACGGCCGCGGGGCTGTTCACAATCATCCTCATGTTCGGGCCGGTCTCAGGCGGGCACTTCAACCCCGTCGTCTCGTTCGCCGACGCCGCGTTTGGTGGCCTCTCCTGGCGCGACGCCCTCGCCTACATCCCGACACAGAGCGTCGGTTGCGTGCTCGGTGCCCTCACGGCCAACGGCATGTTCGCTCTCGGCGCCGTGACGATCGCGACACACCACCGCGCCTCACCCGCGCACCTGCTCTCCGAGACGATCGCCACCGCCGGTCTCGTGATCCTGATCTTCTCCCTCGCCCGCACGCGACGCTCGCACACGACGCCCGCGGCGGTCGGCGCGTACATCGGCGCGGCGTACTTCTTCACCAGCTCCGCCAGCTTTGCCAACCCGGCGATCAGCATCGGGCGCATCTTCTCCAACACCTTCGCCGGGATCGCGCCGGCCTCCGTGCCCGCCTTCATCCTCGCGCAACTCGCTGGCGGCGCACTCGCCGTACTCACGATCAGGGCCCTATACCCCGGAGTCACGCCAGCGGATGCCGCTGACGTGCTCCTCCCCCACGCCGAGCATCGAGCAACCGCAAGCCGGCCCGCCACGCGCTAGATGGCGACCGTCCTATTCGTCTGCGTTCACAACGCCGGTCGCTCACAGATGAGCCAGGCGCTGTTTCGGCGCGCCGCAGGCGACCGACACACCGCGATCTCTGCCGGCACGACGCCGGCCGAGCGCGTAAACTCAGAGGTCGTGGAGGTCATGCGCGAACTCGGCATCGACCTCACCGACCGCAAGCCGCAGCTCCTCACACGCGAACTCGCCGAGCAAGCCGACGTGGTCATCACGATGGGCTGCGGCGACGCCTGCCCGTACATCCCCGGCAAGCAATACATCGACTGGGACCTACCCGACCCGAACGGCCGACCGATCGCCGAGGTCCGTGCGACGCGGGATGAGATCGGTCGGCGCGTCACGGCCCTGCTTGAGCTGCTGGACGGCAGCTAGCGCCGGGAATCGGCTCGGCGAGCGCAGCGCGCGAGGGAGCCGCAGGGAAGGGGTCGGCGAAGTACTGGGTCTCGTGCGTCACGTGAGCGTCGGTGATCTCCATGATGCTGACTGAACATGTGGGCACGCCGTCGTAGGTGATCGTGCACTCGCTCACCCAAAGATCACCGTGGCCCTGGATCCGGCGGACGGTGAAGTGGCGCTCGGCCGGATGCCCACCGCGTTGCGCTTGGATCTTTGACCGACCTCTGAAGCGCTCGCCGGACTGCGGGTAGTCCAGGATCGCGTCCGCAGCGTAGATCGCGTGCTCAGCGTCACCGTCCCCGCGCTCGGAGGCCTCCCAGTGCTCGTGGATCCGAGCGCGGATATCGGCTTCACGATCAATTGCGCCGCTCATGATTCCT
>Ga0209006_10004336_pt1 | contig 12875 bp, 13 predicted proteins | sample JacPin_JW_Ref_O2_FD_188567 | JGI IMG/M metagenome (GOLD analysis project Ga0209006, IMG submission 188567) | Forest soil microbial communities from Algoma, Ontario, Canada - Jack Pine, Ontario site 1_JW_Ref_O2 (SPAdes) (version 2) | ecosystem: Environmental > Terrestrial > Soil > Boreal...
GAATGGGCCTTCTCACCCCGCGGCAAGGACGGCAGGCCTTCGCCGCTTTTTGATCGCGTGACCGGAGAAATTGACCCAACGGTGGCCGCCTATTGGCGCGCGCACTACGATATCGTGCAACGACTGAACGACAACTGGAAAACGATCGGCCCCGATCTCCAGGGCAAAATCCACCTCTTCGTCGGTACCGACGACACCTTTTATCTGGACGGAGCAGCGCACAGTTTGCAGGCAACGCTCGATCGCCTGTCGGGCCATGCCCAGTTTACCTTTCTGCCAGGACGTTCACACTTCAATGTGTATAGCGTTGGAGACGATCGCTACGCTCTGTTTGATCGCATCGCGGCTGAGATGTATCAAGTGGCCAGACCGAATCACCCGGCGCGCTGAGCATGAGAACACTGTTCTAGGTTGAGGCGATCGGAAGCACTTTCTCCATTCCGGTGAGCCTGAACAACTCCTGAACACGAGGGTTGACGCCTGTAATGCTCAGTCGGATCCCTTTGCTCTGACACCGTGCGTAGTGGCTGGCCAACATGCCGAGGCCGGTCGAATCCATATACGGAACTCCCCTCAGGTCAAAGATATGTTCCGGTGGGGGCTCATCGCCTGGTGCCGATTCGAAGATGTTTCGAAAGGCATCAGGTGACAATGCGCTATACATATCCCGCGTTGTTAACGGCCCGGTGAATCGAAAGATCGTGCCGTGTATTTCGCTTTTGTCGCGTTCGATGGTGAGTCTCGCGCTCGTCCATAGCTGAGGTTCGATCGTTGGCATGGTATTTCCCTTCGAAACCGCCGTCGCTTGAGGAACTATGTACAGGCGTTCTTTGTTGGAACGCCTGCGCGGAATGGAAAACGTTAGCTCGGCTGGGGAACGAACCGAAGGTAAGGCCTGGGCGCCTTCCAGCCTCCGGGATATCTCTGTTTAGCTTCCTCGTCCGATACCGCCGGCACGATGATCACATCTTCGCCATGCTTCCAGTTCACTGGTGTTGCAACCTTGTGTGCGGCCGTGAGTTGAATCGAATCGAGGACCCGCAAAACCTCGTCAAAGTTGCGTCCTGTGGTCATCGGGTAAACGAGCATCAGCTTGATCTTTTTGTCGGGACCGACTACGAACACGGTGCGTACCGTGGCATTGTTCGCAGCGGTGCGACCGTCGGATGTTGTTCCTGCGTCCGCTGGCAGCATGTCATAGAGTTTGGCGAGTTTGAGTTCCGGATCGCCGATCATGGGAAAATTCACCCTGTGGCCTTGCGTCTCTTCGATGTCAGTTGCCCATTTTCCGTGACTGCTCACTGGATCGACACTCAACCCGAGGATCTTGCAGTTTCGCTTCGCGAATTCCGGCTGCAACCCTGCCATGTAGCCAAGTTCGGTGGTGCAAACAGGAGTAAGTCCTTGGGGTGCGAAAACAGAACGGCCCAGCCATTGCCGATCCATTCGTGGAAGTTGATTGTGCCCTGGGTGGTCTCGGCGGAAAAATCGGGCGCTTCGTCATTGATTCGTAAACTCATTCGCTTTCTCCTTTGGTGATGGAAGGTTGGTAGTGCCAAAAGTTAGTGTGCAGCGGGGACGAGACTGAGTGAGGCGGCGTCCCAGGCTGCGAGGCCACCGGCCATCTCGACCAGATGGGTGATCCCGTATTGATGCAGGATGCTGGCGGCAATCGAAGACCGGTAGCCGCCGGCGCAATGGACGGCAATCCGGCGGTCGCGCGGGATTTCGGCGATGCGCTCCTGCAGTTGGTTCAGCGGCACATTCACGCTGCCGTCAATGTGCCGCGTCTCCCACTCGCGCACATTCCTGACATCTAGCAACAGAGGCGAATTGGGGCTCGCCATCTCTTCTGCCACCATGGCGGCAGTCATCCGGTCGGTCTGCCATACGAGGTCCGGTCTGCCGGCGAGCGCTTGCATGCCCCCACGCAGGTAGCCTTTGACGTGATCGAAGCCGATCCTACCCAGACGCAGCGTAGCTTCATGCTCCCGTCCGGGCTCGGCGATGATTGCGATGGGCTTGGCGCGATCAAGAAGCGTGCCGGCCCAGGTAGCAAACTGCCCGCCGAGTCCGATGTTGATGCTGCCGGCGAGGTGCCCGTTGGCGTATTCAGCGGCGTCACGGACGTCGATGATCTGAGCGCCTGCATCTCCCATCCGAAGTACCTCGGCGAGATCGACGGGTTGCAGAACCTGCTCGAGATTCTGGTCCAGGGTCGCGTGCTCACGAGTATTGAGGATGGCATCGTAGGTGAAGTACGGAGGAGCGTCGGGCTGGTCGGCGGTGACGAGACGAATGAATTCCTCCTTGGTCATTGGCTGCAGGGCATAGTTCAAGCGTCGCTGATCTCCAAGGGAAGAGACGGTTTCTGAGGAAAGCCGCTTGCCGCAAAGAGAGCCGGCGCCGTGTGCAGGGTAGACCAGGGTCTCGTCATCAAGCGTCAGGAGTTTGTTGTGGAGTGAGTCGTAAAGGTGCGCCCCCAGGTCGCTCGCAGTCCATCCGAGGGAAGCGCGCAGGTCGGGCCGGCCAACATCACCGATGAACAGTGTGTCGCCCGTGAGAACGGCGTAAGGTTTGGCCGGGTCCTTTTGTAGGTCGAAAACCAGAATCGAGATGGACTCAATGGTGTGGCCCGGGGTTTCGAGGACCTGTAGGCGCAGACCCGGGAAGCTGAGCGTATCGCCGTCCTGCATTGCTACAAAGGCATATTCCGCCTGTGCGCGCGAACCCAGATGGATGGTCGCGCCGCAACGGTCGCGCAACTCCAGATGGCCGGCGACGAAGTCGGCGTGGAAGTGAGTGAGAAACACATGGCGGATCTGAAGGCCGAATTGCTCTGCGTCGGCCAGGTACTGCTGAATGTCGCGCTGAGGATCTACAACGATGGCGGTCGAACTGGCCTCGTCACCAAGCAGATAAGACGCGTGGGCCAGGCATCCCAGGTAGTACTGTTTCAGGATCATGTATCCCCCATTGGTTTACTCAGCAAACCCTTCACCTCGAGTAGGTTGTCTTTGAGCACATACCCACACGCGCCTGCATGCCGTGCGCTTTCACGCATGGCAGCGTCGTCGTAGTCAGAAACGAGAACGATCCTCGCTGCCGGGTCCATTCGCTTGATCTGCCTGCACACTGCAATCCCATCCAGGTCCTTCATACCGATGTCCATAATCACAAGATCTGGCCGGCTGGCCGCATAAGCGACTGTTGCGTCGGAGCTATCGAGGCACTCTTGAATCCAGGTCCCCGGCGAGCGTACTAACTGCCGGAGGAAGCCTCGTACGGCGCTATTCTGTTCAACCAGGAGTACCTTCATTGCCGAGAACGTTAAACTCTGTGCGTTCAAAAGGAAATAGCGGCAAACACACAATTTGACTGTGCGCTACCGCACGGGCGTCCCGGACCATTTAAGGCCAAAGCAAGGTTACTGCGGGATCCGGCGGTTCCACCGCCGTGCTACAACTCGGATTTATGCTGAAGGGCAAACCGCAGCAGGCTGTTGGTCCCCCGGAGGCCGAGCTTCTGGCAAATATTAACCCGGTGGTTCTCGACGGTGCGGTAATGAATGAAGAGCTCTGCGCCGATCTCTTTGCTGGACTTATTTTCGGCGATCATATGCAGAATCCTGCGCTCCGAAGCCGTCAAACTTTTGAGTCCCGGTTCATTTTCCAGCAAAGCCTGCGATCGGTTGCGGCGATTCAGAAGGTACGCAACAAGTGGGTGGCTTACGTAAAATTGCCCCGCCGCAAGGGTGTGGATGGCTTCGGCAATTTCGATGAGTGCGCTGTCCTTGAGGATGTAGCCCTTGATCCCCAGGTCCATGGCCGCATGGAAGATCGCTTCCTCGTTGTGAATCGTAAGAAAGATAACATCGACGGGAATCTTTCTTTTGTTGATTTCCTTCGCTACCGCGAAGCCGTCTTGCTTCGGCATATCGATATCGACGATCGCGATTTGGGTCCCGCTTTGCTCAATCTCCGAGAGCAAAGCTTCTCCGTCACCCGCTTCCATGACCACTTTTATGTTGGGATCGGCTTCAAGCACCTGGCGAAGCCCTTTGCGTAGTAGTGGGTGATCGTCGGCAATCGCAATACGGATTTCAGCGGCCATCGCGCAGCTCGTTAGTATCGATATCGATGTTGATTGTAGCGCCCTTCATGGGAACCGATTGGATCTCTAATTTGCCGGCGAACAGTTGTACCCGTTCGGAAATATTGATCAGTCCGAAGCCGCCCTTGCGTGCCTCAGTATTGGCCGCGCTGGTTGTGAAACCCTTCCCGTTATCGCTCACCGAGAGTTGGAGTCGAGTGCCGTTGCGGCGCACAACAACGTTCGCTTCACTGGCCTCCGCGTGCTTCAGGATGTTGCTAAGACACTCCTGCGTAATCCGATAAAACCCAATCTGATATTCGGGTGTCAACAGATCGTCGATGTCGTCGATGGAAGCCGAAAACGCTGTTTTCGAAGCCTTGCCGACGTTCTCAACCATAGAGCGCAGAGCCTTGGTCAGGCCCAGGCGGTCCAATTGGTAAGGCCGCAAATCATGAGAGATCTCTCGTACTTCAGTAATGGCCGAAGATGCTTCGGTGCAAATCTCTTCCACCTGTTCCCGTTCGACCAGGTTCCCATTCAAATTCTGCAGCCGGAGGAGGGCCAGGTTCTTGATCACCACCAGCCGTTGTCCGATGCTGTCGTCTAATTCCACAGCGATGCGTTTTCGTTCACGCTCCTGAGACGCCAGCAGTTCCCGCGAAAAGGCTCGCTGAGCTGCTTGCCGCTGTTTCCATTGGGCGGTCCGCAGCCGCCATATCAGGATGACCAGTCCGGCAATGGCCAAGGTAGTCAACAAGCGAAACCACCACGTGCTATAGAACGGTGGTAGCACGTGCACCTCGAGGCTCGCGCCTACTTCATTCCAGATTCCGTCACTATTCGCGGCGATCACGTGGAACGTATAAGTGCCTGCGGGGACGCGCGAATAGTAGGCTGTTCGCCGAGCGCCGGCGTTGATCCAATTGGGGTCTAAGCCGTCGAGTCTGTAGCGAAAACGAATCTGTTGCGATTTGACCAGGCTCAGCGCTGTGTATTGAATCTCCAAATTCTCCTGCCCGGGTTTGATCGTCACGCCGGCGTGAAAATCCGTCGCATGCCCATCCACGGTTAGGTCTTCAATAACGACAGGAGGCGGTAGCCGATTGAATTTAACTGCCTTCGGATCGACCACTGCTAACCCCTGTGTGGTCGGGAACCAGAGTTTGCCATCGGGTGCTTTGAAACCGGTGGGCTGGCCTTGACTGCTGCATTCGACGCTAAGCAGTCCATCCCCTTTCCCAAAGTGAGAGGAGGTGAGGAGTGAAATGCGGCCAGCGGAGAAATCGTTCAGGTCCTGCTTCTTGATGCGATAGATGCCTAGGTGACTGCTCAGCCACAGGAAGCCCTGGTCATCTTCCAGAATCTGAAATACCCCGTTGTTGAAGAGTCCGTCCTTCTCGGTGTAGCGGGTGAAAGATTCGTTTTCCAGCCTCGCCAATCCGGTGTCGTAAGTGCCGATCCAGAGCACACCCACAGCGTCTTCATGCAGCGCCGTGATATTCAAATCCGCTGCGCCGGGAAGCATGGAAAAGCGTCCCCGATCCGAGCGCGCAAGGCCGCTGGCGGTTCCGATCCAGAGTGTTCCCCGGCGGTCTTCAAAGATCGTCTGAACATACGGACTATCACTAGCCAAGCCATCGCCGCGCCCGAGTTGCGTGCAGTGACCGTCGTGAATTCGATACAAACCCTTTTCACCGCCTACCCATAGATCGCCGGCACGGTCGCGAAGGATAGCGTTGACGCGGCCTTGGATCGCCGTGCTGGAGGGTTCCGCGACCAGGTGCGAACCCTTTAATTTGGAGAGGCCATCCCATGTGCCGGTCCAGATTGTTCCGTCCCCATCCTCATAGATCGCGGATACGATGTTCTCCCAGGCCATTCGTCTGGATGGCTTACCCGCACGGTAGAAATTCTCGTACTTGCCGTTGTTCAACCGGAAGAGCCCTAACCGGCTGCCGAACCAGATGCGGCCGGTTCGGTCTTGCAGAACGGGTTCGACGACGTTCCATTGCGAGCCGTTTGGATGTTGAAACATCGTGATCGCCTGTGGGTCTGCACGATACAACCCTTCTTTCGCCGTGCCGATCCACAGCGTTCCTTCCCGGTCTTCCAGCACTCTGTACATAAACGGCGTGGAAAAACCGGGTAGAGCGGTGGAATGCCCATCCTTCCAAAGCCTCGAGTGTCCGGATGGATTCGTTGCCCACAGGTTACCCAGCCGGTCCTTGTAGGTGACAAAATCTTCGGCGTCGATGTGGTCGTATTTGGTCAGAACGCCGCCATCGACGCAGTAGTACACATTCGGAGTTTCGGGCAGCTTGTACCAAAATCTGTGTTTTGAATCTTCGATGCTTGACGAAATGTGCAGTTTTGAAGGGTCTTTCAATGGGAAGGGCAATGGGAAACGCGACCAGTGCCCGTAAGCGAAACGCTGCCATCCGTGCGCATCCATACGCCATAGACCAAATAAGTATCCGTCCGCGCCAACGTTGTAATTAGACGCCGCGAGGTAAGGATTGAACGGTGATCCGGGTTGCGGAGCTACGCGGGTCAAACGGCCATTCTGCCATTTGGCCAGACCGGGAGCCGTGAAGATCCAGACCGTTCCTTCCTCATCCTGATCGATCCGCACCACCGTGTTGTTCGGCAGGCCATCCTTCACCGTGAGTGAGGTAAAGGTTCCGTTGCAATAGCGGATAGCGCCGCCGGTCAGTGTGCCGGCCCAGAGGCAGCCTTGCCGGTCTTCAAACAGAGCATAGAATGAGAAGCCGTTCGTGGTGAGGGAGGGCGTATTTTGCCGATTGAAGACCCGAAAACGGAGCCCATCGAAGCGCACCAACCCGTCCAGCGTGGACATCCACAGGTAGCCATCGCGAGTTTGGAGTAAGGCCTGGACCGAGTTTTGGGGAAGTCCGTTTTCCGTTGTCCAGGAAAAGAATCGATACGGTGGCTGGGCCAGAGAAGCGGGCAGCAGAAAAAGCAATAGGTACGCAAACAACGCTGTTCTGTGCGCGAATCTTCGAAACGTGCCGCACATACGCTTCGCTTTCTCTTGAGCCTATGTGGGACTACACCCTGCACGTAGCGCAGGCGGGTTTTTCCGTTCAGCTTGGATGCGATTCTACCTAAGCATTCAATATGGTGGCCAGAGACGGGATCGAACCGCCGCCGGCGTTCGTTGCAGGCCCTAAAGCAAGCGAACTAAATGGCCTGGAATCAGCGAATAATCGAAAGTGGGGCGATCTCCTTTTACTGTACATTGAGGGTCCGATCAGTCGGAGTGCGCGCACGAGTATCTACAGAGCCGGAGCGAACGGCACTGGAATTCTGCCCCGGCTCAGCACAGTCACTTGCCCTGAAATTGCGGAGCACGCTTCTGGACGAAGGCAGAAGTGCCTTCCATCTTGTCCTCGGTGCCGGCAGCAAGTACGAAGTACTTCGCCTCGAGTTTCAGCCCTGAAGTGAGGTCTGTATCCACGCCCTCGTTGACCGCATCGATCGAGTACCGTATTGCGAGCGACGCATTCCCATTGATTTGCTTGAGAATGGCCTCACAGCGCGGTATCAGCTCGGTCTGGGGCACGACTTCATTCACTAACCCGATGCGATGGGCTTCGTGAGCATCGATCAGATCGCCGGTCAGGATCAATTGAAGTGCACGGCCTTTGCCAACAAGACGCGGTAGCCTCTGGGTGCCACCGTACCCGGGAATGATCCCAAGCTTGACTTCAGGCTGCCCGAACTTCGCATTTTCCGCGGCGATGCGAAAGGTGCAGGCCATCGCCGTTTCACAACCGCCTCCCAGGGCGAAGCCATTCACCGCTGCAATTATGGGCTTGCCAAGTGTTTCGATGAACGAGAGAGTCTCCTGACCCCGCTCGGAGAACTCACCCGCCTTCTCGCCGTCGATGGTCGCGAGCTCTGCGATATCGGCACCAGCAATGAACGCTTTCTCTCCAGATCCAGTCAGGATTACGCCTTTGACAGTGGCATCCTCTTTCGCCGCATGAAACGCCGCGTTAAGTTCCTCAACCGTCTTCCGGTTGAGCGCATTCATCACCTTCGGGCGATTCATGGTGATGTAAGCGGTCGATCCTTTCACCTCATACGTGATGTTTTCGAAGCTGGTGGATACTTCTTCTGTAGCACTCATGGAACTTCTCCTCTCCCTACTAAATGGGTTTCCCCGGAGCGTGGGTTGGTACTGCAGCGTGCGCCGCCTGTGGTGCTGCTCCACTCACGCGCAAGGCCTCTACCTTCTCTGCAGAAAAGCCGAGTTCGAGCAATACTTGTGCGGTGTGCTCCCCAACATTGGGGGCGCGGCGCGGCAATACCTTCTCTGCACCGATCACCTGCATAGGGCTATTGACGGTACGAACTTCTGGTCCCACTCCCTGGACCGGCACCAGAATGTTGTTGGCGAGCAGCTGCTCGTCGTGGATAACTTCTTCGAGGGTCTGGACCACACCCACCGTGATGCGCGTCTTTCCGAACGCTTCTTTCCAGTGGGCGAGCGGTTGGCCCTTGAAGGCCTCGTCGAGGATCCCGGCAAGTGCGCCGGCATATGCGCTGCGCTTCTTCACATCGGAGAACCTGTCGTCGCTCAATAGCTCTGGGCGGCCGATAACCTTGACAAGGTCTGGCCAGTCACGGTCCTGCTGCGCGAGCACAAGAAGGATCCAGCGGTCATCGCAGGTTGGGTAAGGATTCAAGAGCGCATTGGGTGGATCCTTCCTATCGTGCAACCCGAAGAATTTAGCCTGGTTGAGCGCACCTTCGATCCAGGTCGCTGCTGCCCATGCTCCTTCAGCGATGAGGGAGGTCGTGACCCTTGCACCTTTGCCCGTCTTCTCTCGCTGATAGAGGCCGGTGGCAATTGCAGAGTAAAGAGAGATCGCGGTAGCGTGATCTCCAATGCCGGGGATCGGCAACGTTGGATCGCCGCCGGCATCACGCGTCATTGCCATCAGACCGCTACGCGCCCAATACGCCGTAAAGTCGTAACCAGGTTCATCCGCGGCTGGGCCAAAGTCGCCATAGCCCGTGATGTCGGCATAGATCAGCCGCTCGTTGAGAGGAGCGATGTCTTCATACGTGAGCTTCAGCGACTTGCGAACACGCGGCGGCGAGTTGGTAACGAAGACATCGGCCCACTTGACCAATGCTTCCAATACCTCGCGAGCCTCCGGATTCTTGAGGTCGAGCGCAAGACCACGCTTGTTGCGATTCGTTAACTGCCAGGCATAGTCGAAATCGCATGCCGGATTTGGTGGAGTGCGGTGAAGGATGCGATAAGGATCGCCGAATCCTGGCGGTTCTACCTTGACCACATCAGCTCCGAAGTCGGAGAGCACCGTCGTTGCCGCGGGCCCAGCAATGAAACTCGCAAGGTCAACGACCCTAAGTCCTGAAAAGATTTTGTTTTCGCTCATAAGACTTCCAACATCTCCATTTGTGCATCAGCTTGCATAGCGAAGTTCGTCATATCCTTCTGGATCTGCTTCGTGTGGCGGTCAGCCATCACGCACGCCTAGGTTGCCAGATAAGGTCCGATTAAATGAATGCGCTGAACCCCGAGATGGCGCGGCCGACAATGAGGGTATTCATCTCCCGCGTTCCTTCGTAGGAGTAGATCGCTTCGGCATCAGCAACGAAACGGCCAATGTTGTAGTCAAGAAGGATTCCGTTGGCTCCCAGAAGCTCTCGTGCATAGCCGACGGTCTCCCGCATCTTGACTGTGCAGAAGGCCTTGGCGAGAGAAGCATGTTCGTCCGCCAACTTGCCCTGATCCTGTAGTTGGGAAAGTCTCACCACCATGCACTGACAGGCAGTAATGTTGCCGATCATCTTCACAAGGAGGTCTTGAATGAGCTGGAAGGAAGCAATTGGTTTCCCGAACTGTTCGCGGGTTTGTGCGTATACCAAAGCATTCTCGTAGGCTCCCATCTGGCACCCGACAGCCTCCCATGCAACGAAGCCGCGTGTCATGCGAAGTACGCGCGCGGTATCGCGGAATGAGGAATCGTTTTGCAAGCGATTCTCTTCGGACACCTTGCAGTCCTCGAGTGTGATCAATCCGTTCTGGACAACCCGCAGCGCCATCTTGTGGCGGATCTTCTCAACCTTGAAGCCAGGGGTCTTGTTCTCGACGATGAAGCCCTTCACCTGGCCATCAGCCACGTCGCGCGCCCAGATGATGGTGAGATCACCCCACGTCGAGTTACCGATCCACTTCTTTTGACCGTTCAGAATCCACGTGTCACCCTCACGACGCGCGGTAGTCAAGAGACCACCAGAAGCGCCGGAACCCACCAGGGGCTCCGTCAGACCGAACGAACCGATCTTCTCGAGGCGGGCCATTCGGGGCAGCCACTTCTGCTTCTGCTCTTCCGATCCACACAGGTAAATGGATCCCATCGCGAGGCCGCTGTGAACACCATAGAAGGTGGCTATTGAGCAATCGACCTTGGCGATCTCCATCGCAACGTAGCAGCCCAGCAAATTGCTACCGCCCGGACATCCATAGCCCTCAAAACCAAGCCCTGCAATCTGCAGGTCCCGGATCCCGGGGACGAGGTCGAACGGGAATTCGTCCCTCTCCCAGAAATCGTTAATAATCGGCGCAACAGCGGTATGCATGAACTCGCGGACTCTCGTGACCGTTGCCTGGTCGGTTTCCGACAGCATCTGGAAGGTCTGGTAAAAATCGCTGTTCGGCTTCGGTAGTACCTTCGGCTTCTTTACTTCCTGAGTGTGTGTGTCTGACATCGGATTCTCCAGTGCCTTTCTCTTTGGTGGTGCCAAGCCGAACTGCTATGAAATCGGTGATGGCAGACTGGTTGAGTCCGCGTAAGCCACGCCAGTCAGGTTCCCCTGGGCAGCGAGCAGGACCTTATGGGTCACGCCATCCAGACTCGCGGTGTAGAGGGAGCCCCCTAAATCCGCCATGAACATGCGGTTCCCAGTCACATCGAGTGCGAGCCCGATGCCCTCCATCAGGTGAGTGAAAACAATTTCCGGTTCAAATGAAAGAGGGGTCGCGTCCATCGGAGCCCGGTTCACAGTATTGCCGCGCGGGGGATCGCCGCGATCGGTCCAATAGAGGACCCGGTTTTCCAGGTCGAGATCGAGATCGATAGGCTCCGGCAAATGATCGAACAACAATTCGATATCACTGCGTGAAGCGCTGCTCTCGCCCTTGGGAATGTCGAGCCCGGCCCGGAAGATTCTGCCGGCACCGCCATTATCCGGGCCTTTCTGGGTCCAATAGAGCTTGCCACTTTCCACATCGATGGCGATACCAACACACCAGCGAGTGAGATCAGCTCTGTCCGCTTCGCCCTCGCCCGTTCGAATCAGGGTCTCAATATTGGATCCGTCAAGGTTTGAGCGCATCACACGCATTCCTTCGCGATCGCACCAGTAAAGTCTGCTGTTGCGCTTATCAAGTTGCAACTGTTTCGGAGTGAAAGTCTTTCCGTTCGGAACGATGGTGATGTGGTTGCTGCCGTCTAAATTGGCGCGTTCAATCGAGCCATCTTCCTTGCTTGGAATGCCCATCTCCGTCCAGTAGATGTGCCCGTTGTCTACATCAATAACGATCCCGTCCGGGATGCGATGACGGCCGGTGAGCAGTACCTTGAGGTCGTTTCCATCGGGTTGGACGGAGAGCAGGCGACCGCCGCTTGCGTCGATGAAGTACACGCGACCGCCCTTATTGGCAGACGCCTTGATGTCGTTCGGTGCCGATGGCATAAGAGTTGTCTCGATTCCATTCATCCAGTCAAGTCAGGTTGAATCACACAGGCTGCTACTTCGCTGCGTTTCTTAGAGCGAGCAGGCCGAGCAAGAGCCTGTCGCGCTGCCCGGCGAGGTCATCGATCGATTGATTGCCCGCTTCCTCGAGGACCCCTTGGGAGATCTTCGCTTTCAGTTCGGGCGTGAACTCGGGATTGCCGAGGTCTTTCCACCACGTGGCAATCGGGCCCGAGAGATGCTCCATGAAGTGCTTGATCCCACCCTGGCCCCCGCCGAGATGGAAGAGCAGATTCGGCCCCATGAGACCCCAACGCAGCCCTGGCCCCCAACTCACCGCGGTATCCGCGTCGGAGACACTGAGCACACCCTGCTCGATCAAGTACACAACTTCGCGATAGAGGGCCGCCTGCAGACGGTTCGCGACATGGCCGACCACTTCTTTCTTCACGTGAATTGGTCGCTTACCGATCGAGACATAGAACGCGATCGAATGCTCGATTGTCGCTGCCGATGTCTTTTCGCCGCCGACAATCTCAACCAGCGGAATGAGGTGCGGAGGATTGAAGGGATGTCCGATCACGCAGCGCTCGGGATGTTTGCACTGCGATTGGCTAATGCCAATCGGGATGCCTGACGAGCTGGAGGCAAGAATAGTAGTCGCGGGTGTAAGCGCATCCATCTCCGCAAACAACTTGATCTTGAAGTCCGGTTTTTCTGGCCCGTTCTCCTGGACTAAGTCGACGCCTTTCAACGCTTCGTTCAATCTGGTGGTAAACGAGAGTCTCTCCTTCGAGGCCCCGGCAGACAACCCCAACTGCTCTAGGGCAGGCCACGCATTGTCGATATATTCGCGCAGGTTCGCTTCCGCGTTTGGGCCTGGATCGGTGGCAACCACATCGAGACCATGCGCCAGAAACAACGCAGCCCAACTGGCGCCGATAACTCCGGTTCCAACGATTGCGATACGACGGATAGCAATTTCTGAAGACATCGGTGTTTCTCCTTCTCTAAGTCACATGTCA
>Ga0209006_10004337_pt1 | contig 12874 bp, 7 predicted proteins | sample JacPin_JW_Ref_O2_FD_188567 | JGI IMG/M metagenome (GOLD analysis project Ga0209006, IMG submission 188567) | Forest soil microbial communities from Algoma, Ontario, Canada - Jack Pine, Ontario site 1_JW_Ref_O2 (SPAdes) (version 2) | ecosystem: Environmental > Terrestrial > Soil > Boreal...
GGCGGGGTCGGGCGCGGTGCGCTCGAAACCGATGACGTCGATTCCGATGTTGTTGTTGTCGTGGACAACATTGTGCGTAATCCGGAAGTTCGTAACGTTCCCGTTCACTACCAGCGATTCGCTGGAACCGGTCTGAAGATGATGAACTTCATTGCCGTCGATAACCAGTTCGCTGATCGGAGTTTTGGCGTCGGTCCCGTAGACGGCAATGCCAAATCCGTTGGCGCCGTGTCCCGGACCGTCGCGGCCTTCGAAAGTCTGCTCAATATGATGGACGTTGTTCTTGAGCAGTTCGATATGGGATCCGGATCCGATAACGCTGATGCCTAATGGAGTGAGCCGATGTTCGGCGGTGTGGTAGTTGCGAATTTCAAAACCTTCGATTCTGACGTAGCTCTTGTCTCGAATAGTGAGAATGCCGCTTCTGCCATCTGGAGTGATATGCGCTGCGTCGAGGATTGCGGTTTCGCCGGGAGAGCTTCGAAAAGTAATGAATCCATCCGTCGCGTTGCCGGATGACTTGATGGTCACGATCTCTTCGTAGATTCCTTCTCGGACGTTGACGGTACTGCCCGCATGCACGGTGTCCGCGGCATGTTGAACGGTGCGCCAAGGTGCTGCCTGGGTGCCGGGATTCGAATCGTTCCCGGTCGTCGACACGTAGAAAGAAGAGCTGGACTGGCCCAGAGCCGCGGAGACGCACGCCATCAATACAGCGAGAGACAGAAATTTCACGGTGGTTCTCCTGAGAAAAACAGTCGCTAGCTTGTAAACACACTTCATTGCGGACGCACTTCCACCAGCAGATTTCCGTCGAATTCAACCGGCAGATGCGGGCCGTGTCCTGACGCCGCGCGTCCTGAGACTGTCCCCAGGCTTTTTCCTGTGACGTAGTCGACGACGGTGTAGTTGCGGTCTTCGAGGCCGCGCAGTTCGACTGGGCCCTTCCACTGTTTGGCAAAAAAGGCGTAGTACATGGCCTGGTCCTTGCGGATGACATGCGTTTCCGGCACATCGAAGCCAATGTCATAGAGCTGGCCGAGATATTGTCCTTTGGACAACATCTTGTCGCGATAGATGCGAAGCCACTTTTCGAAGTCCTTCTCGCGCGCAGGAGTCAGATCAGATTTGCCATGCTTTGTGACCAGGGACGGAAGAACGAACTGCGTGCCTACAACGCCTCCCACGCCCAAGGTAGATGCAAAGTCGTTGCCGCCATCGCTCTCTTCGACGTGGTCGCCGAAGAATGGAACGTCGTCGCCCATCAGGGCTTTTAACGTTTTCGCTTTGGAACGAATCTGAAAAGAACTTTCCGGGTCGGAGGCCACCGACATATTGAAGTGCGGCATGGTGAAAAAAGAGAACGCAGTGCCGCACGGGCAAAATTCCACGAGCGTTCCGGGCTTTACCGACTGTGCGGTGTCATAAATTGCCTTGAAGAAATCCGGCAGAGCCTCGACCGATTCGTCCGGATCTGCGTGATGGTGAGCGGGGTTGTAGCAGGCGGGAACTCCGTTCATGTCCTGGCCATCGAGCTTCAGTCCGTCGAATCCCCAGTCAACCAGAATTTTTTTCACCAATGCTTTGTGATATTCCACGACGCTTTTGTCGGCGGGGCACAGATAATAGGAATCCCACCAGGAGACTTTTCTCTTCGAGCCATCACGATTCAGCAACTCGTAGTCGGGATGCTCGCGAAGCACCGCGGAGTCTGGCACGGCGCTGAGCGGCGACCACCAGAGCTGGGCCTTGAATCCTTCCTGGTGAATGCGGTCCACCAGGGCCTTCATGTCGGCGTCTCCGTTGGGAAATTTCTTGGGATCAAGTTGCCAGTCGCCCACATTGTTTTGCCACCCGTCGTCGAGTGTGACCCATTTGAATCCGAGCCGCTTGACCGTGGGAAGTGTGTCATACACCTGCTGCGGCTGAACTTTTCGGCCGTATCCCCATGCGCACCAGATGGCGCCGAAAGCGTCGTCGGGAGCGGTGGCCATTTGGAAACCTTGTTTCGTCATGAAGCGGCGGTAGTCGGCGAGCGCGCGGAAGTAGTCTCCCTGATGGACGGCGACGAAGGTGCGAAACGTGTGAAAACTTTCGCCGGGGGGTAATGTGACAGCTTTCATGAAGCGCACAGAAATTTTCGCGTGCGCAGCGTCGGGCATGGATACGGGGAGGGAAACCAGCTTCGGGCGCGGCTCGACGTGGCCGACGGCCATGCCAACGTCACGCCGCCAGACGTCGATTACCGGCGTGCCGCCACCATAATCGCTCGCGTTCATGCCCTGATAATTTTCCTGCTGAAAATTCGTGTGCAGAGGCAGGACCCAGTTGGGACGTTTTTCGTAGGAGCCACTCTGGTAGGACCAGAACGCTGGCACGGCCGCACCGGGTTGCGCGTTCATGGTGTACGCGTTGTTCGTCCAACTCTTGATTGCGAGACTGGTCGTTCCGTTATTCGCGTACTGGACGTCGAAAAACGCCATCGCGGGAAAGTCGTTGTATACGGTGACGGAGACCGTCTTGGTGAGCGTTCCGGCTTTTCCTACGACTGTGAGACGCTCACCTTCTCCGAAAGCGTCTTTTGCGTGCTCGTGCTTTTGCGAGGTCAGGAGAAATCCGGTCGAGCTGTTGGCCGTCGGCTTGTCGGCGATGGTCACGGTCTCAGAGGCGGAGAACGGGCCCAGCACCGTTTCCGTCTTGTCGAAACGGGCTACCACCCGGGTGCGCAGGCGGGTGTCAAATTCAATGCGGAGATTGGCGCCTTGAATCTGAGGCTTGGCGGCAGGGATGTCCGCGGCCGCTGCTAGGGACGCCAACACTGTGGTGAGAACAATGTGGGAGGCGATCGCGGTCATGATCGCAGCGATGGGCCGCAGCTTTCGAAGGAGATCGCTATTCGATTGCCAAACTTTTTTCCTGGTAGAAAGCATATGGATGTTTATCGGGCGCCGGCACACGAAGAAGACTGGACGGAGTTGAACGTAAGCATTCGTAATACAAGGAAAGGTTTGCAAAGTCAACTGATTTTGGGATGAAGCGGGAAAAGGCTGCCGCGGTCATCTCGAGAAAGCCCGCAGGGGTGATGCGCGTTTCAGTGCCGGTCCTGTTTACGTCAGTGGTGATGCGTGCTGACGTAGGGTCCCTCACCGCGCCTTCGGCACGGTTCGGGAGGACATCGCTCCTCGGTGCGCTATTCCGTCCGCTACTCCGTCCGCTACTCTGGCGCTACGCGCGGCGCTACTCCGGGGCCCTCTCGGGGCGCTACTCGGCCCTTAGGCCTCTACAAGTTTTGCATTTATCGAGACTGGTCGAAATATTCGTTGCTTCTGCTGGATAACCGCTGGACAAACGAAACAAAACGATATAGATAGTAACAGTTCGACAGTTCGTTCAGCTATTCATTCCGCGAGCGGGGAACTTCCGATGAAGCGTAGAGATTTTCTAAAGAGCACTGTTGCTGTTGCCGTGGCTGCAGAACTTGGAATGGTGAAAGCGCAGGCGAAGGTTCCGGCGCACAACTGGGGGAAGTACGACTTCGGCTCCGGGCCGCGAGTGGCTGATCGGCTGAATCAGGGTCCGTTCCCGCAATATGCGCCGGATGCCGTGATTCCCACGGACGACGTGGTGATGACCACGACTTCGGCTTCGGAAGACGCTTTACCGAGCGTCGCGTCGAATGCCTTTCCGAATTATGGAATGGGACTGGTCACTTACATCACGGCAGACAGCGGCACGGAAGAAATCAAGTCAGACAATATTCCGCAGGCGATCGAAGACCTGGTTCGCTTTCCGTTGGGGCAGCAGCTTTACACTCGTCCGACGTGGAGAGAGGTGCAGCCGCGGCCGGGACGCCTGGAGCTGCCCGACTATGTGAAACACGTTTTTGAATTAGCGAAGACGAACCACAAGCGGGTCGGATTGCGAATTCAGATGTGCGCACCGGATTATAAGCACGAAGCCGCCTTACCGGATTTTGTGCTGGAGAAAGTGCCGAAAGTTGATCTGGTGACGCCGAGCGATCAGGAGAGCATCGCTGCGGGAAAAAGATTTTTGGACAATCCGCACTCGCGTTATCAGCCACGGTATGACGATCCTTTTTTTCAGCAGGCATTTAAAGAACTGGTCGGGCAGTTGGCGGCGGAATTTGACGGCAATCCGCTGGTCGAGTTTATCGATACTTTTATGTACGGCTTTTGGGGTGAAGGGCACACGTGGCCGTTCCCGAACAATCCTTTTCCTGACTACCTGACGGCAGAACGGACCTGGATGAACATGCTCGAAGTGCAGCTCGAAGCGTTTAAGAAAACTCCTCTGCTTACCAATACGCAACCGGATTTCAGCCGCGTAGGCAATTCGGAAATGCTGGACGGCACGGTGCGCAGCAACAATTGGATTCGCAGCGACACGATCTTTATTGAGAACGAGCAGATTGAAGCGCTCAGCAATCGTCCACCGTGGATCGCGGCGTTGCTCGAGCAAGGAATTCCCGGGAAGCCTCCTGATCCGAACACTTCACACGAAGGAATATCTCCGGCAGAAAACATGATCGATCATGTGATTGATATCGGGGCGAATTACTGGTCGCTGTGGAATTTTCACCAGATCAACGCCAAGAATCTGATGAGCTACTACCAGGCTTATCCGGCAGCGTTTGACCGGATCAATCGGCGGATTGGCTATCGGGTGAGGCCGTCTTTTATCTGGAGCTACAAGGACGATAGTTACCTGGGGCTGATTGTCGGCTTCGCCAATGACGGTATCGCGGGCGTGCCGGGCGTGTTGCGGGTGAGCGTGGAGAGCGCGGACGGGAAGGTGCTCGCGAGCGGTTGTCTGGACGCCGGCTACCCGTTACCGGGAAAGATTCGGCAGGCGCAGTTTGTGCTTCCCAACGTGACAGATTGGAAAGGACTGAAGCTAAGAGCTGAGATTGAAGTGAAGGGGATGCGCTATCCCGTGCGGTGGGCTTGTCACCAGAAGCTGAACGACGATGGCTCGCTGACGCTGCGTGCCAATCTTCGTCAGCAGGTTTAGATTGCGGTTGTTTTAATGGGCTAGCGTGAAAATATTGTGAGGGAGATGGATGCAGCCATGGCCGTGTATCCGGCGGGCGAAGGGTGCAGGTGATCACCGCAATCGAAGGCCGGGCAGCAGTTGGCCGGGATGATTGGGATCGCGTACTACCGCATCGAAATCGATTACAGCGTCGAAGTGGCCGGCAGCGCGGATCCATTGATCCACCCTGGCGATCGGCTTCGTCGTTGGTGCAGAGGGTGTCTCTACGTGTTCTCCCGATACTGCCTCGGGGTTGTACTGGATGGTGGAGGGTGATGAGCTGTCCGACACTCCGAGTCGGCGTAACGCCGAATTTAGGGAACGGGATTTAGGGGACGGACCCCAGGAGTAGTTTCAATGCCGCGCCTCGTGTCTTATGTTTCCCGCGTTCTGGCCTTTTGTGCTGCTATCGTTTTGCTCTCCGGAATGGCGTCGGGAACCACGCCGGTGGTGAGCGTTACGCTTCCGGTCTCCGGTTCGCAAAATAATTCTCCGGTTCATTACGTGGCGTCGGCGAGCAGCCCGGATTGCGCCCAGGGAATCGCGGCCATGCGCATCTATACCGCTCCTTATACGGGCGTGTACACCGTGGATGCTGCGTCGCTTAATACCAGAGTCCCTATATCTCCAGGCTATTTCACCACGGTCGTGGAGGCATGGGACAACTGCGGCGGTGTGGGAACGACTACTGTCAACATCATCGTGAAGAATCCGAACCTGGCGCCTCCACGATTCCTTTACGACGCCGAAGCTTCTGCCCAGAAAATCGCGGGGTTTGGGGTTGACCCCACTTCCGGCGCTTTGACGCCGCTGGCTCAGGCTCCAATTTCCGTAAACACGCCGCCCGGCCTCGTCACATCTGATCAGGGTGGTTACCGTCTCTACGTAACTGCGTCGGAATATCTCAACGCCTACTTTATTAATCGCAGCAACGGGGAGCTCACTCCCGTACCAGGATCGCCCATTCAATTGACAGAAGCAGGAGTTGCCGCCGTGGGGGTCGCGGTCGCGCCCTCGGGAAAATTTGTGTATGTGACGCTCTCCAGTTTTAACGGGGGCACGCAAGGAGTCGCGGGCTTTCAGGTGGCCAGCGACGGCTCCCTGGCAGCCGTGCCCGGATCGCCATTTCCAGCGGGAGACCAACCGGTCTCAATTACCGTGGATCCGTCGGGACAGTACGTTTACGTCGGCCATGAGGGAGGCAGCGCCACAGCGTATGACCTTGACGCGTTCAGCATCGATGAGGCAACTGGAAGCCTGACGCCGGTAGTCGGCGAGCCCTATGTGATACCGAGTCCTGCGGGATGCTATCTCTGCGGCGGGGGTGGAGTACTGGATTTAAAAACGGACGTTAACGGAACCTATCTTTTTTCCCCGGTTGGTGGGGATGGAACGATTGCCGTCTACCGGATCGACCAGAGCAACGGAAGCCTGAGCGCCGTGTCAGATTCTCCCTACGTTCTTGGGGAGCCGGATAGCCCGACAGAGCCTGGAGCTGAACCGACTTCCGTCGCCGTCGATCCGCGGAATCTATACCTTTATGTGGATGCCGCGAGCACCGACGCAGGCGGCAACACCACTCGCAATGCCATTTTCTTTCTGCCGTTCAATTCGTCTACTGGCAATTTCGACGGCGGGGGAACGTTCAGAATCCCAAAAGACGAATGCGATCAGAGCAGCATGCGCGCGGATCCCTCGGGAAGGTTCCTCTACTCGGCCGCAGATATTTGTCAGCCTGAACTTGGTCCGGGCGTAATTCTTGGGTATTCGACGCATCCGTCCGCGGCGGGAAAGCTCCCTTTGTTGCCGGGGTCTCCCTACGCTGTGGAGGGCGATCCAGTGAGTTCGAGTGACAATATCGCGGTGACTCCGTAGGAGACGATGAGTCGTTGTGCCTACTAGCGCGAGGGCGACTCCCGAATCTCCCAAAGATATTTCTGGACTACTCCGAGCTAACTAAGTAGTTGCGCTCAGAGCCGCGGCTGCCAGTACGTCGTTTGTAGGTTTAATCAGACCTTGTTCAGGAATAGTTTTGCCCAGCCATGCGAACGTGCCGCGCACGATAAACACATTCAGCAATATCGAGATCAATGATGCGGCGATCATCGTGCTGAAGATATTTTCGGCCACCATTCCTGCCGACCGCCCCGCCTGCAGCACCACGAATGAGAGCTCACCAATTTGTGTGAGCCCTGCAGCTACGAGAATTGCGGTGCGGATCGGATAGCGGAAAAGCCACACGACCATGGTCCAAACCAGAAATTTCGCACCCACAATGAGCAGAAGCATCAGTCCCAGAAGTGGCAGGCTGTGCAGGAGCACCGCGGGCTCGACCAAAGTGCCGAGCGAAACGAAAAACAGCGCCACAAAAGCATCGCGCAGGGGAACGAGTTGAGTATGCGCATCGTGAAGATCCGGCAGGCTGCTGATGGATACTCCGGCGAGAAAGGCGCCAAGCGCAACGGAGAATCCGACGGCCTGTGCGAGCGCAGCTGTCCCCAGGCAAATAGCAATCGCAACCAGCAAGAGAAGTTCCGGGCTACAGGTTCTCTTCACTCGCCGGAGAAAAGGGGGAATCACTTTTATCGCAAGATAGATCAGCGGGATGAGCAAGAGTATGGCCTTGCCGAGAACCCACGCTGCCATCAGCAAACCTCCTTGATGGGCATTGCCGAATACCGGAATCACCACCGTCATGCAGATCACTGCGAGATCTTCGACGAGAGTGATGCCGATCATCACGCGGCCGGAAGTTGTTGTCAGTCGTCCCGTGTCGTTCAATAGGCGCGCCAGCACCATGGTGCTGGCCACCGAAACGGCTGCGCCGATGACGAACCCTTCTGTCGTACTCCAGCCGAAGAGCTTTCCAGCGCCAATGCCGACGCCCAGCATGAGCAGAATTCCGATGGGGCCGCCGACCAGAGCTATCCATTTCATGCGCATCAGGTCCGGAATGGAGAACTCGACTCCAATCGAGAACATCAGCAGCACCACTCCTACCTCGGCGAGTACTTCGAAAGTGTGCAAATCGGAGAGATGCGGACCGGGGGTAAACGGGCTGATCGCGATTCCGCCAAGAACAAAGCCGAGAATCAACGGGAGGTTTAGACGCCAGGCCACCAAGCCTCCTAATACTGCCGCCACAAATATGTAGGTCAGATCGCGGAAGAGAATCGGATTGGGTTCCATTTCGTTGTCCTCAAGGCACGTTCTGTTTGTTTGTGCCGGATTATTCGTCCTCAAATAGAAAAAAGGCTCGTCCGCTCAGAATCTGCCGACGAGCCTTTAGCAAGACATCAAATGCTTCGCGCCTGTCGAACTGGCTTTCGAACCACCGAGATCCCCAAAGCCGACGCCAGACTCAATGCGCCCAGCAGTCCCACCCACGGCAGTAATGTGCCCGTAGCGGGCAAAGCATCTGCAGGTTGCTCCGCGCTGGCCAGAGTCACCTGAGGCTGGATTGGCGCCAGGAACAACAGAACTCCAACTTCACGCGGAGTCGCCGGCGGCGCTTGACCGAAAGCGAGTTTGCTCTGCCCGATCACGGTGTGCTCATCGTCGGTGACGACGGTTGCCTTGATCTTCATTCCCTTTTTCAAGTCAAACACCGACTTCTCGCGGCCATCGATGGTGAACTTGGCGTGACTGGGAACGTTGAAGATCTGATTCGTGTGGTCCGGCAAAGTCAGAATGACGGACGTGGGGGCATTCACGTGCCACACCTTGCCCTCGACCGTTCTGACAGTGTTGACGTATCGCGGTGTGGTGGTGGTAGTGATGGTTTGGGTCAGTTTGGTTCCGGGCTCGAGCTCGCGCACGCTGACCTCGTTCCCGTCGATGGTGAATTTGTCACTGTCGGGCACAACCAGATGCTCGACCCTGCCGTTTTCGAGCTTGAGCACCAGGTCGTTACCCTCGACGTAAACAATTTCCGCATTCTTCACCTGAGTGTCGAACGAGGACGGACCGTGTTGGATGGTTGTGATGGTTGAGTCCTGCGCCCAGGCTCCGAGTGACAGCAATGCCACGACGAAAGCAGCGCTGGCGCCTTTTCCGAACAGACTTGCCTTTTTGCTATAGGTGTTCATACGTTTTCTCCTTATCGAATTATTTGCTGCTGATGGCGGGCTGAGGGTCGAACTCTCAGCCTCACGTTTTTTCTCCCGCAAGAGAGAAGCTTTGACGATGTAGCGTTGTGGTGCGCTTCCGAAGAAATAAAACGGGTAGCACGTAACTAGCGTGAGAGAAGGAACAGGTCGTGACTGAAGAACTTCGACGTTCTCCGGTTTCACAATCTGAATCTCATCGACGATGTAGGTGTCCGTTCCCTGCAACGTCTTCAGCTCGATCGCATCACCGACGCTCACATCTTTAAGTCCGCGAAAAAAACCGTCCCGGTGACCAGCAATGCCGATGTTTCCTGGCTCCCCTGGCCGTGCCGTACCCACGATCCGCCCGACGGCATGGTTGAGCGTGAAATCGTCCGTGCCCTCGAAGAGCGGGACTTCCAGCTGAATCTTCGGGATTCGAAGCACCGCCAGCGGAACTCTGGATTGCTTTCCAATGTTTTGCTTGTAGGCCCTTACTCGACGCTCATCCCAGCGACTGAAATCAACGCCCGTTGAATTCATTGAATCGGACAAACTGGGCTCGGTGCCGGAAGAGACAGTTTCGTCTCCGCTTTTGTTGTTCGTATCCAGCTCTGTTTCCTGCGTGGCAAATTTCTTGAGCGCTGCACGCGAAGCGATAAAGCTCTCAATCCGCGCCGCGCCGTAGACGCCCACTAGCACCAGGCCGCACAAAAGCAACAAGCGTTGGACCCATTTCAAGACGTCCCGTCCGCGCTTCCGGACGTGATTCCGGTCTGGCGTCGAGTCCTCTACGGCTCCGTCTGTGCCTGCCGCCGTTTTGTCGTCGCTCGCCACGCGATAACTAAATGCAATCGCGCAGCCAATTCGACGTGTTGAATCTGTGGCACTTACAGCGCCGGAAAACGCCGAACGCTTCAGAAATTCTGAACCGTCAGAATTGTCGAGTGTGTTTTGGGCAGCGACGATTGATTTGCATAGAAATTGATTCGCGCAGAAGTTGAGGGAGCGGATCAGAGGCAGGGGATTTGCGCAGCGGATCAAAGATAAGCGGCGTTGGGTCGGACTAACAAGGAGTTGATGAGGAAAGAAAAAAGAACGGGTCTTTCCAGAAGGAAGCAGTCCCCCTCCGCAAAGACCCGTTGGTGAAAGGTTAGCGCGCGCTCACCCAAACACTGTCAGCCGAGTCGAGTTCCACACCCGCGACTTCGGTTGCCAGCGTGACGGTCTGCAAGCCATCTTTCTTACCCGGGACCGCGTTGAATTCAAGCAGATAACGATTGTCGAAGCTGCGCTGCAAGCTCTCAAGGTACGGACGAAAGCTTACGGAATTCTGCGTTCCGAGAAAGAATGACTCGCCCCCGGTTTCATCCGACAGCTTGGCTATCCCGTTCTGGCCGTTGGTTATTTCCCAAAAGTTGCTTGCACGCCGTCCAACTCCGCGCGTGAATATAGTGTGAATGATCGTTCCGGTACGCTGCGCGACAAAGCTCGCGGAATCAACGTCGGGACTGACGAAACCGAGACCGCGATACCTGGGGCCGCCACGAAACCGGTCGATCCCATCCGTGATCATTACAATCTCGCGGCGATTCGAACTCTCCGGCCAGCGTTTCATCAGGTCGATCACCGAAAGGTATGGGCTGCCATAGGCGCCGATCGAAGCGAGCGGGAGCCGCAACGCCCTCGCCGCTTGATCGTGATTGTTGGTGAGTTCCTGCGCGATTTGCACAGTTCCATTGCGCATGTAACCAACTCCCACCGAGGCGCTCGGCGGCAGCGAATTGATGAAGTCACGCAAGTCGTCGAATTGAAGAGCCACGCTCGGATGAGCAGTGTCATCGATGAGAAGGAACAGATCAAGTCTGCCCCGATCTCCGCCCACCGGCGTCCAGTTGGTCACCTGCAGGCGATTTTTCCCTTGCCTCACCAGAACGTCTTCCCGATTAACTTCGGGCGTGCGCTTGCCTTCTCCAAGCACGCGAACGGTGACGGTCATCTGCACGGGTGTAGTTGCTGTTGAAGTTTTTTCCTGGGCCTGTAATGGAATCAGCGCGAGGAAGAAAAGGAACACAATTGGGAGTCGTTGAATCAGATTTCTTGGCATCACATCCTCCTAGTGAACTTTCTGATGAACTCTGTGCACGGCAGTCTGCCGGACTCTTGTCAGATTGCAATCACCTGTCCAATAGGCGGAGCTGAATCTAGAGGAGTTAAAGACGAAAAAACTGCTGAGGATGCCAGAAATGCCGAATGATCAGAAATCCGGATTCGGCGAAGTTTGCGGAGATTCAGTTTCGCCGCGCCTTGAAGCGTAACTTGCTGATTTGCAGACTCGCGATTTTTGAGTCCAGGGTCTGTCGTGGAATGCCCAGTTTCGCCGCCGCGCCGGACGGGCCTGCCACTCGCCCTTCGCTATCTGCGAGCGCAGCTTCGATCATTTCCCGTTCCCGCTCGGCCATCGAGGAAGCCAGCGGAGGCATCGTGCGCGCCGGCCGAACTTCGCGACGCAGCCACGCCTCGTCTACTGAAAACACATCGCCCACAGACAAGATCACCGATCTTTCAATCACGTTCTGCAGTTCGCGAATGTTTCCCGGCCAATCGTAGGTCTGCAGCAATGCGATGGTGTTCATCTTTATGGTGCGGAATGTTTTGCCAACTCTCCTCGCGAAGCGCTCGATGAGGTGTTCCACCAGCAGCGGAATATCCTCCAGCCGCTCTCTCAGCGCAGGCACGTGGATGGGGAAAACATTCAGCCGGTAGAACATGTCTTCCCGGAAAGTACCTGCAGTAACGGCAGCTTCCAGGTCGCGGTTGGTCGCGGCAATGATGCGAACGTCCACTGAAATAGGATGGCTGCTGCCGACGCGCTCGAATTCTCTCTCTTGAATAACGCGCAACAGGGCGATCTGTGTTTCCATGGGCAGCTCGCCAATCTCGTCGAGAAAAATCGTTCCGCCATTGGCCGCTTCAAAACGGCCCTGCCGTCGCTGCAGCGCGCCGGTAAAGGCTCCCTTCTCATGACCGAACAACTCGGAAATGATCAGCGACGGAGGAATCGCCGCGCAGTTCACGCGAATAAAAGGACGCGCCGAACGGCTTGAGAGGTTGTGGATCGCGCGGGCAATCAACTCCTTCCCCGTTCCAGTTTCACCCAGAATCAGGACTGTCGAATCTGTCGGGGCGACCAAGCCTACTTGTTCCAATACCAGCTTTAACGGCAGGCTCTCTCCGATGATTGCATCGGTGCCGAGCAGGCGCGACATCTGTCCCGCAACCTGCCCCGCAGCGTGGTAGCTTGCAGCCGTTTCGTGATTCGTTCGGAGAGTATAAGCAGAGGCCATAGCTGACTCCATTTCACTACTGCTGATTCGTGCTGTTCTTTTTCAGTTTCAGTGCCGCATGAATTTCTTTGAGCAAAGCGTCGCTGCGCACGGGCTTATAGAAAAAGGCAGCAGCCCCGGCTCTCATGAGCGACTCGCGAAGCGACGTATCTCCATGGGCAGTTACGAAAATAATTGGAAGCTGGCTGTGTGCATCGGCCAACCGCCTTTGCAACTCGATGCCACTCATGCCCGGCAAGCGCACATCGAGAATGAGGCACGCTGTCTCCTCGCAATCTTTACAAGCAAGGAATTCCTCTGCGGAGGCAAAAGTCCTGGGACAAAAACCGGCAGCCTTCATCACGCTTCCCAGCGCTTCGCGAAGGGCCTCATCATCGTCGACGATGG
>Ga0209006_10004338_pt1 | contig 12871 bp, 10 predicted proteins | sample JacPin_JW_Ref_O2_FD_188567 | JGI IMG/M metagenome (GOLD analysis project Ga0209006, IMG submission 188567) | Forest soil microbial communities from Algoma, Ontario, Canada - Jack Pine, Ontario site 1_JW_Ref_O2 (SPAdes) (version 2) | ecosystem: Environmental > Terrestrial > Soil > Boreal...
CACAGCAACTCACGGCAATATATTCCCATGTAATCTGCAGGATCCCCGGGACCCCGAACTCTTTCCAGCCGGCACCCTGCTCGAACCGACGTTTTTGAACATTGCCACGTCTCGCCAAGGCCCTGGTGGCCCAATCGCACTGTTCTACGTCTTCACTGTAAACGGCGCAAACAAGTTCAAATTCGTTTGGCATAACTCAACTGGCGATATCATTGATAGCTGCGCGTTGCCTAACAACGTCGCCGGGACCAATCCTCCGGTACCGGCGGAACCCCCTCAGGATGTCAACGGGTGTTTCCCCGGCGTCATGGTGAAAGGAAAGACGGTCGGCGGGAACCTCGCGGCGATCATGGACAAATTGGCGCCGGTCGACCTTGAGATGGGATCCGTGGTGAGTCTTGGATACAGCCAAAACGGCGAGCGAGATATCGTCAGCTATATTGAGCACCTCAAGCCGCGCTATTTCATCCCGAATCACATGACCGCCGTCGCGGTGGAAGGTTCGTCGTTGGAATGGAAGGTTGGATTCTTCGACGCGCTTCGCGCCGCCAATGTCCCGGAGGCGACATGGCCCACGGTGTCGTGGATTGTGGATCCCAACGACTACTTGCGGCCGTTGGTTTTTGATCTGAAGTAGCGGAAGTCGCCGAGCTAGCAGTTGCTCCAGGCGATAATGATGATTGAGGAGGGCCGGCGTCGTGTCGACGCCGGCCCTAACGAGGCTGGGGCTGTTATTAGGTGGCCTCGCGGTCTTCAGAGGCCATGCTGGCAAGAAATCCTAACGGACGAACGCATCCGCTGCAAATACGCGCAGTCCTGCTACGCGCGTCTGGCGCGACTTACTCGTCGTGCCGGACGAAAACACGACGTGTGAACAGACCGGCCGTCGAAGAGTACCGCTGACTATTCCGATCTCGCTTCGAGAGTGATGTGGATGGCGATTTCATCGCTCACCATGGGTACGTAGCGACTTAGGCCAAAATCGGATCTGCGCAGAACGCCATCGGCGTCAAATCCCATCTGGGGTGGCCGTCCTGGCTCGTCTCTAACCGAGTTGATCCTTGCCGTTAGTGCGACTTGCCTAGTCGTTCCGTGCACGGTGAGCGCTCCGATGAGGGTGAACTCATTGGTGCCAGGCCGAGGTCGGATTTCTGTGCTTTTGAATGTGATGCTCGGATACTGAGCTGCGTCGAAGAAGTCGCTGCCTCGCAGTCGCTTGTTGAGGTCATCATCGCCGGTGCGTAGGCCCTGGAGCGGCAGCGTTACTTCGACCAAGGACTGGCTGAGGTCCGCTCGATTCCAAAGCAAGGTTCCGCTCGGTTGCTCAAGACGAGCGAGCGGGTGTGAGAAGGCGTGGTGTGTCCAGCTGAAGATTACCGCGGTGTGGCTGGGGTCGATCACCAGGTTTGCCGTTGGGTTCAGTTGCGACAGATGAACTTGCTTGGAACGTGTTGAGACTCGCACGCATAACGCTCGGCTTCCCTCGCCGGCATATTGAACGGATTTCGTACGCGCTCCGTTGACCATCAGAAATCCCCAAGCGAGTTCGGCACCATCGCTACCATCGTTGCCGACCGCATCGGCGCTCCAGAACCACTCGGCACTCAATCGAAAAGGTCCCGAAATGCCGCAACGCGATGGCCCACAGCTTGCTCCGGCTGCCTTCGAGCTCTCGTAAATAGCGGCGAGTTCAACAATCGTCGGTAAGCGCCATTTCCCTGGCAGGTGGTTACAGAACTCCTTAGCGTGAGTCCAATCGATGTCGTAGCCATCGTCCGCGCGAGTCCATTCGAGCCCCGTCCGCGTGTCTTGGATGACTTGCTCGTCGGCGATGACCCAAGGGGATGTCGGAGTCGCCGCAAAAGCGGCGTAAGGCCCTTGAGCGGCAAAGAGGGTAGAGACTACGAGGGCGACGGTCCCGCAAAGCCAGCTGTGTTTCGAGGTGTTTGCGCGCATGAATACATACCTGGGTGGCTCAAACAGACGCGAGCATGACTTCTTGGGGCTAGCCAAGTCCTGATACGTTCCAAAAGAGTTCTGAATTCTTCTGAAATCGGTCGACCGGGACAACGGAAGCGAGGCGGATAGCGCAGGCGGCAAAACATTAGGGTAAGTTGACTGCTGGCGGGGCCGGACCGCGAAGCGAAGCAGCCCGAACGGCCCGGCCGACGAATAACTCGAAGAGGGATGCAACCGGCAAGGGTGCTGCTGTGTATTTGTCACGACTGACGATGCGAGTGCGCGAAAGCGCAAGGGGCGAGCCTGAGTGCCAGTGAATTCAGTCGACCGGCGGTTATTGCCGCTCAACGGGCTGTTTCGACCGCTTGAACACATTGAGTCGGACCCCAAGCGGGCGTTGGTATATTGCCTGCCCCAGGGTCGTGCAACGCGTGTCGACTTACGCGCGGGCTAGTCGGATGAGATGTCCCTTCTGGGGTATCGGCGCAGTGAACACGCTGTTCAAGCGCTCGAGAGGGGCAGTGGCTGTGTAAGTTGAAGTATCCAGGGCTTTGATGCGCTTCGCGAAGAACATAAGCAGAAACAATAAGGATCGAGGTAGTCAATGATAAAGATATTTGGATTTCTGGCAGTGGCGCTATTGGCTTGCTCCTCGGTGCGGGCGCAGAGTGAAATGCCACTGCTGATGCAGGGGCCCACGCTTAACGCTTCGCATATCGTTTTTGCATACGCTGGAGAGCTTTGGAGGGTGAGCCGGGAAGGCGGTGCGGCGCTGCAGCTCACCTCAGGTCCGGGACAAAAATCCAATCCGCACTTTTCGCCCGATGGGAAGTGGATTGCCTTCACTGCGCAATACGGCGGCAACCTCAATGTATATCTGTTATCTGCCGAAGGTGGTGAGGCACGCCAGTTGAGCTTCGGGCGGGGTCCGGACACCGTGGAAGGGTGGACTGCGGACGGCAAAAGTGTTCTTTTCCGTTCTTCGCTCAAGAGCTATTCAGTTCGCTTCGAGCAGCTTTACACGATTTCAACCGAAGGCGGTCCAACTCGCGAGGTTCCTCTGCCGATGGGCTATGAGGGATCGTATTCCTCGGATGGCACGCATCTCGCTTATACGCCGTTGCCACGCGAGATTTTTTTCCTTGGCGATGATCTCGTACATGCGTTCTGGGCCCATTATCACGGCGGGTTGGCGCCTCAGGTGTGGATCGCCAATCTCGCTGATTCCGCCACCATCAAAGTGCCGCACGAAAATGCCAGCGACTTTAACCCCATGTGGGTGGGCGATAAGATCTATTTTCTCTCCGCGCGCACCGAGCCAATCACGCTATATGCGTACCAGACGGACTCGAAACAGGTATCGCGCGTCGTCGAAAACCACGGTAAGGACATTATGTCGGCATCGGCCGGGCCCGGCGCGATTGTTTACGAACAATTCGGCTCGCTGCATCTGTTCGATCTCGCTAGTGGGCGCGAGCACGAAGTTCATGTAGAAATCCACGGCGATTTTCCCGAGGTGCGCCCGCACTTCGAGAAAGTCGCGGAACATATCTTGGACGCTAATATCTCTCCGACGGGGGCGCGGGCGGTATTCGAAGCGCACGGCGACATCATCACCGTGCCCGCCGAGAAAGGCGATGCCCGCAATCTCACCAATTCGCCCGCCGTTGCCGAGCGCTCGCCCGCCTGGTCGCCCGACGGCAGGTCGATCGCCTACTTTTCGGACGCTTCCGGCGAATACGCGCTGCACATCCTGAATCAGGATGGCATGGGAAAGGCGCGCGCGATTGGATTGGGGAATCCGTCGTCGTATTTCTTTGCTCCCGTGTGGTCGCCCGATTCAAAGAAAATCACCTATTCCGACAAGCGCCTGAATCTTTGGTACGTGGATCTGAACAATCCCGCGCCAGTGAAGATCGACACCGATACCTATTTCTCTTTTAGCGCGGGGATCCATTCGGCGTGGTCCCCGGATAGCCGGTGGATCGCGTACACGAAGGTTCTCGCGAACCACATGCGAGCGGTATTCGTGTACTCGCTGGAGTCGAAGAAGTCCACGCAAATCACCGACGGACTGAGCGATGTGGAAAACGCCGTGTTCGACAAAGGCGGAAAATATCTTTACTTCACCGCCAGCACGGATTCCGGCCCGACGAAAGTGCCTCTCGATATGTCGAGTCTCGGGCATAACGTAACCGGCAGCGTCTATGTGACGGTCCTACGCAAGGGCGCCGTGTCGCCGTTGAAGGCGCAGAGCGACGAAGAGAAAGTCGCTCAAAATGCGAGCGATGCGGATAAAAAGGAGAAAGGTCACGCTGCAGAAGCGGCCGCGAACACGGTGCAGATTGATTTCGGCGACATTAGCCAGCGCATTTTGGCGTTGCCCTTACCGCCGGCCGGCTACACCGGACTCGCCGCTGGGAAAGAGGGGGAACTGTTCGTGCAGCAAGCGCCACTCTCGCCCCTGGGTGAGGGCGGACCCGCCACCTTACTGAAGTTTACCCTCGCGGACCGCAAATCGGTGCCGCTCGCATCGGGTATTGATGAATTTCACTTGTCCTTCGATGGGCAGAAGTATTTATTCAAGCAGGGCCAAAAGTGGGGCATTGCTTCCACTGCCGCACCCTTGAAGCCCGGCGAAAATCTGCTGAACATGGACGCGATGCAAGTGTCCGTGAACCCGCGGGAAGAATGGAAGCAGATGTACCGGGAAGTCTGGCGCATCGAGCGGGATTATTTTTATGCGCAGAATTACCATGGCTTGGATCTCGCCGCGGCAGAACGGGAATACGCTGCCTACCTTCCCGGAATCACGAGCCGCGCGGACTTGAATTATCTTTTCTTGGAGATGCTCGGGAAACTCTCCGTCGGCCACATGTTTGTCTCCGGAGGCGATATTCCGAAAGTCCCGCCGGTTCCGGTCGGGTTGCTGGGCGCCGATTACACCACCGATCGTGGCCGTTACCGCTTTGCCAAGGTTTTCGAGGGCGAAAATTGGAATCCGAGTCTTCGTGCCCCGCTTACCGAGCCGGGCTCAGAGGTAAAGCGCGACGAGTATCTTCTCGCCGTCAACGGGAGCGAGCTACGTAGCAGTGATGACATCTACAAGTTCTTTTTGAATACGGCGGACAAGCAGACGGTGCTCAAGGTTGGTCCCAATGCGGACGGCGCCGGTTCGCGCGAGGTTACCGTGGTGCCCATTGCCGAAGAAATAACGTTGCGCCATCGTGATTGGGTGGTGAATAACCTGCGCACCGTGGACCGCTTGAGCGGCGGACGCGTCGCCTATGTCTACCTGCCGGACACAACCACGGGCGGCTATGCCTCATTCAACCGCTACTATTTCGCCCAAGTGGGTAAGCAAGGCGCCATCGTCGATGACCGCTTCAATAGCGGCGGTCAGGCGGCCGACTACATCATCAGCTACTTGCAGCGCACGCTACTGAACTTTTGGTATACACCGAGTGGTGCGGCCTCGCCCGAGCCGGGTGAAGCGATTTTCGGCCCCAAGACGATGCTCATCAATCAATATGCCGGCTCGGGCGGCGACTTGATTCCCTGGTACTTCCACCATGTGGGCTTAGGTCCCTTGATTGGTGAGAGGACCTGGGGCGGAGAAGTGGGCATTACGGGCTACCCGCCTCTGATCGATGGCGGTGGTGTGACCGCGCCGAGCCTGGCCTTCTTCACCATTGACGGACATTGGGCCATCGAGAACGAAGGGGTTCCACCGGACATCGAAGTGGAGATGGATCCGAAGGCATGGCGCGCGGGCCACGATCCACAGCTCGAGAAAGCGGTAGAGACCGTTCTTCAAGGGCTACAAGAGCATCCGGTACTGAAACCGCAGGTTCCAGCCTTTCCGGATTACTACCACGGCCAGAAATAGCCTAGCGAAGCGCAGCGGACGAACAGCCCGGCCGCCGGAGAAGTATCCGGACCGGGAGCGGCTGTCCTTGCGGTTTGAGCGGTTTAGGGCGGCGTGCTGACAGTAAAGTGTGCTCGGGAAACACCCGTTTGCAAGGATTCTGGGCGTAGTGTGAAATGGGGTTTGAAGCGAAGTCAGGCATTAGACCGTGGGGATCAACATGAAGGCAGTCTGGAAGGGTGCGGTGATCGCGGAGTCGCCAGACACGGTGATCGTGGAGGGCAATCATTATTTTCCGCGCGCGTCGGTCGATGCGGCGCTGCTGGAACCCAGTAGTCATACCAGCGTGTGTCCCTGGAAGGGCACGGCCAACTATTACTCGCTGAACGTCAATGGTGATCGTAACGTGAATGCCGCGTGGTACTACGCCGAACCCAAGGATGCGGCAGCGCAAATCAAAGGCCGCGTTGCATTCTGGAAAGGAGTGAGCGTGATCGCGTAGGTTGCTGGAGCAGTGGGCCGGCGGATGCGACGCAGAACATGGTGGCCTCCAGCAAGCTCAAGCACATAGTCTTCGATCGGTGCGCCTTCCGGGCGTCCCTTGGGACGGGGCTCAACGTATACGTTCGGCATGTCGGATCCTCTCTTATTCGATTTCGGTGACTTTGGCCGGTGTAGCAAGGGGGCCATCCTTGGCCAGAGTCCACTATCCTTGTTGGTTGCGGTCCGGTGAACGCCAGTCTTTAGAGTCGGGAAGTCGGTGTTCCCTGATCCGCGAGGGGTGATTAGACGTTTTGGCGGTATGAAACTGAATCACCGCCAAGGGTGACCCAAAAGGACTATCCTTTTTCGCGGCGCGGCTGATAAGGCCGGGTGGAATTTGCGTGCTAGAGTGGTTCTGAGCGGCTGGCGGAGACTTAAGCCGTTGATTTAAAGGCAGCCCCACAATCATGAAGATACTGCTGGTCGATGACCATGTGCTGTTCCGCGAGGGCATTGCTCTCTTGCTCAAGAGCTTGGTGGCGGGCGACTCACTCTATCAGGCGGGGACCTGTGAGGAGGCAGTGGCGCGGGTTGCCCAGGACCCGAGTATCGAGCTGGTGTTGATGGACATCAATTTGCCCGGCACTTCGGGGATCAACGCCATATCGATGATCCGTGGCGAATTCCCGCTCATTCCGGTGGTGGGGTTATCGTCGAGCGACGATAAGCAAACCATTTTGGATGCCATCGATGCGGGGGCGATGGGATTCATTCCGAAAAGCTCGTCCTCCGCCGTGCTGTTCGCGGCGCTACAGTTGGTATTGTCAAAGGGGATCTATATTCCGCCGGAGGCGTTCTTACGCGATCGAAGCGTGAGCGCCAGAACCGTGGCGCACACCAACGGCGATAAGACCGGCACCTCGGAACACACGACGCCAGGCGATCTTGGCTTAACGCCGCGACAATCCGAAGTGTTGTTCCTGATTCTGCAAGGCAAGTCTGCCAAGGCCATTTGTCGGGACTTATCGTTGTCCAGCAGCACTGTAAAAATTCATACCTCGGCGGCACTGCGCGCGTTGAATGTGACCACCCGGACGCAGGCCGTCATTGCGGCGGGCCGCATGGGTCTGCGTTTCGACCGGGGCGTTCATCCGCTTGCTCATTCCAATGAAACCGCTTGAGGCTCCACGTCGGATGCTTGCGGGACGAGATCCATCACGACGCGCCGAATCCTAAGAGCGTTGGCAGGTTTCTGAAGAAACACAATGTCGAGCGTCTTCGCCCCGACGGCGCGCGCCACATCGTGGTCGGCGGTGAGGATAATGGCCGGAATGCTCATCTCCGCCTCGCGCCGCAATTCCTGAATGATGGTCAGTCCGGTTTCGCCATCCTTGAGCCAATAGTCGGCGACAATCAGGTCCGGTTGGCGTAGATGCTGCGAGAGTTCGTGACGCACCTCAGCGCCGCTGCCGCCGGCGATTACGTGGCAGCGCCAGGATTTGAAAATCGCTTCGGTCGCAAATCGACTCTCTTGGTCATCATCGACGACCACTATAAAAGCCCCGGCCAGCACCGAATCCTGGGCGCATCCGGGTACCGGCAGCATCTGCCTGAATTGATCGGCGCCGGCGATCGGCAGCCGGATACCAAACACGGACCCGACACCCAGCGAGGATCTTGCGGTCAACGCGTAGCCCAAGAGTTCTGCCGTCCTTCTGACGATGGCGAGACCTAAGCCGAGCCCCTGGCCTCTATCCCGATTCATGTCGCTCAGCTGATAGAACTCCTCGAATATGAGCTCCAATTCCGCGGCCGGGATGCCGATGCCGGTATCACAGACATATACGGCGACAAATCGATCGCGTTTTCGGCAGTAAACATCGATATGGCCGCGCTCGGTATAGCGAATCGCGTTTGAGATCAAGTTGCCGAGCATGCTGAGCAGCAGCGCGCTGTCGGTATGGACCACCGTACGCGAGCGATGCACCCGAAGCGTCAGGCCCTTATCCGCTGCGGCTTGCGAATGGCTGAGTTCGATCGACTCGAGCAGGGAGTCCAAACTCGCGCATGTCAGATGAGGCGCCACGATGCCGGCGTCGAGTCGCGATATGTCGAGCAGGGTTTCAAACAGGTTTTCTAGCGCCGAGACAGAAAGCTGAATCTTGTTCAGCAAGCCGCCGATTTCTGGGGAAATCTGCCTCTCGGCAAGAATCCCGACCAACAAGCCGACGGCATGCATGGGCTGGCGCAGGTCGTGGCTGGCCGCGGCCACAAACCGGGTCTTGGCGGCACTGGCTCGATCCGCCGCTTCGCGCTTTACTTTCAGCTCTTCGAGCTGCATGCCCAGCTTGCCGTTCAACGCCGATAACTCGCGCGCCTGGGTGGTGATTTGGTCGTTGGCTTGCGCCAGGTCCCGAGTTCGCTCCAGGACCTTGGATTCCAGGCTTTCGTACAGCGTGCGGAGACTATCTGCCATGCCGTTGAAGGCGGTCGCCACCGATTGAATCTCGTCGCGACTCTGGATCTCGATCTTGGCCGACAGGTCGCCGCTTCCCAGCCGGTGGGCACCGTCGCGCAGCTGCAAAATGGGTTTGGCCAGACGCCGAGCCAAGAGCAGAGCGGCCACGCATGCGGCAGCGATCCCCAGGGTCAGCACCAAGATAGTGACCCCGATGGTGGTTCGCACCGTGCGCAGCAGCTCCGCGGCGGGCTGTTCGACGTACAACAGCCAATCGGGACCCAAGATTCGAGTCGCGCTCGAGAATACGGCCCCGCCACTCGGACTTTCACCCCAGACCGACGGCAACTCTGTGCGACCCGAAGCCAGTGCCGCTCGAACCTGCCGCACCTGAGGCAACTCAGACACATCGCTTCTGCGCAGCAGGGTGCGCAGGTCAGGGTGCGCCAGTAAGTGACCGTTGAAATCGACCACGTAGGCTCGACCCGACTTGCCAATCGAGAGTCTCGCGAGCACGTCGTCAATAAATCGCACGCTGATTTCCGCGGCGAGGGTCTCGCCGCCGTGCTGACCGGCGATGGCGATCGCGACGTAAGGCTCGGTTTGGTCACGGACAAATACCGGGCCATAGCAGAAGGCCGTCGCACAACTTTGCAGGAGCTTTTGGACGGAAGGCTGGGCTGCTCCGGATTCGATGCGATTCGCAAGGAGTCGGGACACGAAATTGGTCTCGCGCAGGTCAGCGCCCAGCGAGCGAATGTTCAAAATCGCCGGCTCAAATTTCAACGCATCGCGAAAATCGCGGGCTTGTGCGGCGCGGCTGGCTACCGAGCCTTCGCTCAATCGCAGCGACAAGGAGCGTAGCACACCCTCGATGCCGCGAAGATAGGCATCGATCGAGGCGGCGGCGGCGCGGGCTTGCGCCGTTTGGACTTCGTGCGCGCGCTGCTGATCTTGGTAGTAATGGTAGATGGCTAGGATCGCGCCAACCGTCAACACGGATGCGGAGACCAGGCCCGCGAGCGTGGCGACATAGCGTCGAAATAATCCCTCCATCGCCGCTAATTGCACGCTCGAGTCCCTTTAGGCATTCCCATCAGCCAATTTACTCCAAAACGGTGGCCTCGCGTGCAAGGCGCTCGCGCATTGCGCGATCAAATTGCGCGAGCGCGGTTGCGTTCACCGCGATCTCGATTTCCTTAGGACGCATGACCGGAATACTGCCGACGGGCACGCCATTCAAGATATTGGCAATGGATTTGGCCCAGATGTCCATGGCGTCCTCGTCGATAGACTGAACCGAAATCAGGCCACCCAGTTTGAGAAATTTGCGACGCGCATACACCGTGGGCCTGCGAGTCTTCACCAAAGCGGCCGCCAGCTCCTCACCGTGCTGAAATGCGATCTCCGAATACGGGACGTACCACACCTGCACCGCACGAGCCCGCGGATCTTCGAGCATTCGGCCGATTCCCTCCCGGTCGTGCAGGTCAAATACTTTAAGTTCGAGGCCGAGCGTCTTGGCCTGCGTGAAGAGGTCCTGGCTCATGCTCGCCCCTTCGAGCCAATAGTCGGTCGCCACGACGCCCACCGCTTTGATGTCGGGAAAGACGCGGCGAATCAGTTCCATGATCTTCACGTCGAGGGGCACGAAGTAGGTATAGCCGGTGAGGGAGCCCGTTGACACCAAGGAGGGCACCAAGCCTTCGCGCACCGGATCGGACTGAATGCCGAAATAAATCGGAATACTTGTTTTAAGCGCCAGCAAAGTTTTCGTCACGCCGACTGAGGAGGCGAAGATGAGGGCGGGCTGCGTGGCGATCAACTGCCGCATTTTCATCGCAAATCGTGCAGGATCGTCTGCGTCGACACCGATGAGTTCAACTTCGACGGGCCGGGCGCCCTCGGGGCGTTGGGCTTTGAGATGTTGCGTGAATCGGGCTACTCCTTGGCGTACCGGCGGAACATCGAAATCAACCCACGCGACGATGAGCGGCTTCTCAGAGGTGGGTGGCCCAGTATCTTTGGCAGCGCGCCAGAGCAGAAATCCGCCGAGCAAGCCGGTCGCCATGAGCCCGGTCGTCAAGAGAAGCCGCAGAGGTCGTACCAATGGATAGACCTTTTGGGTGTGGTGCGCTGAAAAAGGCTGCATTAATGTTATTCCAGTTCCAGCGACCCGCCAAGGAGAGTAGATGATCCGCGAAGTCCCGACGACGCGCTATTTTGCAGTGGGTTTTTTCACCGCTGCCCAACTCGAAGAAAAGCATCGCGCCATGCTGGCCCGAGCGGCACAGAGCCCCGTCGTCCCAGAGATACGAAGTGCGGTCGAGGTGGTATTCATCACTATTTTTGGCGTCGACACCGGGGTCGATACGGTGGAGATGGGTATTAGAAAAGTAAGGCCGGTGGTGCAGAATCCTATGCAGTCGACCGGTGTCTCATTCGAGATCGAGCGCTTCAATTCGACCCAATTCCCGGGTGCGTTGAGCCCGGAAGAGGCCTTTGCACAGTATCTTACCAGTCCCGACGGCGTCGCCAGTTTTGGCACGGCGACCGCCGTGCAGTTGTTCGCAATCGATGTCGACGCGGTTCGAGATCTCGTCAAAAGCTAAACCAGGACCGGGCCAGGGGTGCATAAACTCCAGTTAAGCATGGGCGATGAGCAAACGGGCTCGTTGATCTACCCACCACCGGCAGCCGCTGCGCCCGAGACGTTCGAGCGTGTTCGGTTAGGGTTAAAGATGAACGGACATGTCTCATCACCCCTGGTATTTACGGGCATTTTCTCGGCCGAAGAGTGTGAACGAATCTTGGGGTTGAGCGGGCATCGCCGACAGCGCGCCGGCACGATGATGTATGCCAAGCCCAATATCCGCAAATCAACCATCGCATGGATCGACATTCGAGAAGACAGTCGGTGGTTGTACGAGAAAGTCTGGAATACCTTCCAGGCCGTCAATCGTTGGTTCAAGTTCGACTTGTTCGGTTTAGTGGATGAGATTCAATTTGCCCGTTACGGAGTGGGTGAAAGCTTCGGCTGGCATCTCGACGCCGGCGGCGGTCAAACCTCCACGCGCAAGCTCAGTATGTCGGTGCAGTTGAGCGATGACGGCGAGTACGCCGGCGGGGACTTGGAGTTATGCGCCTGTCCGCAGCTCGATCCGCGCCGCCGCCGCGGGACCATCATTGTGTTTCCGTCTTTTCTCGCGCATCAGGTGACACCGGTGACCTTAGGGGCGCGATGCTCGCTGGTGGCTTGGGCGCACGGACCTGCTTTCAAATAAGCCTAGAGGAATCCGCGATACTGGCAAGGTCGCCGGTGCGCTCACGGGGATGCTAAACGAACAAAAAGGCGGCGTTCCTCAGTAGCCCCGCAGACGCCGTGATACATTTCCATTGCGGACAGCAATTGCGGGATGGGCCGATGCTGATTTTAACGAGACGAGGGGCGAAACCGTGATGATCGGCGATGAGATCGCGGTGTCGGTACTTGACGTCAGAGGTAATCAGGTCAGGCTGGGCATTGCGGCGCCAAAGGAGGTCACGGTGCATCGGGAAGAGGTCTACCGTCGCGTGCAACAGGACAAGGCCGAGAAAGATTGACCCACTGATTTGGGGTGGACGGCGCCGGCGCCACCGCGTCCTTGAGATGCCTCTGCCCTTAATCAAGTGTAGACCCCGGGGTCGTCACTACGAAGCCCATTTTGTCACTGACTGGGTGAGGGCGGCTGCATTTTCGACGAGATAAGTAATCTCGTCGAACCGACCGAACGACGGCACAGGGATGTGCCGGCTGGGCTGACTATCGTCGTTGGAATATTTGCGCTTCTGTTCGCCGTTCCCTTGGTTGCGCAAGAAACATTAGTGCTGCCGCCGCAATTGAATCAAGTCGCTAAGGCGCATCATTGCTCGCCAGTTGTAACTTTTGTGACGGACGAGGAATCCAATCAAGCTACGCCATTTGGTCTTCGCTATGAATCTCACTACGGCCCACTGAAAACCTTCGCCGAAAGGGCTTCCCGTCCGAAACTCACGTAAAGCGCGGTGATCGCATCGTCGGCATCAACAAGGAACTCCTCGAAAAGCTCGGTCGGAATGATCCA
>Ga0209006_10004339_pt1 | contig 12871 bp, 11 predicted proteins | sample JacPin_JW_Ref_O2_FD_188567 | JGI IMG/M metagenome (GOLD analysis project Ga0209006, IMG submission 188567) | Forest soil microbial communities from Algoma, Ontario, Canada - Jack Pine, Ontario site 1_JW_Ref_O2 (SPAdes) (version 2) | ecosystem: Environmental > Terrestrial > Soil > Boreal...
CAGCGGGGATTACGTTGCGCGATTCGGCGCGGCTGTGCGCTCAGCTGGAACGCTCGCTGTCAGCGGCGCACGCGGCACTGGGCCGCGCCGAGCGTCACCTGAGCTGGCGCGAACTGCGCGATGACGCGCGTGCGGCGCTGCGCGCCGTGCAGCATTCGTGCCGCGATCTGGCAGCACAGCTCGATGCACTCGGTGCGCAACCCGGGTTGCAGGCATGTGCGCTGCGCGCCCGTGCGCTGGCTCTGGCCCTGGCGCAGATCATCGATGAGGCGCCAGCGGAGGAGGCCGACCGCGGCGCCGAAACTGACACCGGTGCCTACGTCGAGGCCGACGCCGACGATGATGCCGATGGCGGTGCCGCTACCGCGACCGTCAGTGTCGCGGGCGCGCGCACGGTGTCCACGCACGCACGCGGTTTTGCATTGCGGCTGCTGCCGTACGAAATCGCGAGCCGTTTTCAGGCGCAGCTGACGCAGGCCGGCAATGCCTGGATCTTCACCTCCGCGACGCTGGCGGTCGGCGATGACTTCAGTCACTTTGCCAGCCGCCTGGGGCTGGATGACGCGGCAACGCTGCGTTTCGACAGCCCATTCGATTTTTCGCGCCAGGCGTTGCTCTATCTGCCGCGCGGCCTGCCACAACCGTCCGATCCGGGCTATGGCGATGCGGTGATCGAACTCGCACTGCCGCTGCTGGCGAGTGCCGGCGGCGGGGCATTCGTGTTGTTCACCAGTCATCGCGCGTTGCGGCACGCGGCGCAGCGCCTCGCCGGTGCGCTGCCGGCCGAGTTGCCGTTGCTGGTGCAGGGCAGTGCGCCGCGTGAACAGCTGCTGCGCCGGTTTCGTGCCAGCGGGCGCGCGGTGCTGCTTGGGACCGCAAGCTTCTGGGAAGGCGTGGATGTGCAGGGACCGGCGCTGCGACTGGTGATCATCGACAAGCTGCCATTCGCCTCGCCGGAGGATCCGGTGGTGCGTGCCCGCATCGAGTATCTGACCGCCCAGGGCGCCAATGCGTTCCGCGACTACCAGCTGCCCGAGGCAGTACTGGCGCTCAAGCAGGGAGTGGGGCGATTGATTCGCAGCGAAGAGGATCGCGGCGTGGTGGTGATCTGCGATCCGCGCATCAGCGAGCGCGGCTACGGCCGCATCTTTCGCGCCAGCCTGCCGCCGATGGCCACCACGCATGCCGGCGACGTGGCACTGCAGCGACTGCGCGAGCTCAGCTGTGAAACTGCTGGCACTTGATAGTGCGACCGAGCGCTGCTCGGTTGCGCTGTGGCTGGACGGCACCGTAAGTGCCCGCGAGGCGATCCGGGATCGCAGCCACAGCGAGCTGCTGCTGCCCATGATCGCGGCGCTGCTGGATCAGGCCGGTGTTACGCTGCGACAGCTCGATGGCATCGCGTTCGGACGCGGCCCGGGTGGCTTCACCGGCGTACGGTTGGCGGCCGGCATCGCCCAGGGGCTGGGGTTCGCGGCAGAGCTGCCGCTGCTGCCGATCTCCGATCTGCGGGCGCTCGCGGCCCAGGTGCTGCTACGACCGGCTGCCCCGCGGCACGCCTTGATTTGCCAGGATGCGCGCATGGGTGAGGTCTACTGGGGATGTTTTGAGCGGCTGGGGGAGACAATTCTTGCGGTGGGACCGGAGGCGGTCAGCCCTCCTGGGGCGGTGCTCCTCCCGCCGGCCTTTCGCGGCGAGCGCGTGTGCGGGGCCGGATCGGGATTTGCCGCTCATGTGGCCGTGCTTGCGCCCCTGACCGCCAGACTGAGCGCGGTATCCGCCGCTTTGCGGCCGCGGGCGAATGAAATCGCGCTGTTGGCGGCACAGGACGGCCTGGCGAACGCAGTGCCGGCCGAGCAGGCACTGCCGGTGTACCTGCGCGACGAGGTCGCCCAGGTGCCCGCATCGGCCGCGGCGCCGACGACGGCCGGCTGAAATTCGGCCGGTGCGTCATACGACTGTAACAAGCGACCCCTAAGGTTCGCGCGCAGGTTGCAACGATATGACTTCAAAGCAGATTTTAGTTGTCGAGGACGAACGGCCGATTCGCGAGATGATCGCGTTCGGGCTGCGGCGTGCCGGTTTTGACGTGCGCGAGGCGGAGGACTGCAGAGCGGCCAGGGCCGCCCTGGCGGATCGCCGCCCCGACCTGATACTGATCGACTGGATGTTGCCCGATAACAGCGGCCTTGAGCTGACGCGCTCGCTCAAACGCGAGCGCGATACGCGCGATCTGCCGGTCATCATGCTGACTGCGCGTGCCGAGGAAGTGGATAAGGTCGCGGGCCTGGATGGCGGCGCCGACGACTATATGACCAAGCCGTTCTCGCCGCGCGAGCTGATCGCGCGAGTGAATGCGGTGCTGCGGCGCAGCGGTGGCCAGGATGAAACCGAGCTGGTTCGTATCGACGAGCTGACGCTGGATCGGGCTGGTCATCGTGTCATGGTGGGCGAACGCACGGTCACACTCGGCCCAACTGAATATCGCCTGCTGGAATTTTTCATGACGCACCCGGAACGGGTGTACAGCCGCGAGCAGTTGCTCGATCGCGTCTGGGGTGGAAATGTGTACGTCGAGGAGCGCACCATCGACGTCCATATACGACGGCTGCGCAAGGCACTCGATGACTACGGCTACGATCGGCTGGTGCAGACCGTGCGCGGAGCGGGCTATCGCTTTTCGGCACGGCCGGAAACCTGACGGCGGGGTCGGTTCCACAGATGGGTGCTAGCCACGTATGAACTCCGGCGGCTGGTTGTCCCTGAGTGTGCGATTGTCGGTTGCGCTGGCGATCGGGCTCGCGGCCGGCCTGATGTTCGGCGCGCCGTGGGCGGGCGTGGCGGCGGTGCTGGCGATCGCCCTGGCGCTGCAACTATTCAATCTGCTGCGTGTGCTGCGCTGGCTGCAGGCTGACCAGACCCAACTGGCGCCGGAGCAGCCCGGCCCCTGGGGCCACCTGATCGCGATGATCGTGCGCCTGTATCGGCGCAAGCAGTTCCACAAACAGCGCCTGCTGCGGCTGCTGCGCGAGTTGCGACGCTCGACCGCGGCCATGCCCGATGGCGTCGTGGTGCTCAATCCGCAGGCCGAGATCCTGTGGTTCAACCGCACCGCGGCGCGGCTGCTGGGCTTTCGCGGCAAGACCGATTTCGGGCTGCGGATCGAAAACCTGGTGCGCCAGCCCGAATTCGTGCGCTACCTGCGCGGCGGCCAGTACGCGACGCCGGTGATCGTGCGCTCGTCGGTCGGCGCCGAGCAGCACCTGTCGCTGCAGATCGTGCCCTATGGCGCCGGACAGTTGCTGGTGCTGGTGCGCGATGTAACGCGCGAGGCCAGGCTCGAGGCGATGCGCAAGGACTTCGTGGCCAATGCGTCGCATGAGCTGCGCTCGCCGCTGACGGTGATCTCCGGTTACCTGGAGACCCTCACTCAGGATACCGAGGTCGATCCGGCGCTGGCCGGCCCGCTGCAGGAGATGCGGCGCCAGGCGCAGCGCATGACCGGCATCGTCCAGGATCTGATCGAGCTGTCGCGGCTGGAATCATCCGACAGCGATGCGACGGCCCAGCCGATCGACGTGATAGCGCTGATGGCGCAGCTGCGCCAGGACGTGCTGGCGCGCCCGCAGCATCCGGCGCAGGTACAGGTGCGGGCCGATTCGCGTGCCATGCTACTCGGCGAGGACATCCAGATTCACTCCGCGTTCTCCAATCTGGTGGAAAATGCGGCCAAGTACACCCCGCCCGACGGTTCGGTGCAGATCCGCTGGTGGACCGACGAGCAGGGCGGCCACTTTTCGGTCACCGACACCGGTATCGGTATTGCGCCGGAGCACATCCCGCGCCTCACCGAGCGCTTCTACCGGGTGGATGCCGGCCGCGGCCGAGCCACCGGCGGCTCCGGCCTGGGACTGGCGATCGTCAAGCACGTGCTGCAGCGACACGGCGCACAGCTGTCGATCGAGAGCGAGGAAGGTCAGGGCAGCAAGTTCACCTGCGACTTTCCGCGTGAGCGGCTTCAGCTCCCGGTGAAGGAAGCCGTGGTCTAGTGCGCGCCGCGCGCCCGGTGCCGCGATTATTTGCCAAAGCTGCGAAACGCATCGCGTGCGTAACTCTACAGTTGCGCTATATTCGCCTGAGTGTGCGCTACCGCGCGCGGTGCTATCGAGCTATCGAGGCCTGACCATGCAAGCCGCTGACATCTCTCACCACACTTCAAAGCGCTTCAATGAGGATCTGGAACGGGTGCGCAGCAAGGTGCTGGCGATGGGCGGCTTTGTCGAGGACCAGCTCAGCCGCAGCCTGATGTCGCTGGTCGACGCCGACAGCTCGCTCGGCCGCGAGGTGGCCAGGGACGACTACAAGGTCAACGGCATGGAGGTCTCGATCGACGAGGACTGCAGCCGCATCCTTGCGACCCGCTCGCCCGCGGCTGGCGACCTGCGCATGATCGTGGCGACCATCAAGACCATTACCGATCTGGAACGCATCGGCGACGAGTGCGAAAAGATCGGCCTGATTGCCGCGCGGCTGGCGACCGTGGAACGCCCGGCCGACCGCTACCGCGAGGTCAAGCACCTGGGACGCACGGTACAGCTGCTGGTACACGACACGCTCGACGCCTTCGCCAGGCTGGATGCCGACGCCGCACTTCGCACCTGCCGCCAGGACCGGGTGGTGGACGAGGAATACGAGGCCATTCAGCGTCAGTGCATCACGTTCATGATGGAGGATCCGCGTACCATCCGGCGCGCGCTCGACGTCATGTGGGTGGTGCGGGCGCTGGAGCGTATCGGCGATCACGCCAAGAACATCTGCGAATACGTGATCTACATGGTGCATGGCAAGGACGTGCGCCATACCTCGCTGGATCACATCGAGCGCGAGCTAGCCGAACGGGCAGTACGCCGCAGCTGATGCGCCGCGGGCTGAACTTCCTGGGCGTCGCGCTATGCCTGGGGCTGCTGGGTTATGCCTGGTATGCGCAGGCGGTGCTGCATCTGGATCCCTGCCCGCTGTGCATCTTCCAGCGGGTCGGTGTCGCCGCGCTCGGCGTGGTTTTTCTGCTGGCAGCTGTGCACCAGCCGAGGCGCCGCGGTGCGGCGGTGTACGGCGTGCTGCTGCTGCTGGCGGCACTGGCAACCATCGGGGTCGCGGCGCGCCACCTGTGGATCCAGCATCTGCCCGAGGGCGCGGTGCCGGCCTGTGGCGCGACGCTGTCCTACATGCTGGAAATTCTCCCGATCACGGACGTGGTGCGCAAAGTTCTAAGTGGATCGGGCGAGTGCGCCCGGGTCACCTGGACCATGCTCGGCCTGTCGATGCCCGGCTGGGTATTGCTGGCCGCCGCAGGCCTGGGCGTACTTGGCGCCTACGCCAACTTCGCCGGCCAGCGCACCCCCGCCGCCGCGCACGACAGCGGCTAGCTCAGCAGGTTTCGCAGCACCTGCAGATAAATTGCGTGCAGCGTGTCGATGTCCTCGATCCGCACGCACTCGTTCACCTTGTGGATGCTGGCGTTGACTACGCCGAGTTCCACCACCTGCGCTCCCATCGGCGCGATGAAGCGCCCATCGGAGGTGCCACCGCCGGTCGATAGGGTCGGCTCGCGTCCGGTGACGGTGCGAACGGCCGCGCACACCGCGTTCGAAAGCGGTCCTGGCGGGGTGTAGAACGGCTCCCCCGACAGATACCATTCGAGTGTGTAGTTGACCCGGTGGCGGCCGAGCACTTCTTCCACCGTGCGTTTGAGCTCATCGAGCGTCTGCACCGGCGAGTAGCGCAGGTTGAAGCGCGCCTTGAGCTCTCCGGGGATTACGTTCGGGGCGCCGGTGCCGGCATTGAGATTGGACACCTGGAAAGTCGTGGGCTGGAAGTGCTCATTGCCCTGGTCCCACAAGCGACTGGAGAGTTCGGCCAGTGCCGGGGCGAAGCTGTGGATTGGATTGTCGGCGAACTGCGGGTAGGCAATATGGCCCTGTACCCCATGCACGGTGAGGCGGCCGGACAGCGATCCGCGGCGGCCGATCTTGATGGTGTCGCCGATACTGGTCTCGCTCGACGGCTCGCCGACGATGCACCAGTCGATTTTCTCGCCGCGCTCGCGCAGCGTCTCGACCACGCGGCGGGTGCCGTCCGTGGACGGACCCTCTTCGTCGCTGGTGATCAGAAACGCTATGGCACCGCGATGCGCGCCGCACTCGGCGACGAAACTCTCGGCGGCGGTCAGCATCGCCGCCAGCCCGCTCTTCATGTCAGCGGCGCCGCGTCCGTACAGTAACCCGTCGCGAATCGCCGGCTTGAACGGATCGGAGCGCCACTCCTCCAGCGGGCCGGTGGGGACCACGTCGGTGTGCCCGGCAAAGCACAACAGCGGAGCGCCATCGCCGCGCCGTGCCCACAGGTTGTCAACGTTCCCATAGCGCAGGCGCTCGACCTGAAATCCAACCTGGCTCAGGCGGCTGGCCATCAGGTCCTGGCAGCCTTCGTCGGCCGGGGTCACGGACGCGCGGGCGATCAGGTCGTGAGTCAGTTCGAGCGTGGCGGACATTGTTCTCGTTCCAAAAGGACGCGGCCCGGAAGCGGCGCCGGCGCTGCGGCGCCGCCAGGGGCGGCTCCGGCGGCGGATCGGCTCGGCGCCTTATACGGTGCGCGCGCGCCGCCTACAAGGGCTGACACAAATCTGTCATTACGATCCGTATACCATGGGTGGATGAGCACCGAGGGCCTGAGTCACCACATTTCCAGTCGCTACAACACCGATCTGGAGCGAGTGCGCAGCAGCGTGCTGGAGATGGGCGGTCTGGTGGAGCGACAGCTCACGCAGGCGATCGGCGGCATCACCGAGCCCGACGCTCGGGTCATGGTGCGCGTGGCCCAGGAGGAGCTGCGGGTCAACCAGCTGGAGCGCTCGATCGACGAGGACTGCAGCCGCATTCTCGCCACCCGCGGCCCGACCGCCTCGGATCTGCGGCTCATCATCACCATCCTGAAGACCATCACCGACCTGGAGCGGATCGGCGACGAGGGCGAGAAGGTGGCCGCGATCGCCGCCCGGCTGGCGTTGCGCGAGCGGCCGAACAATCGCTACCGCGAGGTGCGCAACCTGGGCGAGGTCGTGATCGACATGGTGCACGACACGCTCGATGCGTTCGCGCGTTTCGATACCAAGCTGGCGCTGGAAGTGCTGCGCCGCGACCGCACGGTGGACGAGGAATACGAGGCCATCCACCGCCAGAACATAACGTTCATGATGGAGGATCCGCGCTCAATTCGGCGGGCGCTGGACGTCATGTGGGTGGTACGATCGCTGGAGCGCATCGGGGATCACGCCAAGAATATCTGCGAGTACCTGATCTACCTGGTGCTGGGCAAAGACGTTCGCCACACCAAGATTGAAGAGATAGAGAAGGAGCTGCAAGCGCCACGGGGCTGAGGGCGCCGGTGTCCCTCGCCGGCGGTAGCTGTATGAATTTATGGAACAATTGGTGAGAAGCAAGCCCCCCGAAGCCGAGTCCAGCGGCTTCCTGCCGGTGTCGGATATCGACACCGGGGTGATTCCCATACGCGCCAGCGGCCGCGGCATGTTGCAGGTGGCGGTCGACGAGACCCGGCGTACCGCGGCGCTCAGGGCGCCGGTCAAGGCCCGGGTCGAGGCGCTGGACTTCTACTATGGCGAGCTCAAGGCGCTCAAGAGCCTCACCATGGATATCCGGGAGAAGCAGGTCACCGCGCTGATCGGACCCTCGGGCTGCGGCAAGACCACGTTTCTGCGCTGCTTCAACCGCATGCACGACCTGACGCCGGGCACCCGCTACGAGGGTTGCATCCGGCTGCTGCCGGAGGACATCAATCTGGTGGCCCGCAACATCGATCCGATCGAAGTGCGCATGCGCATCGGCATGGTGTTCCAGAAGCCAAATCCGTTTCCGAAGTCGATCTTCGAGAACGTCGCCTACGGGCTGCGCATCCGCGGCGTGCGCTCCCAGATTCGCATCCAGGAAGAAGTCGAAAAGGCGCTGCGCGATGCGGCGCTGTGGGATGAGGTGAAGGAGCGACTCGCAAGCTCGGCGCTGTCGCTGTCCGGCGGTCAGCAGCAGCGCCTGTGCATCGCGCGCGCACTCGCCACCAGTCCGGAAATGCTGCTGTTCGATGAGCCGACCTCGGCGCTGGATCCGATCGCCACCGCCCGCATCGAGGAGCTGATCGCCGCGCTGCGCGAGCAGGTCACGGTGCTGATCGTCACCCACAACATGCAGCAGGCGGCGCGGGTGTCGGACTACACGGCGTTCATGTACCTGGGGCAGTTGATCGAGTTCGACGAGACGTCGCGCATCTTCACTAACCCGGGACAAAAGGCCACCGAAGACTACATCACCGGGCGCTACGGCTGATCTCGACGCGCCGGGGAAAGATCCGCTAGAGGTCTGAACATTGCAGCGGGATACACGTATAGGGAAATTTTTTAGTAATTAAAAAAATTTCCCTATACGTGTATCCCGCTGCATTCCTCGTACCTATAGAAGGTTCTCATCGGGCGCGCCCGGGTCAGCCGTAGCGTCAGTTGCTGGATTGTGCGATGGTCAATCGGCCCGGAGTAGTTCGTTAAGAGCCGTCTTGGCGCGCGTCTGTGCGTCCACCCGTTTGACGATGACCGCGCAGTACAGGCTGTGGCTGCCGTCCTTGGATGGCATGCTGCCGGAGACCACTACCGAGCCCGGCGGCACTTCACCCTGCAGCACCGCGCCCGTGGTGCGGTCATAGATACGCGTGCTGGCGCCGATAAATACCCCCATCGAGATCACCGCGCCGGTGCCGATCACGACCCCCTCGACGATCTCGGAGCGGGCGCCGATGAAACAGTCGTCCTCGATTATCGTGGGCGTCGCCTGCAGCGGTTCGAGCACCCCGCCGATGCCGACCCCGCCCGACAGGTGCACATTGCGCCCGATCTGTGCGCACGAGCCGACCGTGGCCCAGGTATCGATCATGGTGCCGGCGCCGACGTGCGCACCGATGTTGACGTAGGAGGGCATCAGGATCGCATTGGGCGCCACGTAGGCGCCGTATCGCACCAGCGCGTGCGGTACTACGCGCACGCCTGCGGCCGCGAACTGGGCCGCATCGGTGGCGGCGAATTTCAGCGGCACCCGGTCATAGAAGCGCGCGTATCCGGCATCCACCACCACGTTGTCGTGGGTGCGGAAATACAGCAGAACCGCCTTCTTCAGCCAGCTGTGGACCTGCCAGCGGCCGTCGATCTTTTCCGCTACGCGGCACTCGCCGCGATCCAGCGCGTTGACCGCCCGGGTGATGGCGTCGCGCGTTTCCGGATCGACGTTCGAGCTCGACAACTCGCCACGCCGCTCGTAGGCAGCCTCGATCCGCTGCTGCAGATGCTGTGTGTTCATGTCCCGTCGATTGATGGCAGAGGCGCGCATGCTGACCTGAGCCGGGCCCACGAGTCCAGTGAGTCGTGTCGGAGCTCTCTGGCGGCGGCGCGTGCCGCTGGACTACCGCGGCGCCAGCGTGTTCCTATAGCCGCGGCCAAATGCGCTTGGCTACGGTCACCCGATGTCCATAGTGATGCGATGAAACAGACGCTCGAGCCGATCAAGCCCGGTCCCACGCTGCGTAATGCGCTCGCGGGCCATGCGCTGTACCTGGACATCGACGGCACCATTCTCGATCTTGCCCCGAGCCCGGAGGCGGTGGAGGTGCCGGTGTGGATGGTACCGCTGCTGCAGCGGCTGTCAGCCAAGCTCGACGGCGCGGTCGCGTTCGTGAGTGGGCGCACCATCGCGGCGATCGACCATTTGTTCCGGCCGCTCACCTTCCCGGCGGTGGGTGTGCACGGCGGCGAGGTGCGCACCGCCGACGGCGAGATCGTGATCGATCGGCAACTGACCGCGGAGCTGCAGGCGGCCGAGCCGCTGTTGCAGCAGGCGATCGCCAAAATTCACGGCGTGCAGCTGGAAAACAAGCGCAGCGTCATCGCGTTGCATTATCGCAGCGTGCCGGAGCGAGGTCGCGAGGTACTCAAGGTCGCCGAGCTGGTTGCGAGCGGCCTGGGCGGCCAGTTCGGCGTGCTGATGGGCAAATGCGTGGTCGAGATCCGTCCGCGCCACCTGACCAAGGGCACGGCGATCCGCCAGCTGATGGAGCGCGCGCCGTTTCGTGACCGCATCCCGATATTCGCGGGCGACGACACCACCGATGAAGATGCGTTCGAAGTCGTGAACGGCCTCGGCGGCATCAGCCTGCGGGTCGGCGACGAGATCCCCACCGCGGCAAAATTTCGGCTCGCCACTCCCGACCAGCTGCGCGGCTGGTTGCTGGAAGTGGCCGCAGCCTGAAGAGCGTACAGCTAATGAGCAGCGCAACTCTCGATCTGGGGATGACCGGCAATTGCCAGGTAGCCTCGCTGATCGATGCCAATGGCACCCACGTTTGGACCTGCATGCCACGCTTTGACGGCGATCCGGTGTTCAGCGACCTGATGGCGGGTTCGGAGGCGCCCGACCGGCACGGCCGCTGGGCCATCGAGTTGCTCGATCAGGCGAGCAGCAAGCAGACCTACGAGCGCAATACCGCGATCGTGGAGACCACGCTGACCGACAGCCATGGCGCGGTCATGGTGATCACCGATTTCTGCCCGCGCTTTCGCCAGTACGATCGTAATTTCCGCCCGGCGATGCTGGTGCGCATCGTGCGCCGCCTGGCGGGACGCCCGCGGTTACGCATGATTGTCGCGCCGGGCGAGAATTATGGCGAGCGAGCGCGTCCCGGCATCGCCGGCTCGCATCACATCCGCTACCCCGGCCGCGACCACGACTGGCGGCTGACCACCAACGCCAGCATCGCGATGATCTGCCAGCAGCGTGTGTTCGTGCTCGAGGACACGCTGGCGTTCATCTTCGGGCCGGATGAATCGGTGCATGAATCGGTGACTCTGCTGTCGCAGCGGCTGCTCGATGCCACGCGCGACTACTGGAACGACTGGGTGCGCAGCCTTGCGGTGCCGTTCGAATGGCAGGAGGCGGTGATCCGGGCCGCGATCACGCTCAAGCTGTGCAGCTACGAGGATACCGGCGCCATCATCGCCGCGATCACCACATCGATCCCGGAAAGCGCCAACAGTGGCCGCAACTGGGATTACCGCTATTGCTGGATTCGCGACACGTATTTCACCGTGCAGGCGCTCAACCGGCTCGGCGCCACGCGCACCATGGAGGGCTACCTGCGCTTCATCCAGAACCTCACGGCGACGCCGCCGGTGCGCCTGCAGCCCTGCTACGGCATCGATGGCGACAAGGAGTTGGTCGAGACCATCGTGCCGCACCTGGCCGGCTATCGCGGCATGGGTCCGGTGCGCGTCGGCAACGCGGCCTACGAGCAGGTGCAGCACGATGTGTACGGCGCGGCCATCCTGTCGGTGACCCAGAGCTTCTTCGATGAACGCCTCGTACGACGCGGCACCGAGGCGCTGTTTACCACGCTCGAGCCGCTGGGCGAGCAGTCGCTGGTGGAGTTCGGGCAGGCCGACGCCGGAATCTGGGAATACCGCGGTCACACGGCGCTGCACACCTTTTCATCGGCCGTGTGCTGGGCCGCCGCCGATCGCCTGGCGCGCGTCGCAGGCCGCCTCGGGCTGTCGGGGCGTGAGAAGTACTGGCGCGAACGCGAGCGCGACATGCGAGCGCGCATACGGACCGCCGCGTGGTCGAAATCCATGAACAGCTTCACCACCACCTTCGATGGCGACAGCGTCGATGCCAGCCTGCTGCTGCTGGCGGAACTCGGCGTAGTCGATTGGTCCGATCCGATGTACGTCGCTACCGTGGAGCGCATCGGCGAGACGTTGCGCCGCGGCGCGTTTCTGGCGCGCTATGCCGAGCCGGACGATTTTGGCATGCCGGAGGTGGCTTTCAGCGTCTGTACCTTCTGGTACATCAACGCGCTGTGGAGCATCGGCCGCAAGGCGGAGGCGCGTGAGCTGTTCGAGGAGATGCTCCGGCGGCGCAACGGAGTTGGCCTGATGTCGGAGGATCTGGCACCGGGAAGCGGTGAGATGTGGGGTAACTATCCGCAGACCTACAGCATGGTCGGTATCATCAACTGCGCCATGCGGCTGTCGCGCTCCTGGGAGGACGCGTTGTGACGGCAAGCTTCGATTTACGGCAGGCGCCGGTCCAGCGCCTCTGACAGGTGCACTCGCAGCCGTTCGGCGGCAGCCTCATCCAACGGCCGCTGCGCGCGGTCGGTCAGATAAAACACGTCTTCCGCGCGCTCGCCGAGCGTGCTGATCTTGGCCGCGTGCAGGTCGACGCGCTCCTCCCATAGTACTTTGCCCACGTCACACAGCAGCCCAGGCCGATCGCCGGCCGTGAGTTCCAGCACCGAGCGCCGATTGCGCTCATCCACTGTGATGGCGATCTGAGTCGGCGTCTTGAAAACGCGCATCTGGCGCGTGGCGCGGCGCGAAACCGCCAATGGCGCCTCTTCCGGGCGCTGCAGTGAGCCCCACAGTGCGCGCTCGATCTCCATCAGTCGTTCCGGGTCGGTGATCGCCGAACCGTTGTCCTCCAGCACGTGGTAAGAGTCGAGCGAGAAGCCGTTACCCACCGGGGTGATGCGCGCGTCGAGAATGTTGAGGCCGAGTTGGTCGAGCACGGCGGTGGCGCGGGCGAAGCCGTGGCGCCGGTGCGGTGCGTAGATCATGACCGCGGTGGTGCCGCGTTCGGTCTGCGGCGCGACCGAGACCAGTGCCTCGTCGGCGTTAGCGTCACCGGCCGCCAGCGCGCGTGTGTGGCGTGCGATTTCCTCGGCGTCGTGGCGCAGGAAATACGCGGTCGGCAGGCGCGCCCAGGTG
>Ga0209006_10004340_pt1 | contig 12871 bp, 9 predicted proteins | sample JacPin_JW_Ref_O2_FD_188567 | JGI IMG/M metagenome (GOLD analysis project Ga0209006, IMG submission 188567) | Forest soil microbial communities from Algoma, Ontario, Canada - Jack Pine, Ontario site 1_JW_Ref_O2 (SPAdes) (version 2) | ecosystem: Environmental > Terrestrial > Soil > Boreal...
AGCGCCAGCATCGGCGCCGGCAGTTATGAAATCGCCCTGCTCGCCGCCGGCGGCTGCATCGAAGCCGCGGATGCGGTCCTGTCGGGACGCATCAAGAATGCTTACGCCTTGGTCAGACCACCGGGTCACCATGCAGAGGCGGATCAAGGCCGTGGCTACTGCGTATTCGGCAATGTGGTTCTCTTGGTGCGCCATGCACAACGAGTGCACGGTGTGCAGCGGATCGCCGTCGTCGACTGGGACGTGCATCACGGCAACGGCACGCAGCAGGCCTTCTACGAGGACCCAGACACGCTGGTGATCTCCCTACACCAGGACGGCTTGTTCCCGCGTGACGGCCGCGGCAGCCGCGCGGAGCGAGGCGAGGGACGCGGCGAGGGTTTCAATATCAACGCGCCGCTGCCTCCCGGCTGCGGCGCAGGCGCCTATCTCGCGGCCTTCGAGCAGCTTGTCATTCCGGCCCTGCACGCTTTCCGGCCCGAAATGATCGTGGTCTGCTCGGGCTTTGACGCAGCCGCCCTCCATCCGCTCGGCCGCATGATGGTTCATAGTGAAGGCTACCGCACCATGACGCGCCTCCTGATGGAGGCGGCGGCTGATCTCTGCGGCGGCCGGCTCGCCATGTCGCACGAAGACGGCTATTCGGCGAGCTATGTGCCCTATTGCGGTCTCGCGGTGATGGAGCAATTGAGCGGAGTCCGCACGAAGATCGACGATCCGTTCGTCGCCAACTTCAGTGGCTATCCCGGCCAGCTTTTGCAGCCGCATCAGGAGGCGGCGATCGCCGTCGCCGCGGAGGCGCTCAACGCTCTCCGCCGCTGAATCGGCGAAAGACGTTCTCCAAGATGCGCGACACCGAATTGTCGTAGCCGTTATAGGAGAGGCTGCCACAGAAGGTGATCGAGCCCGTCGAGAAGATCTGGCCGCCGGCCTCATTGCGACCGTAAACCATGTGGGCCTCGATCTCGACCTTGCCGCCAACCGCCATCGTGTGGGTCAGGATGTCCTCAGGCACGCCGAGAAAGCTCGGCCCGTGACCCTCGGAGCGGGCGAGAAGGACCGTCCCGGCTGAAGTGCCGAGGTGGCGCGAAACCTGATCGAGTTCGAAGCCCGCCGCGCCGCCGCCCGACAGGCCGAAGTCGCCGATCAGATCCGTCTCGACACCCTCGAAGATCCAGGCGAAACCAGGGTCGGCGGACGCCGGCGTTCGCCGATACGGACTGCCCTCGAAGAACCCTTGAACGGCAAAGCCGATCTCGGCCAGGGCTTGCGGCGGCCGTCCGTTGCGCCGCCAGAGGCCGCCATAGGCGCCGTCGAACTGATTGTAGTACTCGCCGGGCTCTGCCGCCCAGGCGCGGATGCCGCTCTCGGCGCGGCGTATCTCCATCGCCCATGGCAGCTCGGCCGAGCGGGCGATGCGCCAGTAAAAGCCGTTGCCGCCGAGATAGCAGAGGTTGCCGCCGTCCGCTCTGTAGAGCTCCAGTGCGTCCAGCATGGCGGCGGTATGATATTCGGGATGCGAGCCCGTCACCAGCAGCGGATAGTCGCGGATCAGTGCGACGCCATGGACGTCCAGGTCCTCGTCGGTAACGACGTCGAATGCAAAACCCTTCTCCTCGAGCCAGTCGGTCAGGTGGCTGTCTGCGGGGAAGTGGCGCAGCCCTGAGCCGCGAGCATCGGGAAACGTGAGATAGCCCGGCCGCATTGAGAGCACAGGTCGCTGGCGTGACGACAGCGCAACCCCGGAGCCGTCAGGATGATAATTGTAGGTCGAGAAGCCGAAATCGCGGAACTGGTCGGGGCTATTGGGGCTCGCCCCCCATTCCGCACCCCGAGCTTGGAACGCCGCATCCCAGTTGCCGCGCGCATGGTTTGCGTACGCGAGGTAGGTGAGGGTCGAGGCCAGGTAGACGATCCTCGCTTTGCTTCGCCGTCTCGCGTGCGGCAGCACAAAAAAAGGGATGTGGTCAGAAGCGAGGCCATTGTCGACGCTGAGCGCGTAGACGCCGCTCGGAAGATCCTCGGGAATGGTCAGTCGCAGGCTCTCGCGCCAGCCGACGTCGCCGACGTCGTCGCTATGGAAATGGACCGCGCCGTACTCTTCGGGCGCGTGCGGCCAGGCCATCTCGCGGCCGCTCCAGTTCGATCCCTTCATGGCGCGCGTCGGGAGGTTCACGAAGGTGCCGTGAAGCGCGGCGGGACCCCGGTCCGCAAAGGCCTGTAACGTGATATCCGACGCGAAATCCCAGGCGGCAAGCGTGCGGTCCGGTGCAAGCCCGAGGGCGCCCAGGCTTGCGACCAGATCGGGCGCAGGGCCAGCGGCGACGCGCGGCGCCTCGAGCTGTCCATCGAAGGGAAAGGCCGGCTCGGGGCTCAGCAGTGCGCCGAAGCTCGCCAGCGACAAGATCGACGCCTCAGGCCACGCTCCGGGAACAGACACGACGGCGCGTCCGCGTGCGATCGCCCCGCGCCGCGGCGCGAGCTCCACGAGTTCGACATGCGCCTCGGCGCGAACGGGATCGAACGCGACGCTGACGCCATGCCAGGCCTCCTCGGCGAGGACGAGGCCGGTCGGCAGGATCACGTTTTCGCCAGATGAGACGAGCAGCACGAGTTCGCCGTCGTGCAGCCCGAGACCAAGGCGAGCGCCGCCCCCGGGCTCTTGTAAGGCCACGAGGCACTGCGGGCGCGCAAAATGTTTCAGGCATCGCACGTTGACGACGAAATGGGCGACCTCGTTGTCCGGAAGCCGCGGCGCGGGCGCGTGACCATAGGAGCCTGGCCGCGCAACCTGGGCCAGCCCGTCGTGGCGGCCTTCGCCAAGACCGGGAACGGGGATGAGCTTCATGCCGGGGCCGGCCGGGTTGGGGTCGGCATGGCGGACGCGCACGACCGCAGAGGTGAAGGGCCGGTTGTCGGCGGAGCTCACCTTGAACGAGACCGTCTCGCCGGGACGCGCGCTCCAGGGATCGCAATAGCCGACGATTGAGGGCTGCATCGGCTTAAAGCGTCACCACCTGATGGCTTCGGATGCTTTCGTCGGCGGCCAGCACGATGCGCAGGCTGTTGACAGCGTCCGCCATGTGATCGGTCAGGTCGATATCTTCGCGGATCGCGGCGAGCAGGGAGGCCTGTTCGCGCCGGCAAAGCGCAAGGTGATCGGGCTCATCGTCCATGCGGAACGTCTCGTCGGCGCGCACAAGCGCATTGTTCGAGTCGAGCGCCGCATGGTGAAGCGCGAAGCGCGCTTGTCTTGGTGTGGCTGTCGATGTCGGACGAGGCCGTCTTCGAAGCCCCCTCCGCCGCGTCGCTCGACTGCTCGACCGCCACGATGCTGACCGATCCCTTCGGGCCCACCACGTCCTTCACGAAGAACGCGACCTCGCTCATCATCGGCCCCCAGCCGGCCTCGTACCAGCCGACCGACCCGTCGTCGAACTCGACATGCAGATGCCCATAGTTCGGGACCTTCACGTCGTCGGCGAGCCGGACCCCGATGCCATGCACCCGCACCGGCCGGGCGCCGGTCATCTGGCACATAATGTCGACGTAGTGGACGCCGCAATCGACGAGCGGCGACAGGCTTTGCATCAGGTTGCGGTGCCAGGTCCAGGCGGGGCCGATCGACTGCTGATTCAGGTTCATGCGCATGACGAGCGGCTTGCCGAGCGTTCGCGCAAGCTCGACGAACCGCGTCCAGGAAGGGTGGACGCGCAGGATATAGCCGACCATCACCTTGCGGCCGTGCGCCTTCGCCACGTCGACGACGCGCTGAGCGTCCGCCACCGTCTGGGCCAGGGGTTTCTCGACAAAAACGTGCGCGCCCGCCTCGATGGCGCGGATGGCGTATTGCGCATGCGTGTCCGGATAGGTGTTTGATCGACACGACGTCCGGCCTGACGGAGACGAGCGCCTCGTCGAAGCCGCTGAAGCGGGAAACGGAGGAACATGCCTCGGGCAGGTCGGTCCGCTTTCCGATCGTTCGGGCGCATAGACCCGCAAGGGCGAACCCGTCGAGATCGCCGTAGGCGCGGGCGTCCGACAGGCCCATGCTGCCCAACCCTACCACCAGCACCCGCAGAGCCTCGCCCATCTCGGTCTTTCTTCAGTGAACGCCGTCACGTCGTCCGGTCGGCGCCCGGGAGCTTGCCGGGGCGCACGAAAGCGTCGAGCACGTTCTTCATCACGCGGGATACATCATTCTCGAAATTGTTGCACGGGAGGGCGCTCCCCCAGGCGATCGAGCTGGCCGAGAACACGGCCGGCAGGTTCACCTTCCAGCAACATGTCGCGACCGCGCAGCGCTCTCGTTGACCGTTTCCGCTGTTGGCTTGAGGCGGCCGTTCAGCGCCGCGAGCGCCCGGTCATGGTCGTCTCGGCCACGTCAGAGGCATAGGCATAGATCGCCTTGTAGCTAACGCGCGCCTCCGCCGGGGTGGCTTGGTCCCGGCGCTCACCGCAGGGTCACGACCTTCTTCTTGCGTACGCTCTCGTCGGCGGCGAGCACGATGCGGAGGCTGTTCACCGCATCCTCCGTGTGGCCGGAGAGGTCGACGTTCCCGCGGATCGCGTTCAGGAGAACGAGCTGCTCGCGTTCGCAGAGTTCGTCATGGCTCGGCTCGTCGTCCATGCGGAAGAGCTCGTCGGCCTTGGCGAGCGAGTTGTCCTTGTTGAGCTTCGAATGGTGGAGGCGGATCGCGTTCGTCTTCGTGTGCGTACCGATATCGGCCGAGGTCGTGTCGCTCGCCCCCTCGTCGGCGCCCTTGCCCTGCTCGGCCATGACGATGCTGGCGCAACCCTTGGGGCCGACCACGTCCTTCACGAAGAAGGCGACCTCGCTCATCATCGGGCCCCAGCCCGCCTCGTACCAGCCGACCGACCCGTCGTCGAATTCGACGTGCAGGTGGCCGTAATTATAGGTCTTGACCTCCTTCGTCAGGTGCGCGCCGATGCCGTGGACGTGCACCGGCTTGGCGCCGGTCATCTGGCACATCACGTCGACATAGTGGACGCCGCAATCGACGATCGGCGGCAGCGACTTCATCAGGTTCTTGTGCCAGGTCCAGGCGTCGCCGATAGATTGTTGGTTCAGGTTCATGCGCATGACGAGCGGCTTACCCAGGCCCTTCGCGAGTTCGACGAACTTCACCCAGGAGGGGTGGACGCGCAGGATGTAGCCGATGACGAGCTTCTTGTCGGCGGCGCGCGCCGTGGCGACGACGCGTTTTGCGTCCTTCACCGTCTCGGCGATCGGCTTTTCCATGAAGACGTGCGCGCCCGCCTTGAAGGCGCGGATGGCGTAGTCGGCATGCGTGTCGGGCCACGTGTTGATCGAGACGACATCGGGCTTCAGCGTCTCGAGCGCCTCCCCGTAGTCGGCAAAGCGCGGCACGTTCGACCAGCGTGCCGGCAGGTCGGTGCGCTTGGCGATGCGCCGGGCGCAGAGCCCGGCGAGCTCGAACCCCTCGATCTTGTCGTAGGCGCGGGCGTGCGAGGCACCCATATTGCCGACTCCAACCACCAGCACGCGCAGTGCGCCGTTCTTCTTCGCTATTCCGTTCGCCTTTCGGTTCGTCTTCGCGGCCATGTCCTTCCTCCCTTGCAACCTTTGACGCAGTGGCCCGAGATAACCGGTCTTATATTAGGGAAACGCAGGCACCTCCAGCGGAGCATATGGCCGTTGGGCGCGCCCGACCATGATGCGCAAAACGCACCGCGTCACTTGACCCGGTCGTCGTCCGGGTCTTAGGTTTTGTTTTTGAAGCAGTTGCGATGACTGGCTGGGGCAATCAGTGGACATAGCTCACACTGCGTTGCGGGCGTCGCCTCACCCGCTCGATTCATTGTCGGCCAGCGAGATCGCCCTTGCAGCCGAGATCGTCAGGGCCTCGCACGACCTCGGCGCGGGGATGCGGTTCGAGACTGTCGTCCTGCAGGAAGATTTTGAAGCGGCCGGGCTGGGGATCCGACGCGCCTTCGTATCATTCTACGACATCACGGCGGGCAACCTTTTCGAGGCGGTTGTATCGCTGACGGGCGGAACGGTCGAGAGCTGCGCGCCACGCCCAGGCGCGCGGCCGCGCATCGCCCCGGACGAATTCCTGCTGGCCGAGCAGATCGCCAAGTCGCATCCCGATTTTCTCGCTGCGCTCGCCAAACGGGGCATCACCGATGTGTCGCTGGTGTGCAGCGATCCTTGGTCCTGTGGCGTGTTCGGCCATCCGGATGAGGTCGGCCGCCGCCTGATCCAGACGATCACGTGGGTACGCAACCACCCTCACGACAATCAATATGCTCACCCCGTCGAGGGGTTGAGCGCCCTTGTCGACATTGATCGCGGCGAGGTGCTGCGGATCGACGATTTCGGCGTCGTTCCGGTGCCACGCGACGAAGGCAATTTCGCAGCGGGTTTCCAGCAGAGTTGGCGAACGGATCTCAAGCCCATCGAAGTCATCCAACCGCAGGGTCCGAGTTTCACTGTCGACGGCTGGGGAGTCGAGTGGTGCGGCTGGCGGTTCCGCGTCGGCTTCACCCCGCGCGAAGGGCTCGTGCTGCACGAACTGCGCATCCGGGACGCCGGCGCGTGGCGCAGCGTGCTGAGCCGCGCGTCGCTGGCGGAAATGGTGGTGCCGTACGGCCACCCGAGCGGCGTGCATCCGCGCAAGAACGCCTTCGATTGCGGGGAGTACGGGATTGGCGTGCTGGCGAACAGCCTGACGCTCGGTTGCGATTGCCTGGGCGCCGTGCACTATTTCGATGCCGTGGTGAACCGGATCGACGGCACTGCGCAAACAATTCCGAACGCGATCTGCCTCCACGAGGAAGACGCCGGCGTGTTGTGGAAACACACCGATTTCCGTACCCAGGACAGTGATGTTCGGCGGGCACGCCGGCTCGTGATCTCGTTCATCGCGACGGTGGGCAACTATGAGTACGGGTTCTATTGGCATCTGTATCTCGATGGCACCATCGAACTCGTTGTCAAGCTGACCGGGATCATCAATACCGCGGGCCTGATGCTCGACGGCTCGACCGGCCGAGGCACGCTCATTGCCCCAGGCGTCGTCGGCCACATCCACCAGCACGTGTTCAATGTCCGGCTCGACATGGCGGTGGATGGGCCCAACAATACGGTCGTGGAAGTCGACACGGTCGCCGACCCGGCTGGGCCGGGCAACCCGTGGTGCAACGCTCTGTCGATCGTCGAGAAGCCATTGCTGAGCGAGAAGGCGGCGCGGCGCTCCGCCGATCCATCGCGCATCCGCTCGTGGAAGATCGTCAATCGCGAGCGAAGAACAGCGCTTGGCTATCATCCTAGCTACCGGTTGCTGGCTCACAGCGCGCTACGCACGCCGATGCCGCCCGGCAGTCAAGTGGCGCAGCGCGCCGGCTTTGTCGCCAACGACATTTGGGTCACTCCGACGCGGGCCGATGAACGCTGGCCGGCGGGCGACTATGTGAACCAGAGCGCGCCGGGCCAGGGCCTCCCGGCTTGGACCGAACAGGATCGTTCGGTCGCCGATCGGCCAATCACCGTCTGGCATACCTTCGGCCACAACCATATTGTCCGGCCGGAGGATTACCCGGTGACGCCTGCTACGCACTGCGGATTCACCCTGCAACCGTTCGGCTTTTTCGACCGAAATCCAACACTCGACGTGCCGCCGTCTAAGTCGGCCCACAGCTGCTGCGCCTGAGGACGGCGAGTGGCACGCCGATTGCAAGGACAAGAAAACCGAGGAGGGAAAATGCGATGAAGGACAAGAATTGGACGCCCGGTCGTCGCGCCATCGTCAAGGGCCTCGGCGCCACGGTCGTCGCGCCGTTGGCCGCGCCCTTTGTCGCATCGGCGCTGGCGGCTGACAGCAAGCCGTTGCGCCTCGCCGTGGTCGCCGCCCAAATCGCCGACCACACCGATTACCTCAACGGCGCCACGCTGGCCGTGGACGAGATCAACGCTGCTGGCGGCGTGAACGGCCGGCAGATCAAGATCGAACACCACGACTGCGACATCTTCACGCCGGACGGCATTCAGGCGGGATACCGCGCGGTCGTCGACACGAAGCCTGACGCCATCGGCAGCGCCTTCGTGCCGCTGGCCCGCCAAACGATGCTCGAGGCGCTGGGCGACTACAAGGCGCCGCTGCTGACTGGCGACACCAATTTCGATCTGCTCACCTTCGCCAAGAAAAATCGCGACAAGTACTGGAACTATTTCCAGGTCGATCCGCCGGAGATCTATTACGGGCGGATGTTCCCCAAATTCCTCGACCAGGTGGCGGCTGGCGGGGTGTGGAAGCCGACCAACAACAAGGTCCACATCATCCGCGAGCAGAACAACTACAATATGCAGATCGCGAAGGAAGTGGTGGAAACGCTACCCAGCAGCAAGTTCGAGCTCGCCACCATCACCGACATTCAGTACCCCGTGCAGGACTGGGGCCCGGTGATGCAGGCGATCAAGAAAGTCCAGGCCGGGGTCATTATGCTCGATTACTGGGTGGGGGCGGAGGAAGCCGCGTTTTGCCAGCAGTTCGTCGCCGATCCGGTGAAGGGCGCGCTGGTCTACATCCAGTACGGCGCGTCCCAGCCGGAGTTCCTCAATGTCGCGGGGGGAGCGGCGGAAGGCATGGTATGGTCGACGGTGCTCGGAGTCTACAACGACGCCCAGGGGGCCGAGTTCCGCAAGAAGTATGCGGCGAAGCACCCGGGCGTCATCGGTCTCTGCTACACCGGGTCGGCCTATGACACCGTGTACATCCTGAAGAACGCATGGATGAACACCGATCCAGCGGATTTCAAGGCGATGGCCGACTACATCCGGACGCATCCCTACCGCGGCGTCGACGGTGCTGTTGACATGAACAACGAGTACCAGGCGGCATTGCACTATCCATTGCAAACCCAGGACCTCAACAAGGGCATGGCCCAGCTCTACTTCCAGGTGCAGGACGGCCAGCACAAGATCATCCAGCCGGATGTGCTAGCCGAGAGTAAGTTCCGCGCATTCCCATGGACGTGATTGATGCGGGATGCGGCGCAAGGACCGGGAATGACAACGGATCCGGTCCCTGCGCTCTTCGGCTGCGAGGACATCCACATCCGCTTGGGCGGGCGGCCGATCCTCGAGGGCGTCACGGTGGGTATTCGGCCGGGCGAAGTCCTCGGCGTGGTTGGGCCGAACGGCGCTGGCAAGACGACGCTATTCGAGGTGCTCTCCGGCCGCTATGCGCCCGACCGCGGCCGGGTGATGCTGGGCGGACGCGACATCACGTCGCTGAAACTATTCGCCCGCGCCCGCCTCGGCCTCGGCCGCACCTATCAGTCGCCAGTGGTGCCTGACGCGCTTACCGTGGCTGAGGTGTTCCGCGCCGCGCGGCAGGCCTACCAGCCATTCCTCACGGGGTTTCATGCAGAATGGGCCGCGGACCAGGTCGGTCTGCGCGTGCGGATGTCGGCGTTGGCCGGTTCGCTGGAGACGCTGAACCGGCGTAAGCTGCTGCTCGCTTGTCTGCTGATGCGCCGGCCGCGCGTCATGCTGCTCGACGAACCGGCAGCCGGCCTCATCAACTCCGAGATCGATGAGCTCGACGGGATCATCCGCCACTTTGCGCATCAGATGAAGGTTGGCGTGATGCTGGTCGAGCATCGGCTGGAGTTGCTCTCGGCAATCGCCGACCACACCATCGTTCTCGACCTGGGGAAATTGATCGCCGAAGGCGACCCTGGCGCCGTGTTTCAGAATCCACGCGTCCGCGCGGCCTATTTCGAGGTCGAAGCGGCATGAGCGACATCCTGCGCATCGAGGACCTCTCTGCCGGCTACGGTCCGCTCGGCGTGCTGCACAACGTCGACCTGACGGTGCGCGCGGGCGAGCGCGTCGGCATCGTCGGGCTCAACGGCCATGGCAAGTCGACGCTGCTGAGGGCGGTCGCCGGCCTCACCGGCTGGCAGAGCGGCTCGATCAAGCTGAACGGGGTGGAGATCGGTGGCACACGTAGCCAGGGTCCCGGACGCTATACGCACAAGATCGTGCGCATGGGGCTCGCCCTGATGCCGCAGGGTGACGCGCTGTTTCACGGTCTCTCCGTCGCTGACCATCTCGACAGCGGCGCCTACACCAAGTGCGCCTGGCGCGAACGCAAGCAGCGGCGCGAGAATGTGCTGGCGATCTTCCCGCCGCTGCAGAAACTGCTGAATCAGCCCGTGGGGAAGCTCTCCGGCGGCGAGCGGCGCATGGTCAGCCTCGGGCGCGGGCTGATGGACGACGCCAAACTGCTTCTGATTGATGAGCCGTCCCTCGGCCTCGCGCCGAAGATCAGCAAGGGATTGTTGCAGGCGCTGATGCAGATTGACCTCAAGGACGGCGCCATGGTGATCGCCGAGCAGAACCTTTCCCTCCTCGAGGGCAGGGTTTCCCGGCTGATCGCCCTGCATGCCGGCAAGCTCAAGGGCGGCGCCGTCACACCCGACCTGCCGACGAGCGAATTCATCCACCACGGCGGTCACTCTCATCCGCAGCATTGACGCCGCCGCCAGGAGACGCCCGCCGCATGGACCCCTACTACTTGTTGCTGACCGCGGTGAGTCTCGCGTCGATCTACGGGTTGCTGGCGATCGGCATCTCGATCATCTGGTCGAGCCTCGGCATGATCAACCTGGCCCAGGGCTTTACCTTCACGGTCGCCGGCTACGGTGCATGGTTGGCCGCGCAGAACATCAGCACGAACGGTTTCGTCGTGGTGGCGGCCGGCGTAATGACCGGGGCGCTGGCGGGGGCGCTGACCGGCCTGCTGGCGTTTATCCCGCTCTACGACAAGCCGAACTTCCCGCTGCGCAGCCTGATTGCCACCCTCGCCATCAGCCTGATGGGCGGGCAAGCCCTGCTTTGGCTGTTCACGCCACGGGTCAAAGCGCTGCCGAAGATCTTCGGCGTCGGCAGCATTCATGTCGGTCCGGCAACCGCCAGCTACGACAAGATCGGCGCGATCGTCTGTTCGGCGATTCTGCTGCTGCTGACGCTGGGCTGGATGAAAGGCAGCCGGCGGGGCCTGGAAATTCGCGCCATGATGCAGAACCCCGAGGGCGCGGCGCTGGTCGGCGTCGGGCTCCGCTCCACCGCCATGGCCGTTATGATGGTGACCGGAGCGATGGCCGGGCTGGCCTCGGTGCTACTCTCGCAAACCTATTTCATCAGCCCCTTCGCCGGCACGACGCCCTTGGTCAAGGGCATGGTCGTGGCGCTCGCCGGCGGCCTCGGCAGCGTCGCCGGCGCACTGATCGCGGCCGTATTGATCGGCTTCGTCGAGGCATTCACGGCGGTGCAATTGGGCGGGCAATATGTATTGATGACTCAGTTCCTCTTCATCATCGCCGTGCTGCTCGTGCGCCCGCGGGGGATCGCCGGAATGATCGAGCATTCCCGGGAATAGCGGTGGCGGCACAAAGCGATAGTCAGGAACCGACGGCGCCGGGCATGCCCCTGGTGGTGGGCACCCGCCGCTGGCTGCCGGTCCTGCGCGGCCATGGTGGCGCAAGCTGGCGCCGCTGGCGCTACCCGTTCACCCGACGCACGCCGCTGCTGATCGAGACCGACTTCAATCCGGTCACGCTTAATGCTGAGCGCCGGATCCTTAATCCGGCGCCGATCCTGTGGGTGATCGGTCTGGCTGCGCTCGCCATTGCCCCGCCGCAGATCGGCAACAATTCGTTCGTCCTCTCCGCCACCAGCTTTGCCATGTATGCCGCGATCAACGTCATCTGGATGCTGACGATCGGCACGGCCGGAATCTTCTCGCTGGCCAGCCTCGCAACTGTCGGCGTGGGTGCCTACGGCAGCTCGTACCTATCGGTCTATTTCGGATTCCCGTGGTGGGCGATGTGGCTCACCGGACCGCTGTTTGGGCTCGTGTTCGGTGTCATCATTGCCATTCCTGCGATTCGACTTGAAGGCTTCTACTATGCATTGTTGACCGTCGGTATCACGGAGTTGTGCCGCGCCTTTGTCACCCAGGACCAAACACTCGGCTCGGCCAACGGCTTGCTGGGGGCAGACAGCTTCGTTCCCAGCAGCATGTCCGATCGCGGCGGTCTCGTCCTCGGCTATTACCTCGCATTATTGCTGCTGCTCGGCGCGTTGGTTCTGTATCGCGTGGTCAACGGCCAGCGCCTTGGCCGCCTGCTGCGCGCAGCGCCCGAGAAGCACGAGGCCTTTGCCGAAGCTCTTGGCATCGACTATCGCACCACGCGCATCCAGGTATTCCTGATCTCATCGGCGGCATTGGGGGGCGTCGGCGCCTTCTACGCGACCCTGCTTCACGGCGCCACGCCTTCGCTGTTCACCATGGACCAGCTGCTGCTATTGCTGGCGATGGTCGTTGTCGGCGGCATCGGCACCGCCGAAGGCGCGGTCGTCGGCACCCTGATCGTCGTGCTGTTCGACAAGGTATTCATCGGCCTCGGCCCGATCCGATTGATCCTGATTGCCGGCATCATGCTTGGCACGGTGCTATTCCTGCGCGGTGGCCTGTTCGGCATTCCCGCTCAGTATCTGGCGTGGCGCGGCAAGCGGCGAAGCGAACGGCGGGGCCGGCACTCCAGCAAGGGAGGAGAAGTGATGCCCGAAGAGGCGATCGAGATCACCGATAAGCAGGCGATCTTTATTCGGCGGTTCGACGCACGGTTGCGGGCCGAGCTCAAGAAGTTGATCACCGAGGACTTGATCAAGGAACATCGCGCCACCTTCGGCCAGCGGCGCAGCGACGCACTGGAACGCGTGCTGACCTATTTCCGCAGCGTCGCGGTCACCGACAAGTATGCCATCCTTGCGGTCACGCCCTTCGCGGAATACCGCATCGTAGCGCTCTCCGGC
>Ga0209006_10004341_pt1 | contig 12869 bp, 10 predicted proteins | sample JacPin_JW_Ref_O2_FD_188567 | JGI IMG/M metagenome (GOLD analysis project Ga0209006, IMG submission 188567) | Forest soil microbial communities from Algoma, Ontario, Canada - Jack Pine, Ontario site 1_JW_Ref_O2 (SPAdes) (version 2) | ecosystem: Environmental > Terrestrial > Soil > Boreal...
CCTGCCACGCCGTGCGGGCCGCTCCCATCGAACCCCAGATGATGCCGTAACGCGCCTCAGACAGGCACGACAGCGGCCCGCGCAGGCCTTTGGCGTCGGGCAGCATCGCGTCGCCGACAATACGATCCTGACCCTTGACCTCACAGGCTCCTTCCCGGATGCGGCGCCTTCGAGCGGACTGACCTCGCTCCTCTCCCAGGAGCAGCCGTCGGTGATAGAAGTGATCGACGCGCTGCAGCGGGCCGGCGGCGACACGCGCATCAAGGGCCTCGTCGCGCATATCGGCGGCGGCGAGATGGGCCTCGCGCAGGTGCAGGAGCTGCGCGACGCCATCGCCGCCTTCCGCGGCGCGGGCAAGCCCGCCTATGCCTATGCCGACAGCTTTGGCGAGTTCGGCTCGGGCACGCGCGGCTACTACCTCGCGACGGCCTTCGACGAGATCTGGCTGCAGCCGCTCGGCATGGTCGGATTGGTGGGCTTGCGCGCCGAGATGCCCGGCGTATTCATACTGCTCCTGCGCGCGCTCGGCCTCGACAAAAACGACCCCGGTCTTGCGCCCGCCCAGGATGCGATCCCAGTCCAGCATCATGGGCGTGGCGGAGTCGGGCTGCAACGCGCCGGGCCATTCTTCATCAAAGACTGTGCGGCCTGCGATTAAATTATAATCGACACGCCGGAAGCGCTCGTCAGAGGCGGGAAGATCGTCCCAGGAGCGGAAATAGCTTTCGTAACCGCGCAAGGCGTGAATGGCCACGTCCGCCTCAAGCAATTTGGCGCGGAGATGGACCTTCGGCACATTCACGGCCAGCATGGGAAATTGACGGCGGCCCACGGCTTGCTGATCGTCGGAGAAGGCCGGGAAATAGAGGCGCGGTGAGACACCGGGCATGATGATATTGGTTGTTGCGGATTTACTGAGGTCGAAGGATTCCTCGGCGGGCAAGCCTGACCGCGCGGTCAACTGGTAGCTGGTCCCGTCCTGAAAATCGCCCTGTAATTCCACGCATCTGCCTGCGATGTGGGCGGTGAGGTTGGAGACGGGGGGCGCGAGTTGAATCCAACGGTTCCAATTGGTCTTCAACGATTCTGAGACCGGTTTTGAAAACGTGAAATCAACCGAAGCGCCGCTTCCGAGGGCATGATGCGCGCTGGCTCCCTGGAAAACAAACGGGCGCACATCGCCCAGCAGGATCTCGGTGCGCGCGCGAAGGCGCAATCCCTTCTCGATTGCGGGCAGGCCTTCCCGAAGGACCAATCGCCAACCCTTGCCAACAGGCAATGGCTCGTGCGGCGTGACTAGAACCAGCTTGTGGAGAAGATTGGTCGTGGAATCCATCCGCCAAAACTCCCAGGGAATATCCTCGTTTGTAGCCTGACAGATCTCGGCCGCGCGACGAATTCCGCTGGCGTCGCGGAGTTCAACAAACGGCGCCAGATCGGCGGCGCGAACAGGCGCGTTGAAAAGGAGTGTCACGGCCTGCTCCGAATTTACTTCCGCCTCATTGGTTGGTGTCGCCGCGACGATTGCAAATGGCGGCATTTGCACGCGGCTACGCAAGAAAGCAGTGGACGGACGGTCATCCACGCAACGTAAATCGGGTCGCAGGGAAAGTTCGTAGCGTGTATCCAAGGCTAGCGGTGTGGCCGGCACAAACGCGCCACTGCGCGGGCTGAGCCAGGTAAAGACGCCCTCCAAGGCCGGCTTGATTACCAATGGCGACGGTTCCGAGGCGCGGCCAATCTGGTCTGGCCCCGCCATGGGTTGATCGAATCGCAGTTCAAAAGTTGTGGAAGGACCGGGCGGAGAGGGATTGAGAACGAGTTCGACATTTCGAGAACGATTATGATGGAGATCGCAACCCAGGAGCAAGAGGGCGGCGCCGGCGGCAAAAAGAGGTTTCATAAGAGAGCAAGGCTTTCATCGTTTATATAATAGTATTGACTGCGTGCCGCCAACAGACAGCGCGCAGGCAGAGTCGGGCAAGGGGGGAAAAGGCCTAACCCAAAACAAATGGAGCGGGTGGAGGAAGAGAGGAACCCATGCCATCAGCTTGATCGCGCCCACGAACCTCGCTGACGCGATTAGCTTTGCAGATAGCTACCAAAAAGGCGTCTCGCTGTCACTAAAAAAATGGAAAAATCGCCCGACCGTTAGAATTATTGAAATGCCTCGGGACATTTCGAGATTTTCTTGCAGGAGCGGGTGGTTGATGTATTTTGAGTGGCGTAGGGGAGATGAGCCGTGGGCCTGCCCAGGCAACCCCAGGCGAATTTCCGCCTCGAATGGTGAAGGCGGGAAAATGCGACAAACAGAACCGCTTGAACATTGGATACTACAAATATGAGCACACCCCGCGTGAAGGAAATTTTAAGCTGGTACGGCAGCGATAGCCCAGGAACATTGACCAATCTGGCCCGCCTCTTGAACCACGGCAAATTGGGCGGCACCGGCCGCTTTGTCATCCTGCCCGTGGACCAAGGATTCGAACACGGCCCGGCCCGCAGCTTTGCCATCAACCCGCCCGCCTACGATCCCCGCTACCACTTCGAGCTGGCCATCGAAGCCGGCTGTAACGCATACGCCGCGCCACTGGGCTTTCTTGAGGCCGCCGCGCGGGATTTCGCAGGCGAGATTCCGCTCATTCTTAAGATCAACAATCACGATGTTTTGTTGGACGAAAAAGACCCATTGCCGGCGCTGACCAGCGGCGTGCATGACGCGCTGCGGCTGGGTTGCGCGGCCATCGGGTTCACGATTTATCCCGGATCCTCCGAACGTGTGAAGATGTACGAGCAATTGCGCGAAGCCGCCGCACTGGCCAAAGAAAACGGCCTGGCGGTCGTCGTCTGGTCATATCCGCGCGGCTCTTCCTTGAGCAAGGCTGGCGAAACGGCGATGGATGTGTGCGGCTACGCGGCGCATATCGCGGCAGAACTCGGTGCGCACATTATCAAAGTGAAATTGCCGACCGATCATCTGGAGCAGGAGGCGGCGCGCAAAGTTTATGAGAAGGAGAAAGTGCCCATTGCCACGCTGGCCCAACGCATCCAACACGTCGTGCAATGCACGTTTAACGGGCGGCGGATCGTGATTTTTTCCGGCGGCCCGGCCAGCAGCGACGAGGCGGTCTATGAGGAAGTGACGGCCATCCGCCAGGGCGGCGGTTTCGGCTCGATCATCGGTCGCAACTCGTTCCAGCGGAAAAAAGAGCAGGCCTTGCAGTTCCTAGGCAAAATCATTTCCATTTATGGCAATTGACACCATTCCCGAAGAGGCATTGTTTTTATGGCCATGAATAAAACAGGACCAGCCAATGGAACCGCGGATCCGCCCGCCCGGAAAGCGGACCCGTGCGTCATGGTCATCTTCGGCGCCAGCGGGGATCTGACCAAACGAAAACTGATTCCCGCGTTGCTTAATCTGGCTACAGCCAAGCTGTTGCCGGAGGCCTTTGCCATCATCGGCTTCGCCAGCAACGATTTGACCACGGAGACTTTTCGTAATCAATTGACCGAAGACATAAAGCAGTTCGCCAGTTGCCCAGTCACGACGGAGATGTGGGACTGGTTCCTGAAACGCATCTATTATATGCGCGGCGATTTCCAGGACGCGGCGGCCTACCAAACCCTCAAGGAGCAGATTGCCGCTGTGGAAAAAACCCACAACGTGCCGGGGAACCGTTTCTATTATTTGGCGGTCGCGCCTCGATTTTTTGGCGAAGTGGTGAAGCAGCTTGGAACGGCTGGCCTGGCGCAGGAAGCCAATGGCCGCTGGGCCAGGGTGATTATTGAGAAGCCGTTCGGACGCGATTTGGAGTCGGCCAAACTCCTCAATTGCGAGATCAAGCAAATCCTGGAAGAGCGGCAGATTTATCGCATTGATCATTACCTCGGCAAGGAGACGGTACAGAACATCATGATCTTTCGCTTCGGCAACGGCATCTTCGAGCCGATCTGGAACCGCCGTTATATCGATCATGTTCAAATCACCGCTTCGGAAACCGTTGGCGTCGAGCGGCGCGGCGGCTATTACGATACGGCCGGCGCCCTGCGCGACATGGTGCCCAACCACCTTTTCCAATTGGTCTCCCTCACGGCCATGGAGCCGCCCATCTCCTTTCATGCCGATGCGGTGCGCGACGAACAAGCCAAGGCCCTGCACGCCGTGCAAGTACCCACGCCCGAGGAGGTCTTGACGATGACGGTGCGAGGGCAATACGGCGGAGGCCAGGTTGGCGACGAGCACGCGCCAGCCTACCGCTCCGAAGTCAAAGTCGCGCCCGATTCCGGCACGGAAACGTTTGCCGGCCTGAAATTGCGCATCGATAATTGGCGCTGGGCGGACGTGCCGTTTTATTTGCGCACGGGCAAACGGCTGGCCAAACGGACGACGGAGATCGCCATTCAGTTCAAGCGGGCGCCTTTCCAGTTGTTCCGCGACACGCCGGTAGAAAATCTCGAAAGCAACCGGCTGGTGCTCTACATCCAGCCGGAGGAAGGACTTTCCCTGCGCTTTGGCGCCAAGATTCCCGGTCCGATCATGCACATGGGCAGTGTCGAGATGAAATTTAATTATGTCGATTATTTTGGCCGCACCCCCAGCACGGGTTACGAGCGCCTGATTTACGATTGCATGGTGGGCGACGCCACGCTTTTCCAGCGGGCCGACATGGTCGAGGCGGGCTGGAGCGTCATCACGCCAATCCTGGACGTGTGGAAAGCGCTGCCGCCGCGGAGTTTTCCCAATTACGCCTCCGGTTCCTGGGGCCCGAGGGAGGCGGACGACTTGCTGGCGCGCGATGGGCGGGCCTGGAGAAAAATCGAATGAAGACCCCAGCCGGTGCAAAGAAGGTTGTTTTTTTATTTGACGTTGATAACACCCTTCTGAACAACGATCAGGTGACGTGTGATTTGCAGAATCATCTCGAACGCGAAGTCGGAACCCTTGGCGCCAGGCACTATTGGGCGATCTTCGAGAGTCTGCGCACCGACTTGGGTTATGCCGATTACCTGGGCGCGTTGCAACGCTTCCGCACCCAGTATCCGCACGACCTCCGCCTGCTGACGGTTTCCCGCTTCCTGATCAGTTATCCCTTTGCCAACCGCCTTTATCCCGGATCGCTGGACGCTATTGAACAAGCCAAAACATGGGGCCGGACCGTCCTGCTGACCGATGGTGACGTTGTCTTTCAACCGCGCAAGGTGGAACGGTCGGGCCTTTTCGAAGCGGTGGAAGGCCACGTCCTGGTCTATGTGCATAAGGAGCATGAATTACCTGATGTTTCGCACCGATACCCCTCTCGTCACTACGTCGTGGTGGATGACAAATTGCGCCTCCTGACGGCGATCAAGAAAATCTGGCGCACGCGCGTCACTACGGTTTTTGTCCGACAAGGGCACTACGCTCTGGACCCCAAGATCATAGCCGCCTGTCCTCCAGCGGATGTGACACTTGAGCACATCGGTGACTTTCCTGGCTGCGAGTTGGCCGGGCTGCTGGCGGCGGCACGAAACAAACCCGCATGACGGCCCGCGACAACACACCGGCCTTCGGCGCGCCTGGCATCGAACCGCGCTGGACCTCCAGCGCCAAGGAGGGATTCGGCACGGCCTATCACACCAGTTGCAGGGTCTGGTTCACGCTGAGCCACGGCATTGTCAACGAGATTTATTATCCCTCCGTCGATCAGCCCAACACGCGCGACTTCCAATTTCTCATCTCCGACGGCGAAACGTTCTGCCACGAAGAAAAGATCGACCTCGAGCACCAAATCGAGTACCCGGAGCGGGCCTGCCTCTTCTACCGCGTGACCAATACCGAGCGCCAGGGCCGATATCGGCTCATCAAGGAGATTTGCACCGACCCCCATCGCTCCGTCCTGCTGGTTTACACCCGGCTTGAGATTATGGACAAGTCGTTGCAGGGCAAATTGCGCCTCTACGCGCTGCTGGCTCCGCACATCAATCGTTACGGCGCGGGCAATTCCGGCCGCTGCACTGAGATCAGCGCCAGCAAGTTGCTGTACGCCTGGCGCGGCGACTATCATTTGACCATGGGTTGCACCACCCATTTTACCAAGCGCTCAGTCGGTTACGTCGGCGCCAGCGACGGCTGGCGGGATTTGCGCAATTTTAAAATGGACTGGGAATTTGGCATGGCGGAAAACGGGAACATCGCTTTGACCGGCGAGATTGACCCGCGGCGCGGGCATGAATTTGTCGTAGCCATCGCGCTGGGCCAGAGCTACGAGAGCACCGCCGCCAAATTGCTGCAATCGATGGCGGACCCGTTTGAAAAACATCGCGAAGCTTACTTGCGGCAATGGAAGCGGACGGTGGTGGATCCCAAGCATGAATACGACCAGCACACCGGCGACGGCGGCCGCACTTACCGTTTAAGCCGCTGCATCCTGCTCGCGCACGAAGATAAGGTCTTTCAAGGCGCCATGGTGGCCTCGATGAGCATCCCGTGGGGTGAAACCAAGGGCGACAACGACCTGGGCGGTTATCATTTGGTCTGGACGCGCGATTTGGTGCAAAGCGCCACCGCCCTGCTGGCCTCGGGCCAAGCCGGCACGCCGCAACGAGCCTTGCTTTGGCTGGCGGTTATACAGCGCCCCGATGGGAGCTTTCCGCAGAACAGTTGGATCAACGGGCGCATGTACTGGCCCGGCTTGCAACTGGATGAAATCGCCGCACCCATCCTGCTGGCCTGGCGGTTGGAACGCGCCGGCGTCAGTCTAGGCCAATGCGAGGCCTGCCCCATCATCCACCGCGCCGCTTCCTACCTGATGTTGCACGGGCCAGTCACGGCCCAGGAACGATGGGAGGAAAACTCCGGTTATTCGCCTTCCACGCTGGCCGCGGTCATTGCCGGCCTGGTCTGCGCCGCCGAGTTTTGCGCGCAGCCGGAGGATCAGGAATTCCTCTTGACTTATGCCGACTGGCTGGCCGCGCATGTCGAGGAATGGACGGTCACGACCTGCGGCGATTTAGTTCCGGGGATTCCCACGCACTATATTCGCATCAATCCCGCGGACCCCGAACCGCCGGACCGGCACCCCGATCCTAATCGCACAACGATTCAAATCGCCAATGGCGGCGGGCTGCATCCGGCGCGCCAAATCGTGGGCGGAGATTTTTTGCAATTGGTCCGCTTCGGTATTCGCGCGGCCGACCATCCCATCGTCCTCTCGTCCATCGAGGTGATCGACCGGGTGTTGCGGCGGGAATTGCCACAGGGGCCGTGCTGGCGGCGCTACAACTACGACGGCTACGGCCAGAAGGCCGATGGCAGCGCATTTGATGGCGAGGGCATTGGGCGGTCCTGGCCCATCATGACGGGTGAACGTGGACATTACGAACTGGCGGCCGGACGAGACCCGATGCCTTACATCGCGGCCATGGAAAAGTTCGCAAACGCCGGGCACATGATCACCGAGCAGCTCTGGGACGACGACGATCTGCCGGACGGCAAAATGAAACGCGGCCTGCCCACCGGCGCGGCTATGCCTTTATGCTGGTCACACGCCGAGTATGTGTCCCTGGTCCGCAGCCGGCACGAAGGGGTTTGCTTTGATCGCATCGAGCCGGCCTATCAGCGTTTTGTGGCCAAGCCGGTCCCCAGCCGCCACGAAATCTGGACGCTCAATCATCCACTATGGCACTTGCCGGCGCGCATGACCTTGCGAGTCATCCTTGCCGCGCAAGCGACAATTGTCTGGACAGCGGACAACTGGGGCACGAAGAATTCCGTGGAGATGACGCACAACGAATCGTTTGACCTGTGGTTCGCCGATGTTGCAACAAGCAAACTGCCGTCCGGGACGATGGTCGAATTCACCTTTTTCTGGCCGGCCGACCAACGCTGGGAAAATCGCAACTGGCAAGTAGCGATATCATGAAACGAACATGAGCGCCAAAATCGGAGCCGGCGCCGCGCACTCGCCGCGCGTGAGAATGCCATCCCGTGACTTGGAGCAGCCACCCACCAGTCCGACGCGCTGTCCAATGGCGATCCGCAAAAATCTCCAGTGACCGATGCGCCTCCTTCAGCGGAATCCAAAGAGATGACCTTCCCCTACTGGTGCGGGTGGCGGTTTTTCCGCACGGCCTTCGCCAGCTATTTTCGGTGGCGCGTCTTCAACCCCGAACGAGTGCCCTTGACCGGCTCGGTCATTCTGGCCCCCAATCACGCCAGCTTCCTTGATCCACCACTGGTTGGCGCGGGTGTCCGGCGGCAGATCAATTATTTGGCGCGCGATAATATTTTCCATGTGCCGATCCTGGCCAGCATTCTGCGTTCATGGGAAGTGGTGCCGGTGGATCGCGACGGCGGCACTGGGCGTGGATTAAAACAAATCTTGAATCGACTGGAAGAAGGCGGCGCCATCATTTTGTTTCCCGAAGGCACGCGCAGCCGCCACGGAGAACTGAATCCGGCGCGCTCCGGGATTGGATTGGCCGTGATTAAATCCAGCGCCCCGGTGCTGCCGGTGCGGGTATTTGGGACGCACGACGCGTTTGGCCCTCACCATCGAATTCCTCGTCCGCGGCGCGTGATGGTCAAGTATGGAAAACCGCTTTTGTTCGCGGAGCTGCGAGCCGAAGCCGCCTCCTGTTCCAAGCAGCGAGTCAAAGAGATTTATCAGGAGGTGGCCGACCAGATCATGGCCGAAATCGCCCGCCTGGAACCGCGAGCGGATTGAAAGCCATTAAGAATCGGTGCCCTGCCAGACACTCATTGAAACTGCGGATGCTGCGAGAGTTTTTCCCAGCTCTCGCGCGAAAGATGGGCCTGGCGATAGACGGGCTCCCACAACGGCTCGGCGCTGCGGGACCGCCGCGCGCGTTGCAACCAGACTTGTGACAATGGCTCATCCAGCAAATCCAGCGTGTTAGCCGCGATGGTAGTCTCTTCCTTTTCCCCAGTGGCGCGGCCCGTGCCGACAAAAAAGCCCGCCAGCAACAAGGTCACCCGCAACATCGTGCTGCGCGAATAGGTCGGCATCGCACACGGGCGCTGCGGATCCAGGCAACGGTGCAGATCGGTGAAAAGCGAGGCCGTCCACATGGCGGGATTTTTGGCGGGGGAAAAGGCGTCAAATAAAATGGCGTGCGGAGCCGGCGCGGTGCGTTCATGTTTCCGCAACCATCCGGGAAAATCACCCAGACGCCATTCCCATCGCCCGCCTAGCGCGCGACCGGTGTCCAGCAGTTCCCGCGCCGCCTTTTCGTAGCCGGAGAAATAGCCAAGTTCCGCCGCGTGACGCAGGGCGAACTCCAGCGGCTCTAGTGTGCGGTCAAAGCTGATGATGCGCAAGGAGCAGGGCAAATCCGAGGCGGCGCGCAGGACGGCAATTGCATTGGCGGCGGCGCCGAGACCTACATCCCAAACCACGAATTCGCCCTCGTGCAATTGGAGGCGCTGCCGGAGACGGAGTTGCTTGACATACAGTGCCTCCGCCTCCGCCACAGGTCCGACGACGGGATGGAACGTCTCGTCCTCCGCCAGCGAGCGAATGCTGTGGGTTCCGTTCTTAAGGCGAACGAGTTGGTAATGCTCCGTGTTCAACGAATGGATGATGCACAGCTTGCCGCTAAAAGTCCCTGTCAAACGCCTGGCAGCTTTCTGCTGTTGTAATGATGTGGCGGCGGCCGAACATGGGAAAGCAATCCGCAACTATTCCCCTGACAATCACCTGCCGGCAATGGTAAGTATCCGGGCATGGATCCGATTTTGAAACTCTTGCAGGAAAACGCGGCGCTCAAGCCGGCCCAATTGGCCAAGTTGCTCAACCTGCCCGAAGCCGAGATCGCGGCCAAGATCAAGGCTTACGAAGAGGGCGAGGTCATCCTCGGCTATCGCGCCGTGTTGAACGAGGAAAAGATCGGCCAGGACATCGTGCGCGCAGTGATCGAAGTCAAGATCACGCCGGAACGAGGCGGGGGCTTTGACCGCCTGGCCGAACGCATCGCCAAATACGCCGAGGTGCGTTCGTGCTACTTGATGTCCGGCGGCTACGACCTGCTGGTGATCGTGGAAGGAACCAGCCTGCGCGAGGTGGCAAGCTTCGTCTCGGAAAAACTGGCAACCATCCAGGGCGTCGTTTCCACGGCGACGCATTTCATGCTCAAGGTTTACAAGGAGCAAGGCCTGCTCATCCGCGCGGAGGCAAACGAGGAGCGGCTGGCGATCTCGCCTTGAATTTTAGGGTGGCGAGAGCGTATCGATGGAGACTGGAACCGTTCAGCGGTCGGCGACTTTCATGCCAATTACTTTGACCTCCTTGACCGCATGATCAGACCAGAAATAAAGGGCGGGTCGGCCAATCAGCTTCACGTTAATGTCCCGTCCAACGTCGTCTAGCTCGACGAAGTCGCCCTGTCGGAACGGATCGTCTGCAATCTCGTCGAAAAAGCGGGTCATCACCTCTCGTTCGGGGCGCTTGCAATCCCTTAATTGAGCGACAATTTCTTTGGCCAGGAAAACCCGGTAGAGCGCCATTGCTATCCGCCTTGGGCGAGCTCTTTTTTCCAATCCTCCAAGCCCACCCAATGGTCAGGATTCTTGTCGTCAATCCGGTTCGTCAACTCGGCGCGCCAAGCGGGGTCACGCCTGAGCCGAAGCTGCAGCAAGAAAGCCGCCAACTCGTTCTGACGTTCCGGTGGCATGTCAGCCACTTCCCGCATTAGTTCCGCCATGCTCATCGCCTGACAATAGGGCCAAAACTCGCAAAAATCAATGAACTTGTACCGGCCCTTCTCACACTTTCTTCATCGCGTCGTCCAGTGCGGCATAGAGCTGGTTCATGGTCTCTTCGGTCTCGTCGCCCATGTTGGAAATGCGGAAGGTCGTGCCTTTGATTTTTCCATAACCACCGTCAATCAAAAATCCCGCCTCCTTGACCAGCTTTTGCAATTTGGCTACGTCGGACACCCGCCCGCCCGGCTTGGCGCCGTTGTTGATGCAAGTCAGCGTGACGGATTCGAAGCCAGGTTCCGGGAAAAGCGTGAAGCCGTGCCGAGCCGCCCACGCGCGCGTCATGCCGGCCAGCTTGAGGTGGCGAGCGAAGCGAGCCTCCAAACCTTCGGCGAAGATGTCGTCCAACTTCGAGGACAGCGCATACACATGCCCGATGCTGGGTGTGCTGGGCGTCATGCTTTGCTCGGCGTTCTTCTGGAATTCCACGAAGTCAAAATAATAACCACGATCCGCCGCCGTAGCCGCCTTGGCCAGCGCCGCCGGTGAACACACGAACACCGCCAGCCCCGGTGGCATCGCAAACGCCTTTTGCGTCCCAGCCAGCAGGACATCAATCCCCAGCGCGTCGAATTCCATCTTGACAGCGCTCATGGAACTGACGGCATCGACAATGAACATCACGTCCGGGAATTTTTTCTTGAGCGCGGCTATTTCATAAAGCGGGCTCATTACCCCGGTGGAAGTTTCGTTATGGATCAGCGTCAAGGCGTCGAATTGTCCGGTGGCCAGCTTGGCCTCGACTTGTTCCGGGCGGATCGGCGATCCCCAGGGAACTTGCAGGGCATCGGCCTCCTTGCCGCAGCGTTTGGAAACATCGAGCCACTTGTCGGAAAAAGCGCCGCACATGCAATTGAGCACGCGTTTGCGAACCAGGTTGCGCACCGCGCCCTCCATCACGCCCCAGGCGGAAGAGGTGCTCAGATATACCAGTTGCCTGGTCGAGAGCAGTTGCTGCAACTGCGGTTGGATTTTGGCGTAAAGGTCTTTGAAACCCTGGCCGCGATGGCCGATCATGGGCGAACAAAACGCGCGGAATGTTTTGGCGCTGACTTCGACCGGCCCCGGAATATGCAATTTGACGTGCGTCATAGTTTGGGTGAAAGAGCTGCTCAAACCTCATCCATCCTCGTGAAATTTTTCACAAGCGAGGCGGACTAGCAAGCGAAGATTTGTCCGGGTATTGCGAAAAACATCAGGCAATTCTGATGGGTTGGAACTCCACTGCATAAAACGAGGAACCTGAAAATATCTGAAACTATTGTGGAAATCAACGACTTGCATAAGCTGTTTCGGGAATATCGAGAAGTGGAGCCGAACCGCCGATGGACGCCAGAACCACGAGAAAAATCCAGAAAAATCATGAAAATCAACGACTTGCATAATAAACGGCGAATGGACGCCAAGAGACGCGAATACTTGGCAATCCAGTCCCCCAAGATTCGCGTCAATTCGCGTTGATTCGCGGTTGCGGTTGACTTGCCGCGCAACATCCTCGCCTTCAACGGCATCCATGAGTCTATTTAGTCTCATCGTGAAAATCTTACCAGAAGCGCCGAAAACCAAAAAACCTACCGTAGGCTTTTTGGTATGATTTTTTTTGGAGGGTCGGAAGCGCTGTTAATTCCTTATCTGCAATAGTTTGCAACACGGAAAATCTCGAAAAATCGTCAAAACACAAAAGCAAACTCGATTTTTATTTCGTGAAACATCGATTTACCTGCCAAAACACCCTAAAAAGGGCCTGCTTTTTCTGTCAGTACTAATCTGTTGCATGCCGGTTTGATATATAAGGTATTGCGGTAGAGGAAATTACGTTGATTCTTGGAACACCTGTTTTTTAGCCTAAATCCGTCGGAGGGTAGGGACGGCTCGCCGAGCCGTCCGCGGACGCCTCGGCGAGGCATCCCTACCTTTGGCTGCGCCGACTCGTAGCCGCCGCCTTACGGCGGCAGCTACATTTCCTAGATATTCAGGGGCTCACGGCGTTCGCCCCTCCCGTAGTAGAATCGGGAGGGCGGAGCGCTGCGACGCCCTAATTTCAAATATCTTAAGCGTGCCTTTTTATTGGGGTGTTGTGTAATAGAAGCGGGCGGGGTAGGCGGGG
>Ga0209006_10004342_pt1 | contig 12869 bp, 9 predicted proteins | sample JacPin_JW_Ref_O2_FD_188567 | JGI IMG/M metagenome (GOLD analysis project Ga0209006, IMG submission 188567) | Forest soil microbial communities from Algoma, Ontario, Canada - Jack Pine, Ontario site 1_JW_Ref_O2 (SPAdes) (version 2) | ecosystem: Environmental > Terrestrial > Soil > Boreal...
CTGTCGTTGGTGTCGATGTTGAAGCCCAGAATGGCGGTGACTTCTACGGGTTGATCTCCGCGCATGGCGGGTTGGAATTTCCAGGTGCGGAGGGCGGCGACTAATTTCGCCGTCATTTCGGCGGAGCCGGTTTCGAGCATGTGGATATTTTTCACGTTGCCGGAGGCATCGAGGGTGCATTTGACCACCATTCGCGCGTGAGGCATGCCAGTGGGAAGGTCGACGCGGATTTTCTGCGGGCTGGTCAGCGTGCCGGGCGTGCGAGTTGTGGCAGATTCGTCGGCGAATTCCATGACCACGGTGCCGGCGGTGGTGTCGAGGTATGTGGTGTATTGCTCGCCGCGTAGCAGGTTGCGGTAAGCCTCGAAGGCTCCTCCGGAACTGGCTGTGGCCACGATGGTTACGTCGAGCTTGTCACCGTGCTTCGGCGGATTGGAACGGCCCGGAGTTGTGGGAACGGTGGTGTTGGGATCGTCGCCGAAACTGGGCAGGGTGACGACGGAGTTGCCACCGTTGACGGAAACTCCCGGGACCGGAGGATTGCCTGCCGCGGCATTGCCCGCGCCACCTGGTCCCGGCGTGGGCGAGATGCCGGCGTGAGCGCCGGGGTCGGAGCCTCGCTCGCTGCCTGATTTTCCTGCGCCAGAATTTTCCCCAGAGAGGCCGCTGCCGGGGCCGTTACCGCGGCCGATGCCGGTGCCTCCGCCTGCGCCGCCGACACCGGGCTTGTCTCCTCCCGTAGGTGAAAGTGCGAGTCCGCCGTTGCTGCTGGCGGGAAGTCCGACTTTCGATCCGGGATCGCTGGAGATGACTGCGCCTGCGTTCGATCCGCTGCCGCCGTTCGTTGTAGGAGCGGCCGGTGCGCCGACGTTGAGAGGCGCTCCCATGCCGGTGCCGCGGTGTCCGCTGCCGGAGCTGGATGAGGGTGAACTTCCGCCGACGGATGGTGGCGGAGGGACGACATTTGTTGCCAGGAGTGTGCCGTTGGGTGCGCCTTTGCCGCCTGCGTTCGGGCCTGTGCCTCCGCCTGCGCTGGTGACGGAGGGTGGTGGGGGAACGACGTTAGGCGCGCCTAGCGTGGGCGCGGTGGAAGAGTAGGCGGAGCGATTGCCCGTTCCACCCGAGACTCCGGTGGAGGGTGGTGGCGCGACGACGTTTGATCCGAGGGATGAGCCTGATCCGTTGCGCGATCCGCGGGGAGAACCTCCGGCGGCGACGGTTGGCGGCGGCGCTAGAACGTTGGTTGGAAGAGATGGCGAGTTGCTGGACGGCGCGCCGGTGGAATTTACGGCGGGCGGCGGAGGAACGACATCGGATGCGCCAAAGAGTTTGCCGACCATGCTGCTGAAGAATCCGCTGCCGGATTGCGTGGGCGGCGGAGGGACAACGGTTTTCGAGGGATCAGTGGCGCTGTTGCTGGAGAGGCGGCGCATGTCCTGATTGACGTTGTCCGATGGCGGCGGCGCGATGACGGAGGGCGCGGGCATGTTCAGCTTGGCGGTGCGCGATGAGGCGCGTTCGGGCGCGGAGGCGGGCGGAGGAACGACGGCGGCATCGGTGGTCTGCAACGGCGAGCGGGTGACTTCGCGCGACACGCTGGGCGCGGGAGCGATGATGCTGGTGGAAAGAGAAGTGGTAGAGCGGTTGGTGTCGCGAGAGATGCTGGGTGCGGGCGCGACGATCGATGGAGTGAGCGAGTGAGCGTTTGAGGCGCGATCCCGTGAAGCGTTGGGCGCGGGAGGAATGATGATGGGAACGAGCGCGGGCGCGACGAGGGTGTGATCGCCGGAAACGCTGGGCGCCGGCGGAATGATTTTCGCGCTGAGTACGGGCGCGGCGGAGGGATCGCGCGAGATGGACGGCGCGGGCGCAATGACTTTATCGAGTTGAATGCCGTTGCGGGTGAAGTCGCGCAGGACGTTGGGCGCTGGGGCGACGATCTGCGCGTTGAGATTGGGCGCGGAGCGCGACGAGCGCATGCCTTCCGAGGGCGGCGGTCCGGCATTGGGATGGATGGCGAGCAGGTTCGCTACGGCATCGCGAGAAGGCGGCAATTTGAGATTGGGTGCGTCGACGACGCGCGGAGCGAGCGAGCCGCCGCGGGCGATCTTTATGGTCTGGGTGCGGTGGTGAGCTTCGTCGCCACCGGCGCGTCCAGTTTTGCCGGAGGCGGCGCCGCCGAGATCTTCGGTGCGTGGAAGTTCGTCGCCCGAGTAGTAGATGACATCGTGATTGGGAAGCGTGGGCGCGACGTAGGGGCGGAGCTGCTGAATCTTGATGGGGATGAGGATGGCGGCAAAGATGGCGAGGGCCTCCAGAACATAGGAGGGAAGCATGATGCGGAGGGGGATGAGTCCGAAGGGCGATTCGCCGGCGAGGCGGGATTCGGAGCGGGCGAATGCGGGGCGGATGGAGGTGACGAAATTTTCCCAACGCGGGGTCCATTCGACGAGGAGCTTGGGAGCGTCGTCGAGGGTGGTTTCGACCGGGGTCTCGAGTTGGAGGGTTTCGATCATTTTTGCGCAGTGCGGTTCATCTCGTACGAGTTAATAGGGAAGCCAAACGCGCGATTATTGCGTCGCGGCTTACCTAATAAAAGCGGCGCGACGCTTCGCGCGGCTCGCCCAGGTCCTTCGACTCGGCAAAAAACGCCTCGCTCAGGATGACAAAGTAGCTATATTCCTCCCATCTCTTTCGAGAGTGATTTCAATTTTATCGCCGATGGTGGTTCCGGTTTCGGCGGCCTTGCGACTCGGCAGTTCCAGCACCGAGGTTGCCTGCATGCGGATGGGAGCGAAGCGCCAGGGCTTCAGCTCGTTTTCCACGTGCACGACGGTCAGGGAGCGATCGAGGTAAACGACGTCGATCGGGAAGCCCATCCCCAGAGTATGAACGCCGTGGCAGGGGAGAATCCAGAGGCCGCGGCCGTTACGGAAGTCATCCGCGCGGACGCCGAGCAGGCCGCGGAGGCGCGTCCAGTGGGTGTCGGCGACGGCGAGCGCGCTCGCGAGAGAGGTTTCGCGGGTGCGGTTGAAGGCTGCGCTGCGTGGGGTTGATGCGGCCATGAATTCGTGAAAGCCCCTTATAGGGAAGCGAGCCAAATGCGCGAGTTATTGCGCCGCGGCTTACCTAATAAAAGCGGCGAGACGTTTCGCGCGGCTCGCCCAGATTCCTCGCTGCGCAAAAAGCGCTTGCCCGGAATGACGGTTAGTTTAATGACAGTCAATTTGAAGGCGCTCCCGTCCTGTGGTTCTGCGCTCCGTGCGCCTTTTAGTGGCCGCCGGTGACCGGGCCCAGTTGCCGGATCAGTTCGATCACGGCGGGACCGATGGTCACGAAAATGATGGATGGCAGAATAAATATCACCAAGGGGGGAACCATCTTGATGGTCGTTTTGGCGGCCTGTTCTTCGGCGCGTTGCCTGCGTTCCGTGCGGAGGGAGTCGGAATGCACGCGGAGGGCTTGAGCGACGCTGGTGCCGAAGCGGTCCGTCTGGATTAGTGTACCAACGAGGGAGCGGATGTCGTCAACGCCGGTGCGGTCGACGAGGTTGCGGAGGGCGTCGGCGCGGGGCTTGCCGGCGCGCATTTCAAGGTTAACGAGGTGAAATTCGTCGCTGAGGTCGGGGTGGGCGTGGTGCAGATCCTGGCCGACACGCATCATGGCCTGATCGAGGGCGAGTCCGGCTTCGACGCAGATGACGGTGAGATCGAGGGCGTCGGGCAGACCGAGGCGGATGCGCTGCTGGCGATCTTTAATCATGCGCTTCAGGAAAAAGCGCGGCAGAAAGAAGCCGAGGCCGGTGAGACCGGCGAGAAGTGGAGGATTGTTGAATCCGGTCAGAAGCGCGACAGCGAGAAAGGCGACCGAAGCCATGAGAACGCGGACGCCAAAGTAGTAGTTGACGTGGGAGGGATCGCGATATCCAGCCTGAATGAGCCAGCCGCGGGTGCGGGAGACGTCGGCGGGAGAAAGCGGGAGCGCTTTGCTGATGGGATCGAGAGCCTGCTCGATGCGCTCGCGGATGGCGGGCTTGTTCTCGACGGGCTGCTGGCGTCCGCCGAGGGCGCGCAGACGCGCGCCGAGTACGGAGCTAGGGGTCACCGCGGCCGCGCCAAAGGAAAATACCACCAGCACGATGGTGACGAAAACGACGATGGCGAGGATCAGCGGCAGCATGGAGTTCTCCGCTGACGGGGGCTAAGGCCCATCATGGGTGTGGAGTGGTTGAGCGCGGCGCTTGAAGCGCTGCGCCACCCAAAATCGGAATTTCTGCGTAATCTCGACATCATCTACTACTCACGCAAAACCCAGGGGCTAAAGCCCTCACAACTTAATTCGACTTACGCGGCCCCTTCGACGCGCTTCGCTTGCTCAGGGCAGGCTCTAAGGGACGCTCTTCCACGGTTGCGCATGCCTCTGTGCGCTCTTGCAAAACCATTACACCTGAATTCGGATGATCTTGCGAATCACGAAATAGCCCACCGTCTGCAAGGTGAGGCCAGCGACCAGGAGAACGTGGCCGATGGGATCGGTAAACAGGGGGCGCATGAAGCCGGGGTTCAGGGTCATCATCACGACCACGATAATTGGCGGCATGCCCATCAACAGGCCCATGGTCAGGCGGCCTTGCGCGGTGTAGACGCGGACCTGACGTTGAATCTTGAAGCGTTCGCGGATCACGTACGACAGGTTGTCGAGAATTTCCGCGAGGTTGCCACCAGTTTCGCGCTGCAGCATGACGGCGGTGACGAAAAATTTAACGTCGACGGAGGGCATGCGCTCGGTGAGATTCATGAGCGCGTCGCGCACGGGCATGCCAAATTTCTGCTCTTCGAAGAGCTGGCGGAATTCGCCGGCGACCGGCTCGGAGACTTCCGCTGAAATCATTTCGAGCGCGGTAGTAAAGGCGTGTCCGGCACGAACGGCGCGGGCGAGGGTGTCGATGGCCTCGGGGAAAAGCTCGTCGAATTTGCGGAAGCGCTGGGTACGCTTGTACGAGATGAAGGAATACGGAAGAAAAAATCCGACAACCATTCCGACCCAGGCGATTTCGACGCGCTTGGTGAGCGCGTAGACAAGGATGGTGGCAGCGAGGCTGGCGAGCGCAGACAATCCCAGAAAATTTCCGGCGCGCATGGTCATGCCGGCCTGGGCCAGCGTGTCGTGAATGGCGGAAACCTGCGCCGAACGGCGCAACAGGCTGTCGAGAGCGGGGATGTTGCTGAGCTGCTCGTCGCGCATGAGCGCGAGTTCTTCTTCGGCGGCGAGATCGGGGCCCTTGCGCTCTTCGGCGAGGCGCTCTTTGATCAGGCGGGCGCGGGCGCTGCGCTGATCGAAAAACGATATGCCGGAAAAAATGCCGACGGCGACGATCAGGAAGACGACAGCCGCGATGAGGATGGCAGACATAGTTAGATCTCGGTCCTGGCCTCGAAGAGCGCCGGCCGCAAACGCGCTCCGGATGTTGCCAAACGATCGGCGAAGGTGGGGCGGAGGCCGGTGGCGCGAAATGCGCCGCGAACTTTCCCGCCTTCATCGATGCCGGTGCGGTCGAAGGAAAAAATATCCTGCAGGGCCATGCCGTCGCCATCCATGCCGGTGATCTCAGAGATGGTGATGACTTTACGCGTGCCGTCGGAGAGACGCGCGATCTGAATGACCGCATGCACCGCGGATGCAATCTGATGGCGCACGGCGCGCTCGGGAATATTGAGATTGGCCATGGACACCATGTTCTCGATACGGGCCAGGGCGTCGCGCGGAGAGTTGGCGTGCACGGTGGTGAGCGAGCCCTCGTGACCGGTGTTCATGGCCTGGAGCATATCGAATGCTTCTTCGCCGCGCACCTCGCCGACCACGATGCGGTCGGGGCGCATACGCAAACTGTTGATGACGAGCTGCCGCTGGCGGACCGCGCCTTTGCCTTCAATGTTGGGCGGGCGGGTTTCGAGGCGCACGATGTGTTCCTGCTTCAGTTGAAGCTCAGCCGCGTCTTCGATGGTGACGATGCGGTCGGAGTTCGGGATGTATCCCGAGAGAACGTTGAGCAGAGTAGTTTTGCCGGCGCCGGTGCCGCCCGAGACGATGATATTCAGCCGGCCTTTGACCATGGCGGAAAGCAATTCGAGCATGGCCTCGGTGAGAGATTGATTTTCGATCATCTGACGGGCCGTGATGGGATCGCGGCCGAAGCGGCGGATGGAGAGACATGGTCCGTCGATGGCGAGCGGCGGAATGATGGCGTTGACACGTGATCCGTCGGCGAGGCGGGCATCAACCATGGGCGAGGATTCGTCGACGCGGCGCCCGACGCGGGAGACGATGCGCTCGATGATCTGCATCAGGTGCGGATTGTCTTTGAACGACAGGCCTGTGAGTTCGAGCTTGCCAGCGCGCTCGATGTAGACACGGTCGAAGCGGTTCACCAAAATGTCGGAGACGGTGTGATCTTTGAGCAGCGGTTCGAGCGGGCCAAGGCCGAAGATTTCGTCGAGAATTTCACGCGATAAGCGCTCGCGTTCGGCGAAGCTGAGCGGTACGACTTCGCTGTTGACCGCGTTGCGGATGATGACCAGGACTTCGTCTCGGGCAGAGTCGCCGGAGGTCTTGCCAAGTTTTTCCAGATCGAGGCGGTCGAGGATTTTGCGATGCAGGTCGGCTTTTACCTGCTGATAATCGGTCCGCTCGAAGGCTTGAAGGTTGGCCATGGGTTACGGAGATGGTAACAGCCGGGGGGCTGTAGGGGAAGATTACCTCGGGGGCTAAAGCCCCCGGCAGCGAAAAGAGGGCTTTATCGCGGCAATTAAAGGGCTGCGCTAGCCAAAGGCGCTTTTCAAATCAGGGTGTGGGCACAGTTAGGCTTACGCGCGAGGCCGGCATAGACGGAGATCCTTCGCTACGCCTGAAAAGCGGCTCCGCTCAGGATGACGCCGGAATATAGATGTTGACGTTTGGACTCAAACTGCACCACTCCCTCAAAATCAGACTTGCTGAACTAGACCGATTTAAACATGGACCAGGCGGCGCGTTTTACGTCTACGTCGTTGCGGGTTAGCTCCTGGGCCAGGCCGGAGAAGCAGCGGGCGATTTCGCTGGAGCGCTGATCCATGACGGGGGTGCCGCGGTCGATGGCGGTCGAGATGGCGAAATATTGGTTGGGCACACGCCAGATCAGCTTGGCGCCGACGGCGGTTTCGGCGTCGGACTCGCTGAAGCCGGGAACTTTGCGGTAGCGGTTCAGCACCAGGCGGACGCGTTCGCGGCTGCCGGTTTCTCCGAGATATTGCTGGACGCGGGCGGCGCTCCAGAGCGAGGCGACATCGGTGCAGGCGACCAGCAGCACGGTCTCCGAAAGGTTGGCGATCAGCCGGGTGGCCGGATCGAAGCGCGAAGAGGCATCGACCACGACGTAGCGGAAGTGCGAGACCAGCATGTCGAAGAGCTTGACGAACTCGGCGGTCGAGGGATCAACGGCGGCGGGGACGCTGCTTCCGGCGAGTAGTTGCAGGCCGCTGGAGTGGCGGGTCATGAAACTTTCGAGCAGGGAAGCGTCCATGCGATGCAGGTTGCGGGTGGCATCGGCCACGTTGAATGCCGGCTTGAGATTCATGTGCAGCGCGGCGTGGCCTAGCGGGGCGAGATCGACGAGAGCGGCCTGCCCGTGCGCTGATTGCAGAGCGAGCGCAAGATTGACGGCGACAGTGGTTGCTCCGTTGCCGCCTTTGGCATTGATGACGGAGAAAACCTTGCCGCGCGTGCCTTCCTGCTTCACGCGGCGCTGAGCGGCGGTGAGGCGGACGAAGGCTTCGAGAAGGTCGGTGGTGGTGGTGGGGCGCTCGATAAATTCGCGAGCGCCGGCGCGCATGGCGTTGACGATGACCTGCGGATGGGTAAGGCTGCCGATGGCGAAGATCGCGCCTTCGGGCATTTCCTGATGAAGAAGTTCGATGGCGCGAAGGGCCTGCCCGGGATTGTCGCCGGGAATGTCGACCAGAGTGACGTCGGGAGTTCCGGCACGAACGCGCCGCATGACGGGATCGGAGGCCGCGACCGGGAAGGTGGCGCAGGTATGAACAGCGCGGGCTACGGTGGTGCCATCGACGAGAACCTGGAGCATGGCACGCTGCTCGCTGTCGGTGGCTACGATGACGACTGAGAGTTCCGGCATGCTGATAGCGGTGTCCCCAAGCACCGCGAAAGTTCTACATTATTTCATGTTCCGGCTTGTTTAGCGTCTGGGCCGGAATCCGGTAGTGGTGCAGTTTGGCTTGCGCGTTATGCCTGTTGCACGGGAGATCCTTCGCTACGCCTGAAAAACGGCTCCGCTCAGGATGACATACCCGGAAATCCTCGTTCGCGTTAGTACTCCTGCTTGCCTTTGTCGAAGCGGCCGGTATCGATGAACGGTTTCGGCTGCTTGGGCAGAGCCGGTGGTTCGGTGTTCGGTGAAACCCGCCTTACGGTACACAAGACCATTAGTTCGGAATTGCTTTTCTGCAGGCTCTTGCTGCGGAAAAATGCGCCCAGGATCGGGATATCGCCGAGGCCGGGAATCTTGTTGTAAATGTCGGTGACGCGATTGTCCATCAGCCCGGCGATGACGAAACTCTGACCATCCTGAAGCTCGAATTCGGTTTCAGCTTTGCGCGTGCTGAGCGCGGGCACGGTGAATCCGGAGATGGTAAGGGCGTCGGCGAAGTCGAGGGTGCTGACTTCGGGAGCGACCTTCAGGTGAATGTTGCCGTTGGGCATGATGACGGGAGTGAACTGCAGCTTCACGCCAAATTCTTTGAAGGAGATGGTGACGGCGGTGAATCCCGCGCCGGGCTGCACGATGGGGAACGGGAACTGGCCGCCGGCGAGGAAGCTGGCTTCTTTGCCGTTGACGGCGATCAGATTGGGCTCGGCGAGAATCTGCAGAAGGTTTCTGGTTTGCAGCGCCTCGATGACCGCACCGAAGTTGATATCGGGACGGAAGAGGAAAAGATTGAGGACGTTGTTGATGGTCTGCGTCGAGGGGGTTGCGGGAGCGCCACCGACGTTCGATTGGGTCAGCGATTGCGGTCCGACGCCACCGAACTGGCCGGTGCTGAGGGTGCCGATGGTATTGGCGCTGCCGTTGGAAACAAAATTCACGCCGAGCTGGGTAAGGGCGGTGCGATCGACTTCGGCGAATTTTACCTGCAGCAGAACTTCCTGCGCGCCGACCGGGCCGAAGGTCAGAACATTGATGACCTTGGGCGAGTAGGCGCTGGCCAGTTCTCCGGCGCGCTTGGCGACGTCTTCGGTGGAAACGTGTCCGCTGAGCACGATAGCGGCGCGGGAAGGCGTGACCGTGATCTGTTCGTCGGGAAACACGCGGTGCTCTTCTTCGGCGCAGGCGCTGACATCGACATCGACGCGCAGGTCGAAGCTGCGCGAGCGCTCCAGTTCATCCCAGATGAGGAGGGAAACTTCTCCCGGAGTCTTGCCGTGAACGAGAATTTGCGTGGGCGTGATGACCTGGGCGTAGGAAATGTTGGGATCGGTGACGGAGATGCGCTTGAGCCGCTCGGTGGTATTGATGAGGAGCGACTTGCCGACCATGACGCGAAGAGGCGCCGATCCCTGCGATTGCTGCGGCAGGGTTGTGGTCTGGGTGGTGTTGGACGCCTGACCGGCCTGTTGAGAGTCGGCCGCCTGCGACTGCTGGACGTTTTCCAGCAAAGCGAATTCAGGGACAGCGGGTTCAGCCAGCGCTCGTTCGCCTGCTACGGCGAGGAGAGCCGCTGTGAGAAATAACGCCCCGGATAAAGACTTGCGAAAATTCATCTTCAGATTCCTCTCCCTTGTGAGGAAGCTTGCCGCTGCATGATACATCGGGGAACCGGATCAACTCTTGCTACGAGTCGGACTTGCCAACTGCTGAAAATCACTTGCTGGTCTCACAATTCGTGTCGGTACATTTCACGTCCTGCTTCTTTTCGCCTTCGATAATTTCCACGCTGACGCCGGTCGGGGGCGGCGCAACGACTTCTTTTTTGACTGTGGTGCGGTGGGCAACGGGCTGCGGCTTGGGCGGCGCGGAAACTCCTTTGTAGAGTTCGCGCTCGCTGGAGGCGGGAACATCGGATGCCTTGGTGTCGAGCGGGTTGCGCAGGACGAGCTGAATCTTTCCCTGCGAACTGGCCAGGGTGAGGCGTTGTGCGTCGTCGGGCGAGACCAGCACTGTGATTACCGGGGTGTTCTGCGCCTCGCCCGTGGACGTGCGCTCAAGCTTCTGGCCGGAGGCGAGGACGGCGACGTTTTGCAAGACGGTGGTGGTTTGGGGGTCGTTACCGCCTTCCGGGGTGCCGGTGAGAAGGATGTCGACACGGGTGCCAGGGGTAACGAATCCTGCGACCGAAACGACTTCATTGACGCGAACTGAAACCGCCCGCATGCCGGGGGGAATCAGGGCCGGGAGTCCGGCGCCGGCGTTTTCACCGGCGAGCTTGTTGGTGAGAATGAACTCACCCTTGCCGATTGGAAGAATGACGCCGTGGCCGAGAACGTCGGCCTTGCGGCGGGGCGCATTGGCGGGCAGATCGGCGGCGTTAATGCGGATGATCCTGATGTCGTGTTCTTCGACACGGGCGCCGACCTGAAGATCGTCGGCCGCGACGATGACTTCGGTGTCCTGTCCGCCGCTGGTACTCGGCGTTCGCGCGATCTTATAAACGTAGACGGCTACCACTAAGCCCAGCGCCGCCGCCAGCGCCCCAATCAGCAATAAACGTGTGCGGTTCATGCCGCTCCCTTGAATCTGAAACTACCACTGCCTCGCCCTGGGGCAGGGTCCTTGCCCGACAAGATACTACTGGATGGAACTGGCCACGTTGGAAAATACCGTGTTGGCGTTGGAACCTATCAGCCGAACGGTCCCCACGACGATCACCAGAATAACCGCCAGCATGACGGCGTATTCGGCGATGTCCTGTCCTTCCTGTTCCTTCCAAAGCCTGCGCAAGAGTCGCATAAACTTCTCCTTATAAAGCCACTATATAAAGCCACTATGGCGCTGGCCAGCGAACGGTTCTACCTGTTTTTACACGGGTCTTTCCGCGCGGCCCGCCTGCGCGGGCATGACCCTTACATGCGTTCAAATGTCGGAGACTTCGTTCGCGCTGGCGATAATCATACCTTGCTATAGGAATGAAGGGTCGTAATTTCTTGCATACACCGAAGAAAAAGCGATTACTACGGTGTTGCGCAGGGATAGGGGATGCCCTCCCTGGCTCGACGTCAAGAGGGGTTGTTGGGATGTAGAATCGCCTAGCTTTGGCGAAACCCTTAGACATCTCAATATGAAGTTCGAAGCATGAACAAAGTTCGAAATCTCAAGCCGTGGATGGGGTTTTACCTGGCTGGAGTACTGGCGATCCATGGCCTGGTGTTCTGGAATGCACGGGAACTGGTGAAGAAGGGATATCCGGATTTTGCCATTTATTACACCGCGGGAACGATGGTGCGGAGCGGTATGGGCGGGCGGCTCTATGACGAGGCGGCCCAATTCCGAGTGCAACAACAATTTGCTCAGCAGGTGACGACCCGGCAGGCGGCGCTGCCATTTAATCATCCGCCATTCGAGGCTCTGCTATTCGTTCCGTTCTCTCTTCTTTCTTATCGCGCCGCTTACTTTTTGTGGTTGTTCATGAATCTGGCGATATTGGCGGTCTTGCCGGGGATGCTGCGCGAGTGGGTACCGATGCTCGGGTTGGCACGGGCGTGGGTGTGGATGGCCGCAGAGCTTGGATTCTTTCCGATTTTCTTTGCGCTGTTGCAGGGGCAGGATGCGATCCTGCTGCTTTTTTTCTATGCGCTGGCGTTTGTCTCGCTAAAGCGCGGTCGGTTTGCGATGGCGGGCGTGTGGCTGGCTTGCGGATTGTTCAAATTTCATCTGGTGCTTCCGTTTCTCGTCTTATTGCTGGCGGGCCAGATGTCGTTCGAGCAGAAGAAGAGGATCGCTGGCGGATTTGGGTTGGCCGGCGGGACGTTGATATTGATTTCACTCTTGGTTGCTGGAGCGCGGCAGATGATGTTTTATCCGCGATACGTGCTGGGCCTCGAATCGACCATGGCGCAGGGAGCGATCCGGCCCAGCGACATGCCGAACCTGCGCGGGATGGTGGGTTTGCTGGCCGGAAAGCTGGCACATGCGGAAGGGATTGTCCTGTTGATATCGGCAGTGCTGTTTTTGTTGGCGCTGTGGATTGTGCGCTTGCCGGAGATCTCTGGCGATTCCAGGTTTGCCCTGGCGCTGCTGGTGACCGTCCTGGTGAGCTATCACTGTCTGGGATATGACTTGTGCGTGCTGACGATTGCCGTGCTGCTGGTTGCCGGGTTGCGAAGTGAAGGGCTGGGCCGAGATTGGGTACGCATGCCGATGATCGGCGGAATGGCTGGACTGCTCTTTTCTCCGCTGCAGGCGCTGTTGCTGATGCGCTATAGCCAGCTGGGTTGGATGGGGTGGGCCGTGCTGTGCTTAGCAATCGGGGTGATGGCAGAGATGGCGCGAGGACACAGAGTGATGAGTGGCGCGCGAGCACAATGAACGATCGCGCTCATCCTCGTGCTGCACAGGTCATCGAGTTAGTGGCTTTGTCTGTAGCGGCGCTCGCTCTAACGCTGAATCGCGGCTTTTACGAGCAACTCACTAATAATGTTTTTTTCTCGCTGACTCTGGCTGCATGCGCGGCTGCGAGCGATTCCGTGAACGACGGGGGATCGTATCCTCAGACAAGGTCGTTTTGGGTGTCAGTGATCTGCTGCTTGCGCAACAGCACGACCGCGAGCATCGGGAGGTAAAGAAAGATTACGGTGATGCGTCCGACTTCGGTGAAGGTGCG
>Ga0209006_10004344_pt1 | contig 12865 bp, 10 predicted proteins | sample JacPin_JW_Ref_O2_FD_188567 | JGI IMG/M metagenome (GOLD analysis project Ga0209006, IMG submission 188567) | Forest soil microbial communities from Algoma, Ontario, Canada - Jack Pine, Ontario site 1_JW_Ref_O2 (SPAdes) (version 2) | ecosystem: Environmental > Terrestrial > Soil > Boreal...
CTCCGATATTAAGAACCTCTTTTCCGACGACTTGCTGGGTGGCTTGGCCATGCGCCTGGCTGGGCCGGAACTGCTCAAGCTGGCGTTCCATATTTTTGTGGTGATCGTGGGCGTGCTCATTCTGTCGGGCGCCGTGAACACCTCCATCATCGGCGCCAACGGCGTTCTGAATCGCGTGGCTGAAGACGGCGTATTACTGGATTGGTTCCGCAAACCTCACAAGCGCTTCGGCACCACCTACAGAATCGTCAACATGATTACGATTCTGCAAATCGTCACTATCGTCATGAGCCGGGGCGATGTCTACCTGCTGGGTGAAGCGTATGCGTTCGGCGTGGTCTGGAGCTTCTTCCTGAAATCCTTGGGCGTTCTGGCGCTGCGTTACCAGCGGCACGATCAGGAATATAAGTTCCCGTTCAACTTTCGTCTGGCAGGCGTCGAGATCCCCGTTGGCTTGGGCGTTACCACTCTGATTTTGGGTTTTGTCGCTATCGCGAATCTGTTCTCGAAAGAGTACGCGACCATTTACGGCGTCAGTTTCACGCTGGTTGTGTTTGCCGTGTTCACCCTGTCAGAACACGTTAACGCGAAGAAGCGCAAGCTGACCGCCGAACACAAGACGCTGGAAGAATTCAATCTGGACCATCAGCCGCAGGTGAACTCCGCCACCTTGCACGCGCGGCCCGCTTGCGTCCTGGTGGCGGTGCGCGATTATCACAACATGGAGCACCTGAAGAAGGTGCTCGAAAAGATCAATCTGCGCCGTCACGATATTGTGGTGATGACCGTTCGCACCATCTCCACGGGCGCGGGCGAGTACGATCTTTCCGACGATCAGATCTTCAGCGATTACGAAAAGGAGCTGTTCAGCCACGTGGTGGAAATGGCCGAGAAGGAAGGCAAGCCCGTGGAGTTGCTGGTGGTGCCGGCCGTGAATCCTTTCGATGCCGTGGTGCAGACCGCCACGCGGCTCAAAGCGTCGCGGCTGGTGACGGGTGTGTCGCCGAAGATGACGTCTGAAGAACTGGCGCGCCGCATCGGCTTGGCATGGGAGAGCCAGCCGGAGCCGCGCCATGCATTTTCGCTGGAGGTGATCAGCAAGGACCGGCCCTCCATGTACGTGAACCTGGGCCCGCATCCGCCGCGCCTGTGGCCTGAAGACGTCGACCGGCTGCATGACCTATGGCTAAGGCTGAGCGATAACGAGTCTGTTGGATCGCGGCTGCACCATCGCGACATCGTTGGCCTGGCGCTACGCCGTTTGGAAAAAGATTTGGCGGACGGCAAAAGGGAACAGGTGATGACCGATCTGGATCACGAGCTTCGTAAGGACTAAGACGTGCCGTCCGTTCGGCTGATGATCATCGTAGCTTGCGCGTCTATCTGTAACGCTCAGCCCGCGGCGCCGCCCAAAGTACTTGTGCTGGCCCGGCAGCAATTTAAATCCGGGCAGGCTCACACGCGAGAGCGTTTGGAACGCGCCATCTCGGCCGCTTACAATCGCCTGGATGTTCCTGTCTACTGGATGGACCTGGAAGCCTTCGCCGGCAAGCCGGAGGCCTTGTCCTTCGAGCCTTTCGACTCGTTTGAGGCTATGCAGAAAGCGGGCGCGCTCCTGCTCCCCTTCGAGGAGGCGAATCCTGAGTTAGTTCGCTGGAAGGCTGGGATCGATGACGCTCTTTCGTCGGAGAGAACTATCCTGGCCGTGCTCCGCGGTTCGAGCAGCGTCAGCGCTATCAACCTGGCGCAGGCGCGGTTTCTCCGAATGTTAGTGGTACGCACGCGTCCCGGGGAGGGCCCGCCGATGGTCGACGCGCCCGGAGAGGCGATTATTTACGACGTGAATTCGGGAATGCCGGGGCCGGCGTTCCTCATCTTTTTACCCATGGCCACTATCTCTGAAATTCCGACGGTCCACACCTCCGCCGGAACAATCGTCGAAGATTCTGTTTACGCCATTGTGCCCGAGATGTCGCACGTCTCGCGAGAATTCGCGTATCAGGACCAGACATTTTGGACCAAGCCTCCGGACCAACATTAGAAGCGCTCCTGTATACTCGGATTTTCGCCATGCGCTCATTCATCATCGCAAGTCTAATTCTGGCGGCCGGTTCTCTGTGGGCTGCGCAAGTTCCTCGCCAGTCGCCGGATTTTTCCGTCCAGCTGAGCAACGGCAAGCAGATCAAAGTGAGCGATTATCGCGGCAAGGTTTTATGCCTCACCTTTATCCTTACCAGCTGCCCGCACTGCCAAAAGACCACGCAGCTGTGGGACATCATTTACCCGGAGCTTGCGCCGAAGGGTTTGGAGGTAGTGGAAGCGGCGCTGGATGATAAGCCGAACGTCGCCGCGTTCGTTGCGCAATTCAAGGTGCCGTTTCCGGTTGGCACGGCGGGCGTAGTTCCCACCTGGGACTACATACAGTGGCCAAGAGAGAAGATCGCAATGGTTCCTTTTCTTGTCTTCATCGATCGCAGCGGCGTGATTCGCGCGCAATACACGGGCGCGAATGAAGCGTTCTTCGACAATCAACAGGAGCAGCACATGCGCGATGAAGCGGAGAAGCTGCTGAACGAAGGCGCCGGCAAGGGCAAGCCCGCGCACAAACCTGCCGGTTGACATCCATCACTTGACGCGAATCGTGGCCCATCGCGGTGCGTCCTCCGAAGCGCCTGAGAACACGCTGGCGGCGTTTCAAAGGGCCATCGAAGTCGGGGCCGACATGATCGAATTCGATGTCCGGCGATTGGTCAACGGCGGGCTGCTCGTTTCGCACGATCCGGTTCGTGAACCGGGGCCCCAGGTTCCTACTCTCGAAGAAACGCTACGTCTGACACAAGGCCGGATTCAGCTGGATGTCGAACTGAAGGAGCCTGGTTGCGAGCGGGATGCCATTGATCTGCTGGTCCGATATTTTCTTCTGGAACATTTTTGTATTACGTCGTTCCTGGCGCCCGTGCTTCGGGAAACCCGCGCCATCAACCCGCAGATTCGGACCGGCCTGATTTTCGCGACCTGGAATGCAAGCGTGCGCGCCGGCTGTCTGAGTCCCGACGCCGACCTTCTGGTGCCTCATTATCGATTGCTGGAGCAGGCCGAACAAATCGGAAAGCCTCTGTTTGTGTGGACCGTGGATGATCCGGCGCTCACGCGCACGCTTTTTGAGCGCCCGGCGGTCGAAGGTATCGTCACCAACAATCCCCGGCAAGCTCTTGCAATTCGTAAGGAATTGCTCTGATTGATCCTTTCTCGCTTGCCTGCTATGCTTCTCGACAGCATGAGTCCGAAAGAAGCCGCGCCGCTGGTTCTGGATGGCAAGTGGGTGCGCGATCAGATCTTTTCAGAGCTGAAACCGCGTGTTGAAAAGCTCACCGCGTCGCACCGTCCGCCGGGCTTGGCCGTGGTTCTGGTGGGCAACGATCCGGGTTCTGAGATCTATGTTCGCCTCAAAATCAAGACTTGTGGCGAATTGGGGATCTACAGCGAAAAGATCGACCGGCCGGACACCACAACCACCAGCGAGTTGCTCGGAATTATCGAAGGCTTAAACGAGCGGCCAGAGATCGACGGCATTCTGGTCCAGACGCCGCTACCGCCGCAGGTGGATAAGGACCGGGTTTTGCGATCCCTGAAGCCGGACAAAGATGTCGACGGGTTTCATCCGTTGAACGTGGGGGCGCTGGTGGAAAATATTCCCGGGCCGCGCGCCTGCACACCGGTCGGGATCATGGAAATGCTGCGCCGCTACAATATTCCGGTCTCTGGACGCCACGCCGTGGTAGTGGGGCGCAGCGACATCGTGGGAAAACCGATGGCGCTTCTGTTGCTGCACGCCAATGCCACTGTCACCATCTGCCACTCCAAAACATCGAATCTGGCGGAGGAGTGCCGGCGCGCCGATATCCTGGTGGCGGCCATCGGAAGGGCTCATTTGATAACGCGCGACTACATCAAACCGGGAGCGGTGATCGTCGACGTCGGCATGAATCGCAAGCCGGACGGCAAGCTGGCGGGCGACGTTAACCCCGACGACGCCAAGGCGCTGGCGAGTGCATATACACCGGTGCCGGGAGGCGTTGGTCCTTTGACCATTGCCATGTTGATGGCGAATACCGTGGAAATCGCCGAACAACATCTATGCTCCGGGTAGGGCTGACTGGGGGGTTGGCCTGCGGCAAAAGTTTTGTCGGCCACTCGCTCGCCGACCTCGGCTGCTACCTTATTGAAGCCGACAAGCTGGGCCACGAGGTGATGATGCCGGGCGCGGAAGCTTACGACGCCATCGTGCAGGAGTTCGGGCCCCAGGTCTTGGATTCAGACGGCCGCATCAACCGCCGCAAACTGAGCGGCATCGTGTGGAACGATCCGGAGCGCCTGGGAAAGCTGAGCAGCTTGGTCCATCCGCCCGTTCAGGTGCGCGAGGAAGTCAGGATGGCGGAGATAGCGCGGACCGATCCGCGTGCCATCGTAGTTGTGGAGGCGGCAATTCTGGTTGAAACTGGTAGATATAAGTGTTTCGATCGTCTGATTGTCGTCACTTGCGCGTCGGAGCAACAAATGGAACGCGCCCTGGAGCGTGGTTCGTATAACAAAGAGGAGATCCTGGCGCGTTTGAACCGGCAGTTACCTCTAGCGGAAAAGTTGCGGGTGGCTGATTACGTGATTGATACATCCGGTGCGAAGGAAGCAACGCTCGAGCAAGTACGAACGGTCTACGATAAGCTGCGGAGTTTAACAGTATGAGATTGCGCATTTTTGTGATCACGGCCCTGCTGGTGAGCGGATTTCTTCTCATCACAAGCAAGACGGATTGGGGACAGCGCCAGATTCTGAACCCGGTGGCAAGTGCGGTACCGCTTTGGTCCGGCCCGTCGTCGACACACGCCACTGGCCTGAGTTCGGATGAGACGAACAATATCGATATCTACAAGTCGTCGCATCTTGCCACGGTCAACATCACCAGCACCGTGTATCGGCGTACCATTTTCATGGAAATTTATCCGTCGAAGGACCAGGGTTCGGGTTTCTTGATCAGCTCGGACGGCAAGATCCTGACCAACAATCACGTGGTTGCCAATGAGCGCCAGCTCGAAGTTACTCTGTCGGACCAATCTCGCTACAAGGCGCAATTGTTGAGCCGCGATGAAGCGAACGACCTGGCGCTCTTGCAGATCACGCCGCGCGCGAAACTGCCGTCGCTCCGATTGGGCGATTCCGACGCGCTGCAGGTCGGCCAGAAGGTGCTCGCTATCGGCAATCCCTTTGGGCTGGAGGGTACGTTGACCACGGGCATTGTCAGTTCGCTGGGGCGCAGCATTCGTGGCGAAAACGAGCGGACGCTGGAAGGCCTGATCCAGACCGACGCAGCGATTAATCCGGGGAACAGCGGCGGTCCGCTCCTGGATTCAGCCGGCAATGTGGTGGGCATCAATACGGCGATCCTGGGGCCAAACGGCGGCAATATCGGCATCGGATTCGCCATGCCCATCAATCGCGCCAAACTAATGCTCGACGATTATCAGGCTGGACGCAAACGTCCCAAGCTGGGCGTCTCAGTGGTGCCTATCGCGGGGGACTACGCGGATGCGCTCCGTTTGCCAACGCAGGGTGGGCTGCTGATTCAGGAAGTGGATGCGGACTCCGCGGCTGCTCGCGCTGGATTGCGAGGAGGGCGGCAAGAGGTGCAGATCGGCAACGCAGAGGTGCTGGTGGGCGGCGATCTCATCATGTCTATTGACGGCAAGCCAGTGGAGCGCGACGATGCCATCAGCCGCGCGCTGGCGACCAAACGCACCGGCGACACGCTGGAGTTGACCATCTTCCGTAACGGCAAGACGATGAATGTGCGGATTCGCCTGGGCGACGAAGGCGCCATCTAGCACCCGTGGCGCACGCACTCCTGCGTGCCGCGTTCACACTCATGTGAACGCCGGCCTTCGTGATTGGCGTATCATCGCACGGCATGTTGCTTGGGGCAGTCAAACATAAGTCCATTATGTTGACCCATCAAAAAACATTTCAAAGGACTTACGTTGTTTTGCCGGGATAGTATACATTCCGCTCAGCCCTCGCAAAACGTCAACCGGGCGTCGGCATGAGTGCCGACGCGGCACGCATGAGTGCGTGCGCCACAATGGATTCAACACGTTGCCAGGAGCCACAAAACTAGGCGACATTGCGCACTCCTGCGTGCCGCGTTCACACTCGTGTGAACGCGTAGCGAAAACTGTTGGCGGCCATCTCGTCAACCGGTAATCCAAACATCTTCTCTGCCAATTCATACTCGCGCGTAAGCGTGGTGTGGAAAAAGGCAGGATCGTCGGTGTTTATCGTAATGGGCACGCCTGCATCATAGAGCTTCCGCACCGGATGCTCTTCCAACGACGCAACCGCGCCCGTGCAAACATTGCTCGATATGCAGACTTCGAGCGGAACATTATCGTCGCGGAGCTGCGCCATCAACGCCGGATCCTGGGCCGCCGCGATCCCATGCCCGATGCGTTCCGCTCCAATCGCCAGCGCGCCCAATACGGACTCCGGGCCCGCGGTTTCTCCCGCATGACACACCAGGTGCAAGCCGCCGTCGCGGGCATAAGCGAAGACATCGCGAAACCAATGCGCTGGTCCGCGCACCTCATCTCCGCCAATCCCATACGCGACCGTTCCTTCGTCGCGCCGCGAGACTGCGAACTTGGCCACGTCCATCCCTTTCTCCGCGCCGAATTGCCGGATCGCGTCCAAAATCCAGAAGGTCCGAACGGAAGAGCGTTGCGATTCCCGCCACACCGTGTCGTAAACCGCGGCCAAATCCTGCTGTTTCCACAAGACCACGCCTGCCGACAAAGTAATCTCAGCGTAAGTCACACCCTGGCTGGCAAGCGATTCGAGTAAGTGGCGCGTCGCCAAGGCATAATGCGCCGGTTTTTCAAGTTTCTTGCTAACCCATATGTAACCCTGCAAAAACTCCGGAAACGAACCGCACTTTAAATTCGCCTCAATCTCGTCCCGCGTGAGCGTTGGATCAATCGCCAGCAATGTCTCAGCGCTAATGGATCCCTCCAGATGAACGTGCAGTTCGGCCTTATTCATAGCGGAAAACGGTTCCTAACTCCTGTCCAGTTAGTACCCTCTGCCATAATAACTGTGCATGACTCCGCAAGAACTCGAAGCCATCCTCAACGGTACGCACGGCGATCCGTTCTCCGTGCTAGGGCCGCATCAAACTGCCGATGGCTGGGAGATACGCGCGTTCCTTCCGCAGGCCATGGACGCCGCGGTGGTGGTGCATGGCGCCACGCTTCCCATGCGGAAGACGCGCTCCGAGGGATTCTTCGTCGCCACACTTCCCAGCGATCCGGGCAGCTACAAGCTGCATCTCACGCTGTGGAGCGGCGCGCACGCCGACATCGAAGATCCTTACCGATTCCCGCGTCTGATCTCAGATTTTGACCTGCACATCCACGGCGAGGGGACGCAGTACGAGAGCTATCGCACCATGGGCGCGCACCTTGTGGAGTGTCAGGGCGTGCGGGGCGTGCGCTTCGTGGTGTGGGCGCCGAACGCGGAAGTGATCAGCGTGGTGGGCGACTTTAACGATTGGGACGAACGGCGGCATCCCATGCGCGTGCGCACGGGAGGGATCTGGGAAATTTTCCTTCCCGAAGTTGGCACCGGCACCAACTATAAATACTCCGTTCGTGCGCCATCGCGCGGTTTTCGACAGCAAAAGGCCGATCCCTACGGCTTCGGCATGGAGGTGCCGCCCAAGTCCGCGTCCATCGTCTGCGATCTGGACAATTATCAATGGAACGATCAGCAGTGGTTGGACGCGCGCGCTCACACCGATCATCTGAAAGCGCCGCTCTCGATTTATGAAGTTCATCTAGGCTCCTGGCTGCGCGGCCCCCACAATTCGTACTTGAGTTATCGCGAGCTGGCCGACAAGCTGGTGGAATATGCGGTTCGCTTGGGCTACACGCACCTGGAACTGCTGCCGGTGATGGAGCATCCGTTTTCCGGTTCGTGGGGTTACCAGGTGGTGGGCTATTACGCGCCCACCTCGCGCTTCGGAACGCCCCAAGACTTCATGTATTTCGTCGACCGCTGCCATCAGGCGGGCGTGGGCGTGATTGTCGATTGGGTGCCCGGCCATTTCCCCAAAGACGCACACGGGCTGGCGCATTTCGATGGAACCGCGCTCTACGAACACGCCGATCCGCGCAAGGGCGAGCATAAAGAGTGGGGTACGCTGATCTTCAACTACGGCCGCAATGAAGTGCGCACGTTTCTCATCTCGAACGCGCTGTTTTGGCTGAAGGTTTATCACATCGATGGCCTGCGAGTGGACGCCGTCGCGTCCATGCTGTACCTGGATTATTCGCGCAAGGCAGGCGAATGGATTCCCAACATGTATGGAGGCAATGAAAACCTGGAGGCTATCGATTTTCTACGTCGCTTTAACGAGCTGGCTCACCAGGTGCCCGGCGCCATGACCGCGGCTGAGGAGTCCACCGCGTTCGCCGGCGTCTCGCGGCCAACGTACCTCAACGGCCTGGGCTTCACCATGAAGTGGAACATGGGGTGGATGCACGACATGCTGAATTATTTCTCCAACGATCCGGTGCATCGCAAGTATCATCACAACAACATCACGTTCAGCATGCTGTACGCATTCACGGAGAATTTCATTCTGCCGATTTCCCATGACGAGGTAGTACATGGCAAGGGATCTCTGCTGAGCAAAATGCCGGGCGACATCTGGCAGAAGTTCGCGAACGTGCGGGCGTTTCTGGCGTATATGTACGCGCATCCGGGAAAAAAGCTATTGTTCATGGGGTCCGAGATCGGGGTGTGGGACGAGTGGTACAGCGAGACCGGTTTGCCTTGGGAGTTACTGCATTACGACTTTCATCGCAAGCTGCAGGCCTTCGTCGCCGAGTTGAATCGCCTTTATCGCTCGCACCCGGCTTTCCACGAAGTGGATTTTCATTGGTCCGGCTTCGAGTGGGTGGATTTCCGCGATGTGGACGGCTCCACGATTTCATTCATCCGGCGTTCGCAAGCCGGCAAGCCGTTCCTGCTCTTCGTGTGTAATTTCACGCCCGTGCCGAGGCTGCATTATCGCGTGGGCGTGCCCGATCCGGGCGTCTATCGCGAGATTCTGAACGGCGATTCCGAACTGTGGGGCGGCAGCAATCTGGGCAATGGAGGGTATGTTGGCTCCGAGCCGGTCTCCTACAACGGACACTATCACAGCCTTTCGATTACGCTGCCGCCGCTGGCGGTTGTGGTATTCGAATCGCCTGCTGGCTAGTTGTCCATTACTACTATCACGCTTGAAGCAAAATCGCGAGAATGCCGACCTACGAGGGAATTGATGAATTATCGTGGGAGTTCGCGCGATCGCTGTTTACTGTGTTCCCGGCCTGGGAAAGTCTTGCTAGGATCGTCAAGGACGAGAAAACGAGTAAGAACTTTGTTGAGATCGATGTCAACCAAGACGGTACGGATCGTGTCCTTCACTTGAGCACTGCCGACGACGAGATTACGATCGGCTTCGATCGCTGGCATACGCACGTGGGCCCGTTCCTAGGACTCAACACGGCGGAATCCGTCGCCACAGCGATGAACATCGTCGAGGAGTTCGTCGCCGAGAAGACGGTCGTGAAGGTTGTCCATCGTGATGGCGCTTGGGTTCAATCGAGCATGGAATACCTCGTCGCGTCGAGTGAGCCTGAGCCACATTCCACGACTCAAGTCTTCTCGTGGCGGCGAACACACGACGCCGTTATCGAGACGTCTTGAGATTTCGGCGATGGCGCCCGGAGGCCGTCCCTGCATAGGCCCGATTTTGAGTCGCGACTTGAACCCGACTCGCTCCCTCTGATATACATAACGTTCGCCTCATGTGGCAACACAACTACACTCCCATCCATGGAAGCTTGCTGCTTTCCTCGCTCGTTGCGGCGTTGCCCATATTCGTACTGCTCTTTCTGCTAGGCGTTCGGCGGACACCCGCGTGGATCGCGGCCATTTCAGGGCTCGGCACCACCGTCTTGGTTTCGTTCATTCTTTACGGAATGCCCGTGGAGCGGATCGTGTCAGCGGCCGCCTATGGCGCGGCTTATGGATTGTTCCCCATCGGTTGGATCGTGATCTGGGCGGTGTTCCTTTATCGCTTGACGCTGGACACGGGCAAGTTTGAAGCCATCAAACATTCGCTCCGCAGCCTGACGCGCGATCCGCGATTGCAGACGCTACTCATCGCCTTTGCGTTCGGCGCGTTTCTGGAAGGCGCGGCAGGATTCGGAACCCCCGTTGCAGTCGCCGCCGCCATGCTGGCCGGCCTGGGGTTCTCACCGTTCCACGCCGCGGCCATCTGCCTGCTTGCGAACACCGCGCCGGTGGCGTTCGGATCCATCGCAATTCCCATCGTCACGCTGGCCGGAATTACGGGCCTGCCTCTGATGCGCTTGAGCGCGGGCGTGGGCCGGATCTGCGCGCCCGTTTCCCTGATCGTTCCCGCTTACCTGGTAGTGGTGATGGGCGGCTGGGGAGCGCTGGCGCGCGTGTTCCCCGCAGCGTTGCTCTGCGGCGTGACGTTCGCGGGCTTGCAGTTCACCATCTCCAATTTCGTGGGGCCGCAGCTTACGGACCTGATTGCATCGCTATGCGCGCTCGGCGTGCTGGTGGTGCTCTTCATGTTTTGGAAGCCGACGGACTTCAAGAAGTACGAGCTAACCGCCGCCGCGAAAGCCGCCGAAGGGCCGGAACATTCCTCAGGACAAGTGCTTTTGGCGTGGAGCCCCTACTTTTTGCTGGTTATCTGCGTACTGTTGTGGGGCTGGGTGCCGATGGCAGCGCGACTGAACACGGTGAGCATCCCGATTCCCTGGCCGGGCCTGCACAACTTGATCGCCCGCATTCCGCCGGTCACTGCCAAGGTGTCGCCGTACCCAGCGATTTTCAATTTGAATTGGCTGTCGGCTTCGGGAACGTCCTGCATGATCGCCTGCATCCTGAGTTGTTTCGTGCTGCGCGTGCCGCCGCTCCGGGCTCTGAAGATCTTCGCCAGCACCATGCGGCAGCTTACCTTCTCGCTAATCACACTAGCTTGCGTGCTCGGCTTGGCGTACCTGATGAACTACTCTGGCGCCACGGGAACTCTGGGGCTGGCGTTCGCGGCCACCGGCGCGTCGTTTCCTTTCTTCAGCGCGATTCTCGGCTGGCTGGGCGTCTTCCTCACCGGCTCCGATACTTCGGCCAACGCGCTCTTCGGCAATCTTCAAGTGGTGACGGCTACTAAGCTCGGCTTCAATCCGGTCCTGATGGCATCGGCCAATTCAGCCGGTGGCGTAATGGGCAAGATGATCAGCTTGTCTAGCATCGCGGTGGCCGCCGCAGCCACGAACATGCCGCCGGATGAAGAAGCGAAGTTATTCCGCTTTACGTTGAAGCACAGCGCATTGCTGGCATTCGTGATCGGCTTGATCGCGCTGTTTTACACCTACGTGGCGCCGGGGTTGCAACCTTAGCCGCGTAAAGCCAGCGGTCTTCTTCGAATTTTCTCTTGACGGAGCGGCCTTGATAACCGATTCTTGTACGAAGGCAATCTGTGCCAATTGAGGCGTCTGGGAATCGGAGACTGCGAAGAGCTGCGCTGGTGGTTGCACTCCTGCTGCTGCTGATCGGTGGTGCGAGCATTGCGGACGCCGGACAGGTTCAGCGTATTCCGCGACAAACGTTTTCGAACGCCGCGGCCATCACCGGCATCGTCACCACCCAAGACGGGCTGGGACTGGGAGGCGTTGCCATCGTTCTCCAGGATTCGACCACGGGACGCGCGCTGCAAACCATCACCAATGGCGATGGGTCATTTCGCTTCTTAAACCTTACGCAGGGCCACTACCAGATGAAGGCCTCGCGCGATGGTTTCCTGCCGTTCGCGCAGAGTGACATCAACCTCAACGCAGGCGACGTGTTTCCGTTGATGTTCAGCATGCCGGCCATTTCCGGGGCCTCCGATGGCATTCGCGAAATCCCTCGCCTGCCCGATCTGGGCCCCCAACCTCCAGCGCCTGCTCAACAGCCGCCCACGTCTTCCACCTATCGCAACTTGCCCGCCCAGCCTCCTCCCGCCGATGCCGGCGAGGCCAAGCCGCTTTCTCCGGTGCCCACCGACGACCAGGTCTTCGAAGCCGTTCCCAATCGCTGGGGCTACCAATTTCCCGACGACTACCATCGCTATCCCAACTTCGAGGTGCCCTACATCAAAGGCCACTGGTACGATCCCTTCAATCAAAACAAGCTCAAAGGCGATTCCCCCATCATTGGAAATCAAACTTTTCTGGACATCACAGCTACCAGCGATACATTCGCCGACGGCCGCCGTTTGCCGGTTCCCAGTGGATTGGGCTCGGCCAGCCCTGGTGAAACTCAGTTCTTCAATCGCTTTGGGCAGTTTTTGATCAGTGAGAACATGGCGTTCTCCTTCAACCTGTTTCATGGCGATACATCGTTTCGTCCCCCTGACTGGCGCATCCAGATCACGCCCGACATTAATGTTAATTACCTCGCCGCGCAGGAAAACGGCATCGTCAATTTCGACGTTCGCAAAGGCACCACGCGTCTGGATTCGCACGTTGGATTGCAGCAGGGCTTCGGCGAGGTGAAGATCAAGGATCTCAGCAATCAGTACGACTTCGTTTCATTGCGAGTCGGCATTCAATCTTTCACCAGCGATTTCCGCGGCTTCATTTTCTCCGATGAAGAGCCCGGCGTGCGCCTGTACGGAACACTGGACTCCAATCGCTATCAATTCAACCTGGCCTATTTCGCCATGCTCGAAAAGGACACCAATAGCGGC
>Ga0209006_10004345_pt1 | contig 12864 bp, 9 predicted proteins | sample JacPin_JW_Ref_O2_FD_188567 | JGI IMG/M metagenome (GOLD analysis project Ga0209006, IMG submission 188567) | Forest soil microbial communities from Algoma, Ontario, Canada - Jack Pine, Ontario site 1_JW_Ref_O2 (SPAdes) (version 2) | ecosystem: Environmental > Terrestrial > Soil > Boreal...
TGACCGTGAGCGCCGTCGGCAACGGGCTGAGCCAGCCGGCCGCGCTCGCCGCCGGGCTAAGCGTCTATCCGCGGGTCGCCGGCACGGCATCTGGGTTCCTGGGGTTCCTGCAAATGGCGGTGTCCTCGGTCGGCACGATGACGGTCGGGGTCCTGCCGCATGGCGGGCCGTACGCGATGATCGCCGTCGTGGTCGCGACCCAGGCGCTCGCCCTGGTGCTGGGCGCCGTTGCCGTGCGGTTTCCGGTGAACGCCGGCCTCGCCGCGGCGACCGCGCTTCCCGCCGAGGCGGCCGGCGGCCGTCACGCCTGATCCTAACGCTGCGCGACGTCCAGCGCGCGCCGCGGGATCGCGCCGCCGCCATCGACCGAAAGGCTCGCGCCGGTGATGTAGGCGGCACGCTCGGAAGCGAGAAACATCACCGCCTCGCCGAGCTCGCCCGGTTCGATCTGTCGGCCGAGCGGCACCCGCGCCGCCATCGCCTCGGCGTAGCCTTCGGGAAACACCGTGCCCGCGCTGCCGAGCGCCAGCCCCGGAGCGACCAGGTTGGCGCGGATGCCGTGCGGCGCCAGCTCCAGCGCGATCCCCTTCATCAGCCACTCGAGCCCGCGTTTCGAGGTGCAGTAGGCCAGACCGTTGGTCCGCAGCATTTGCCCCGCCCCCGAGCCGATAAAGATGAACACTCCCTTGCGCTGAGCGCCGATCATCGCTTCAGCCAACGCCTGGGTAATCAGGAACGGCGCCCGCAAATTGACCGCCATGATCCGGTCCCACATCTCGGCGGCCGTTTCGAACAGCCCGCCGAACGGGTAGATTCCGGCATTGTTGACGACGACGTCCGGGGTGAACCGGTCGAGGATCTGTCGGCACAGCGTCGTGATAGATTCAGGGTTGGTCAGCTCCGCCGCGGCGGTGGCGATATCGGCGTCTCCGAGCCGCGCCGAGAGCGCCGTCAGCCCCGTCTCGTTCCGGTCGGTCAGAAACAGGCGGGCGCCGGCCGCGGCAAAACCCTCGGCGAGCTGCGAGCCGTAAATCCCGGCCGCGCCGGTGATGACGACGGCCTTGCCGGCAAACTCTTGTGACATCGCTTGGCGCCTTCTCATGCCTGCTGTCCTGCGATCATAGATTACCGCGTGCGCTTCGCCCTGCCGCTCGCTACAAAAGATCAGGTTTAGGGAGGCGTCACCATGGTCATCACGATCGATGAAACCCACGACCCAAAGCGCCAAAGCTGGGTCGACTCCGCCAATGGGCACGCGGATTTTCCCTTGCAGAACCTGCCGCTCGGCGTGTTCAGCCCGCCCGGCAACAACGTGCCCGACGCGCGGGCGCGTGGCGGCATCGCGATCGGCGACAAGATCTTCGACATCAAGGCGGCGCTCGCCGCAGGCCTCTTCTCGGGCGAGGCGGTGGTCGGGGCGCAGGCGGCTTCCGGTGGTGCGCTCAACCCGCTGATGGCCTTGGGCGCCGGGCCGCGCCGGGCTTTGCGGCGTCAGGTCTTCGATCTACTGGCGAGCGACGGCAAGGATGCCGGCAAGGCCCGCGATCTCGCCAAGCAGATCCTGCACGACGCCTCTGTCTGCGCGATGCACGTTCCGGCCAAGGTCGCCAGCTTCACCGATTTCTTCGCCGGCATTCACCACGCGACCAATGGCGGACGTCGCCGAAACCCCAACGACCCGCTCGGCCCGAATTACAAATACGTGCCGGTCGCCTATCACAGCCGCGCCTCGTCGCTGCAGCCCTCCGGCCAGCCGATCTGCCGTCCGAGCGGCCAGCGCAAATTGCCCGACGAGGCGGCGCCCTCCTACGGCCCCTGCCGCAAGCTCGATTACGAACTAGAACTGGCCGTGTGGGTCGGCCCCGGCAACAAACAGGGCGAACCGATCCCGATCGCCGAAGCCGCCGAGCACATCGTCGGGCTCGGCCTTGTCAACGACTGGTCGGCGCGCGACATCCAGCAATGGGAATCGGCGCCGCTCGGGCCGTTTCTCGGCAAGAGCTTCGGCTCGACCGTGTCGCCGTGGATCGTCACGACGGAAGCGCTGGCCCCATTCCGCGTCGCCCAGCCATCGCGCCCCGGGGGAGACCCGAAACCGCTTCCCTATCTGTGGGACGACGCGGACCAGACGGGCGGCGCGTTCGACATCGCGCTTGAAGCGTTGATCCTAACCGAAAAGATGCGCGCCGCCGGACAGGCGCCGCACCGCATGTCGGCGAGCAACACCCTCGACCTCTATTGGACCGTCGCGCAGTTCGTCGCCCACCACACCTGCAACGGCTGCAACATCGAGCCTGGCGACCTCTTCGGTACGGGCACGATCTCCGGCCCGACGCCGGAAGGCTGGGGCAGCCTCAGCGAATTGAGTCGCGACGGCCAGCAGGCGAACACGCTCTCTTCGGGCGAGACGCGCACCTTTCTCGAAAACGGCGACGAAGCGATCTTCCACGCCCGCGCCAGCCGGGCGGGCTACGTCTCGATCGGCTTCGGCGAATGCCGGGGGAGGGTCGTCTGACGTTTCAGGCGCGCCAGCCCCCACCGGCCTGCTGACGCGGGTCACGCCCCGCAGCCTCAGATCGCGATCGACACGGCAACTTATTAGTTCGCGCTGTGTGCTAATGGCATCGTTGACGTAATCGTAAATTCCGGTGTGCTGCTCAGCCGGCTTTAGCGCCATCCAGTCGCGTGATGCACAACTTTGCCGCGCACGGGGGCGCTGTTAATCCTTCTTCAATCCGAGAGCGGCTTTATACCGGTCGACGAGGAACGTCCGCGAGCGTCGGAGTTGATGGGTTCTGACCATTCGTCGGGAAGCAAAGTCGATTGGACGCTGTCGCAGCCGCGTCCACTGACGCTGCTGATCGCCTGCGGCATCGTGCTGGCGACGGCGCTGCTGATCGTTACCGGGCTGGTCGCGGGCTATTTGCGCCAACAGACGCTTGAAGCAAGCGAGGCCGGGCTCTCCCGCCTCGACGCGGTCCTGGTCGAGGCCGGGAACCGGTCGCTTCTGGGTGTCGAGGCGGTGCTTAGCGACATCTCCAGCCACGTTCGCCTGGCCGACGTACCGCAGCCGGATGCGATCGCGCGCGACATCGGCGAAGCCGCGGTCTCGCTGCATCTCGACCGCAAGGTCGAGGCTGCGCCGCAGATCGCCGGCATCGCGCTGGTCGGCGCCGACGGTGCGGTCGTCAGCCACATCGGCGGTTGGCCATCGGGCGACGGCAACGTCGCAGCGCGAGATTATTTTGCCGTTTTGCAGAACAACGCGGGGCTCGAATCCGCGATCGGCGCGCCGATCGCGCTTGAAACGGGTCATGTTCGGGTCATACCGGTCGCGCGCAAGTTGCGCTCGACCGGCGGCGGTTTCGCCGGGCTTGCGGTCGCCACGGTTCCGGTCAGTGATTTCGAAAGCCTCTACCGCGTTGTCCCGCTCGGCGACGACGGCGTCATCGCATTGATGCGCCGCGACGGGACGGTGTTGGCGCAATTTCCCCCGCCACCGGTGGCGGAGGTTCGACCGCCGAGCGCGTCAATGCTGATGGCGCTGGCCGATGGTGCGCAGGGCGTCTTCGAAGAAGGCGACGAGCACGGCCAGTGGTACATCAACGCGGTGCAGCCTCTGGCCGACTATCCGGTCGCCGTCGTCGTCAGTTGCAGCGGTCCCCACGCGCTTGTCGGCTGGTCGCGCCAGGCGGCGATGTTCGGCGCGTTCGCCATCTGCGGCGTGGCGACGATCGGGCTGATGGTGGCGCTGATCGGCCGGCAGATCCACACGCACGGCGCGCTTGCGGCGATGCGCGCCGAGAAGATCGAGGTCGAGCATGCCCGGCTCCTCGCCGAGGCCGAGCTCCTAAAGAAGGAGCGGCTGTCGGTGCTCGGCCAGTTCACCGCGACGGTCGCCAACGAACTGCGCAACCCGCTGAGCGCAATCCGCAACACCCTCTTCACGATGCGCGAGATCGCGACGACGAGCGGGCTAACGCTCGATCGGCCAATCGCGCGCATCCAGCGCAGCATTGCGCGTTGCGACCGCATCATCGGCGATCTGCTCGAATACATTCGGGCTCCCGAACTGAGCCGCGTGCCGGTCAATTTCGACGAGTGGCTGCGCGAGGTGCTTGCCGAGCACGGTCTGCCGCCGGCAGTAACGTTGGCCCTGGAGCTGGAGGCCGGCGGCGTGACCGTGCGGATCGACGCCGACCGCATCCGTCGCGTCGTGATCAACCTGGTCGAAAACGCCGCGCAGGCGCTTGGCGAGCTGCCGCCGGGCAGCGGGCCGCTGTGCATCACGGTCAAGAGCGCGGTCGGCGACGGCGCGCTCCTATTTACCGTCGCCGATACCGGCCCCGGCATCCCGCAGGAGAATATGGCGCGGATCTTCGAACCGCTGTTCAGTACCAAAAGCTTTGGCGCCGGGCTGGGGCTTGCGACCGTCAAGCAGATCGTTGTCCAGCACGGCGGTACGATCAGCATCGAAAGCGCGGCGGGCGCCGGCACGAGCGTGTCGATCCGCCTGCCGGTCGAACAGGTCCTGAGGGTTGCGGCATGATGTCGGAAGGCGTCTCGCGCAGCGTGCTGATCGTCGAGGACGACGGCGATTTCGCCGAGTCGCTCGCCGACATGCTGGTGCCGCGCGGGTTCAAGCCGGTCATCGCCGGCTCGCCGGAAGCTGCCGCGGCGATCATGTCGGGACCGTTCGGCGGCGAGGAGCCGCCACCGGTGGCGCTGATCGATCTTCGCCTCGGCATGATGTCGGGCATCGATCTGCTGGCGCGGCTGCGTAATGATCGGCCGGAGCTGATCGGCGTGTTGATGACCGCCGAACTCGACACCCATACCGCGCTCGCCGCCTTGCGTCGCGGCGCCTACGATTATTTCGACAAGTCGGTCGATCCGCAGTCGCTCTTCGCGGTGCTCGACCGCTGCTTCGACCGCGTCGACCTGTTGTGCGACCGCGAGAGCGCATATCAGGCGCTGCGCTTGGCGAAGGAGGAGGCCGAGGCGGCGAACCAGGCGAAATCCGGTTTCCTCGCGACGATGAGCCACGAACTGCGCACGCCGTTGAATGCGATCATCGGCTTTTCCGAGATGATGCAGCGCGAGGTGCTGGGGGCGCTCGGCAACGAGCAATATCGCGCCTATGTCAGCGATATTCACGCGAGCGGCACGCATCTCCTGCAGATCATTAACGACATTCTCGACCTCTCCAAGGCCGAGGCCGGTAAGATCGATCTGAGCGAGGACATATTCGATCTGCGCGATATCATGCGCTCGGTCGACCAGCTGACCGCCGGCCGCATCTATGCCGCGGAGTTGACTCAGAATGTCGATTTCCCGGACGAGCTGCCACCGATCAGCGGCGACGAGCGCAAGACCAAGCAGGTCCTGCTCAACCTGATCACCAATTCGGTCAAATTCACCCCAGCCGGCGGCTTGATCACGATTTCCGCGCGCTGGGACCCAGGGATAGGGCTTGCGGTCACCGTCGCTGATACCGGCATCGGCATCCCGGACAGCGATCTCGAACGCGTGTTGAAGCCGTTCGAGCAGGTCGATTCCTCGCTAAGCCGCCAGCACCAGGGGACCGGCCTCGGTCTGCCGCTGGTCAAGGCGATCATGGAATTGCACGGCGGCTGGTTAGAACTCAAAAGCGATCTCGGCGCCGGCACCCAGGTGACCGTGGTCTTCCCGCCAGAGCGGGTCCTTGCGCAATGCCCGATCGAGGATTCGCGCAACGCCGCTTGATCAGGTACCGCCACCCCATATCTGCCGCCAGTTCGGGTAGCCGCCAAGCGGCTCGGCGGCCACGATTGCGCGCATGATCGCGCGGGCCAGGCAATCGGCAGCGGCGCTGCCGAGTCGTGTCAGGCGGGCGGGATCGGCCGCCTCGCCGCTGCCCGTCGACAGCGCGAACACGGTGTCGCCGTCGAACGGGGTATGCGCCGGGCGGATCGCGCGGGACAGCCCGTCCTGCGCCATTATCGCGAAGCGCTGACAGCCGCTCTTGCTCAGCGGTGCATTGGTGGCGACCACCGCGATCGTCGTGTTCGCGCCGGCGAGGAGCGCACTGCAGGCGGAAAAATCCTCGAGGTCTAGCGGCAGGTCGGGGATCCCCGGCTGCGCCGGGATTTCGCCGGCAAGCGCCAGCTCGGCCGCCCAGAACCGCCCGCTATCCGGCCGCACCACCGCGCCGCAGCAATTGACCGCGACGATCGCCCCCACCATCGCGCCGTCGCCAAGCCGCAGCGAGGCGCTGCCGATGCCGCCCTTTAATCTGCCCGCCTTCGCGCCGAGCCCGGCGCCGGCATTGCCGAGCGCGAAATCCTGACCGGCCCGCGCGGTCGCCTCATGGCCGAGCCGGCGATGTGGCGGTTCGCCGATCCACTGCTGGCGGCTCGGGAAGTTGAGATCGAAGAGGATCGCCGCCGGCACGATCGGCACAAGCGCCTCGCCGACCGCGAAGCCGCGGCCCCGCGCCGCGAGCGCATCCATGACCCCGGCGGCGGCATCGAGCCCGAACGCCGAGCCGCCCGACAGCACGATCGCGTCGACCCGTTCGACCAGCGTGGCCGGGCCGAGCAGTTCGGTCTCGCGGCTGCCTGGTGCCCCGCCGCGCACATCGACCGCCGCGGCCGCCGGCGCCTCGGCAAGCACGATTGTCGTCCCGGTGATCGCACCGTGGTCCTCGGCCTGCCCGACCAGGATGCCGGGCACGTCGGTGATCAGATTGCGCGGTCCCGCCGTTGCCATTGCCTCGCTCCGCTCGAGGCATCGCTATACCATGGTGCCCTGGCCGGAGGAGAAACCATGGCGACGACGCTGATCAAGAACGCCGATTGGGTGATCGCCTGGGATGCGGGAGCCGAGCGCCACGTCTATCGCCGCGGCGTCGACGTTGCCTTTACCGACGACCGCATCGAGTTTCTCGACGAGGGTTTCACCGGCACCGCTGACCGCGTCGTCGACGGCGCCGGGCTGATGGTCATGCCCGGCCTTATCGACATCCACTCGCACCCGCATCACGAGCCGCTCTATCGCGGCATCCGCGAGGAGCACGGCGTCGCCAACATGCACATGACCGGGCTCTACGAGCGCGGCCAGGCGTTCTCGCCGACCGACGACGAAGCCCGCGCGGCCGGCGCCGAGTTCGCTTATTGCGAGCTCCTGCTGTGCGGCGTCACCTCGCTGGTCGACATCTCCTCGCCGTGGGACGGTTGGGTCGAGCTCTTCGCCAAAAGCGGCATGCGCGGTTTCCTCGCGCCCGGCTATGCCTCGGCGCGCTGGTTTCTCGAAAACGACCTCGGCCCCAGCTACGACTGGAACGAGCCGCGCGGCCGCGCCGGCTTCACGAAAGCCCTTGCCGTCATCGACCAAGCGCTGGCGCACCCCAGCGGCCGTCTGTCGGGCGTGGTCTCGCCAATGCAGATCGACACCTGTACCGAGCAACTGCTGCGCGACAGCCGCGACGCCGCGCGCGAGCGCGGCCTGCCGTTCACGACGCATTGCTCGCAAAGCGTCAACGAGGTGCGCGAGATGATCCGCCGCCACGGGGTGACGCCGATCCAATGGGCGGACCGGCTCGGCCTCCTGGGACCCGGCACTATCCTCGGCCATGCTCTCTTTCTCGATACGCATTCCTGGGTGCGCTGGCACAGCAAGGACGATCTCAAGCGGCTCGGCGACAGCGGCACCGCGGTCGCACATTGCCCGACCCCGTTCGCCCGTTACGGACACGTCATGGAAAGCTTCGGCGACTATCTGCGCGCCGGCGCGGTGATGGGTATGGGGACCGATTGCAGCCCGCACAACCTTGTCGAGGAGATGCGCAAGGCCTCGGTGCTGGCGCGCATCGCCGCGCGCGACATCCATTCGGTCGATGTCGCCGATTTCCTGCACGCTGCGACCGCAGGCGGCGCCACGGCCCTGCTGCGCGACGATATCGGCCGGCTCGCACCGGGCAAGAAGGCCGATTTGGTGCTGGTCGACCTCGCCTGCCCGCAGATGCAGCCGGCGCGCGACCCGTTGCGCGGTTTTGTCTACCACGCCGCCGATCGCGCGGTGCGCGACGTGTTCGTCGACGGCGTGCAGGTGGTCGCCGACCACAAGGTGCTGACCCTCGACCAGACCGACGCCGCCCGGCGCCTCACCACCGCGCAGGAACGCATGGCGGCCGCCGCGCCGCAGCACGACTACCTGCGCAGAAGGGCCGAAGAGATCGTGCCGCTGAGCCTCCCGGTGGGCTAGCAGTTCTTCCGGTCCGAGGGCTCAATCTGAGTGATGTCCGAACGGTAGAACTCGGCGATGTAGATATGGATCGCGACGCGGAGGCTGTCGTGGGCGATGTCCAATATGAGCTCGTGCACCGAGCGCCCTTGTTGTGTCGCGATATCCTGCAATGCGTTCCAAATAACCGGATCGAGTTCGACCTTTACAAGCGGTGGTAGCGGGCTGGTGGCGTCCCCCTGCCGTTCTCTTTTCATGCGCCCCTCTCGCGTGACGTGAGAGGATTGCGTCCGGCGCATTGTTGGTGTGTGACCTAGGTCACACACCAAGTCGGGGCCAGCCCGAGCTGTTAGGAAGAGGCGGCCGGCGGCCCTCCGAGGACGATCTGCAATTCTTCGAAACGCTTTTTCATCCGCCGGTTGAATTCGCGCTGCACCGGCCAGCGCCCGCTATCGGTACAAACGATCTGCCCGGTGATCGTCACGCCCCAGGGCCGCACCTGATCAACCCCGAAGATCTGCAAATCACCCCTTATCAGCGATTGGAATGCCTCTTCCACGCGCATTCCCGCGGCAATTTCCGTCAGCACCTCCATCACCCGATCGGTATCCTCGTGGAACGCGACCGTCACCACGATTGCGGCGTTGCCGAGCCCGCGATTGCTGTTGGTGATGCTGGTAACCGAGCTGAACGGGATGATGTGCACCGAGCCGTCGGAGGCGCGCAGCCGCAGTGTGCGCACCGACAGCTGCTCGACCGAGCCTGACAAGCCCGCCACGGTCACGCCGTCGCCGATCTGGATCGCGTTTTCGAACAGCACGAAGATCCCGGTGATGACGTCCTGCACCAGATGCTGCGCGCCAAAGCCGATGGCGATGCCGGCGATCCCGGCCCCGGCGAGCAGCGGCGCGATATTGACGCCGATCTGGCTCAGCGCGGTCAGTCCGACGACGGTCAGGATCGCCACCAGCAGCGTGCTGCGCAGCAAGGGCAACAGCGTCAGCAGGCGCAGCGAACGGTATTGGCCGTCGCCGACGCGGCCGACCTGGCGTTCCAGCACCGCCTGGGTGAATTCCCAGATCGTGACCGCGACGATCACCGCGACCGTGACCGTCGCCAGCGCCGAAACAAGGCGTGCGCCGATGCCGCCGCCCACGAACCAGTCGAAGGCCGGCGCGCCCCATAATTGCAGCACGACGACGACCCAGAGCGCACTGATTACAATCGTCGCAACGATCTCGAGCGGCCGCCGGTAATGCGCGATGCGCTGGTTGAGGCCGGGCAATTTGTCGTACTTCCCGTCGGGCCGGGTCAGCCGTTCGAGCGTGCCGAGGACGATGATCGTCAACAGCCGCGCGCCCGCTATCGCAGCCAGCGTGACCCCCGGGAAATAGAGGCTGAACAGGCCGCCGCGCGTTCCGGTGGCCAACCCGACCCAGCCGGTGACGATGATGATCATCGCGTAATAAGGCCATGCCTCGGCCAGCCGGCTGCGCCAGCGCGACGTGCCGGAACCGCGGATAGAGGCGGCGACGCCGTCTCGTGAGCGGATCACGATCACGATCAGCATCACCGCGAGGATCAGCGCGATCAGCCGCTCGAACCCGTCATGCGCGCTCTGGTCGAGGCCGAGCAGCAGCGCCACCTCGACCAGCGCGTCGCCAAAGATTGCGACAACGACGAGGCGCCGCAGCCAGACGATCACAAACCGCGCGGCATCGTCGCTGACCCGCCACAGCCGAAGCCGCGGGTCGCTCGGCGACAGCAGCATGCGGGCGACGCACATCACCACGCGGCAGGCCGCATAGGAATTGACCACGGCGATCACCACGAGGCGGGTCCGCTCGTCGACGCTGGCGATGACGCTGATCAACAAATTCCCGGTCACCGCAAACACGGCGACCGGCACCAGGTCGAGCAGCAGCCGCAGCAGCGCGTAGGGCAAGAGGCGCAGCAACCGCGTGCTCTCGCCATTGCTGTGCGGCAAATGCCGGGCAAGCGCGTCGCGCGGCCGCCGCAAGAGCCACGAGACGAAGAATTCGAGGACCAGCGCGCTGCCGACGACGAGTGCGAGCCAGGCGACGGCGACCACCAGCGACAGCGACGCCTGCGGGTCGGTCTCCAGCTCGACGAACCAGCGCCACAGCGCCGGCAGGTTATTCATTGTTTGCAGCGTCGCCGCCGCCTCGCCGGCGAGCCGCACGCTCCATTTCGACAGCGCGACAAGCAGCTGCGCACCGAGGCTGTTCGGCTTCAGCGTGACCACCGGCATCGTCTCCGGCGTCGTCGTTTCCGGCGGTGCCGCGGCCGGCGCCGGGGTTGTGGGTGTCGGGGCCGCTTTGGCGATTGCGCGCAGCGCCGCAATTAGCTGGTCGCGCTTTTGCGGATCCTGCAGAACCTCAAGCGCGCGCTGCGCCTCGACCGCGGTCAGGGCGGGCGCGACTGGGGCTGGGGTAGGCGCTGCTGAATTCTCCGCGTACCCGCCCGCCGGGCGGATCGCGATCAGCACAAAAAGCGCCAGGAAAAATAGCGGCTTCATCATTCCAGGGACCGGGATTATCGACGACAGATTGGGGAAATTATGGCGACGGCACAATCGCGCGCCCTCGGCCCCCTGTTTCGGAACGCGATCGACCTCTCCTTCGGAACGCGTGGCGACGCATCGCGGCGCCGGGTGTTTACCGCGTTGTGTCCAGCACCAACGCGATAATCGAGACCGATATTCCCGCGCGGCTCGACCGGCTGCCGTGGTCGCGGTTTCACACGCTGGTCATCGTCGCCCTCGGCATTACCTGGATACTTGACGGGCTCGAGGTAACCCTTGCCGGGTCGATCACCGGCGCGCTCGAGCAAAGCCCGGTGCTGCACTTCACCGAGGTCGACATCGGGCTGGTCACCAGCGCCTATCTCGTCGGTGCGGTCGTCGGGGCGTTCCTGTTCGGCTATTTGACCGACCGGTTCGGGCGCAAGAAGCTGTTCATGGTGACGCTGGGCCTCTATCTGACGGCGACCGCCGCGACGGCGCTCTCGTGGGATTTCGCCAGCTTCGCCGTCTTCCGTGCGCTGACCGGCGCCGGGATCGGCGGCGAATATGCGGCGATCAACTCGGCGATCCAGGAGCTGGTGCCGGCGCGGTTTCGCGGTCGCACCGACCTCGCGGTGAACGGCAGCTTTTGGCTCGGCGCGGCGCTGGGCGCGCTCGGCGCCGTCGTGTTCCTGAAGCCCGGGGTGCTCCCGCCCGATTGGGGCTGGCGCGCCGCGTTCGGCATCGGCGCGGTGTTGGGGCTCGCGATCCTGCTGCTGCGCCGCTGGGTCCCGGAAAGCCCGCGCTGGCTGATGCTGCACAACCGGCTCGACGAGGCGAATGTCGTGATGACCGAAGTCGAAAGACACGTCGTGGGGCATCGCCTGCCACCCGCAACAGGCAAAATCCGGCTCTCCGTGTCGTCGCGTAATTCGATGCTGGCCGTGGTGCTGGAAGTGACGCGCCAGTACCCCAGCCGGGCCGTGCTGGGCCTCGTTCTGATGGCGACGCAGGCATTTTTCTACAACGCAATCTTCTTTTCCTATGCGCTGGTGCTGACCCGCTTCTTCGAGGTTCCGGCGGCCTCGATCGGGTGGTACATCCTGCCATTCGCGCTGGGCAATTTCGCCGGGCCGCTGCTGCTCGGCCCGTTGTTCGACACGATCGGGCGCAAACCGATGATCGCCTTTACCTATGCGATCTCGGGCGTGCTGCTCGCGATTGTCGGCTATCTGTTCCGTGAGGGCCTCGTCGGCGCCGCGACCCTGACCGCGTGCTGGACCGGGATCTTCTTCTTCGCCTCGGCGGCGGCGAGTTCCGCCTATCTGACGGTCAGCGAGAGCTTTCCGCTGGAGGCGCGAGCCCTGGCGATCGCCTTCTTCTATGCGGTCGGCACCGCGACTGGCGGCGCGGTGGCGCCGTATCTGTTCGCCGCGTTGATCGGCACCGGCGAGCGCGGTCGGGTGTTCGAGGGCTACCTCTTCGGCGCGGCGTTGATGATCGGCGCCGCTATCGTCGAGCTGCTAATCGGCGTCAAGGCCGAGCGCCAACCCCTGGAAAGCGTCGCCCGCCCCATCTCGTCTCGCTGAGGGGTAATGTCCAAATTTGGCGATTATGCTTTACTTGACTAATGGATCGCTGCATACTCTCTCCTATCGAACGGGAGAGCCAGATGGCCCGCGCAAAACAGCCCAAGCAAATCCGCCAAATGACGATCCGGGAATGGGAAGAAGCCTTCCCTGACGAAGATGCGTGCTGCCTCTACCTCGCCGAGCATCGCTGGCCCGAGTTCGTAGTTTGCCCGCGCTGCGGCAACCCCGAAGTTAAACCGCACGGCACGATGGCGTGGAACTGGCTTTGCAACGCCTGTTCGCCTACCGCGACCAACTACCGTTTCTCGCATATCAGCGGCACGATCTTTGAGAACACCAATAAGCCGCTGCGCGAGTGGTTCCGCGTTATCCACCTCATGCTGACCAGCAAGAAAGGGATCAGCGCCTTGCAGGTGCATCGCGTTATGGGCTTCGGCTCCTACCGCACCGCTTGGTACATGTGCCATCGGGTGCGCGCCGGCCTCGCCAACGAGGATTTCCGCAAGCTCATGGGGATCGTTGAGG
>Ga0209006_10004346_pt1 | contig 12863 bp, 10 predicted proteins | sample JacPin_JW_Ref_O2_FD_188567 | JGI IMG/M metagenome (GOLD analysis project Ga0209006, IMG submission 188567) | Forest soil microbial communities from Algoma, Ontario, Canada - Jack Pine, Ontario site 1_JW_Ref_O2 (SPAdes) (version 2) | ecosystem: Environmental > Terrestrial > Soil > Boreal...
CATTCATTGGGGCCTTTACGCCGAAGCCGCCGGGGAATGGGACGGCAAGACGACCAGCGGCGTAGGGGAGTGGATTATGAACGACCTGAAGATTCCGCTATCTCAATACGCCAAGCTCGTGCCGCAATTCAATCCGGTTAAATTCGATGCCGAGCAATGGGTGCGCATTGCCAAGAACGCCGGGATGAAATACATCGTCATCACTTCCAAACACCACGAGGGTTTTGCCATGTATCGATCGAAATTAACCGATTGGTGCATCGCCTCCACGCCTTTTCAAAGAGACCCGCTCAAGGAATTGGCGGCCGCCTGCCGCGCCGAGGGGATCACACTGTGCTTTTACCATTCCGTTATGGATTGGCACAACCCCGAGTACGCCCCGCGCAAATCCTGGAATGACATCGACAAGAACCCACCCGACTTCGACCGCTACGACGCCTTCCTCAAAGGCCAGCTCAAGGAGTTGCTGACCGGTTACGGCCACATCGGCGTGCTCTGGTTTGATGGGCAATGGGAGAACACCTGGACTTACGAGCGTGGCGCGGACCTCTATAATTACGTGCGCGCGCTGCAACCCAATATTATTATCAACGACCGCGTCGGCACCGTCCAACCCTTGCAACCCGGCCAGCGCCACTACGGCGATTACAGAACGCCCGAGAACACCATCCCGCCCAACGGCTTCGGCCCGGGCGTCGATTGGGAAACCTGCATGACCATGAACGACACCTGGGGTTATAAGAAAAGCGACCACGATTGGAAATCGACCGAAACAATCGTCAGAAATCTGGTTGACTGCGCCAGCAAGGGCGGCAACTATCTGCTCAACGTCGGTCCGACCGGGGAGGGTTTGATTCCCGAGGCCTCCGTCCAACGGCTGGAGGAGACGGGTCGCTGGCTCAAGGCCAACAGCGAAACGATTTTCGGCACGAGCGCAAGTCCATTTACGCGCCAATTGCCCTGGGGCCGATGCACGCAAAAAACATCAGGCGGCGTCACCACGCTTTATCTCCACGTTTTCCAATGGCCGGCCGACGGCAAATTGATCGTGCCGGGGTTGAAGAACAAGGTCAAGTCGGCCTCCGTTATGGTGACGCGTGAAAAAGTCGCTGCAGTCAATACCGAGAGCGGCCTGGTTCTTTCTCTGCCGTCGCAGGCGCCCGACGCGCTCTCGTCCACTGTCGTTTTGCGTCTCCAAGGCGCGCCGGATATTGAATCAGTGTCCACCTTCCAGGACGCCGAAGGGATAGTCACGTTGCGCGCCCGCGATGCCACCTTGCACGGCGGCACGGCGAGGTATGAATTTGGCAATGGCGACGACAACATCGGTTATTGGACCGATCCCAGCGATTGGGCCGATTGGGAATTTAAGCTCAACAAAGGCGGAAAATTCACAGTGACAGCCGAAACCGCCGCGCTCGGCACGGGCGCGTTTGAGGTTTCTGTGGCCAGGCAAACGCTGCACGCTGATTTTCCCAACACTGGCAACTTCACCGAGTTCGTCCCGATCAAGCTCGGCACCATCGACCTTGCGGCGCCGGGCCGCCTCGTCCTGGCGGTGCATCCGGTCAAGGACGGCTGGCAGCCAGTGAACCTTCACGCCATCCGCTTGGAGCCCGTCTCCGCAAGCCAGTGATGATTAGGAGTGACGTCAACCGGGCAAGGGAGTTAAATGCCCTCAAGAAAGGTCGAAGATGAAGAAAGTCACACGCAAATCGCCAGTCGTAAACGGCCTGAAAGACATCTCCATGGGTGAGTACTGGAAAGATCCTCTCTTGCCCGCTGAAGCGCTGCGAGAAAAGCTCAATGGCAGCCCTGTCGATGTGAAGCAATACCCGCAACTGGTAAAGGAAATTCATGTCGTGCAGGAGTTGTTGCTCGCGATCGGGACACGTCGATACGCCGCCATTTCACTGCGGGCGACGGTGGATATTTTTCAGGCTGTCGATTATTTTTTGGTAATGGACGATTTTACGCCAGACAGCAGGGAGGGCGGTTACACCGATGACGCCGAAGTCGTCCACAAAGTTTTCGTGAAGCACGAGAGCGAAATTCGCGCTTTCGAAGCCTGGTTGCGGGTGCAATGAGCGAGTTCTTTTTTCCCAGCCCCTGATACGCGCAGCCTCAGTTATTGCCGCAAATCGAATCCCAGCAATCCGCCCAGGGTCCAATCGAGGTTGTAAGTCGGCGGGACGGTTTCTGGCCCGTCGTTGGCCGGAACGATTATCTTGTAGCTGGCGAATAGGGCGTGCCCATCCGCTAAGAGCAGTTGCATGCCCGTTGTGCCGTGGCCGTAGGTGGGTGTGCCGAGATCGATGTCGTAAGGCGTCTTGCCCGAACTGGCAAAGCAGGGCGAAATCGCCTTGCGCGTGGGGTAGCGCACATCCGTCACCTTGCGAACCGCAAGCGTGCGGCTGGTGGTCGCAATATTATCATCGTTGTAAAAATCGTAGTAGTAATAGTACGAGTTGGGGAACAGCAACTGATTCGTGGTGAAGTAGCCATTGACCAGCACCCACTCGATATTAAAGCCCAGGGCAGTGTCGGAGGGGCAGAGGAAGAAGTTGCCATTGTTGGTGCGGTTCGGAATGTACGGGGCATAAAGTTTCAACAAATCCACAAACGGCAATTGGGGCCAGCCACTCCCTGAATACGGGTATTTCTCATGGTTGTCACCCGTGTACATGGCCTGGGTGAGCCCGATCTCGTGGAGATTCGAGAGGCATTTGGCCCGTTTTGACTCCTCCTTGGCCCGTGCCAGCCCGGGCAGCAGCAACGACGCCAGAATCGCGATGATGGCAATCACCACCAGCAACTCGATCAAAGTGAAGCCGGCCAAGTCGCCAGCCGAACTTTGGGCGGGACAAGTTTGATGCCCTGCAAGGGTTTTCATGCTTGACATACTTAATGCAACAGTCGCGCCGAGCCGATTCGCCACGGCGCGGAGACTTCGGATCACCGCTGCTTTTGAGTATGTACACTTAGCCCTGCCATCGGGAAATCGTCAACGCTAATTCTCATTTTTGGCGGCCAAAGCGGCTTGAAAGAAGCGCAAGCAAAAATCACAAGCCGCTAAACATAGGGTCGAAATGATCGCCAGGACCAAAGTTGGCGACCCTGTTTTGGGCGTCAGCGATGCCGGCGCCGTTGAGACAAAGCCAGCCGATGATCGCAACGGCAAGAAGAATTGCGATCTTTAACTGGCGGTCGGACAAATGATATTTTTTCATGGCGCATCATAGTATTGGAGGAACCCGGTTCGATTTACATTCCATCGCCTCAGAATCGGTCATCCTCACTTCCATGCCCAATACGGGCTAATGCGCTGAATCTTGCATCGGCGGATACAAAAGATATTTCTCCCGCTCGGCCTTGAATTCCTCCATCTTCGGCGCCCAGAGGCCACGAATTTCAGACAGGGGCTTGTCTTCCTGAATAGCCTGCAGGGTCTGCTCATCGACCAAAAGCGTTTCCATTTTGCGGAGCTGGAATTGCCCGGGATACCAGCGATGGAGAATCTTCGCCGCCAGGATGCCGATATCAACCACCTGGCAATGCTCGCGATCGGTTATAATGATGTTGACGCCGCCGCATGGCTCGTTTTTGAAGATGTAATCCGAGGGCGTGAAACGAACAGGGACGAAGCGGACGCCCGGCAGGTGTTCGGCGTTCATGGCTTCGGCCAACTTCAAGTCGTCGATGTAAGGCGCGCCGATGACTTCAAACGGAGTGCCCGTGCCGCGTCCGACTGAAAGATGACAACCCTCCAGCAAGCCGACGCCGGGATAGAGCATCGCTTCGGTCAGGCTGCGCATGTTAGGGGAGGGATTGATCCAGGGCAGGCCGGTTTGGTCGAACCACATGGCGCGGTCCCAACCTTGCAGCTTGATGACAGTCAAGTCCAATTTATCGAGATGCTGCTCGGCTTTGAACATGGTGGCCAATTCGCCCTCAGTCAGGCCATAACGCACCGGCTCAGGATAATAGGCGACAAAACTGGATGGTCCACTGCGCACCGGGCCGTCCATCATCAGGCCATTGATGGGATTGACGCGATCGAGCACAAAGAACTTCAACCCGCCCGCGTTGGCCGCCTTCATGCACTCGCCTAGTGTCGTGGTGAAAGTGTAAAAACGGCAGCCGACGTCCTGGATGTCGAAGACCAGCGCGTCGAGTTGTTGCAATTGCTCGGCGGTCGGAGCGTGACGGTCGCCGTAGAGACTTATGGCGGGCAGGCCCGTGCGCAAATCAACGCCGTCGCGCACCGGCTCGTCATACTTGCCGTAAACGCCGTGCTCTGGGCCGAACAACATTTTCAGTTCGACTCCAGGGGCGTTGAGCAGCAAGTCGATGGTGGAGCGGCGTTGGGCGTCCTGCCCGGTCGGATTGGTGATGAGGCCAACGCGCAGACCCTTGAGCGGTGCAAAATTCTCCTGCGCCAAAACGTCGATGCCTTCCAGAACGCGCGCTGGGGCTTTGTTCGTAGCGAGGCGCTCCACCTTGCGTGGCGATGGCGGCAGAGCGCCGGCGACGGAGTCAAAACTAAAATCCGCCACCGCCGCCGCCGCCAGCGTCCCGACCGCTCGGTAAAGCGGAACCACGCTGCCCTTGCCATCGGGATGGACGCGATTGGAAAGGAAGATGAAAAAGGTTTGCGAAAAGGGGTCGATCCAAAAAGCCGTGCCGGTGAAGCCAGTGTGGCCGTAGGAGCCGAGCGGGAAATGCTGGCCGCGTGGACTGCTGAAGCCGGAGTCAATGTCCCAACCCAGGCCGCGTCGGTCTTCCATGCCGGGCGGCGTTTGCACGCTGGTCATCATCTTGACGGTCTCGGGCTTGAAAATGCGCACGCCGTCCAACTCGCCCATGTTCAGCATCATGTGCGCGTAACGCGCCATGTCCGGCGCGGTGGTGAAGAGGCCCGCGTGACCGGCCACTCCTCCCATGAAGCGCGCGGTCGGGTCATGCACTGTGCCGCGCAGCATGACGCCGTCGGTCATTTGCGTCGGCGCGATGCGGGGAATTTTGGACTGGGGTGGAAGAAATCCGGTGTCCGACATTTTGAGCGGGCCATAGATTTCCTTGGCGCAAAACTGATCCAATGACATGCCGCTGACGCGCGCCACGATTTCCCCGATCGTGAAGAAATTAATATCGCTATAGCGGAACGTTGTGCCGGGGACGGATTCCAATTTCATGGCGGCGGCGAGGCGGATGGCGGTTTCAGCGCCGTGCCAGTTGGTGCGTGTGGTCACATCCGGGGGCATACCGGAAGTGTGCGTCATCAACTCGCGCACGGTGATCTTGCCTTTGTCGCCGATATATTCCGGGATGTAAGTGGAGATCGGCGCGTCCAGGTTGACCTTGCCGCGCTCGACCAGCAGCATGATGGCCGGAGTGCCGGCCAGCACTTTGGTTAGCGAGGCGGCGTCGAAGATGGTGTCGCGGGTCATCGGTTCCACGGTGGGGACGAGCGAACGTTTGCCGTAGGCCTTCCAATAAATCTCACCGCCATGCTCGACCCAAACCACCGCGCCCGGCAAACGATGTTCCTCGATGGCCTTCTGGATGGTGTCGTCGATCTCACCCAATTTTGCCGGGTCCAGCGGACCGGCGGCTTGCGCGGAAACCAGCGCCAGGCAAACCAAAAAGCAGAGGGAGATATTGCTCGTCATTCTGACGGAATATTATGGCGGGCTGGGAGTAAAAGGAAAGCCGCAATCCACGGAGAGGGGTGGACGTTGACTTTCAGTCTCAGGGATGGCATAGGTATGCACATGAAAGGTGCGATTGCGCGGTGAGTCCGACGATTTTTCGCTATCGTAAATACCGGTTCTATTTCTTTTCGCGCGAAGAACCCCGGAGGCACGTTCATGTAATTTCGCCGGACGGCGAGGCGAAGTTCTGGCTTGAGCCAAACGTTGAACTAGCCGTCAACAAAAATCTGAGCGCCACGGAGTTGAATGAACTCAAAAAAATTGTTGAGGAAAGACAAGCCGAAATCCGTCGGAGATGGCAACGGCACTTCCAAGGCTGAGGTGCTTAATGTGTCGCCGCACGGCTTTTGGCTGTTAGCCGCAGGCAAGGAGTATTTTCTTGGCTTCGACGAATTTCCCTGGTTTCGAGAGGCATCGGTGAGACAGATATTCAATGTGGAATTTTCCCACGGCGAACATCTTTATTGGCCGGAGCTCGATGTTGATTTGGATTTGGATCGCGTTGAGCACCCGGAAAAATTTCCACTGCTCGCACGCTAGGCAGTAACCGGTGCGAACCGCGGTTTGCCGGCACCTCGACCGAGGGGTCACACATAAAGGGCTGCCTGCAGGTCACGCACGACGATGCTCATGTATGGATAGCGCTCCTCCAAGTCGCGTTCCAGACATTTGAGAATGATCTTCTCCACCGCGGCGGGAATGTCTGGGTTTAATTCGCGTGGCGGAAGGAGTTCCCCGTTTACTTGCTTACGGAGGATTTCATCAGGCGTATCGCCGGGGAAGGGCTTGGCGAAGGTCAACACTTCGTAGGCGGTGACGCCAAAAGCAAAAATGTCCGCCCGCTGATCCAGGGCCTGGTGCTGCAAATGTTCCGGCGCCATGTAGGCGGGCGTGCCGGGATTGCCGGGCATCTTTTTCGGCTCCTCCGGCCTGGGCTGGGCGAGGTCGAAATCGATCAGGCGTACTTTGGCGTTGGGCGTGACCATGACGTTTTCCGGCTTGAAGTCCAAATGGATGAAGCCGCTGTCATGCACCTGCTCCAAACCCAAGGCCATATCGATGACGATCTGGGCCACGTTTTCCGCCAGCGTCTGGTCGGAGCGGCCAATGAGTTGTTTGAGGTTCGCGCCTTCGACGTACTCCATTAGCAAGTAGGGCCGCCCTTCAATCTTGCCGTGCTCATAGTAATTGATGACGTATTCGTTGTGGTGGATTTGGGAAAGGACTTCGCAACCGTGGAAAAAGCGTCGGCGTTCGGTGAAATTGAAGAGCGACGTGTCAATCATGCGGCGGAGCGCGAAGTATTGGCGTTGCGCATCGGTCGCGAGCCAAATCTCGGCCACGCCGCCGCGGTTGACCAGCTCTTCAAGGCGAAAGCGGCCGAACCGCCCGGGCTGGGCGTCCGGTCCTTGATTTCGCTCGGCTTTTCCAAACGGCATAATGACGCGGCAATATGCCACAAGACCGCCAAAGCACAGGCGAAATTTGGGCGGTTTCTGAGGCTGAATCCTAATGCTGTGCTTTCACCTTGCTTATCACTGGTCGCAACAAAGAGATTGGGATTACGATTACGATTAGGATGGGAAACAGGGTTAACAACATAGCCATCTGGCCATTGCAATCAGGGCGCAACCTTATTATTCTGGCCGACCTGCCAGCCCTGGCTGCTGGTCAAGATGTTGATTGTACAAAAATTCGGGGGCACGTCGGTCGCCAATCCGGAGCGCATTAAAAATGTCGCTGCGCGGGTGGCGCGGTATCATGCCAAAGGCAACCAGATCGTGGTGGTCGTGTCCGCCATGAGCGGGGTGACGGATAACCTCATCAAGATGGCCAAGGAATTGATGACGCTGCCTGTCGAGCGGGAGATGGATATGCTGCTGGCCACCGGGGAGCAGACGACCATTGCCTTGACGGCCATTGCGTTGCACGCCTTGGATGTGCCTGCGGTTTCCTTGACTGGCGCGCAGGCTGGCATTACGACCGACGGCGTTCATACCAAGGCGAAAATCAAGAACATCACGCCGAGGCAAGTCCGCTCGCTCTTGAACGAGGGCAAGGTGGTCATCGTGGCCGGTTTCCAGGGGCAGACGCCGGAAGGGCAGATTACCACCTTGGGCCGCGGCGGTTCGGATCTGACGGCCATCGCGCTGGCCGCCGCGCTCAAGGCAGACCTTTGCCAGATTTACACCGATGTCGAAGGCGTTTACACGGCCGATCCGCGCATCGTGCCCAACGCGCGCAAATTGGCCGAGATTTCCTACGACGAAATGCTGGAGCTGGCCGGCTTGGGCGCCAAGGTGATGCAATCGCGCGCGGTGGAATTCGCCAAGAAATTCGGCGTGCCATTCGAGGTCCGCTCCAGTCTCAACGACAACCCAGGAACCATTGTGAAAGAAGAAACTCGCAGTATGGAAGGCGTCGTCATCCGCGGCGTCTCGCTGGATGAAAACCAGGCCAAGATCACGCTGGTGCAAGTGCCGGACCGGCCCGGTGTGGCGGCGCAAATTTTCAAAACTATTGCCGACGCCCACATCAACGTCGATATGATCGTGCAAAACATCAGCCTCACGCCCAACGCGCCGTCCACCGACCTTTCCTTCACGGTGGACAAGCCGGACCTACCGAAGGCGGTCAAAATCATCGACGGACTAAGGCAGACCATCGGCGCGCGCGAGGTGATTGCGGACGAGAAGATCGGCAAACTTTCCATTGTTGGCGTGGGCATGAGGAGCAGTCCCGGCGTGGCGGCGAAGATGTTTGAGACGCTGGCCGCCGCTGGGGTCAATATCCAGATGATCTCAACCAGCGAGATCAAGATTTCCGTTATTGTTGACCTTGCCAAAGGCAAGGAAGCGATGCGACTGGTGCATAAAGCGTTCCTGGAGAATCAGGTTTGAGCGGGGAATGCTCGCGTTGACTTATAAGGACTTTGCCGACGTAGGCGATAATTCGTCGCCATCACCGCGCTCGGACTTAGACGCCGCCCAGTGAGGCAGGCGCAATTTCCGACAGGTCGAATTCCAAGCCGCTAAGGACGAGCGATGTGATTTTGCCTTTTTCCTCCGCGGCGCAATGGGATTCGTAGCGCCCTTTCTGAAGCGCGAAGATTTCCATGGACGCGTTGGCGGGATCGCCGATCCAGTACTCCTTCACTCCAAAGCGAGCGTAGAGTTCCTTCTTGACATAACGATCCCTGCGCACGCTAGCTGGTGAAACCAGCTCGACCAGCAAATCGGGCGCGCCGAATATGGCGCGCTGGCGCAGGATGCCGGTGTTGGCTGAAGCGACAAAAACCAAGCCGGGCTGGACCGTATTTTCGTCGTCAAGCACAACGTCCACGGGCGCAATGAAGAGACGGCCCAAATGGTTCTTGCGGATATGCTGACGGAGCAGCACGGCCAGGTCCATGAGCCAGTCTTGATGCCAGAGAGTTGGTGCGGGCGCCATAAGAAGTTGGCCGCCGATGACTTCGTAACGTTGGTCGTCGTCGAGTTTATAGTAATCCTCGTACGTCCAGCGTTTGGCCTGTTTTTCCAGCACGGCTGCCATGCGCTAAATCTAACAGAAGAGCACGCCCGCGCCAACTTAAAACCGATTCACCCCTTCGCAGCCGGCCAAGCGTCAAGCCTTTCCGCCGAAGGTGACGTGGTCGTCTATGTCAAGAATATCAAACCAGTTGGCCACGTCTGTTCTGTGCGGCGCCATCTTGGTTTGGTATTCCAGGAAAAACTTCCGCGAATCCAAATCCATCGGCACGCGCTGTTCCTGAAATTGTGACCAGGCGGCGATCTCTTCCGGCGAATGCGTGTGTTTGGCGTTGGCTTCGATCCATTCCAGGATTTCGCCGTCGCCCTTGCCTTTGGCCAATTGCTTTTTGAGCTTGGCGGCGTCGATTCCAACGAAGGCCAGGAATCGCTGGTCCAACGGGCAATTGTAATGATACTCGCCGAGTTTGCCGGCCACGGCGGCCCGGCCTTTGTCAAGCATGCGCGGGAGAGTGACGTATCCACCCAGGCGCACACGCGGGCTGCGCGGCGGACGCTGCGTTAAATCTGATTCTTGCATTGGCATAAGCTTATTCCTTTTTTTGTCGGATTCACGGTGAAGACGTCAGCAGTTTCTCCAGCTCCGGGCTTTTATCGTGCCCGAGGTCCACGGCCCGCTGGTAGTGCCAGCGCGCCAGGGCCAGCGAGGGCGGCTTCTCCTGCGCGTAAACAGTGGCCAGACTGTAATGGGCGTCGGCGTAAGTCGGGTCGGCTTGGAGCGCCTTGCGAAACGCGGTTTCGGCCGCCGCACGCAATCCTTTCTCCGCCAGCACGCGGCCGAGGTAATATTGCGTGGCGGAATATTGCGTGGCGGCGTTGGTGGAGGCAAACTTGACGGAGTGGCTGAGGGCATCGAGCGCCTCATCCAACTTCTCCTGACGGTAGCGCAGGACCCCAAGTATATACAAGCTGGGTGCATCGTCCGGGTCCAAAGCCAACGCGCGGTTGACGGTCTTCTCGCACTCGGCCAACTGGCCCAGGGCAAACTGGGCGTTGGCCAAATACTCGAGCACATAAACATTGTTTTCATCTTGACGGAGGACATCTTGGAACAAATCCGCCGCTTTGGCGTAATCGCGTTGTCGGACATCGCGCGTGGCTTCTTCCATCAACGGCGCCGTGCCGGTTGGCAAATCATTCTTGGAATGAACGCGATGTTTGCTTTCCGCGGGCGGGGCCGGCTCCTGGGCCGGAGACGAAGCGGGAGGCTTATTGAGCACCGCCAATTCCTCTGGCGTGTAGGGCACAGGGTTGGCTTCCAAAACCGCCAACCGGGCGCGCAATTGGTCCAATTGCCCGTCTGCTGCCGGGGCCGGTGCTGCAACAGGAACCGCCGCCAGTTTCGCCTGCAACTCGTCCCTTTGCTTTTCCATGTCAGCCAGCTTCGCGTGCACTTCGGCCGTGGCTTGATCGCGGTGCGCCTCGGCGTCGGCCAAGTCTCTGGTGCGGGCGGCCAATTCCTCCTTCAATTTGTCGCGTTCGGCGGTAATTCCCACCGTTGCATCCGCCGGAGTTGCCGCTTGTTTCAGGGCCTCGATCTTAACGTCATCGTCGGCAATTTTCTTTTGAGCGTCTGACAGCGAAGCTTTAAGCTGCTCCACTTCGGCCACGGCCAACTTGGCTTGCTCTGCGGAGTGTGCCTTCAAACTGGCTATAGTTTGATTGGCTTCAGCTAATTGCGTGGCCGTTTTGCCCGCTTCCGGGGAGGGCGCGGCCGGGGCTTGGGCGGCTTTGGCTTGTTCGAGTGCGACCGTGAGCAAATCCTTTTCCTTTTGGAGGGCGATGATTTTCTCCTCGGCTTTGGCGAGTTCGCGAGGGCTGACGGCGGCGGGTTGAATGGAAAGCGCCTCTTTGAGCTTGTTCTCCAGGGCGCCGTTGGCGGCGGTCAGCGCGCGGATTTGCTCCTGTAAACCGGCGATCTCCGGCGCGGGCTTGGCCGGGGCGACGGCCTCCGGCGGAGGCGTCGGCGCGGCGGGCACAGTCTTGGCCAGCGTGTGCAACCGTTCAGAGAGGTAATCGAGGCGGAAACTGACCACGTCGGTATTCCAAGTCGGGTTCGCTTGCTTGAGCGAGGCCAAGCCGCTTTGGGCCTCACTATACAGAGCGATCGCTTCCCTGGTGTGGCCGTTCTGTTGCAAGTTGTCTGCTTGAAGGATCTGGTTGTAAATGTCCAGATACCGGTCGTCCGGCCCCGAAGCGCGGGAAGCGCCAGTCAAGAAAAGCAATAATGCCAGAACGGATATCCATCTCATAGTCTGGCCATGATACCGGCCCGGCGAATGCAATGGCAAATCATTCCTGACGAGGACTCTTTACGGCTGCACGATGCGGAAGAAGCGCGTCTTTTGCGAGCTCACCGGGACGATGTCGGAGTAAGTTGCCGTGGTGGATTGGGCCGTGACGCTGGCGGCCACAGACCAATTGGCAAGATCGGTCGAAACTTGGACTTGATAGGTCTGCCCGACCACGGCGTTCCAGGACATGGAGAAGCTGCCGGTGGAGGTGGAGATGTTGGCGCTGATGATAAGCGGAGTATTCGTCACGGGGCCGGTGGCGAGAACGGCGGCGGTGATGGAATAGTTGACCACCGCGTTGTTGATGGAGACGTTAGGCACCGCCAGATACCAGATGCCGCTCAAATTGGTCATGGAGGCATTGGTCCCGATCACGACGGACTGATTGACCGGGCCGGGATTGAAGCTGCCGCTATAAAAGCTCTGCGGCGTGGGGAAACTGCCATCGCCAGCCAGGAGTTGCAGGTTGCCGTTGGCGGAGATGTTGGTCACGGTGAACTGGAGACCGGCCGCAGCACTGTTGGTGACGGTGAAGGAATAGACTACGTTGCTGGGGAAGCCTGTCGGCGCAGACCCGGTGTCAGTGAAATTGGTGAAGGAATTCAAGGAAATCACGTCCATGTCGCCGTTGGTCACAAAAGTAGCAAGGATGGTGTAGTCCGCAGCGCCCGTTGCGGCCGGATTATAGACGGACAAATACCATGTGGTCGGCGACGCGGGCAGTGTGCCGTTGACGCCGCCCAGAGACAATGGAACGGCCTCGGAATTGGTGGTGACGACGATGAACTGGTCGTTGGTCCCCTGGTTGAGACTCTCGTAATCGAAACTCTGCGGCCCGGGCACCGGCAGACTATCGCGAGCGTAGAGGTTCACTTGGCCGTTGGCTGGATTGAGAAGCTGGAATGTGGCCATGATGGCATCGGGCGGGACAACGAACGAATAGAAAACCGGCCCCGCCGCATTGACGGTGCCAGTGACAGGAACGCCGTTGGCCAAGGGGATGATGCTACCGCTGACGCTAACGTTGAAGTTGACCTGCACGGTGAAGGCTGGGTCTCCACCGGGGCATCCGCCGGAGGCTCCCCCGCCGGGCCCGCTGCTCGACCCTTTGGTCGAGCTCTGTAGGAGGACTTCGCTGACGCCGTCGATCAGACGCAGGCGCTCGAGCATCAGAGCCACCGAGGACTGGTTGATGGCGCAACCTCCGAGCGTGAAGGTGGGAACCGCGCCGGGCGGTGTGGCCGAGGCCACTGTGCCGGAGCCGGAGCTCTCAGGAATGCCCTTGCCGGACGCGCTGGCGGCTGCCA
>Ga0209006_10004347_pt1 | contig 12861 bp, 7 predicted proteins | sample JacPin_JW_Ref_O2_FD_188567 | JGI IMG/M metagenome (GOLD analysis project Ga0209006, IMG submission 188567) | Forest soil microbial communities from Algoma, Ontario, Canada - Jack Pine, Ontario site 1_JW_Ref_O2 (SPAdes) (version 2) | ecosystem: Environmental > Terrestrial > Soil > Boreal...
ATTATCTCGATCTCGGACTTTACGGCTTCGCGCTGTCGCGCTTCTCCGGCTGCTGGGTCGGCTTCAAGGCGATCTCGGAGACGGTCGAGAGTTCCGCCTCCATTTACAGCGATCCGGCGCGCATCCAAATCGTGCTGCCGTCCGACTTCGAAATGCCCCCGGGCGGATTGAGCATCCGATGGCCCGACCCGCCGCTCGAAGCGGAACGGCGGCTGCACGGTCCGAAAGTGGCGGCGATTGCCGCCTTCGCGCGCGCCAACCGGCTCGATCGCGTCGTGCTCGACAGCAAGCCGGCGCGGCTCGGCATCGTCGCCACCGGCAAGGCCTATCTGGATCTGCGCCAGGCGCTTGCCGACCTCGGCATTACCGAGCGCGACGCGCAAGAACTGGGCTTGCGCATCTACAAGGTGGCGCTGGCCTGGCCGCTGGAAGAGAGCGGCGCGCGAAGTTTCGCCGACGGTTTGCAGGACGTGCTGGTGGTCGAGGAAAAGCGCGGCTTCATCGAAGATCAGCTGGTGCGCATTCTCTACAACATGGATGCCTCCCGGCGCCCCTCCGTCGTCGGCAAGCGCGACGAACAGGGCGCGCGGCTGCTGCCGAGCGAAGGCGAACTGACGCCGACCATGGTCGCTTCCGCCATCGTCGCGCGGCTGCGCCGGCTCGGGCACCAAAGCCCGGTGCTGGAACAGCGGCTGGCGCGGCTGGAAGCATTCGAAAACCCTGCGGCCATTCGCGCGCCGATGGCGCTGCAGCGGACGCCGTATTTCTGCTCCGGCTGCCCGCACAACACTTCCACCAAGGTGCCGGAAGGCAGCCGCGCGATGGCCGGCATCGGCTGTCACGGCATGGTGCTGGCGATCCCGAGCCGGCGCACCGCGACCATCTCGCATATGGGCGCCGAAGGCGTGAACTGGATCGGTCAGGCCCCCTTCACCAGCGAGCCCCATATCTTCCAGAACCTCGGCGACGGCACCTACACCCATTCCGGCCTGCTCGCGCTACGGGCCGCGGCCGCGGCCGGCGTCAACATCACCTACAAGATTCTCTACAACGACGCCGTCGCGATGACCGGCGGACAACCGGCCGAGGGCGGCCTGACCGTCTCGCAGATCGCCCATCAGGTGTGGGCCGAAGGCGCCAAGCGCGTCGCCATCGTTTCCGACGATCCCGGCAAATATCCAAAGAACCATTTCCCTGAAGGCGCGACCGTCCATCATCGCCGCGAACTGGACCAAATCCAGCGCGAACTGCGCGAGATCAAGGGCCTCTCGGTTCTGCTCTACGACCAGACCTGCGCCGCCGAAAAACGCCGCCGCCGCAAGCGCGGCCTGTACCCGGATCCGCCGAAGCGCGTCTTCATCAACGACCTCGTCTGCGAAGGCTGCGGCGACTGCTCGCAGACCTCGAACTGCGTTTCGGTTCAGCCGCTCGAGACCGAATTCGGCCGCAAGCGCCAGATCGACCAGTCGAACTGCAACAAGGACTATTCCTGCGTCGAGGGATTCTGTCCGAGCTTCGTCACCGTCCATGGCGGCGCGTTGAAGAAAGCCGGGACCTCGTCGGTCGATTCAGGCCAGCTGTTCGCCGATCTTCCACTGCCGGAAAGGCGCGAACTGGATGCGCCCTATAACATCCTGGTCACCGGCATCGGCGGCACCGGCGTCATCACCATCGGCGCGCTGCTCGGCATGGCCGCCCATCTCGACGGCCGCGGCTGCTCGGCGCTGGACTTCACCGGCCTGTCGCAAAAGAACGGCGCCGTGATGAGCCATGTCCGGATCGCGCCTCACCCGGAAGACATCGCCACCGTCCGCATTGCCTCGGGCGGCGCCGACCTCATTCTCGGTTGCGATATCGTGGTGTCAGCCAATGCCACGGCGCTGAGCCGGGTGGAGCGCGGCGTGACGCTCGCGATCGTCAACGCCGACCTGCAGCCGACCGCAAGCTTCGTGATGAATCCCGATATCGATTTCGAGATGAGCGCGATGCAGGGGGCGCTGCGCGACGCCATCGGGGACAAGAACCTCGACATCATCGACGCCACCGGCATCGCCTCGGCCCTGATGGGCGACAGCATCGCGACCAATGCCTTCCTGCTCGGCTTTGCCTTCCAGAAGGGCGCCGTTCCGCTCTCGCTGGAAGCGATCCTGCGGGCCATCGAGATCAACGGCGCCGCGATCGAGATGAACAAGCAGGCCTTCACCTGGGGCCGGCTCGCCGTGCACGACATCGCGCGGGTCCGCAGCGTCACCCAGTTCCGGGCGCGCGCGGGCACGACGACCCGGACGCTCGATGAATCCATCGCCTACCGGGCAAAATTCCTGAGCGAATATCAGAACCAGGCCTATGCCGACCGGTATCTCGCGACGGTCGCGAAAGTGCGCGCCGCTGAAGCCAAGGCCTCGCCCGCGTCCTTTGAACTCACCGAAGCGGTGGCCAAGAACCTGTTCAAGCTGATGGCCTACAAGGACGAATATGAGGTGGCGCGGCTCTATACCGACGACGCTTTTAGCAAGAAGCTCGGAGAGAAATTCGAAGGCGATGTCCGCCTCCGATTCCATCTCGCGCCGCCGCTGTTTGCACGCCGCGACAAGGTGACGGGCCATCTGCGGAAGAAGGAATATGGTGGCTGGATGATCCACGCCTTCCGGCTGCTGGCGCGGCTCAAATTCCTGCGCGGCACCGCGCTGGATATCTTCGGCTATACTGCGGAGCGGAAAACCGAGCGAAAGCTGATCGACGATTACCTTGCCATGATCGAGCCGTATGTCGCGGTCCTGAAAGGCGAGCAGCTTCCTGTTCTCGCCCGCCTGGCCCGATTGCCGGAAATGATCCGCGGCTACGGCCACATCAAGGAGCAAAGCATCGGCAAATTCCAGGCCGAGAAGGCCCGGCTGGAGGCGGAGCTGGAAAACAGCCGCTTCGCGGTCGCCGCGGAATAATCGGAAGGCGAGGACGCGTCTATATCGAGGTCACCGCGGCTTTCGCCGGCTGCGGCCGTGGCTGAGCCGCCGCCGCTTGGGGATGAATGCGCGCGGACTTCATCTGACAGGAGGCGGATTCGGGGTCAGTCACGCGCGACAGACGAACGGCGACATGCTTGTGATAGGGCGTGCCGGCGATTGGATCACGATTGCCGCTCTCGGTGAGCAGGTTGATCCGCGGTCCATTGGTGAGACGCTCGCCGTCGGCCGCGGGATAAGACTGGCCGTAGCCGTGCGGCAGCGCCAGCTGGCCCTTGCGCATGGAATCCTCGGCCTTGCAGCGGGCGACGAGCCGCCCGACAGCCGATTCGACCGCAAGCCAGTCGCCATCGCTGGCGCCCAACGCGTCGAGATCGGCAGGATTGATCAACAACGCGCCATCGGGATCGTCACGACGCCACGCCGGGTCGCGGAAGATCTGATTGGCATTGAACATGCGCCGCTGCCCGGCAGCCAGCATGAAGGGAAATTCCCTGGGCGCGCCCGCGCTTTCGAAGTCCAGACGCGCGAGCCATTCGAGCATGCCGGGCACGGCGAGGCGAACCTTGCGGTCGGGATGCCCGATCAGCGACCAGACTTCATCATATTCGTGCTGGGTGACAGCCGTGCCTTGCCGGGCCGAGACGATGGCGTCGAAAAGCGCATCGCCGAGCATTTGGTCCGGAATCTCGTCCGGCGCGCCGATCGCCCGCCTCACCGCTTGCGGCGAGCGTTTGGCGCACAGCAGCGCCGCGTTCCACAATGGCGCGGCCGCCGCCGCGCCATCGGGAAGGGCCTGCCCGAGCGTATGGTAGAGCACCAGCGGGACCACCGCGGCGGCCGACGGGTTTTCGGCCATGAAGGCGCGAAACGCCGCGGCGAACTCCGGCCTCGAGCGGCGGGCCGCTTCCCTCAAGGGCGCGAGAGCATTGTCGCCGGGCAGAAAACCCAGTGCCCGGGCCAGCCGGGTATAGATTTCGGGTTCGGGCAGCGTGCCCTCGAGTGGTGGCAAGATGCCGGCGCGGACATGAAAATAATTGGTCGGGAACTCGAAGTTGAACAGCGTGAATTCGGTCTTCTCGTATTGGGAAGAAGCCGGCAGCACGTAATGCGCGAACTGCGCCGTCTCGGTCATGGCGACATCGACCACCACGCAAAGCTCGAGCGAACGCAGCGCCCGTTCGACCGCTTGCGTATTCGACGCGGTGTTGGCGGGGTTGGAGCTGTCGATCCAGACGCCGCGCAAGCGGTCGGGATGGTCGCTTAGCACCGCGTCGGGAAAGATATTGGGCGGCAAAAGACCGGCAATCACCTCATCGCCGGTCGGCGAGAATTTTTGGCCCGGCGAATTGCCCCATAGCGGCTGCAGCCAGCTGTGCAGCTGGTTGGTGCCTTTGCGGCCGAAACTGCCGGACAGCATGATCAGCAGCTTTTCGAGGTAGGAATTGAGCGTCGAGTGGACGCCCTGCTGAATCCCGAGCTCGACCCGCACGACCATCGCCTTTGCGGCCGCGATCATGGCGGCGCAGCGCTCGATATCGGCGATGGAAATTTCGGCGGCGGCGGCCCATGCCGCGACCGGGATATCCAGCAGCGCCTGCTTTACCTCGGCGAAGCCGACGGTGTGTTCCCCGATGAAGTGATGGTCGATCGCATCGGATCGCACCAAAGTCGCCAGCAAAGCCCCAAGCAGGAAGGCGTCGGTGCCGGGGCGAACGGCGAGATGCAGGTCGGCCATCTCGGCGGTCTCCGAGCGGCGCGGATCAATGACGACCAGCTTGCGCGCGGGATCCTTGCGAATGTGATTGAGGTGGTCGCGGGCATTGGGGAAACCATGCGCGATCCAGGGGTTCGCACCGATCACCAGCAGGAGATCGCAGCCATGCACATCCTCCGCGGTGTGACAGGTCTGGCTGCCGAACATATGGCCGTTGACCCAGAAGTCGCCGGTTTTCTCCTGCGACAGCGCGTTGAAGACATTGCGCGAACCGAGCGCGCGCAGGAACGCATTGGCATAGGCGCCGCCGGCGTGGTTGCCCTGCCCGCCCCCGCCATAGAGCGCCAGGCTCTTGCCGCCGTGCCGGTCGACCAGGTCTCGCACCCGCTCGGCGATCTCGGCAATCGCGACATCCCACGCGATCGCATCGAAGCCGCCGTCGGCGCGACGGCGCAGCGGCGTCGTGAGCCGGTCCTTGTGGTGCGCGTAGTAAGGAATGCGCGCCGCCTTGTTGCAGAGATAGCCTTGCGATTTCGGGCTGGAACGATCGCCCCGGACCTTTTCGATATGCCCGTCATCGACCAGGACTTCGATGCCGCAATTGACGTAACAGAGATTGCAGGCCGTCTTGTGCCATGTGCCTGACGTCATGGTGCTCCTCCCGGCGAGGTTCGATGGCCCGATCAGGGGCGGGGCATACCGGCTGCGGTCCATCGTTCGGCTGTGAGCTAGTTTAGATGATTATCGTCATGTAATGCAATCGGGTCGTTGCCGTGGCCGACCGCGCGTTCCAGCCGCCGGAACTCCGCCAACCTCATGCGCCAACAGCGAAAATGCCCGGGAGGGACACCTGCGGGGCTAACATTGGTCGAGAAAAAGCCGACACGTATCACGGCCCGAGACGCGGTCAGGCTCCCGAATCACAACGGCCGAAAGTCATCCACCCGTCACCTCGACCTGGCCTGGGCTTCAAGATGCTTGCTGTAGCGCGACATGGCAAAGCAGAAAGCAAAATAGATCAGACTCACGAACAGGTAGACCTCGACGCTGAATGGTTGCCAGGGGGGATCGATGATGGAGGTCTTGGCCGTCGTCAACAGGTCGAAGATCCCGATGATCAGGACCAGGCTGGTATCCTTGAAGAAGGCGATGAACGTATTCACCAGTGGCGGGATCACATGGCTGATCGCCTGCGGCAAGATGATCAGGCCGTTTTTCTTCCAGTACGAGAGCCCGAGCGCATCGGCGGCGTCGTGCTGCCCGCGCGGAACGGCCTGGAGGCCGCCGCGAATAACCTCGGCGAGATAGGCGCCCGCGTAGAGCACGAACGCGACCTGGGCCCTGAGCAGCTTGTCGATATTGACGCCGTCAGGCATGAACAGCGGAAACATCACGCTCGCCATGAACAAAAGGCTGATCAGCGGGACACCGCGGATCAGCTCGACATAGAGCACGCAGAGCGATCGGATCGCGGGGAGTTTGGAACGGCGGCCGAGGGCTACGACGATTCCGAGCGGAAAACCGAAGGCGAGCCCGAACGTCGCAAGGATCAGAGTCACCGGAAGGCCGCCCCAGCGATCCTGGGAAACAAAAGACAGCCCGAAAATTCCGCCCCACATCAGGACGCCGATCACGACCAGCGCGCCGGCCCACAGCAGCACGAGCTTTTGACCCCACATGCCGCGGCGGCTCGACAGATAGAACAGCGCGATGAAGGTCAGTGTTGCCAACGCCGGCCGCCATTGCTCGTCGAACGGATAGGTGCCGAACAGAATGAAGCGAAATTTCTCGGGAATGACGGCCCAGCAGGCACCGAGCCCGCGGATCGCCCGGCAGGCGCCGGTTTGATCGCCGGGGACAGTCCAGATCGCATTCCAGAATCCCCACAGCACGAGGCTGATGAGCGCCTTGGCGAGCACCAAGATCAGCAAGAGCGAAATGACGGTGGAAGTGATCGACGCGAACAGATTGGCGCGCAGCCATCCAATGATGCGACCGGCCAAGGTCCTGCGGTATTGCGGCCGCGCCAGGGGAAGCAGGTTTTTCGGGGTATCCGTCATCGTCGTCATGGGATCATCGCTCCACGAGCGCGACGCGCGCGTTATACCAGTTCATGAAAAGGCTGATGCCGAGGCTGATGGTGAGGAACACCAGCATGATGAGAGCGATAGCCTCGATGGCCTGACCGGTCTGGTTCAGCGTCGTGTTCGCGATCGATACGATATCCTGGTAACCGACCGCGACCGCCAGTGACGAGTTCTTGGTCAGATTCAAATATTGGCTGGTCATCGGCGGGATGATGACGCGCAAGGCCTGCGGCAACACGATGTGCCGCAGCACGAAGCCACGGCGCAGACCGAGCGCCTTCGCCGCGTCCCATTGGCCCTTGTCGACGGCCTGTATGCCGCTGCGCACGATCTCGGCGATAAAGGCCGCGGTATAGGTGACGAGCGCGGTAATAAGCGCGAAATATTCGGGCGCCAACGTCAATCCGCCGACGAAATTGAAGCCACGCAGTTCCGGTATCGCAATCGTCCAGGACACGCCGAGGCCCCAGGACACCAGCGCCGGCAGTCCGACCACCAGAACCAGTGCGTAGGGCCAGATGCGGCGCGACCGGCCGTCCACCATCTGCCGTGCGATCAACCGCCGCCGCAGTTCGTACAGCGCGATCAGTCCAAGCACCAGCGCGCCGATGACCCAGAGATTTCCCTGTTCGATCGGGACGGACGGAATCACCAGCCCCCGATTTGAAAGATAGACGCCGTCGACCGGCTTCCAGGCGTTGCGCGCCGCGGGAAGTCCCTGCATCAGCACGTACCAGAACAATAATTGCAGCAGCAGGGGAATGTCGCGAAGAACTTCCACGTAAACCGCTGATAGCCGCGACAACAGCCAGTTCGAGGACAGCCGTGCGATCCCGATCAAGGTTCCAAGCACGGTCGCAAGCACAATGCCGATGACGGCGACGCGGAGCGTATTGACGATGCCGACGATAAAGGCGCGCACATAGGTATCTTTGGGACTATAGGCGATCCAGCTGTCCGCGATGGGCATCCCGGCCTCACGGCCGAGAAAGGCAAACCCGGTCGAGATCCGGCGTACCGAGAGATTGTGAAGGGCATTCGACCAGAGCCAGCCGACGATGGCGATCGTGATCCCCACCACCGCGATCTGCCAGAGCAGTCCGCTTACGCGCTGCCTGCTCCATAAAACGCGCCGTCGCGTGCGGCGATGAGGGAATTCGGGCGTCGATGTCGTCACGGGACAAGGACCTCACTGCAGCTGCGATCTTCGGCCAGGCGCCGGGGTGTGCATTTCAAATGTTGCACCAAACCGAGATTTATGCAACATATGTTTCATGGCCCAGCCGCAGTCGAAATCTTCTCCCCTGAATGAACTCTGCGTGGCGTTGCCGTCGTTGCCGAGACGGCTGCAGCAAGTGGGTCGCTTTGTCTTCGCCAATGACTACGACGCCACGACGCGTTCGATGCGCGATCTGGCCGCCGAGGCCGGCGCCGATCCTGCCGCATTCACCCGGCTGGCGAAAGCCCTGGGCTATTCCGGATGGGACGGGCTGCGCGCCGCCTTGACGGAGGCTCGCCGGCCGGAGCAGCCGGCACCGTTCTCGGCCCGAACCAGGGGGCGGCGTCAGGGTCCCCATTCCGACGTCTCGCTGGTCGCCGACAAGCTCGAGGCGGAGGCGGCAGGCCTTGCGCGGATCTCGCCCGGTTCCGTGGCCGAGGCAGCCAATGCGCTACGCGCGGCACAACGTATCTGGATTGCCGGCTTCCGAAGCTGCCGCAGCGTGGCGGAATTGCTCAATTACCAGCTTCGGTTGTTCAGGCCCGATACTGTACGGCTGGTTGGCGGCTCGGGTCCCGAAGATCTCGACCTCGGCGCCTTCCGGGCCGGCGACGCCGTTGTCGTCATCGGCTTTGCGCCCTACTCGACGGCCAGCGTATTGTCGGCCCGCGCCGCGCATCGCTGCGGCGCCCGTCTGATCGCGATCACCGACACGATCGCCGCGCCCATGGCTGAAGGCGCCGATCACCTTTTGCTGTTTGAAGCCGCTGCCTCGCCTGGATTTTTCCCGAGCTTGACTGGCGCGATTGCGATCGCGCAATCGCTGGCCGCGGTCACGTTCGCGTCGGGCGGCGCAGGCGCAAAGCGGCGCCTCGAAGAGACCGAACTCCGCCTTGCGGCAATGTCACAATATGTTTCCGAGAAAGGGTGAGCGTCATGGGCGTCAGCCGCAGCCGCGTGCTGCATCGAAGCCTGCGCGAAACGCCTCCAAAAGCCGTCGGTGGCGACGGCGTGTGGCTCATTGCCGAGGATGGCCGGCGGATTATCGATGGCTCCGGCGGCGCTGCCGTTTCCTGTCTCGGACATCAACATCCGCGCGTGATCGAGGCCATCTCGAGGCAGGCGTCGAAGCTTGCTTATGCGCATACCGGCTTCTTCTCGTCGGAGCCGGCGGAGGCGCTGGCCGACCGGCTCGTTGGCGACGAACCTGGCGGCCTCGGCTACGCTTATTTCGTCAGCGGCGGATCGGAAGCGATCGAAGCCAGCATCAAGCTTGCGCGGCAATATTTTATCGAATGCGGCCAGCCGCAACGCCAGCGCTTCATCGCCCGACGCCAGAGCTATCACGGCAATACGCTCGGGGCGTTGTCGGCAGGCGGAAACGCCTGGCGCCGCGAACCTTACGCGCCGCTACTGTCGCCGGTTTTCAGCCACGTGACACCTGCTTTCGCCTATCACGAGAAGCGCGACGAGGAATCCGAGGCGGATTTTGTGGCGCGGCTGGCGGCCGAGCTGGAGGCTGAATTTCAGCGCCTCGGCCCCGACACGGTGGCCGCCTTCATGGCCGAGCCGGTGGTTGGAGCCACCTCCGGATGCGTGCCGCCGCCCGAAGGCTATTTCAAGGCCGTGCGCGACATCTGCAACAGGCACGGTGCCCTGCTGATCCTCGACGAAGTGATGTGCGGCATGGGCCGCACGGGCACGCTTCACGCATGGGAACAGGAGGGCATCGCGCCCGACATCCAGGCCATCGCAAAAGGACTCGGTGGCGGCTATCAGCCGATCGGCGCCATGCTGGCGAGCGCTGATATCATCGACACCATCCGGCGGGGTTCGGGCGCTTTTCAGCACGGACATACTTACCTTGCTCATCCGATGGCTTGTGTCGCGGCGCTTGAGGTGCAGAAGGTTATCAGCGAGGAGCGGCTGCTCGATAGGGTAAAGAGCCTTGGCAATCATCTTGAGCGGCGGCTGACCGAGCGCTTCGGCAATCACCGGCACGTCGGCGACATCCGCGGGCGCGGCCTCTTCCAGGCTATCGAACTGGTTGCTGATCGCGCAACGCGCACAGCGTTCGATCCCGCACTCAAGCTTAATCAGCGGATCAAGGCCGCAGCGTTCGAAGGCGGGCTTGCCTGCTACCCGATGGGCGGAACGGTGGACGGCCGCAGCGGCGATCATGTCCTGCTCGCGCCACCCTACATCGCGACATCGGACGATATCGACATGATCGTCGACAGGTTGGGCCAAGCCGTCGACGGCGCATTGAAAAGTGTTGGTCACTAGGAGGAGGCAGAAATGAAGAGAATTGTCATCGCTACAGGCTTGTTCGCCATCGGGTTTTCGGGTGCGTCGGCCGCAACGCTGGATACGGTCAAGCAACGCGGCACGCTGGTGTGCGGCGTGAGCGCAGGCTTCGCCGGATTCTCCACGCCGGATTCCCAAGGCAACTACAAGGGGCTCGACGTCGACTATTGCCGCGCGCTGGCCGCGGGCGTGCTCGGCGATGCCAACAAGGTGCGCTACGTCGCGCTTACGGCGCAGAACCGCTTCACCGCCTTGCAATCGGGCGAAATCGACGTGCTCTATCGCAATTCCACCGAGACCTATCTGCGCGGAGTAACTCTCGGGTTGCGGCAGGGTCCAATCAACTTCTATGACGGACAGGGCTTTGTTGTGAAGAACGACAGCGGCGTCAAGGATCTCAAGGGCCTGAACGGCGCCACCGTCTGCGTCGCGCAGGGCACGACCCATGAGGTGACGCTGGGCGACTACGGTCGAGCCAACGGGATCGAATGGAAACCGCTCGTGTTCGATCGCGTCGATACCATGTATCAGACATTCTTTGGCGGCCGCTGCGATGCCATGACCCAGGACGCCTCGGCGCTTGCGGGCGCCGTCACCACGGCGGCATCGAATCCCGCCGACTATAAGGTCCTGCCGCAGACCATCAGCAAGGAACCGCTCGGGCCGTTCACACGCAATGGCGACGAAGTGTGGACCGACATTATCGCCTGGCTTCACTACGGCCTCGTCGAAGCGGAGGAACAAGGCGTGACTGCGGCCAATGCCGACGAAATGGCCAAATCCAGCGTGCCGGCGATTCAGCGTTTGCTCGGCACTGCCGGCGAACTCGGATCGCGGCTCGGCCTCGACAACAAATGGATGTTGCAGGCAATCAAGGCCGGGGGCAATTACGGCGAAATCTTCGAGCGCAATGTCGGCCAGGCAAGCCCGCTAAAGCTCGATCGCGGCCTGAACGCGACCTGGAGCAAGGGTGGCCTGATGTACGCGATCCCCTTCAAGTGAGGCACTGCGGCCACGCAGCGTGCGTTGACACCAACTGCGTGGCCGCGCAACTGTTTAAATGCGCATTACCTCGGGAGGGACGTGCTGAGCACGATCGGCTCGTGACGGAAGCGTTGCAGCGATAGGCCAGGAAGCCTCGCAAAGCAGCTGACAAGCCATCTATGTCTTCGCCTTGCCTGCCGTCAGCGCGTTCCATGCCGCAAGAGAGTCCATGTAGTCTCTCCAGTGCACGATTTTCCGATTTCCAATCCTTATGATTGAGGCGAAGCGATTGTTATATTTCACACCTGTCGCGAGGATGGTCCCATGGACTTCATACTCGATGACGACGACGCGGCCGTCGTCCGTCTTGTGGCTGATCAGCTTGTCCGCAGCCTGGAGCTTGATGTTGTCGCCGTAGCCGGCAAACTGAGCCATCAGATCGGCACGCCCCACGACAATGCGAGGCCAGCCAGGGAAGTCGTAGAGGACCTCGTAGACGACGTCATCAGAGACGATATCGAAAAAGTGCTCGCCATCGACCAGGTCGCCTAGCGCCCCTCGGACCAGCTCGAAGTAAGGCCTGACGGCCTCATAGGCAGCGTATTTTGAACTCGGCATCCTGGGCTCCCCAGGCGATGTTAGTTACGAAAGGCGAACTATATATATGTTGGAAGCCGGCATTTATGAAGAAGGCACTTCGAGATCAGTAGCAACACGCTACTAGATGAGAAGGAGATCTGATGTGAGAGTTCTGGCGGTTCTGCTGGCGTGGATCATCACACTGCTGGCGACGTCCAGCCTCGCGCTCGCAGCGCCTTATCCCGCACGTTACCTGACATTGATTGTTCCGGTGCCTGTCGGTGGCGCGGGCGACTTCGTAGGAAGACTTGTTGCGGAACGATTGTCCAATGCGCTCGGAGAAAGGGTCATCGTGGACAATCGCGGCGGCGCCTCGGGCACCATCGCAGCCATGGCTGTCGCTCGCGCCGCGCCTGACGGTTACACCCTTCTGCTTTCATCGAGCACGACTCACGCTACCGCGCCGGCTGCGTTCAAGGCGCTGCCCTACGACCCGATCAGGGATTTCACACACTTTGGGCTGATTGCGACCGCTCCGGCAGTCCTGAGCATCAATGCCGCGCTTCCGCCGAAGTCTCTCGCCGAATTTGTCGATTACGCCAAGCGCAATCCAGACCAATTGAATTATGGATCGTCGGGAGTCGGCGCCCCAGGCCAATTCTGGGGCGAAATGTTCAAGGCCGCGTCCAAAGTTCGTATGGTCCACGTGCCTTACAAAGGCACGGCTCCGGCCATGCTCGACCTCGTCTCGGGCCAGATTCATGTTATCCTCGACGGACTTCCGTCGCAGCTTTCCAACATTCGGGCCGGCACGATCCGGCCGCTGGCGGCGATGAGCACCGCCCGTTTACCGATGTTGCCTGATGTCCCAACGATGGCAGAAGCAGGCTACCCGACCGTTCTTGGCGGCTTGTGGTTTGGATTGTCAGGACCAGCCGGCCTTCCCAAAGATGTGGTTGACCGCTTGAGCGTTGAACTTGCGAAAATCAACACTGACCCGACCTT
>Ga0209006_10004348_pt1 | contig 12860 bp, 10 predicted proteins | sample JacPin_JW_Ref_O2_FD_188567 | JGI IMG/M metagenome (GOLD analysis project Ga0209006, IMG submission 188567) | Forest soil microbial communities from Algoma, Ontario, Canada - Jack Pine, Ontario site 1_JW_Ref_O2 (SPAdes) (version 2) | ecosystem: Environmental > Terrestrial > Soil > Boreal...
GTGGCGTGCATTGGCTGCTTGAGTAGATCCGAGACGTGGTGAGCTCGGTGGGAATCGAACCCACGACCCACGCATTAAAAGTGCGTTGCTCTACCGACTGAGCTACGAGCTCATCTCTACTCAATTTCCAAAGTACCACAATAGGAAAGGATCGCTGGCAGCGCGGCCGGTTGCGGGGTATGTTATAGGACGGAAGTGAGGGTCGTAATGGATAGACCGGCGGACATTGCGACGCTCTACTCCCGGGCTCGTGTGGAAGCAGCCCGGTATGGGGACTTTACCGCGTCCCGCCAACAGGTGCGGAGCAAGTTTCCCGCCCGGCTTGTGCGCCAACTTCAGCCACAAAGCGAGCCTGCACCGCATGCCTTTGTTCCTGCATCAGAATCACCAGTGAAATCCACGACGCAGGTTGCGCCTGAAGAAGCGGTCTCCACCCGCTGGTACGCGTTGCACTCGGTGTTCGGGCCTGCGCAGGCCGCGACCCTGCCTTTGAGTCCGGAGGCTCACCCCCCGATCATTGCGTTTTTTTCCCTGGCCGGCGGGGTGGGAAAGACCTGCCTGGCGGCGACCCTGGGGCGTGCTCTCGCGGCTCTTGGGGAACATTTGCTGCTCACGGATACAACCGCCGGCGGAATGCTGCCGTTTTACTTTGGCTCGCGCGAATCGAGGCCGGGGGCGGTCCGCACTTTCTTTCCTCCAGGCCCCACTCTTGGAGCAGAAACCGACGCGCCCGTACAGGTTCTCAACCTGCCACCAGGGCGCGATCCCGACCCGGAGTGGCTAACGGATCTGCTGAATGGTGGCCGTTTGGCAAACCGCATCCTGGTGGACGTCGCCACGGCTAGCCAAGACATGACAGCCCGTTTGCGGCAGTTAAAACCAACGGTTTTGGTGCCGCTCTTGCCGGATATGAGTTCCGTAGCCAGCCTGGGACCGCTTGAGGCGTTACCAGAATCGGGCGAGACGCTTTACCTGCTCAATCAGTTCGACGCGGAGTCGCCTCTGCATTTGGATGTGCGCGCTCTCTTACAGCAGCAACTGGGCGATCGGCTGCTGCCTTTCGTAGTGCGCCGCAGCTATGCGATCAGTGAAGCGCTGGCCGAGGGCATGACGGTGATCGATTACGCGCCTGACTCGCCGGTTGCGGAGGACTACCGCGTTCTGGCCAGTTGGCTGCGCAGCTACGCTGCCGCATCAGAGACGGGCACCCGCGGCGTGCGATGGACTGAGCGATGAGCGGATGCGTCTAAAGAGAATGACAGTTTCCACGGGCTGGTTCCCGATTTTGTTTTTGCTGACGTTTGTGCCCGCTTCTCAAGCGGATGTCTCGAATCCGACGGAAATTGAGCGCGGATTTCAGAGCATGTACAACTTGCAATTCGACCAGGCCCATCAGGATTTTGCCATCTGGGAACGGCTGCACCCGGACGATCCCCTGGGACCGGTTTCTCAGGCTGCTGGGTATCTGTTCGCTGAGTTTGCCCGCCTCAATATCCTCGAGAGCGAGCTATTTACCAACGACAAAACGTTCGAAACGCGCAGCAAGCTTTCCCCGGATCCGCAGGTCCGGGCGAAATTCGACAGCGCTATTAATAGGTCCGATCAACTGGCTGGGGTTGTGCTCAAACAGCATCCTGACGACAGCAATGCGCTTTTTGCCAGAATTCTGGCTCTGGGGCTGCGATCCGATTATGTCGCTCTGATTGATAAAGAAGACTTTGCTGCTCTTCATTATATGAAGCAGGGTCGGATTCTTGCGCAACAGTTACTGAAGCAGAGGCCGGACGACTACGATGCTCTGCTGGCGGTAGGGGTAGAAAACTACCTGACTGGGATCAAGCCTGCCCCGGTCCGCTGGATGTTGAGCTTAGGCGGTATCGACCCGAATAAGGAGCAGGGCATTCGAGAACTCCGCCTGACCGCCGCTCATGGGAATCTGCTGAAGCCATTCGCCAAATTATTGCTGGCGGTAGCTGCGCTGCGAGACAAGAACAACGCCGAAGGGTGCAATCTGCTCAGCGAGCTGGCGACTGAGTATCCGCGCAATCCCCTCTACCGTAACGCCGCACCAGAATGCCGCGCAGTACATTAAGCGCGAATGAAGAACCTTTCCATCCCAACCTTATTCTCGAAGTGAGTCAGCGCCCTCCCCTTGTCATCCCGACCAACGGGAGGGATCTGCAGTCGTCTCATGACCAGGGAATCTACCGTTTAGCCTTGCCGATAGGCACAACCTGCACGGTCGCATCGCGAATCTCGGCCAAAAACCGGTTGATCACCGACCCACGCAGAAGAATGTCGAACCGCGACCGGGCCGATTGCCCGAAAACCACGTGTGAAATGCTCTCTTGCTGCGCGAACTCGATTAACGCATCCGCAACATTTTTATCCTTGAGCACAATCACCTGCGCTCCCAACTCGCGGGCCAGGCGCTGATACTCCTCCATCCGTTGATACTCTTCCGGATCCCCATGACGCGCGTCTTCGTCCGGCGACTCCACTCGCACCGCGTACCAATTAGTAGCCAGGCGGCCGGCAATACGTGCTCCTACCCGCAGCAGACGTTCCGCTCCCGGCCGCGGGGAAAGACACACCATCACCTTCTCCGGAATCGGAGCCTGTTCCAAACCCTGAGTCCGGCGATACTGCGCCGCCTGGGAACCTACCTCCTCCGCCGTGGTGCGCAGCGCAAGCTCACGCAGCATGCTGAGGTTGCCTTTACGGAAAAAATTTGCCAGTGACTGCTCGATCTTTTCCGGGGCATAGATCTTTCCCAGTTTTAGCCGTGAACGCAGTTCGTCGACAGTCACATCAACGTTCACCACCTCGTCGGCCCGTTTCAGAAAACTATCCGGAATGGTTTCGCGGATCTGTGTATCAGCCGAGCGGGAAACAGAATCGTTCAGCGTCTCCAGGTGCTGAATGTTGACCGCGGTCATCACATTAATGCCGGCGTCAAGCAGCTCCAGTACATCTTCGTATCGCTTACGGTTCCTGGATCCCGGCACGTTGCTGTGCGCCAGCTCGTCCACAATGGCCGTGTGCGGGTGCCGGGCAAGCACCGCGTCGAGATCCATTTCCTCCAGAACCACATTGCGATAAGGAATGGCCCGGCGGGGAATGACCTCCAGATCCTTTACCTGATCCTGCGTATCTTTGCGGCCGTGCGCTTCGATCAACCCAATCACAACATCGATGCCCTGCTTCCTCATCAGGTGGGCATCTTCCAGCATCTGGTAGGTCTTGCCAACGCCGGGCGCAGCGCCTATATAGACGCGGAGTTTTGCCTGTTCGGGCGGGGCCGGGGAGATGTCAGTCGACAGGTCTATCATCCGATCTCAATGGGATGGCGGCTGGAAACAACGGTAGCAACGGGAAGCGTAAAGGTGAACGTTGCTCCATGGCCGAGACGGCTCTCCACTGAAACCTGGCCACCCAGCAATTCGACCAGGCGGCGGACCAAAGCCAGGCCCAGCCCGGTTCCCTGGTCCGCCGAGGCATTGAACCGGCCGAAAATATTTGGCAGCCGCTCTGCCTCGATCCCTCGCCCGGAATCGCGCACCGAGAACTGCACTCTGTCCTTCTGTTCCTCGGCCTTCAGCAGGATCGTTCCATTTTCCGGAGTGTAGCGAATCGCGTTGCTCATCAGGTTATCCATGATGCTGCGTAACGCACGACGATCTCCATTCACATGCGAGAGATCGGCAAACGCCTGGATCTCGACATCGATATTTTTTTCCCGGACCTCATCCCGTGCCCGGGAGCAGGCATCGCGAAGAATATCCATAGGCCGGAACCGATCCATACGAATCTCGCGCCGGCCGGTATCGATTTCCGAGACCTCGATGAGATCTGACATGAGGTCGTTCAGGCGCTCCGCGTCCTCCTCGGCCCCATGAAGTACATCCGCCTGCAAGGGCCGAAGCTCGCCCGCGAATCCCGAAGTGAGGGTATACAGGCTTAGGCGAAGCTGTTCCAGAGGTTGGCGCAGCCTTTGCGAGGCCACGCTAAGGAAGCGCGTCTTGAAGCGATCGATATCCTGCATTTCGGTGATGTCTTCGAGCACGCTGACGGCGCCCAGCAGTTTGCCCTCGGCATCGCGCATAGGGGTGGTGCGCAGGCGATAACTGCGCTGCCCCTCGCCCAGTTTCATGGGCAACATCGCGGCTTCGTCCGCGCTCGCTATGGATTGCCGCATGGAAACAGCGTCGCGCACTGCGCGCAGAATTCGTTCTCCTCCCGGAGTGTTGGTCAGGGCCATTTTATCGGCCGCTGCTTCGCCAAGCACCTCGCTCGCGGCCTGGTTAAGCTTCAGGACGTGGCCTTTGGCATCGGTGACGATCACCGGCTCGAAAATCGATTGCACAACGGCATCGGAAAGCTGCTGATCCATTTGCTTGCGGCCAAATTCCGTCTCCCGCAGATCGCGAAGCCGTACAGCCATACGGTTGAGCTCGGTAGCAATGGTGCCCAGGTCGTCCCGGGTTCGCCACTCGATGCGTTGTTGTAGTTCCCCCTGGCCGATGCGGCGGGCGGCGGCGGCGGTACGGCGGATGGGCCTGATGATCGAGAAGAGAAAGCCGGCGGAGATCACCACTCCGGCCAGGATGCAGCCGGTGGTCAGGGTGGTAGCGTGGCGGGCGAGCTGGGCCCGGGTCTTCACGGCTGCGGCGGTGGGAACTGCTGCCTGGTGATCGAGCGCGGAAGCCTGGTGAAGAGAAAAGGCATCGTGCAAGCCGACGGCAAGCAACAGGGCGAGCAGAAGAACATAGCCGAAAATAAGTCTCTGATACAGCGTCAGCATGGCCAATCTCCGGATGGTCTTATTTTGCGCCATCGGTGCGGGAAACCGCTACCTGGCAGACGCGCACCCGCGCGTTAATAAATGGACAAGGGAAGCCCGTGCCGGCCTCTGCAGGCAGAACAATCCAGGTGACTCCAAAGGGTTTGAGCCGCGCCAGGCGCTGCTCATCCGTGGCGCTATTGAGATGCTCGGTAGCATTTGAGCCCTGCCACCAGGGAATAGCGGCTTGAGGAAAGTTGCTGGCGATGCCGCCGTCTTTGTACCAATCGGGGACCGCGCTTCTTTCCGCGCTGGCCCGAAAGCCCTGTGCATCCTCTCCGGGGCTTTCAATGTAGTCGTTATCGAGTGCGAAGATCGCGTTGCCGGGCGTGTTGGATCGAATCCAAAGAAAGGCTTGCTGCCAGCGATTGCGTGGCGTCAGTCCCGGCCACTCCACATGGTGGGACTCGGGGTAAGTGAGCCTTTGGCCGGCAAAGAGAGAGCCCGCGATCAGGAGACAAAGCGCGGTGACCGTTCGCGGTCGAAGTTTGGCCAGCAATCCTCCCGCGAGAAGCACGCCGGCGATATAGACAAACTGGAATCCGCGCAGCACCTGGAGCCGGGCCAGCAGCAGGCTGCCGCTGCGGTGCACGAAAAACAGCGATACCAGCAGCGCGCCACCGCCCATCAGGGTAGCAGCGATGGCGAGCGCACGCGCGCGCCAAGGGGTGTGCTTGTTCGTGCCTGCGATCCCCAGCAACAGTAGCGGTATCAGTAATCCCGGGTATTCATACCATTTCCAGCTCGAAAGAAAGAAATAAGAGCGGCTCAGGGCGGCGCGGCTGTAGGCTGCGGTAGTGTCAGCGCGATGGCTCGCGAGAAAGATCGCTGCACAGACCAGCCATCCCAGCCCATAGAGCAGGCCGAGAGATCGCCAAAGTCTACGCTGGCTCAGAGCAACCGTAAGCATTCCGATTGCGGAGTAGACAGCCATCAAGGGATGCAGGAGTACAGCCAAAGCGAGCCAAAAGATGGACCACCCCCAACTCTCTTCGAGCATGGCCGCGAGCGCGAAAAGACTGAGTGGCATAGAAAAGGAGCGCGCCGTGACATAGGGATCCATGATGGAGAGCGAAGTACCCGCAACGGGCAGCGTGAAGCAACAGGCAGCGAGCAATACTGCGCCCCAGCGCGCCCGCTGCGTGGAAAAGAGCTGCTTCGCGACTCGCCATGAACCAAGAAGAAAGAGAAAAATCGAAGCCAGTTGGCAAACCAGCAGCAGGCCTGGCAGCGGCACCCAGCGAATCAGCGGCGCAAGAACGTGGGCAAAGACCGAGAGATGGGTAGGCGACAAGGCGAAGACCGCGTCTGATTGATAAAGGTCAGGATTCGCCAACTTCTTGATGCCGGCTACGTAGACGGCCCCGTCGTCAGCCAGCGGATGGTAACCGTGGACCAGAAGCACTGCAGGGGTAAGCAGTGCAATCACCCACCATTTGGCTTTGGTTTTAACCACGAGTGCGGTTTCGCAATGGCTGCGGTTTGGCAAAGATCGCGAGGAGTGGTTTTCCTTGAGAGAAAACCACGACAAGGCCGGTCGCTTCGATCTACACCAATCGCGAAACAGCACTATTGCCGTTGGTAACGGCTGAGCACGTCATCGAGAGACACAACCCCCTCGAGAACACCCTTGCTGGCTCGATTCTGGATGGGCAACACCGGCCAGCGAGAGAAATAGGGAATTGCGCTATCCAGCGGCAGGTCGGGGAACAGGAGCGGAACCCGATCGGGCCCGAGGGCACGCTCCAACGGGGTGTCCGGCGTTTGGCAGGCCGCGAGCGAAGTGAAATCGTTCCGGTTCATGGAATACCAGGAACCATCGTGAAGCTTGACCAGCAATATGGGTGCCTCCGCCTGGGCCAATTGCTGCGACACCTCGTGCAGGGTAGCGATTCCAGGAAACACGGGAAAAGTCACCGGACGCAAGGCATCCTCGAGGTGCAGAACCATCTCCTCTCGCTGCTCCTCCATGGAAGGCAGATCGAGCCCATCCTGATGGGTAAAGGTTTCAAGGATGGGATACGGCTGCAAGCCGCGCGAAACCAGGTAGGCAATCGTGTTGGCCAAAATGACCGGAAGCACGATCGAGTAGTTGCCGCTGACCTCGAGCACCATGAACACCGAGGTCAATGGAACCCGCAGGAAAGCCGCAAACAGGACCCCCATGCCCGCCAACGCATACGAACCGACAGAGACGTGGAAACTGGGAAAGAAGATCCTCTCGAAGGTTCCGATCGAGGCGCCCAGCATCGCCCCAATAAAGAGTGTAGGGGCGAACATGCCTCCCGGGGTTCCACTGGAAAAGGAGATGGTCGTTGCCACAATCTTGAGCAAAGCGAGCGCCATCAGAAATTTCCAGGTGAACTGGCCGTGCATGGCCTGATCGATCACGGTGTACCCGGGGCCCATCACCTGGGGAGCGCCAAAATAGCCGATGGCGCCCACAATCAGACCGGCAATGGCGGGCTGGATATACCAGGTCCAGCGAGCAAGCCGGCGAAGGTGTGGTCTGGAGTAGCCCAGAGCTTTGGAGAAGATCAGCGACGCAATACCACCTGCTACTCCCAGGACAGAGTAGGCAAGAAGTTCCTGCGGTCCCCTCAGTGTGACCACGGGAATACGAAACATTGGTTCCGGGCCCCAGAACCAACGCGCCACGACCACGCTTGAAATAGCAGCCAATACAATGGAGCCGAGCACAGCTGCGCTCCAGCGTCCAATTACCTCTTCGACTACGAAAAGAATGGCCGAGATCGGCGCGTTAAAGGCGGCCGCCAGTCCCGCAGCCGCGCCAATGGGAGCGAACATGCGCAGCCGTTCCCGCGAGAGGTTGAGGCGGCGGCTGACCATGGAAGCCACACCAGCCCCAATCTGCAAAGAGGGATCTTCTGGTCCGAGCGAGAACCCGCCTCCGATGGAAAGGGCCGAAGTGATGAATTTCCCGATGACTGTTCGAAACGAGATGTAGCCGTTGTAGATATAAAGTGCGGCCTTGGTCTGGTTAATGCCGCTGCCGCGGGCTGCCGGAAAGACCAGCTGCACCAGCGCGGCAACCACCAGGCCGACACCTGCCGGTACAAAAAGCAGCCGCAGCTGCCCGGGGTGAGGTGCTGATCCAAGTGTGAGCACCTGGATCCAGTTAATGGCCACGCGAAAACACACCACCAGCAGGCCGGAGATGACGCCAATAAAGATGGCAAGAACGAGGAAGAGCCGCTCGTCCCGATTCGGCGCCAACCGCTGGACTTCCGCAGGGTTTGGCCGGTAGCGCCTTTCCGCCGCGACTTCGACTGGGTCTACACCCGAGACCACCCCTGGAACCGGGTCGACCCCCGATGTTTCCGTCGTCGAACTCATTCTTCCTCCACCTGGCTCGGAGCCTGCGCAATTCTCAAGAGCAAAGCGTCATCCCCGCTGGGCGCTCCGCAGACTTGTTGTGTAATCAACTCCGTATCGTAGATGAGCTGAATCAGCGCCTGGGTTAACTCCGGGTCCTTCTCCAGTTCGAGTGCCGAGATCTTAACCGGCAATCGCTGCCATTGTTGGGTTAAGGCTGCCAGTGGATCGACGGGGGCGGGGGTGGCAGTAGGGTTCGGTGCCGGCTGAGCGGGACGACGCGAAAAACGAGAGGTAAAGTTTTGCAGAGGGTTGGAACTCTTCGCAGGTGGCGCCACAGCTTGCGGAGAATCTTTTGCCGGCCCCCCGGCCCTGTCTTGCGTACACGCTGCCAGCCGTGCCATGGCCAGCTTACGTGCCGTAAGGACGCGCGCCATTCGCTCACTCGGGCGCAAACCGGGAGATGGATAGAGCGCCAGCAAACGCGTGGCTTCGTTCAGGTTGTTGCGGCTGGCGGCGATAGCCTCGGGCGGCTCCTTGTCAACCGCCGGACCCTCAAGCGCGTGGCTGAGATAGTGCTTTGCCTCCAGGTACCGTCCCAGTTGGAAAGCTGCGTGGCCGGCACCTTCCAGTGCTTCGCGTAGAGAGGGGTGAAGGTGGAGAAGGGTCTTGTAGAGATGCAAGGCGTCTGCGGGGTCCTGCGCCAGCTCCATCAGGCGCGCAATCTCTAACTGAACGCTGATGTCATCCCCCGGAGCGTTTCCCGAAGCGACCAGCAACTCGCTGCGGGCCCGGTCCAACTGTTGATGCGCGATAAGGTATTTGATCAGCTCAAAGCGAACCTCCCGCCGCCGGATGTAGCCGTCGCCCTCCCAATTCCCGTAAATGGCCCTTTGGTAATCGTCGATGGCCTGGGTCTCGTCGCCCTGGCGCGCCGCCAGACGAGCCAGTTGAAGGTTGATCACACCGCTTCCCTGCTGGCTTTCGAGCAGCGAATTGAAGTAGACGGTAGCCTCCTGAATCCGGCCGGCGGACGCGAGCGCCTGGGCAAGCTTAATCTGTGTGTTGCGTTGGTTTGGATCAAAGGCCAGGGCGGAACTGAGGGCATCGATCGCCGCTTGAGCCTTGCCGTCGCGCATCGCCTGTTCGCCGCGTTGCAGCCAACGGTCCGCCAATTTGACCTGGTGCGAGGCGTAAGATTGGTAAAGATAATTGGTGGATACGGCCAGCAGTGCTGTAACCGCAAAGAGGGTAATCAGAGCCAGGGAATCTGCCAGGATCAGACGGCGCCGCTCAATGCGGTCGCTGGCACTCAGTGGAGACTTCGAGGCAAAGAACGACATTGGACCCAGTTTACTTGGAGAAAAGTTCAAGCTTCTCTTTTGAAAGCCTCAACTTCCATCATCCTACTCCGTTAGGATGCCGTGGTAGGTATGGCCGGGAGCGTACCCGCAGATGAACCAGGACGTGAACCAGCAACTGCTCGACGACAAAGAACGAAACCTGCAGGAGCGCCTGCGTTCGCTCAAGAGCGTCATCGTTGCCTATTCCGGCGGCGTGGACTCCGCATACCTGGCCTATGCGGCGCATGCTGTATTGGGACCGCAGATGTTGGCGGTGATCGCCGACTCTGCCAGCCTGGCTCGCTCTCAATTTGGTGACGCGCAGCAGTTCGCCCGGGAAAACGGGATCCCATTGCGGTCGATTGAGACTCACGAGTTGGAGCGGGAAGAATACGCAGTGAACGGCGCCGACCGTTGTTTTCACTGCAAAGACGAACTGTTTAGCATGCTGGAGCAGGAGTTGGAGCGCACCGGTTTTGAAGCGCTTGCCTATGGCTTGAACCTGGACGATGGACAGGACTTCCGTCCGGGCCATAAGGCGGCAGCACAGCACCGGGTGGCTGCACCGTTAGCCGAGGCTGGTCTTACCAAGGCGGATGTTCGCGCCTTGGCCCAGCGGGCCAGCCTGCGGGTTTGGGACAAGCCGGCCTCGGCGTGCCTATCCTCGCGCATGGAGTATGGACGCAGGGTGACCCCGGAGGCGCTGCGCATGATCGAGCAGGCAGAAGATTCGCTGCGGGGTCTGGGACTCAAGCGCTTCAGGGTGCGCCATCACGGCACCATCGCGCGTATTGAGATCGCGGAAGAGGAAATGGCCAGCGTGCTTCAAATGGGGCGAATGAAAGCCATGGCCGCAGTGGTTCGCGCCGCCGGCTTCCGCTATGTTTCGCTCGATTGTGAAGGGTATCGTTCCGGGTCTATGAACGAAGTGCTCCCCGTCGAGGTCCTGACCGGCTTTCAAAGCGGTGGCCGCGGGTGAGTCAGGCTATGCGGATCGGGTATCTGGAATGTTTTGCCGGGATCAGCGGTGACATGCTGATGGGGGCCTTGGTGGACGCCGGCGCACCCATCGAAGTGCTGCAGAAAACCGCAACCTCGCTTGGCCTGGGAGCGGAACTACACTTGTCCCGGGTAAACCGGAGTGGTATTCAATCGACCAAGATCGATGTGATGGTCGAGGGCAAGTTGCACGAGCCCGCAGCCCCGACGGGACCCGTTGAGCATGTACACGATCACCATCACGACCATCACGACCATCATCATCACCATGAGCACCATCATGGCCGCAGCCTGCCGCAGATTCGCAGCCTCCTCATGGCCGCGGACCTGACCCAGCGGGCGCGCAACCTTAGCCTCAGCGCCTTCACCTTATTAGCCCAGGCCGAGGGGCACATCCACGGTGTTCCAATCGAAGAAGTTCATTTCCATGAAGTGGGTGCCGTGGATGCGATCGTAGATATCGCTTGCTCTGCCGCCGCTGCCGATGCCCTCGACGTGGGCGCCTGGTACTGCTCCCCGGTCAATGTTGGCAGTGGCTTTGTCAACTGTGCTCACGGACGTTTTCCCGTACCCGCGCCCGCGACCGCGGAACTGCTCAAGAATGCCCCGGTGTACTCCGCGCACGTGGAGATGGAGTTGGTTACGCCGACCGGAGCCGCTTTGCTGCGGGCGCTGGATTGCCGCTTTGAATCCACCCCGGTCATGCGTACGCACTCGATCGGCTATGGCGCAGGGACCCGAAATCCCGAGCGCTTTCCCAACGTCGTGCGGGTCAGCATCGGTGAGATCGCGCAGACACCCCGATTCAATCCGGAGACGATAACGGTGCTGGAGTGCGCCGTGGACGACCTCAGTCCGCAAGTCCTGGCGCACACGGCACAACTGGCCCTCGATCAGGGCGCGCTGGATGTGATGAGCGCGCCGGTGACCATGAAGAAGGGTCGTTTGGGAACCTTGCTGACCGTGCTTTCGAAGCCCGCCGATGCGGGCCGGCTGCAGCAGTTGCTGTTTCAGGAGACGACAACGCTGGGTATCCGCGTGCGCGAGGAGAACCGCGTCGTTCTGGCGCGGGAGACTACGGCGGTGCAAACAGAATTCGGCGTGATTCAGGTGAAGACCGGTGTCTGGCAGGGAGAAGAATGGAATGCTGCGCCGGAGTTTGAAGATTGCCGTCGGGCGGCGGCCGCTTTCCAGGTGCCGCTGAAGACCGTCATGCAGGCCGCGTTAGCAGCCTGGAGAACGCGGCAGGTAGTGCCGGTGAGTAGGGTAGAGGCTGGCTCCCGATCATGACCAGCGAAACCATTCTCGAGATGCTGCAGCGGGTGCGGGACGGCGGCCTACGGCCTGAGGAGGCCATGGAGCGGCTGGCAAACCTGCCCTATGAAGAAGCCGGCTTTGCCAAGATCGATCATCATCGAAGCCTGCGAAACGGGCTGCCGGAGGTGATTTATTCCGCAGGCAAGACGCCCGCGCAGGTGGGCGAGATCTTCTTTCGCATGGCGGCGATGGGCGGCGATGTGCTTGCGACCCGCGCCGATGAGGCAGCGTATGCCGCGGTAAAGGCGCTGGTTCCCGAGGCGCAATACCACCCAGTGGCGCGCATCGTTGCGCTCCGCCAGACGCAATCCGCCGGTACAGGTTCGCTCGCCGTACTTTGCGCCGGGACCAGCGACTTGCCGGTAGCCGAGGAAGCGGCGGTGACAGCCGAGGTGATGGGTGCCGGCGTGCGCCGAATTTATGACGTAGGTGTTGCCGGGCTGCATCGTCTGCTGGCGCACCGGGAAGAAATCCGCCAAGCGGACGTCGTGATTGTGTGCGCCGGGATGGAAGGCGCGCTGCCCAGCGTTGTGGGGGGAATGGTGGGAGCACCCGTCATTGCCGTGCCCACCAGCATAGGCTACGGCGCGGCATTTGGGGGCATCGCAGCCCTGCTGGGGATGCTGAATTCCTGCTCCCCCAATGTGACCGTGGTCAACATCGATAACGGCTTTGGCGCCGCCTATGTTGCCTCAATGATCCTGCGGCGGATCCATGGGCAGGCCGCCCGGACGGCGGAAATTGCCGCTCAATCGACGGGTTGAAGGAACGCGCTTTAAGCTCTATCCCCGCGGCCAGCGCGGGCCTCCCCCTCAAGTCGATGCGGTCCCCACAACTCTGAAGGGGTGCCCCATGTTCGCACCAGCGTACGTGGGCCGAAAACGATGGGCGAAGCCCTTCGACAGCGTTTCGTTCGAGGCCCTACGCGCTGCTCCTTTTGAGCAACCGACTGGCCGGCGGCAAGTAGAGAGAGGGGACGCGCTTTTGGGCTCTATCCTCGCGACCAAATCGAAGGATGGGAT
>Ga0209006_10004349_pt1 | contig 12859 bp, 11 predicted proteins | sample JacPin_JW_Ref_O2_FD_188567 | JGI IMG/M metagenome (GOLD analysis project Ga0209006, IMG submission 188567) | Forest soil microbial communities from Algoma, Ontario, Canada - Jack Pine, Ontario site 1_JW_Ref_O2 (SPAdes) (version 2) | ecosystem: Environmental > Terrestrial > Soil > Boreal...
CATGATCTTGGGAAATGCGCTGGGCCATTCTTTATTGCCGTCCTCCAACTCTTCGCGGTGTATCAACTTCGCAGATCCGTACCGGTCGAAAAATAACAACGAAAATCATGTTAGAGCCCGGAACTCATTCGCCGGGGCAATTGCTTCAGTTGCTTCCTCAAATTGGCTGTCTGGCCGCATACGAGACGCGAGCAAGACACCGACTCCCATGAGTACCATGCTGCCGACGAATGGCAGCTGCCAATTGCCGGTTCGATCGATAATAAAGCCTGAGACCACCGGGCTTAGGATGGCGGCCAATGCGGAGCCGGAGTTCATAATTCCGCTCGCCGTGCCGCAGCGGTTGGGCGCAATGTCCATGGGAGTGGCCCACATTGGGCCGATGGTCATTTCAGAAAAGAAAAAGCCGCCGGATAGAAATAACAAGGAAATACCCCGGCTGTGGGTAAACAACAACGGAATGAGCGACAGCATGGACAGGAACATACAGACGGACACCATGGAGCTGCGCGCTCGTCGCAGGTTGCCCGTGCGTTTGAGGATCTTGTCGGTCACCATTCCGCCGAGGGTGTCACCGAGCACTCCCGCAAGGAAAACGCATGAGGCATATAATGCGGATTGCTTGAGATCGAGGGTTTGACTATGTAGAAAATACTGCGGAATCCAGCTGAGGAACAACCACAAGGTCCACCCATAGCAAAAGTAAACTATTGTCACTGGCGTCATGCGTTTGAATAGACGGCGCCATGGAACGTTGGTAGTGCTTGTGGCGGGCGGCGGCAAGGAAGCGATTTCGAGCGCAGTTACCCGCGGATGATCCTTTGGAAACTCAGTAAATGTCAGTGCCCATATTGCCACCCACGCAAAACTGATGCCTGCGCAAACATAAAACGACTCGCGCCAACCATAGGCGGTCATTATGAGCACGATCGCCGCCGGTGCCGCTGCGTTTCCAATCCGCGCGGCCGCGTGGGTAATACCCTGAGCATAGCCGCGTCGCGACTTTGGTACCCAGCGAGACATTGCAGTCGTGGCGGCTGGAAAAGTAGCACCCTCGCCAAGGCCGAGCAGAATTCGGGCGAGCAGCATGGATGCGAGTCCGCCGGCCATACCGGTAAGGACCGTGGCGACGGCCCAAATGAGACCACACACGATTAGGGTTCGGCGGGCGCCGAATCGGTCGCTGATCCAACCCCCGACAATTTGAAATACGAGATAGGGGTAGGCGAAGGCCGAAAACACCAGTCCGATTTCGGTCCTGTTGAGACCGAAATCCTTTGAGAATCCGTCAGCGGCGCTGCTGACATTGACCCGATCGAGGTAGGTGATGAAGTACATCAAACACAACAGAACCAAGACGACGTCGGTCACTCGCGGGCGCTTCATGCTTCACCGAATGAAAGGTTGATCGGCAGAGTTGCATGTTTACATTCAAAAGACAAATATAGCGGCGAAAGGTATGGCCGATGTAATTCAAATCCCGAGGCAGCAACATGACACTGCTTTCCGCGCCATTAGTGCCGCTATCGGGCGGTACGCCACCGGCCGAAGTGAGCCCCATGCTTGCGGCGCGCTTACGGCGCGAGACCGGCGGTGAGGTGTTGTTCGATGATGGGTCGCGGGGCCGCTATGCGACCGATGCATCCATTTACCAAATCATGCCGGTCGGCGTTTTTGTTCCAAAGAGTGAGGGGGACATCGCTGCGGCAATCGCCATCGCCCGCGAGCTGCGCGTACCCGTCTTGGCGCGCGGCGCGGGAACGAGTCAGTGCGGGCAGACCACGGGAGCTGCCCTGGTCATCGACAACTCCAAGTATTTCTGCAACGTGCTCGAGGTCGATGTTGCCGCACGTACGGCGACGGTGGAGCCCGGCCTGGTACTCGATCGCCTCAACGAGCAACTCAAGCCGCATGGACTTTGGTTTCCGGTGGATGTGTCCACCAGCGCTCAGGCGACATTGGGCGGTATGGCAGGCAATAACTCTTGCGGCTCCCGGTCCATCGCCTACGGCAACATGGTGCACAACGTGTTGGCCGTTCGCGCATGGCTTTCTGACGGCGCGCTGGTCGACTTTGGCCCGGTGGCGCGATTGGAGCGACGCGCTGCCGAGATCGCAGAATTTGTCGGTGCGTTGGCGCGCAACAACCGCAGCGACATCGAGACCCGGTGGCCGAAAGTCCTAAGGCGGGTGGCGGGCTATAACCTGGATATTTTCAACAACCAAGGGGAACGGCCGTACACCGAGGACGGCAGCGCGAATCTCGCACATCTGTTGATCGGTGCGGAAGGCACCCTGGCCTACACCAAGTCCTTGACGCTGCAGCTATCACCGCTGCCGCGATTCAAGGCGTTGGGAGTCGTCAACTTCCCGACCTTTCGGGCGGCGATGTCTGCCCCTCAGCACATCGTGAAGTTGGGGCCGAGCGCGGTCGAGTTGGTCGATCGGATCATGATTGACCTGAGCCTGGCGAATCCCGCGTTTCGCGCAACGGTGGAGGGTGCCTTGATTGGTGCTCCTGCCGCCATTTTGCTCGTCGAATTTACCGGTGACGACCGGCAAAGCGTGCTTGCGCGGCTAAAGGATCTCGTCGCATTGATGGGCGACTTGGGTTCGCCCAGCAGCGTGGTCGAGGTACCGGACGCCGGCAGGCAAAAAGAACTATGGGAGGTGCGCAAGGCAGGCCTCAACATCATGATGAGTCTCAAGGGCGACGGCAAGCCGGTGAGTTTCATCGAAGATTGCGCGGTTCCATTGCAACATTTGGCCGAATACACCGACGCATTGAGCGAGGTGTTCGCCAAATATGGCACACACGGTACTTGGTACGCGCATGCATCCGTAGGCACACTGCATGTGAGGCCAATTCTGGACATGCGGCGCGACGGGTCGAACGGTGGTGCGGCCAAGATGCGGGCCATCGCGGAGGAGGCTTCGACGCTGGTACGCAAGTTCAAAGGCGCGTATAGCGGGGAGCACGGCGATGGCTTGTGCCGAGGCGAATGGATCGAGTGGCAGTTCGGTGCTGCGATCAACGACGCGTTTCGCTCGATAAAACGGCACCTCGATCCGATCGGGCTCTTCAATCCCGGGAAGATCGTCGATACACCGAGAATGGATGAGGTTTCGCTGTTTCGCTTTCCACCCCCTTCGGCATCGAATCCTTACCGTACGATTTCCCTCAAGCCGGCCTTCGACTGGTCGGCCTGGAACGTCCAGAACGATCCGAAGAGCGGGGCAACTACCTTGCCGGGCACTGGCGGCGATATCACCGGCGGCTTTGCGAAAGCCGTGGAGATGTGCAATAACAATGGCCACTGTCGCAAGTTCGACACGGGCACCATGTGTCCCAGTTACCGTGTCACTCGCGATGAACAGCATCTCACGCGAGGTCGCGCGAATACCCTACGGCTGGCGCTATCAGGGCAGCTGGGAGCAAACGCGTTCACCGGCGAAGCAATCTACGCCACGATGGATCTATGCGTGGGATGTAAGGGGTGCAAGCGCGAATGTCCGACGGGCGTGGACATGGCCAAGATGAAGATTGAGTTCCTTTGCCACTATAAGGCTCGCCACGGTTATACCCTGCAAGATCGCCTAGTTGCGAACTTGCCTGATTACGCTGCCGCGGCGAGCCGTGTCGCGGGACTCCTGAACCTGCGCGATAGGGTGCCTGGAGCCGCGTGGCTGAGTGAGAAGTTCACCGGCCTCTCGGCAAGCCGCTCGCTGCCCAAATGGCGATCGGATACGTTTTGGCGTTTACCTGATGCAAATCGGCTGGCCACCGGCGAGGAAGTTCTCGCGGCCGCACGAACCAACGGTAAGGCCGCATTGCTTTTTGTCGACACCTTCAACGGCACATTTGAGAGCGAAAACGCACTGGCCGCGGGCCGGGTGTTACGCGCGGCGGGATACACCCTGGGTACCGTGACCAAGTCCAATGGTCACTACTGCTGCGGCCGCACCTACCTGAGTACGGGCATGGTTGAAAATGCAAAAGCCAAAATGCGCGAGTTGATTGACGCCCTGGCGCCGTTTGCGCGCGCGGGGGTGGCGATTGTCGGTCTAGAGCCCTCATGCCTGTTGACGCTGCGCGACGAAGCCTTGGTCATGGGCCTTGGTGAGGAAGCGCTGTGTGTATCCAAGCACGCCTTGCTATTTGAGGAGTTTGTGTCGCGCGAAGTGGTGGCGGGGCGCTTCAAGCTCCAACTCAATCCGGCGGGCGCCCCTTTGCTGCTACACGCGCATTGCCATCAGAAGGCATTTGGTGCCGTGACTCCGATCCTCGACGTGCTGCGGCTCATTCCAGGTGCGGAACCGGAACTGATCGAAAGCTCGTGCTGCGGAATGGCGGGTAGTTTTGGCTACCAAGCCGATCACTAAACCGTATCGATGCAGATGGCCGAAGCCAGTCTGCTGCCGGCAATACGCCGACGGCCTGAGGCAATCATTGTTGCAGATGGCACCAGCTGCCGCCATCAAATACGCGATGGAGTACAGCGGCAAGCTGTACATGTGGCGCGATTACTGGACCAACTGCTCTGCGTCTAGTGAACACGTACGTTCAGCCGTGCAGCTTCTTCGCCGTCTCCGCTATTTTCTGGCCCTGATAGCGCGCGCCCACGAGTTCGTTGGCCGTGGGCTGGCGTGAACCATCGCCGCCGGTGATGGTGGTGGCGCCATAGGGGCTGCCGCCCGTGATCTCATTCAAGGTCATTTGCCCCGCGTGGCCGTAGTCCAATCCCACCACCACCATGCCGAAATGCAGCAGATTGGTGATGATGGAAAATAGCGTGGTTTCCTGGCCGCCATGCTGAGTGGCGGTGGAGGTGAACGCGCCGCCCACCTTGCCGTGCAATGCGCCCGTGGCCCAGAGGCCGCCGGCCTGATCCAAAAAATTGCCCATCTGCGAGGCCATGCGGCCGAACCGCGTGCCGGTACCGATTACGATGGCATCGTAATTGACCAGCTCGTCGACCTTTGCCACGGGTGCGGGCTGATTCATTTTGAAGTGAGACGCCTTGGCGACGGCTTCCGGCACGAGCTCCGGGACTCGCTTGATGTCGACCGTGGCGCCCGTACCGCGTGCGCCTTCGGCGACGGCCTGGGCCATGGTTTCAATATGTCCGTACGCAGAATAGTAAAGCACCAATATCTTCGCCAAGGCAGTCTCCAATGGTAAAAGTTGAAACGAGGGGAGGGTCCGGGCAGCTCAACCGTTCTCCGGCTGTCCGGGCGTAAAGTGCCCCGGGAAGATGCTCCGCCAGGGTCCGTGCTGCGGCGGATCCATTTCCAAGGCGGGGATGGGCTTGCGCGGCAGCATGGGCCGCAGCACCTGCGGCACCGAGGAGAATGTCTTATGGTCCGCCATGGCGCGTTTGACGTCCTCGTAATTGAGCAGCAGGTAGAAGCCGTTGTGCTCCCGACTGTGCGCCACGGGACACTGGGCCCGCGCTTTCTCGAAGATTTCCAGCGAGCGCTGGGGCGAGGTGGTGTAGCAGCTCCAGGGGCCCGTCTCCTGCGGGAGGACTTTGGTGTCGTTCTTCTTCACTGGGGCGTGGCTAAATGGAAAGATATCCGCCATCACAGGCCATGGCGGCACCGTTCATGAATGACGCGGCATCCGAGAGCAGCCATTTCACGGCCTCGCCGATCTCGGAGGGCTCGCCGAAGCGGCCGATGGGATGCCGATCTTTGAGCTTCTCGAAGAATGCGGCGAAGCGCGCATCCTCGGTGAGGCGCGCAATCATGGGCGTGCGAATGATGCCGGGCAGCACCGCGTTGACGCGGATGCCGCGGCTGCCGTACTCGGCCCCGGCCGCGCGCGTGAGGCCGATGACGCCGTGCTTGGCGGCGATGTATTCACTGGCGTTCTGAATGGCCACCTGACCCAGCGAAGAGGCGGTGTTGACGATGGCGCCGCCGCCGCTCTGCATCATCGCCAGCACCTGGTACTTGATGCACCAGAACACGCTGGTGAGATCGACGCGCAGCGCGCGCTCCCATTGCGCGGTGGTCAATTCATGCAAGGGCAGTGCGCATTGCTCCAAGCCCGCATTGTTAAATGCGCCGTCCAGGCGCCCGTACGCGGCCACCGCCCGATCAACGAGTGCACTCACCTCGTGTTCCACGCTCAAATCGGCTTTGACGAAAATGCCGGTGCCCGCGCCTGCTTGGATCTCCTGAACCGTGGCCGCGCCCGATTCTTCGGCGACATCGCTGACCACCACATTGGCGCCGGCCTTGGCCAGCACCACGGAGGCCGCGCGTCCGATGCCGCCGCCTGCGCCGGTGACGATGATGGTCTTGCCTTGTAGTACGCCCGTCATATGTAGCCCTTGATGTTTCGCAGCGGGCACCGCACGCCGCCAACCACCTTAAGGTGCGGCCTTGCCGATGGTCAAATCACCGCTCGCCATGCGGTGCATGTCCTGACGGAATAAAGGCGGCTTATATTCGAGGGCAATATGCCCCATTGCCAGTAGTCATTTGTTGCCGCCGCTCCCTCACGCTAAGGTGAGTTCGCTGCCAATTCAAGAGGAAGCACGATGTTATCCGAGTCCGATCGGCAGGCCGCCGCCCAACTTCTGCGAACCGCGGAGCGCAAATGCGAGCCCGTGAAGCAGCTGTCGACCACTTGGCCGGACATTACGTTCGAGGATGCCTACGCCATCCAAAACCTGGTGCAGAAGGAAAAGATGAGCGAGGGTCGCAAACTCATCGGCCATAAGGTGGGATTGACGTCGAAAGCCATGCAGCGCTCCTCGGTCATCGACGAGCCCGATTACGGGCATCTATTGGATGACATGATTATCGCCGACGGTGCGAAGGTGCCGCACGCCCGCTACTGCATCCCGCGGGTCGAGGTTGAACTGGCATTCGTTTTGAGCAAGCCGCTGCGAGGACCCGGGGTCCGGCTAACCGATGTGCTGAATGCCACCGAATACGTGGTGCCGGCGCTGGAGATCGTCGATGCACGGGTCATGAATCCGAGGAAAATCTTCGACACCATCGCGGATAACGGCGCAGCGGCCGGCCTCGTTCTCGGCGGCCGTCCGATACGGCCCATGGACGTGGACCTGCGCTGGGTCGGCGGCATCATGTATGTGAATGGCGAGATCGAGGAAACCGGCCTGGCGGCCGGCGTGCTGGGACATCCGGCGCTCGGCGTGGCGTGGCTCGCCAACAAGCTGGGTGAGCATGACGTGACGCTGCAGGCAGGGCATATCGTCCTCGCGGGTTCCTTCACCCGGGTGATCTGGGCGCGCAAGGGCGACACCGTGCACGGTGACTTCGGACCCCTGGGCGGCGTCGCCGTGCAGTTCGTCTAGCCGCCATCATGGACATGATTCGCAATCGCTTCAAACAGGCGGTCAGGGAGCGGCGCCTGCAGATCGGCCTGTGGAGCAGCCTGTGCAGCAACATCGGCGCTGAAATACTTGCCGACGCGGGCTTCGATTGGATTTTGCTCGATACCGAACATTCACCCAACGAACTTCCCGGCCTGCTGTCGCAAATGCAGGCCATCGGGCGCGATCAGGCGACACCGGTGGTGCGTGCCGCGTGGAACGACGCGGTATTGATCAAGCGCATCCTGGATATCGGCGCGCCTGCCGTGTTGGTTCCTTATGTGCAGAACGCCGAAGAAGCGAGACGGGCCGTCGCATCGGTGCGATATCCGCCGGCAGGGGTGCGTGGGGTGTCCGCGGGGAGCCGCGCCGGCCGCTACGGAAGGGTCAGCGACTATTTGAAAAAAGCCGACGGCGAGATTTGCCTGCTGGTCCAAGTGGAAACGCGGGCGGCGCTGGAGCGCTTGGAAGAGATCGCCGCAGTCGACGGTGTCGACGGCGTGTTCATCGGGCCGGCCGATCTGGCGGCCTCCCTGGGGTTTCTCGGCAATGCGCAGTCCGAGCAAGTTCAGGGCGCCATTCGCGAGGCAGCGGCGCGGCTCGCTGCCGTGGGCAAGGCAGGCGGCATTTTAACCGTCAACGAAGCGGAGGCCCGTCGCTACCTCGAGTGGGGATATACTTTCATCGCCGTCGGCATCGACACCAATTTGCTGGCGAGGACGGCTGATGCCCTCGCGAAGTCCTTCAAACGCTGATGAACGGCGCCGGTTCGCCGGCCACCGGTTCGCCGGCCGTCAGCCATTCCCACATGCGTTCGACGATCAATCCTTGGGTGGTCGCACGTGCTGCCGCTTCCTCTGCGTCGCACACCAGACCGGGCAGCCCCGTGGCCAATACGTCTAGTTCGACCCGGGCGGCATCTTCGAGATACCAAGCCATGACGCAGGCCTCCTGCAACGACGCGCCCACCGCGACGGCGCCATTGCCGCGCAGTACGATGGCCCGCGCGTTCCCCAAGCTGTCGGCGGCCGCCGCCGCGAGACCGTCGTCGCGAATCAGGCGCGTGTCGCTCCAGAGGGGTGCGTGCGGGGCGAAGTAGCTGCCGAAGCCGTGTCGGGCCAGCGGTGTTCGCCCCAACGTCGATAGCGACATGATGCGCGGAGACTGATAGCGGACGATGCCGCGAACGTCAGCGCGCCGCCGGTAGATCTGCTGATGAAGGCGGACTTCGCCCAACGCACCGGATGGCAAAGGGCCCCGAACGGGGACCGTGACGGGATTGTCTTGCGCGGTGACCAGACCCATGGGTTTGGCGGGACTCACGACGAAGGTGTCCTCATCGAGTCGGGCGCTGCAATGGCCGTAGGCGTGCGACAGGCCGGCGCGGCCGATGGCGCGCGCGGTCACCCTGACCAGGTCGGCGGCTTCGCCGGCGCTCAAAGTCTGCAAGCTCGAGTTCATTGGAGGCTCAAGTCTTGAATTCGGGAATGTCGGGCGTTGCTCCCCACTCGCAAAAAGAGGTGGACTTGAAGGGGAACTTACGGGGGCGGTAGCTCGCTTCGTCCTCGATCATGCGCACGCCGGTGGAGTACTCGTACGTCATGCCATCGGGCCCTTCGAAGTAGAGAAACATGGCTCCGGAGGTGGGATGACGGCCCGGACCGAAGCGAATGTGCACACCGCGTTCCCGCAGAAGATAGTAGGAGCGCATGAGGTCATCGATCGCCGCGACCTGGTGGTTGATGTGCTGCACGCCGCTGCGCTTCCCGGGAAACAGGGCGATCTTGTGATGCACGGCGTCGATACGCAGCAGCGGGGCATCGCCGATCCAATCGCTCACCCGCGCATTGCAGGTGCGAGTCCAAAAATCTTCATCGCGTGCCGGCGCCGTCGTGTACAAACCGACGTGAGAAAAGCCGGTGATACCTGCCTGGCGGGACGGGGCATAGTGACGGCCGCTATGGAAGGGCTTGGCGACCAGATCCACCGTGGTACCGCTGGGCTCGCGAAAGCTCACGAATGCGCTGACCCGGCGCTGGTCGCATTCGGACGCTGTGCCGGCCTTGACGGCGATGCCGGCGGAGTCGAGTTCGCCGGCCGCGGCATCGAGCGCGTCCATTGTCGGCAACTCGAACCCGACAGTGTGGTCATGGGCGGGCGCATCGATGTACACCAGCGTATGATCCCGGTCATCGGATCGTAGATAGGCCGCGCCGGAATCACGGTCTCCGAGTTCGAGTCCCAGGATGCGGGTCGCGAATGTGACCGCGTGGTCCATGTCGGCCGTTCCGACCCTCACGTAACGGATGTCGTGCAGCTTCACCACGCCGTGGTACCGCCGTCGATGGCGTAATCGGCGCCGGTCACCCACGAAGATTCGTCGGAGGCGAGATACAGCGCCAGCGGCGCAATGTCCTCGGGCAAGCCGACGCGGCCCAGCATGAGTTTGTCGTGCATGGGTCCGAACCACTCCGGATTATCGATGAATGCCTTGGTCTGAGCGGTGAGCACGAGCCCCGGCGAAATGGTGTTGCAGCGGATGCCATACGGTCCGCCTTCCATCGCCACCTGTTTCGTCATGGCGATGACGCCGCCCTTGGCCGCCATATGGGCGAGGGCGGGCAATACTTTGTATGCCATTTTGCCGGACACCGACCCGACATTGATGATCGAACCGCCGCCGCGGCTCTTCATCAAGGGGAAGACGGCCTGGCAGGCGTGAAACACGAGGTCGATTTCCTCGCGCAGCGTATTGCTCCACGATTCGTACGTCATGTCGGTGAGCCATGCGAAATACGCCATGGAGCCGTTGTTGTACAGCACATCGACGCCGCCGTAGGTATCCACCGCAAGCGCCATGAGCCGATCCACGTCGGCGCGCTTCGCCATGTTGCATGGCTGTAGAGACATCATGTCTCCGCCGCCGGCCCGCACCGCCTCGAGCGTGGCCTGGCCGGTGGCCTCATTCACGTCGCAGCCGACGATTTTCGCGCCTTCGGACGCGAATAGCAGGGCGGCGGCGCGGCCCATGCCGCTGCCGGTCCCGGTGATGATGCAAACCTTGCCCCTGAGACGGTCGCTCACGTGTACTCTCTCCGCGTGCTCTGCGCGTGGACCACTACAATAATGTGCGAGGCCGGGAACGGCGAATCACCTCTGGAAATGCCGCGAATACCCCCAGGGAATGGGGGTGCCCGGAGATTCAGCTATCGAGAAATTCGCTGGCCAGCAGCGAACCGTGAAGCGGTACGGTGCGGCGGCTGCCGTACAGGCGCGCAAATACGCTGCGCAACCAGCGGCTGCCGGGGTCGGTGTGAAAGCGGTCGTGCCAGTATTGCGAAATTTGAAATCGCGGGATCTCGATCGGCAAATCCAGAATGGTCACGTCGACCAGGTTGGCGCAAGCCTGGGCCAGCATATTCGGCACGATGACCAAGAGATCGGTGTGCGACACCATGGCTGAGATGCCTACCGCGTGCGCCAGGCGTACCGCGACGCGCCGTTCCACGCCGGCCTGCCAGAACGCCCGGTCGACGAAGCTCTCCTGAGAACCGTGTCCGCCCCCGGACGGCTGATACACGAGGTGCGGAGTCTTGATGAATTGATCGAAGGACAGCGCGTCGCGGATGGTTGGATGACCGGCGCGCACCATGCCCGCATAATGTTCTTCGAACAACACCTGGCAGTGCATGGAGCCGTCGAATTCCTCGAAGTAACCGACCGCCAGGTCCACATCACCGGATTCCAAGCCCACGCCGCGCATGCGCAGCGTCGGGATTTGAACGGTCTGAATATTGACCGACGGTGCTTCCGTGGTAATCAGCGCGAGAACCCGGGGCAGTAGCGCCATTTGTCCGACATCGTTCATGAAGATGCGGAAAGTGCGGTCGGAGCTGCCGGGGTCGAACCCAAGCTGGCGCTCGATGGCATTGCGGACCTCGCTCAGCGCCTGCCGAATGGGTCCGGCCAGCGCCTCGGCGCGAGGCGTGGGCGCCATGCCGTCATTGGTACGCACGAACAACGGGTCCTCGAGCAATTCGCGCAGCCGGTTGAGCTGCTTGCTCACGGCGGGCTGGGTCAAGTGTAGATTGGAGGCTGCGGTGGTGACGCTGCGAGTCTGCAGTATGGCGTCGAACACTCGCAACAGGTTCAAGTCGAAGTTATTGAAGCTCATGGTTCGTTCGACCCCCCCTTGCTCATGCCGCGATGGTAGCGCGTATGACCGCGAGTTGCACCTGAACGGTGCTCGCGCGTATCGGCGCGGGACAGCAAGCCCCATGGCGGGCGCGCATTGCAGCTATATCGACATTTCATTCGACCCACATGGAGCGGGAAAGTAATGTCTGTGCTCCATGAACGGGACTACGTTTTTACATTTTATCGGCGGGCAGTTCGTAGACAGCGAATCCGGCCGCGAGTTCGAGAAGCGCTCGCCGATCGACGGCAGCCTCATTGGAATGGTGGCCGAGGGTGGCCAGCGTGAAGTCGATGCGGCGGTACGCGCAGCGACCGATGCCATGGCGGGTCCGTGGCGGCGGCTCACCCTCGCGCAGCGCACGGACATGCTGCATGCAGTGGCTCGTGAAATCGACCGGCGTTTCGATGATTTCCTCGATGCGGAAGTCAATGATACGGGCAAGCCGCGTTCCGTGGCCTCCCACGTGGACATTCCGCGCGGTGCCGCAAACTTTCGAATCTTCGCCGATGCGGTGAAGAATGTGCCCACGGAATTCTTCGAAATGCAGACGCCGGAAGGGCGGCAGGCATTCAACTATTCGTTGCGCGTGCCCAAGGGCGTCATTGCCGTGGTGTGCCCGTGGAATCTGCCGCTGCTGCTCATGACGTGGAAAGTGGCGCCTGCGCTCGCCTGCGGCAATACGGTGGTCGTGAAGCCCTCGGAGGAAACGCCGGCGACGGCGACTCTGTTGGGGGAGGTCATGCAGACGGTGGGCGTGCCGCCCGGCGTGTACAACGTCGTCCATGGTCTGGGAGAAGGGTCGGCAGGGGAATTGCTCACGCGGCACCCCGGGGTGGCCGCGATTACGTTCACCGGCGAGACCGCAACCGGTACGGCCATCATGAAGGCAGCCGCTCAAGGGGTGCGCCCGGTGTCGTTGGAGCTCGGCGGCAAGAACCCCGGTATCGTTTTCGCCGATTGCGATCTGGATGCCGCCGCTGCCGGGATTGCTCGTGCCGCCTTCCTCAACACGGGCCAGATTTGCCTGGGAACGGAGCGCCTCTATGTAGAGCGCGGCATCTTCGATAAATTCATCGGCGCCTTGAAGCAAAAAGCAGAGTCCTTGAAGCCGGGCCACCCGTCGGACAAGAGCACGGGCATCGGACCTCTCATCAGTCTAAAGCATCGTGAGAAGGTTCTCTCCTACTACACGCAGGCTGTGGCTGAGGGAGCGACGGTGGTATGCGGCGGCGGCATCCCGGCCATGTCGCAGGCGCTGTCGGGGGGCGCGTGGATCGAGCCCACCGTCTGGACCGGCTTACCCGAAACCTCGG
>Ga0209006_10004350_pt1 | contig 12857 bp, 12 predicted proteins | sample JacPin_JW_Ref_O2_FD_188567 | JGI IMG/M metagenome (GOLD analysis project Ga0209006, IMG submission 188567) | Forest soil microbial communities from Algoma, Ontario, Canada - Jack Pine, Ontario site 1_JW_Ref_O2 (SPAdes) (version 2) | ecosystem: Environmental > Terrestrial > Soil > Boreal...
ATCATATCCATCCAATGCGATCCGATGTCGCCCATGGCGCGCAACGCGCCGTTGTCCTTCGCATTGATGCGCCAATTCCAATCGGTATCGTAGAGCAGCCAATCCTGCGAATAAGTGCCCTGCACGATTAGGATCTCGCCCAAATCGCCGGCTTCGATCATGCGCCGCATCTGTTGCACCACCGGGTAGTAGCGTAGATTGTGCTGAATGCAATTCGCGAGTCCCGTTTCGGTAGCCAGATCCACCAGTTCCCGCGCTTGTGCTAGCGAAACCGTGAATGGCTTTTCGCAGAGAACGTGCTTGCCGGCTTGGAGAGCCGCGCGACAGATGGGATGATGCAGTGCGTTGGGTGTCAGAACATGGACGGCATCGATGGTAGGATCTTCGAGCAGTTCCTGATAATTTCCGGTGGTCCGGTTGACTCCAATGCTTTTACCGAACTGCCGCGCTCGCTGTTCACTGGATCCGGCGACCGACGCAATTTCGACATTGCCCAAGCGGCGCAGGTTCTCCGCGTGCACCTTTCCCATGAAACCAGTACCAATGAGAACTGTCTTTAGCATTTTCATAACGTGGTTGGTCGACTGTGACGATATGTTTGGTGTGGGAATTGCTAAACTGAGATTCTAACCGAATGGTTGTCAGGATACGTTTTACTTCCGGCGCCAGAGTACGGCAAAAGCCGCGCAAGAACCAGCACATCGCTCTTGCAATGGCGTCCTTGCTGACGCCGGCTGCGGTTATGGCTTGTGCACTCGCGTTTTGGCGCTTGGCGTCAGATCTGAACGCCACAGGACAATTCCCCATTCCCAACGGCTTTTTTTCTCATTGGCAAATTTGGCTGACGCTAGCGGTCTCGCTTCAGTTCTGCGCGATTCGTCTGAACCGGTATGGGAAACCACATACAGCCATTCCGGAATCCGTAGAGGAAGCTGAGCGCAAGCTAGCCAACTCCCGCTACTGAAATTTTTTCCGATCACTCCCTCACGGCAGCAGCTGGGTACCATGCGGGCCTTAGTACTCCTAGCCTGTGGCAGCGCGCCACACCTGGTGCACCGTCCGCGCGCATTTCAGCTACTCATCGATTCGAAACACTGCGGCTAACCCACCATCCACTCACGCTGCGCGGCGCAAACTGAATCCGCGAAACTTTGGAGGGTCTCGTGCATCCAGTGAAAGTAGAGGATCGGACGGACATGGCAGTTCTCAAAATTGTACTGACGCCGCAACCCGCCGTCGCGCGGGCGAGATCGGGCGTTGTTGCAACCACTTCGGGGAGCACAATCAAAACGCAGTTTTGGTTTGAAAGCGCGTTGGAATCCCTTAGTCACACGTTTGGCGTTCAGACTTTGGGGCAACTGGCGAACATTTTGGTCGCCCTGTTGACACCCGCTGCCATGGTCGCCTTCGTGATGGGAATCTGGCGAGTTTGCGCGGACCTTGGATGGGCTGGCGCGTTCCTTATTAACGGTGGTTTCTTCTCTCATTGGCAGGTGTGGATTGCTTTGTCCATTGGCTTGAAGATGCTTTCCTCCACGCTGATCGCCTGGGGCTCGCGAACCGGGAAGTTTTCCGAAGAAAACTGATCTCCGTTCTGATATTCTGAGTTTAAGGCGAGTCCTCGGTCATGTCCTTCCGCAGCAGAACGCGAGTCGGCGCATTCTATATTCCCGGGTTCCCTAAGGGCGTCAAGTGGCTGCTGATCAGCAACGTCGCCATTTTCGTGATTGGCTTCTTTGCTCAGCTCGCCCGTCTGGACCGGCCGCTGGCGTACCTGGCACTCACTCCGGTTGACGTCGTAAAATATTTCTCCGTCTGGCAACTCGCTACCTACGCCTTTCTGCACGGCGGGTTCGGCCACATCATCTGGAACATGCTGGCGCTTTGGATGTTCGGCGCCGATATTGAACGGATTTGGGGCACGCGCCGCTTCGTGCAGTTTTACTTTTTCTGCGCCGTGGGCGCCGGTATCTGCGTCGTGATTGCCAACTATATCTTGCCCTGGGGCAACCCAAACGTAGCCACTATCGGAAGCTCCGGAGCTATTTTCGGCATTCTGATCGTCTACGCGATCATGTTTCCAGATCGCGAAATCCTGTTCGGCTTCGTCTTCCCCATCAAAGTTAAGTGGTTCGTGATGATTGTGGGCGCCGTGGCGTTTCTCAGCTCTTTCGGAATCAATTCCGGAGTCAGCAACTTCGCACACCTGGGCGGGTTGTTATTTGGTTATCTCTTTCTTAAGACGCCCCACATGCAGTTCGATCCTGTCGCGCCCATCCGGCGGCAGTATCGGGATTGGAAGCTGCAGCGCGCCAAGAAGAAGTTTCAGGTGTACCTCCGCAAGACGGGCTCTGGCGGCGGCCCGAAAGTCAACTAGTCAACCAAAAGGTTTAGAATGGGTCCGAAGGGCGGCGCCTGTGCCGCGGGCGGTCGTTTTTCAGCGGTGATTGTATGAAATACTTCCAAGCCGGTCTTATTAGTGCTGCTGCCGTGGTAATCGCACTCGGCGCAATTTCCTTCCACGTAGCGCTGGCGCAAGGGCCGGTAACCGACTCATCGGAAACCGTGGCCAGGCCGAGAAAGAAGAACCCGCCGCCGGACACCTCCACCGATCCGGTGAACGTGGAGCCCACGAACACTCAGCCGGCCGATACAACGCCGAGCAGTCCTCCACCCGCCGCCGCGCCCAGCACCACGCCCAACGACGACGAGCCATCCGTTGACGAACCAAAAATCCCGTCCAAGTTCAACAAGAAGGGGAAGGAAATCCCCGCAGATACACCCACCTTCAGCAGCGACGTGAACACCGTGGAACTGGATGTCGCCGTGCTCGATAACAAGGGCAAATTCATTCCCAGCATTCCCAAAACCAACTTTCGAGTACTGGAAGACAACGTCCCGCAAAAAATAGCGAGCTTCAATCTGAATAGCGATGCTCCTATGACCATCGCGATGGTGGTTGAGTTCAGCAACCTGTACCAGCGATATTATTCGCAAGGCTGGTATGAGACGCTGTTGGCCTCTTACGGATTCGTCCAAACGCTACATCCCCAGGATTATGTGGCCGTCATCGCTTACGATCTGCGCACGGAGATTCTGTGCGACTTCACCACCGATCGCGGCAAGGTGCAGGAAGCCATGCAACGCCTGCGCATTCCCGGATTCTCGGAGGCCAACCTGTTCGACGCGTTAGCGGAGACCGAGGAGCGCATGAGCAACATCGAAGGGCGCAAGGCGATTCTGCTGATCGCGTCCGGCCGCGATACGTTCAGCAAGCTGACGTTCGATAAGGCCAGGAAGGCTGTTCAAGAAGGGGGCGTGCCTATTTACGCCATCAGCATGCTGCAAGCGATGCGAATCATGGCCGAGCAGTACATGAGCGATAGCCAGCGAATGGATTTCCTGCAGGCCGACAACGAGATGAACACCTTCGCGCGCGAGACTGGCGGGCAGGCGTTCTTCCCGCGCTTCTTCGGCGAATTCCCGAATATCTTCCAGAGCGTATCCGCCGCGCTGCGAAATCAATACTCGCTTACTTACGTGCCCTCCAATCAAGCCAAGGACGGCCAATTCCGCAAGATCAAAGTGGAGTTGGTGGATCCTCAAACCGGCACGGCGGTGCGAATCATGGAGGGCGGCAAGCCAGTGAAGTACACGGTGATTGCGAAAGCCGGTTACACGGCGCCGCGCGCGGTGGAGTAGTTTCGAATAGCATCGCTCTCACATCTCAAGTCAAGCTCTCGATCTTTCGACTTTCCAACCTGATAGAAATTCGTTGACAGTGGGATTACAGCGATGTTAAGTTCGTTGGGTCCTTTCGATGGCAAACTCACCTTCTGCGAATCCGTCCGGGCGAATTCTTTTAGTCGACGACAACTGTTTGGGTTTGGCGGCGCGGCGCAGCGTGTTGGAGGAACTTGGCCATCAGGTGAAGACATGCGGCAACGCGGTGGACGCGCTGGAGTTGTGCGGCAAGCAAAGCTTCGACGTCGTGGTGACCGACTACAAGATGCCGAAGATGAATGGCGTGGAATTTATCAGCCGCTTGAGAAAACTGCATCCGGCAACTTCGGTGATCTTGATCTCAGGGTTCACCGATACGTTGGGCCTGGATGAGGCCAGCACCGGCGCCGACATAGTTTTACAAAAGAGTAATAATGAGGTGCCGCAGTTGATTCGGGCCGTGAACCGGCTGCTGCGCAAGCAACAGCAGCCACCGAAGAAGCCGACGGCATCGCAATCGGGTTTGAAGACCGAGAAGCGCAAAACTCGCTAGTTCTCGCTCGGCCTTTCCAGGCGATCGATGACGAGAAATTCCACCGGAGCTTTCGTCGATTCCAGTTTTAGCCCCAGCTGTTCCTGTAGCGCGGTGAATATCGATTTGCCATTGGAGTCCGTTGCGCCGCCATCCGGCGGTCCTACGTCCGGAACCAGGATGCCGGGCGTGCTCTGATCCGGCGCCCACTCCGCATGAACATCGAACGTTCCAGTAAATCCAGTCTGATCGATCACCGGTTGTTGCAGCGTCTGCGCCAGGGCCGTCGCAAATGTCTCCATGCTGATAGCGGTTCCGTCCACTCCCTGTTGCGACCACGTAAAGTTCCCACAAATTTTCGGACCAGCCGTATCGGGTTTGCGCTCTTCGCAACTTCCGGCCTTGGATGCCTGCAGTTTGATCCCGCCTTTGGCGGCGACCAGGGCATACGCTCGCGATTCGCGAGCCTCCCGGTGCAGCTTCAATTGGAAGCGATCCTCGAGCAGCGCTTGTACCATCAACCTCTGTTGCTCGATGGTCGGATCCCCATCCGCGGTAGCCTCGACGTTATACCGATCGGAGGCGGCCCAACCGGGACCTCCGGAAAGCTGAAAATCCTTGATGTTCCAGGCGAACTGAATAAGATAGCGCAGCCAAACATTCTTTGCTTCGAACCTTCGCGGAAAAGAATTGAAGCCGGCGTTAAGATCGCCTCTCGTGTTGGGCTTGATGGACACTACGTCGAACCTGGGGCGCGGCGCGACGTCCTGCGATTGAGCGAGGGCGATGCTCGCCTCCAGTGCGATCGCCATCAGCGTCAGGCGCATGGCTCCAAATTAGCAAACATTAACGGTCCGTTACGGCAGTTCGCGGTAAAGTAAAAGCAGATGCTGCTACGCGCGTGGATCGCCTTCGTACTTTGCATCCCGTTATCAACCTCTATTTCGAGCGCCGCGACGCACGCTAAGGTCGCAAAAAAAACCTCCGATCAATCCGCCAACCCTGCGGTCCGGCAATGGACGCGATCCATGAGTTTGCGCGACAAGGCGGCGCAGCTCATTATCGTTCCCATCTATGGAGAGTCCGCCAACACGCGCTCGGCTGAGTTTCGGAAATATCAGCACCTGATCCGCGACCTGCACGTGGGCGGCGTCATCGTAACCGGCCATTCGCTGAACGGCGGCGTGCGAAATGCCGAGCCGTACGCCATGGCCGCGCTGCTGAACCGGCTGCAGAAACTGGCGAGAACGCCGCTTTTCGTAGCCGCTGATTTCGAGCGCGGCGCGTCGATGCGCGTGAACTCCACCACCGCGTGGCCGTACAGCATGGCGTTCGGCGCCGCACAGGACCTGGCTGCCGTCACCGAAGAAGGAGCCGACACCGCTCGCGACGCGCGCGCCATGGGAGTCAACTGGCTGTTCGCGCCGGTGGCCGACGTCAACAACAACCCGGACAATCCGATCATCAACATCCGCTCGTTCGGCGAGAACCCGCAGCAGGTGGCCAGCTTCGTGGAAGCGTACATCAACGGAGCGCATTCGGATCGCAAGAATCCGGTGCTGGTAACCGCGAAGCATTTCCCTGGGCACGGCGATACGACAGAAGACAGCCATCTGGCGCTGCCGCGATTGGACGCCGATCACGATCGAATTGAAGCCGTGGAGTTGACGCCTTTCCGCAGTGCGATCGCCGCCGGCGTGGACTCCGTGATGACCGCGCATCTGAACGTGCCGGCGCTGGAGCCGGACAACCTGCCTGCCACGGTATCGAGCAAAATCATCACCGGCGTTCTGCGCGACGAATTGGGCTTTCATGGGCTGGTGGTCACTGACGCGATGGATATGCAGGGACTTTCCGCGATGTTCGATTCGGGCGAAGCATCCGTGCGCGCCATTGAGGCCGGCGCGGATGTTCTGCTGATGCCGAAGCGGCCCGAAGAAGCGATTCGCGCGCTAGTGGCGGCAGTGGAAAAAGGTAGAATCAGCCGCAAGCGCCTGGATGACAGCGTCAACCGTGTACTGGCGGCCAAAGCTCGCCTCGGCCTGAGGGGCAAAAAACTGGTGGACCTGGAGGCGATCGCCGACGTGGTGGATTCGCCCGAGTCAGGAGAACGCGCGCAAGAAGTCGCCGATCGCGCCGTAACGCTGGTGAAAGATTCCAAGGATTCGCTCCCCATTCGTCATGCCGAGACCACCTGCCTGGTCGCCCTTACCGAAGGGCGGCGCAGCCAGCAGGGAATCCGGTTGATCGACGAAGTGAAGAAGCGCGCGCCGGGCGTGACGGCTACCGTTCTCGATCCCGCCATGAGCAAAGCCGATCTGGACCAGGTGAGCGACAAGCTGGCGAGTTGTACGGAAATCGTCGCGGCCGCCTACGTTACCGTCGCCGCTTATCGCGGCAATGTCACTATGGCGGGCGGGTATCCGGATTTTCTGAGCGCTCTGGTGGCAGGCAAAGTTCCCGTGATGCTGGTAGCGCTCGGCAATCCGTATCTGGTTCGCAGTTTTCCCAACGTGAGCGCGTATCTCACCACTTATAGTCCGACGCCCACTTCGGAGATCGCGCTCGCCAAGGCGCTCTTCGGTGAGATCGCGATTACAGGCCACTTGCCGGTTACCATCCCGGACGTGGCGAAATACGGCGATGGAATCCAGATTCCCGCTGGAAGTCCCGCGCCCACTCCAGTGGCCAAGAGCGTACAACAATGATTGAGATCACCTGGCTGGGCCACGCTACCGTTCAATTTCGTCTGGAATCGGGTGAAGTGATTTTGATGGATCCTTGGATTGATGGCAATCCCATGTATCCCAAAAATCACAAGATCGATCGTCTGGATGCCATCCTGATTTCCCACGCTCATTTCGATCACATTCACGATGCAATACCACTGGCGAAGCAGTTCAAACCGAAGAAAGTGGTCGCCATCTTTGAAACTTGCGGCTGGCTGACTTCTAAGGGCGTGGAGAATTGCAGCGGCATGAATAAAGGCGGCACGCAAGTGGTGGGAACGCTCAGAGCAACCATGACGCATGCTATCCACAGCTGCGGCATTCAAGATGGCGACCAGATTCTGTATGGTGGCGAGGCAGCCGGCTACGTGCTTCACCTGCCGGACGAGCGCGCGATTTACTATGCCGGCGACACGGCCGTGTTTTCCGACATGCAGCTCATCGAGCAGTTGTACAAGCCCGAGTTGGCGTTCCTGCCGATCGGTGATTTCTACACCATGGGCCCGCGCGAGGCGGCGCTCGCCTGCCGTCTGCTGAACGTCAAAAAAGTGATCCCGATGCATTTCGGAACGTTTCCGGCCCTCACGGGGTCGCCGTCCGAGCTGACGCGCGAGCTGGTAGAGTTTCCGGGCACCGAAGTATGGCCGCTGGATATCGGCAAGCCCGTGAAGTGGTAACGTGATTCCCTAAGGAGGAATTATGGCCACAGTTGTTCGCGCTTTCGGAGACCCGGATTTCACGCCGGATAATTTCAGCCAGTTCAGCCAGCAGGAAATTTCCGCCGACAGCAAAGCCAAAGGGCTCGCGCAATTAGAGCCCATACCGCCGGCCAGGAGCACTACGCCCATGGATTTGACTGCGGTTATCGGCGCGGCCGCTACGCAGAAGATCCAGACCGCCGGTGAAATTGTCTTTCATACCGTCGGAGATACCGGCGGAGTTCACAGCCCGCAATTTCAATTCGCGGTGGCCGACGCCATGGCCGCCGATTCGGGAAGCGGAGCCGCCTTCTGGTACCACCTGGGCGACGTGGTTTACTATTTCGGCCAGGAGCAATACTACTTCGAGCAGTTTTACGATCCGTACCGCAACTATAATGCTCCAATTTTCGCGATTCCCGGCAATCACGATGGAGTGCTCTTTAAAGGCGAACCCGCGAAATCGTTGGACGCCTTCTTGTCTAACTTTTGCACCAGCCAACCTACTCAGACTCCGGATAGTCAGGGAGCGGTGCGAACCACCATGGACCAACCGGCCGTCTACTTCACGCTGAACGCTCCTTTTGTCAAATTCATTGGGTTGTATTCGAATACCAGTGAGGGCGGCACGGAAGGAGTGATCGCCAACGCCAAGGTGGGCAACGCGCAGTTGACTTTCTTGCAGCAGCAACTGGCGGCGGCTAAAGCCGAGCGGGCCAATGGCCAGTGGCGCGCGCTGGTAATCGCGACGCATCATCCGCCATTCACCGGCAGCCCGTCGCACGTACCCAGCCCCACCATGCTCAAACAGATTGACGACGCTTGCAACGCGGCCGGCATTCAGCCGGACCTGCATCTCTCCGGCCACGCTCACATCTATGAGCGCTACACTCGGACAGTAGGCGGCAAGCAAATTCCCTATCTGGTAGCGGGCATGGGCGGATATTACGACTTGCCCGGCTTGAAGCCGCCCAAACAGCGCCCCACGCCGCCCACCACTCCTCAGTCCGGCACGGACGCCAGCAGTAACCCGCTGACGCTGGAAACGTACATCGATAATACCTTCGGCTTTTTGCGGATTACCATCTCGCCTGCTTTCATTACCGGCGTGTTCGTGACGGTGGATCCAACTTCCGGAAAAACCGGCGCTGGCGATAGCTTTACGCTGAACCTCAAGACCAACGTGGTTTCGAGCGGCGTCTCCGCGGCTTCCAAGGTGAAACCGGGCAGCGGCACATCCGTGAAGAGTGCGGCTAAGGCTGCGGCGCCCCCGGCGAAGGCCAAGGGCAAATCTATCCCGGCGCGGAAGAAGTAGGCGCTCTAAGCCAGGACGGAGGAGTGAGAGACGACAAGACAACCATCGGAAGATGCAGGAAGCGAAATCACCCCGCTCGCGCGATCGATAGCTTCGTAGCGAAATCTCCAGGGCGCCACGCGGGCCGTTGGCCTACCCTGCGCTAACATAAAGTTGGATGAGTCTGTTAATCATCGATGACGACGCGGAGCTATGTTCTCTGCTCAAAGAATTCCTGGAGCGTGAGAGCTTCAGTGTGCAATGTATTCATGAAGGCCACGCCGCGCTCGAAGCCGCGCAACAGGGCGGTCATGAGCTGATTGTGCTGGATGTCATGCTGCCCGGCCTGGACGGTTTTGAAATCCTCAAACGGCTGCGCCTCACCAGCCGCGTTCCGGTGCTGATGCTGACGGCGCGCGGCGAAGATGTGGATCGCATTGTCGGTCTGGAACTGGGGGCTGACGATTATCTTCCCAAGCCTTTCAACCCGCGCGAACTGGCGGCGCGCGTCAAGGCCATTCTGCGGCGCACGGAAGCCAGGGTCAATCGCGGGAAGGTGGAGATTAACGGAGTGGCGCTCGATCCTGGCACCCGCGAAGTGGTGTGCGACGGCAAGCCCGTGGAAGTGACCACTCTCGAATTCGATATCCTGGAACAACTGATGCGGAACGCCGGCCGGGTAGTATCGCGGGACGGTTTGATGGAGAGCCTCTACAACCGCAAAGCCACGCCGTTTGACCGTTCCATCGACATGCACGTGAGCCATCTGCGCCGCAAACTGGAAAGCAGCCGGCCCGTTATCAAAACTATTCGCGGCGTGGGCTACCAGTTCTGCCAAAGCCCGGAGGATGCCGCGGCCGTTTAAGAGCACTTTATGAGATCTCTGTTTGCAAAGACGCTGCTTTGGTTTCTGGCGACAACGGCCGTTGCCATCGCGGGCATCATCATTACTACGGCGGCTACCTTCAGCTCCACGGAGGGACGCGGTCCGTTAGGCCTCCTGCTGAGCGTGCAAACTGAGCAGGCCAGACGCGCTTACGAGACCGGCGGCCGCGACGCTTTGGCCACGGCGCTGGCGAAATTCCAGCAGATCACGCAATTTCAGGTGCTGTTCACGGATGCCAAGGGTACCGACTTGCTCACCGGCAAAGCGCATCCGGAGCTGATGGCCTTGCCGAAGCCGCGCGGCCGCTGGCGTCTCCCCTTTCCGTTCGGAGGACGGCCGCCGATCATCGCGAGGCAGGATTCCACGCACCAGTATCGGCTCTTCCTGATCGATCAGCGCCGCAGCTTGACGTTCTTCTTCCTGCAGCCGCAGCATCTCTGGATTATCGGGCTGGTGGTGCTGTTATGTTATGCCTTCGCCTACCATCTGACGTCGCCGGTGCGCCGTCTGCGCTCCGTGGTGGATTGCTTCGGACGCGGGGACTTCTCGGCGCGCGCGCCCGCCAATCGCAAGGATGAGCTGGGTGAGTTGGCGCGCAGCTTCAACCAGATGGCCGGCCGTATTCAGACGCTGCTGGCGGCCGAACGGCGTCTATTGCTCGACATTTCGCACGAATTGCGCAGCCCGCTGGCGCGGCTGGGCGTGGCCGTGGAACTGGCGCGGTCCGGCGAAGATCGCGATCACATGCTCGACCGCATTCAGAAGGAGGCGGACCGGCTGAATGAACTGGTGGCCGAGCTGCTGCAGGTGACGCGCGTGGAAGCGGATCCGTCCATGCAAAAGATGGATGCGGTTCACCTGGACGAATTGTTGGCCGATCTGGTTTATGATTCGCTGCTGGAAGCCAAGGCTAAGGATTGTACGCTGCTGCTGAAGGCGCCCGCGGCCGCCATCGTATCGGGCGACGAGGAACTCATTCGGCGAGCGCTTGAAAACGTGATCCGCAACGCCATCCGCTATGCACCGCGTGGAACGCCGGTGGACATCGAGCTGGCCAAGTTCCACGATACGGCGGTGGTCACTGTTCGCGATTACGGACCGGGCGTTCCGGACGATGCGCTGAGCCGGATCTTCGATCCGTTCTATCGCGTGGATTCGGACCGCAACCGGGCCAGCGGCGGACTGGGCCTGGGGCTTGCCATCGCGCGCCGTTCGGTGCAATTGCACAAGGGAAAACTCGGTGCGCAGAACGCGCGTCCGGGTTTGCTGGTGACCATGGAATTTCCCATCGGCCCAGCGGATGGCAGCGCGCCGCAATCCAAGCCGGCTGCGGTTGCTACTCCGGTTTCAGCAGTTTGATGCTGGAAGGCAGCATAAACAAGTCGTCGCCGACTTTCTTGTCGTCGATCTCCACCGTAGCGGAAAAAATCTCGTAGATCTTCTCGCCATTGCGGTCGCGCTCGATGGCGAAAGGCCACTGGACGCCTCCGGCATCGCGATATTTCGTAAAATGCGTCACCTCCTCGTTCTTGTCCTTGGTGACGGGATCGCGCCGGAAGAAGACCTGTCGAACGGGAAGCTTGGTGATCTGATCGAAATAAGCGGTGGTGGTTACATTGCCGGCGTCGGTTAAATCGACGATCTCAACCGGACGGTTCTCAATCACGTCGGCGCCTTTCGACTCGATGATCCAACCCGGTTCGTGCATCCGCACACGCAGAATATAAAATATGTCGCGCAAGGTGGTGTCCTTGTAGCGCGCGAACCGATCCTCCGGCAGCGGCCGGGCGCCGCGATAGGTGATGTCCCAGGCCTCTTTATCCGTTAATAAAGTGCCGTAGTCTTCTTTCTTGCCGTAGTTGTCGCGCTCGTGCTGCGCCAGGTTGTGCGCGGTATCGGTAACGCCGGAATCATAGCGCGTGTAGATTTTCGCGATGCTCAAGCCGGTGAGGCTGTCGCGATAGAAAGAGTACGCGCGGCCGGTTTCCACGCGGTTCTGCATGTTCAGGAAGCGATCGCCACCCAGAGCTTGCACGCACTCGTCCAGAACGCGTTTGCCGCGCTGTTCGGGAGTTTCGGCGCGCAGCAGAAGCGTGCACGCCAGAAACGCTAAGAGGCTGGGGTAAAACCGCTTGCTCACGCGCGCGGCTCTGTTGCACACGGACCCTACCGAACCGCGCACGTCAGTAAGCGGCGCTTGGTGCCTTCGTTTCATTTTGCTGGCGGCGGAGCCGGCGCCGGCCGCTTTCCGAGTGTTTCCGCAGTCAGCCCGGAGTTGATTTTGTAGTCCTGGATTGTGACTCCCGCGAACTTCTTGCCGCCTTGCATGATGGACCACTGGAAAGGCAACCGAAGTCCGTCCACATCGCGCCAGTCCGAGAAGGTTTCCTCCACCGCCGTTCCGCCCTCGGCGGGCGTCTGCTGATAGGCCAGCTTCGCGGGAAGACCGGTCTTCTCATCCACCGTTATGCTGACGCTATCGCCATCCTTGGATGAAATTTCGAGCACTCCATCGGAAGGCTGGTTCACGGTGCGATTGGGGTCGCGATCGCTCAGCGCCAGGCTCGCGATCTGCCGGAACGCCTCCCCATGGATTTGTTTTAGCACTGGCGCCGGCAAGTTTTGCACGCCTTGCATCCCGGAGAGCCAGCCCGACGTCCCGTCCGAATAGACGGACTGCTTCATGAAAGGAAGCTCGTTGTCCTGGCGGACGATGGAGGGCAGGATGAAAGAGTTGGTTTGCTTCACTTTCATGGATGCTCCGGGCGTGAACACTTCGACATTGGCGTGAAATTGCAGATCTCTGACAGCCGCCAGTTGCGGCGCGCCGCCCAAAGCCTGCTGCACTCGCGCTAATAACGCTTTGCCCTTGGCCTGAGCCGCCGGGTCCGCCTGAGCGGCCGCCTGTTTCGGCTCGGGAATGGTCAGGTCGATCGGTTCCACCTTCAGGCCCAGGCTGGCCAGTGGCGTACCGAAGTCCTTCGGATTGCCGACG
>Ga0209006_10004351_pt1 | contig 12857 bp, 16 predicted proteins | sample JacPin_JW_Ref_O2_FD_188567 | JGI IMG/M metagenome (GOLD analysis project Ga0209006, IMG submission 188567) | Forest soil microbial communities from Algoma, Ontario, Canada - Jack Pine, Ontario site 1_JW_Ref_O2 (SPAdes) (version 2) | ecosystem: Environmental > Terrestrial > Soil > Boreal...
CCATCACCACCGGCTTGCTGGAATCTTCGATGCGCGCCAGGATATCGTGAAACTTGGGTGGACCGCTTCCGCGGCCCGACGCCGCCAGTTCCAGCTCTTTGATGTCCGCTCCGGCGATGAACGTTCTTCCGCCGCCAATGATCACGATGGCGCGAGCCGACGCGTCGTTCTCAGCGGCATCCAAAGCCGCTACCAGACCCTCGGGAACGCCGGGGCTCAGCGCGTTGACGGGCGGATTATCGATGGTGATGACAGCGACGCCATCCTGCGTCGTCAGGTTTACGAGTTTTTCCATAGTAGTAATACCGCTCCCTCACGGTCGCGGCTCGGTCGTCGCGGCTCGGTCGTCGCGGCTAGGTAACCACGGAGCGGGAGTTCGCAGCTATTATACTGCGGCTGGGATCTTGATCAGCGCCGCGCCGGGCACGCTACTCAGGATACTGGTGTCGGAGAGGGCATGTTCGACGTTGCCGCGGGTCATGCGCGAATGTTCGCGCGCCAATGCTTCGGCACGGCTGCCTTGCCGCCGCTCGATGGCATCCACGATGGAGCGGTGGTGCTCGTGCGAAACGGCAAAAACCTGCGCCGCGCGGGGCAGCTTGGAACGCACATAGACCAGCGCGCTGGGCGACGAAAAGGGAACCGACTTCACCTGTTCCAGCGTTCGCCGCAGCATGGCGCTCTTGGACAGTTTCACGATCTCGGAATGAAAGGCTTCGTTCAGATCCAGATAGCGCGCGTAAGAATCGATGTCCGGTTCGGCAAACCGATCCGGGTCGCCATCCATACGGATCATTGCGTCCATTTCGTCGCGATATTCGCGCAACTGATCGAGCTCGCTATCGTGCGTCAGACGCTCCGCAGCCAAACGGGCAGCCGCGCCTTCCAGCACTCCGCGCGTTTCAATGGCGTCCCAAATATCTTCCAGCGTGAATGCACGCACTACGAAACCGCCGGTGGGCGACGGTTCGAGCAAGCCCTCATGCGCCAGCCGATCCAAAGCCAAGCGGATAGGCGTGCGCGATACGCCCAGACGCGCTACCAAGGGGAGCTCGGAAATTCGTTCACCCGGTTGAAAATCGCCGCGCAGCAACATTCCACGCAGGTTCAGCAGCGTGCGGCCGGTCTGGGAATCGTCCGACGCAACGGTTTTGGACTTACTTTCGGTACTTTGCACAGCCGAAATCCTCCTGGCCAATCTGATATGGCACCATGTTAGCACCGGCTGAATCTTGCATGCAAAAACGCAGCCCCGTGTGCGTAGGCGAGATCTGCGAAGCTGCGGATCCCACTGCTCCTGATATGATCACCTTATGAGCAAGCGTCTTCAAGTCCTGCTTCCGGATCAGGAAATGTCGGATATCCAGCGCTTGGCAAAACGCGAACATCTCACTGTTGGCGAATGGGTCCGTAGGGCGCTTCGGGAGGCGCGCGCGGGACGGCCCACAGTGGAACCCGAGACGAAGTTGAAAGCGGTTCGGCGTGCCGCCAAGTACTCATTCCCCACCGCCGATATTCGAGAGATGTTGGTGGAAATCGAACGGGGATACGAAGGTTGATCTTCGTAGATTCCAATATTCCGATGTACCTGATCGGAGCCGCACACCCACACAAAACGGAAGCGCAAGTCATGCTGGAACGCCTGATTGCAGCGGGGCAGCGTCTTGTCACTGATGCTGAAGTGCTGCAAGAGATCCTCCACCGTTACACGGCGCTTAACAGGCGCGAAGCAATCAAGCCAGCTTTTCAGGTGACGCTGGAAATGGTTGACGAGGTGATTCCCATCGAGAAAGCTGACGTTTTGCGCGCGGCGGAGATAACTCAAACTCCCGCGTTAATGTCGGCCCGTGATGCTGTCCACATTGCAATCATGGAGCGCCACGGTATTCGGTCGGTGCTCAGCTTCGATGGTGATTTCGACCGCTGGCAGGGCCTGCACAGGATACACAGCATTTGAGTGAAACGATGCTATCGGCTGGGAGCTTTGTTGTTGCGCGCCAGGTAAGCGGCCAGCGCGTCCAAATCGGCGTCGGTGATTTCGGTCTTGCGAAAGAACGGCATGATGGAGACGCCGTGCCGCACAAATGTCTTGGTCACCGCCGGAATCAAATCCGTGCGCTCACTGAGCAATGCCGGTTTGGCGCCTTTGTACTTGGTCTGTAAAGCAACCGTGCCGGGTAGCGCACCCGGGCCGTGACAGGTGGCGCACCAATAGGTGTAGACCTTCTCGCCTTGCTGAAGGGTAGCCTCATCGGCGCCGAAGGCGGACCCTCCTATCGCAAGACCGGCCAACACGAACACCAGCGGTGCTAACTCCCTCATGCTTTGTTCCCCCGCAGATGCTTGGGCCAGATGCCATAGCGGCCCGCTGAAATGATCCCGTTCGGATCCACGGCGTCCTTCACTGTTTCATGAAAACGCAGCAGCGCGTGATTGTTGAAGGAATAGGTGGCCATCACATCATCCTGGAACGCCGGAGCAGTCCGATATTCGCCCCATCCGTGTTCGGCCGCCACACGAACCACTTGCTTAAATGTCTCGCGATTCTTTTTATTCGTCGCGACGTCGTGCGTAATTGGAAAACCGAAAAGGAAAATGAACGATCGCATCCAATAGGTGGTCGGAAGACTGAAGGAAAGCAGCGGCAATCCGAAGTCCTTCGCGGCTTGGGCGAACACCCGGTTCGCTTCCAGCACCGCTTCGCCGGTTCGAGGAATGATCGGTGAAAACCATATATGACCGTTGCTGGGCGTGGGATTGTACGGCGATCGAGCGCCGATGGAAAACATTTCCAGGCTCGGGATTCCCATTTCCGGTTTGTGGACCTTATTAAACTGGTCGGGCGTGAGAGGGAACTTGTAGAACTCGTCGTCCTTGAACTTGGCTCCGGCAATGGCCGAAAATTTCTCCTGCGAGTACTCCCATTGCGCACGGATGGCCTTCTCCGGCCCGTAAAATTTGACCGTGCAACTCCAGAACGGGATGCCTTTGTCCTGCGCGTATTTATGCAGCTCAGCCGATTCCACGCCGTTCTTCTGCAGCATTGCCGTTACTTCAGGCGAGCGCTCCGGCATCATGAAGCCACCTAATATCGGGCTGCCCAAACCCGGCATGCCGTTCGATATGCCGGAATTTTCCAGCAACGTCAGGATGTCGATCATCGGGATCAGGTCGTCGTACCTAGGCACGGTGACGGTCCCAGTGAGGTAAGCGTCCGGCTCCGGCATCAGCCAAAATCCCATCTTGGTGACCACGCCAAAATTGGATTGCGAAAACATGCCGTCGATCCACGGGCCGAATCCGAACTTGTATTGCTGCCAGCTCTGTGCTCCCGGCATGGCGCCCATTCCGGTGCGCAATACATCGCCGTTGGCCAGCACCACTTCCATTCCGCAGTGCGAATCGAAATGATTGCGATACATCGGCTGCAGGTATCCGCCGCCATGATCGAGCGAGTTTCCCACCGGACTGCCCCAGCCGGGATCGGGAACGTCCACCCAGAGTTTCAGCTTGCGCTCCTGGATGTGGCGATAGAGGTCGAAATAACTGACACCGGGTTCCACCAAAGCGGAGTGATTGCGCTCGCTCACATCCAGGATGCGGTTCATCCGTTTGAGATCCAGCACGACGCTGCCGGAAAGATTCGGCGCCGAGCCACCGTATCCAAGATTCTTGCCGGTTGAAATTGGATAAACCGGAATCTTATATTCATTGGCGGCTTTCATTACCGCCTGCACTTGCTCCACAGTGTAGGGGGCCACGGCAGCCGATGCCATGCGCTCCTCCGGCTCGCCCCAGAACGGCGAATAAGCGTCGCGATACAGCGCCACGTCCTCATCGCTGGTGAAGACCCACTCTTTGCCGACGGTTTCTTCAAACTGCTTGAGCGCGTCCGAAAAATCTTTTGCGTTTACGCCAGGAGGTGTCATTTTAGGTCCGATCTTTTGGCGCGGGCTCTTTCGGTGCGATCACCCAGGACACCAGCGGGTGCCCGTCCGCGTCGTGACTCTTTTGTTCGATGCGCGAAACCACTCGCATGCCGTGATCCCAAGCCAAACGTTCCAGGCAGAACAGCGGGCCGTGAGCCGTTAAACCGGCGATGGGCAGCGGCTGTTTCTTCCATTGACGATCCAGATCGTGAAACCACAAATTTGTAATGTCGCCATGGATTCCGTGGACCGCGGCACCGCGCGCTTTCCACTCTTCGCCGAAAGCTACGCTGGAGGGGAATCGATGATCGAAAATAACCTTGTAGAAATTCGGCCGATCTTCGCGCTGGCTGGGCGCAGCACTTGCGCCACCCACCGCTAGGGGCAGCACGGATGCCGCGATACCTGCCTGGAGGAATTCTCTTCTACTCGCCATGCGACTAATTTACTCCGTTTACCGCGACGTCGGCTTTAGCCGGAGCCGCCGGCCTGGTGATGAGACTTTCAGGCTTCACATCCCGGTCCACGATCACGCCCACGAAGCCCACCAGCATCTCATCGAAGCTCTGCGGACCCCAGCGGATGGCCTTGTTCGGATCCGGATTCAGCGGATTATTAATCGAATTATCCCAGTGGCAGGAAATATCCACCTTCGTCCCTTTGGGGACTTCGAGCGGCTTGTCTTCAAAATAGAGGTTCTGCCAAAGGTAGTTGTAGTGCGGCACGCTGACCAGCGTTTCCGTTTCGCCGGTGGGATACTCCAGCTTCATGGTCATATCTTTGCCGCGCATGTGCATGTGCGGTTGCGAATAAATCAACGTGACGGGCTGCGTGAAGGTGGCGGAAGCGTGGCCGGCGTAGTTGGGATCGTTCGCAGGAATTTCAAAGCTCGCGTCCAATACGTTCAGGTTCACTAGCCGCTTCTGGGGAAGCCCCTTGGCCAATACCAGGCCCACGCTGGTTTGATCCTCAGCAGCCTTCCCGCTAGGCGTGTAATGCATTTCAATCACGATGTCGGAGCCGGCCGGAATCAGCTTCGCCGCCTGGTGCGTGGGATCGAAATAACTCTGCGGAAACAGACCCGGCACGTAGCCCATGAACCATTCGTTGCGCATGTCCACTTTGGGTCCGGCGTTGGCAGCCGCCTCAAACTGCCGGCCTCCACGCTGCGCGGGCGGCGGAACGTACGCCTCACCGGGCTTGGCATCCTTCATCCACTGAGAACCCGGCGGACGCAGGTACATGGTCGCGTGATGCACCACGCTTCGATTACCAGGCCGCACCTCGCCATCGATCACCCAAGTGTCTTTCGTGAAGCCAGTGGGAATTACGAAATATGTATAGTCGACGGTGCCGCTTGCAGGCACGGTGTATGGCTTGGCCACTTGAAACACCAAGTCCGGTTTGATGTTCCAACCGTCGTTCCAATGCATGGGCGCAGGCTTGTCTTTCGCGTCGCCTTCGGGCGCTCCCGAATCCACCCACGCCACCAGCGTCTTGATGTCGGGATCGCTGAGGCGGCGGTCATTGGCGTAATGGCCGTACTGCGGATCGGCGAACCAGGGCGGCATTTTCTTGGTGAGCACCGCTTCCTTCATCGCCTTGGCCCAGGGACGCGTGCCTTCGTAGGTGAGAAACGGCATAGGGCCGACCTCACCCGGACGGTGGCAAACCTGGCAGTTCTTCTGAAGGATGGGGAGAACGTCCTTATTAAAGGTGACGGCGGTCTTGGGCGGGGTGGCTGCCAGCGCGATTGTTCCAGTGATCAGTGCTATTACAAAAAGTTTCATTTCACACGTCTCCTTGTACATCCGACTCCCTCACGGTCGCGGTTCGGTCCAATCCATTTATTGTCCACTAAGACGGAATCCTAGGGCGCGAAGGCAATGGACGTCTGATAGCTCAGCGTCTCAACCCAGCTTCCGTTTCGCTTGATCCAAATCCGTGTCACGTGCAGCGGCCGTCCACGGTCGGGTTGGTGTTGCGAAATCATCAAGACCGCGTCGCCGAAATCGAACAAGCGGGCCGACAGCAGCGGCGTGGGAGCAACCCCACCGTTCTTTGCGTGGTCGAAGTCGTCCATCCGGCCGCGCTTATCGGCGAGTTTATTGCTATTGGAACTGGCCGCCACGAATTCATCGGCCACCATCACGGCGAACGCTGCGGAATTGCGGGCTGTGGCCGCCGTTTCCAGCTTGGAATAGGCTGCGACCACTTGCTGCTCCGTGGCATTCTTCGGTTGATACGGGATCGCCTTGCAGGGATTTTCGCAGTCCTTTCCCGCGCCCGGGGTGAAGGACGGCGGCGCCGGTAGCGACAAAACTTCCTGATAGACGATGGCCTTCCAGCCGTTGGGATGCTTCACCCATACCCACAATACGTGCGCTCTTCCGGAATTTTCCTGAATATCTCCGATGTCTCCGTACGTATATTGTTTTAATTCCGCTTGCTCACGCGCGCGGTTCAGTTGCGATGGGATATTTTGCAGGACTTCGGCTTTGGTTCGCGTCTTTCCCTCAAAGTTCGTCCAGGTGAAATCCGCATCGAGAAGTTTCTCAAGCGCGGGCTTGTCCGCTCGGGCGACGGCCTGAACGAAGGCCTGGTCCGCCTGAAGCATGGCCGGATCGTCCGGGGCGGCTCGAATATTCCCTACGAACAAAATGCAGCCTATGATCGAACTCGCGACGATCCCTTGCATGTTGCCTATTATTATGATGGTTCGTCAAGCGATGCGCCCATCGGCGTTCGGCGACTGCGCTACGCCGAAGTACTTGCCCGTAGCGAAGGCCATCGCGCCGGGCAGCCTGCGCCAAGCCCGCTTCGATGTCAACGGCGCGGATGCTGTGCCACAATCGAGTCATGATGCCGCTCGCGCGTCCCTGTTACCTCTTGTTGTTGTTGTCTGCGAGCCTCGCGGCACAGAAACAGCCCTTCGACGTCCAAGCCATGCTCAAAATCGCACGGATCGAGGAGCCGCAACTTTCGCCCGACGGCAAAACAGTCGCATTCACTGTCCAAACCGTCGACATCGCCCAGAACACCAAACCCAAACAGATTTACACCGTATCGCTGGACGGCGGATCGCCGCGACAGATTACCACGCAGGGCACGGACAATGAGCGGCCGGAGTGGTCGCCCGATTCCAAACAAATTGCGTTTATCTCGGATCGAGCAGGCTCGGCGCAGGTTTGGATCATGAACGCCGACGGATCGAACGCCCGCCAGATCACCAATCTCTCCACCGAAGCCGACGGCGTCCTGTTTTCGCCTGACGGCAAGAAGCTGGTATTCACCAGCAAAGTATTTTCCGATTGTCTGGACGACGCCTGCAACAAGAGCCGGCTGGATGCCGAGAAGGACAGCAAAGTGAAGGCGCGCAGCTACACCACGCTGCTTTATCGCCACTGGACCGAATGGCAAACCAAGCGGCGCTCGCATCTGCTGGTGGTGGATGTGGCCGGCGGTCCTACCAAGGATTTGACTCCGGGCGATCGCGACGTCCCGCCCTTTTCACTCGGCGGCCCGGACGATTACGCCATCTCCGCGGATTCCAAAGAAGTCTGTTATTCCATGAACGCCGACCCAGTGCCCGCCACCAGCACTAACTCGGACCTGTTTGTGGTTCCCATCGTCGGCGGCGATTCCGTCAAGATTACGAGCAATCCTGGTGCGGACGCCAGCCCGCAATATTCGCCGGACGGTAAATGGCTGGCCTATCGCAGCCAGGCTCGCGCCGGGTATGAGAGCGATCGCTGGCGACTGGTGGTGCTGGATCGCGCCACGGGGCACGTGAACGTGCTCACCGATTCGTTGGACCGCTGGGTGCAAAGCTTCACCTGGTCGCCCGATTCCAACGCCCTGTTCTTCACCGTGGAGGATCGCGGCCGGCAAACCATCGAGATGATTCCCTCCGCCGGCGGCGCCACGCGCGTGGTGGTGAGCGGTTCCAGCACGCTGGACGATATGAAGCTGACCAGCGACGCCAAGACGATGATCTACACCGGCCAGAGCGGATCGTCGCCCACTGAAATTTATCGCGCCAGTTCCGGCGGCGGCGCGCCCATCGCGCTCACGCATTTGAATGACGCGCTGCTGGCGCAAAGCACGCTGACGCCGCTGGAGGATTTTTGGGTGGATGCCGCCGACAAGACGCGCATCCAGAGTTTCGTGGTGAAGCCGCCGAATTTCGATCCAAACCGGAAGTATCCGATTATGTTTTTAATCCATGGCGGTCCGGAAGGCTCGTGGGGCGAGAGTTGGAGCTATCGCTGGAACGCGCAAGTGTTTGCGACGGCGGGCTATGTGGTTATCATGCCGAATCCGCGGGGCTCGTCGGGCTATGGCCAGAAGTTCACCGAAGACATCAAGGACGATTGGGGCGGCAAGCCTTTCGACGACATCATGACGGTGGTGGATCACGTGGTCACGCTGCCTTATGCCGACCCCGATCGCATGGTGGCGGCCGGCGGCTCCTATGGCGGCTACATGATCGATTGGATGCTGGGGCACACGCAGCGCTTCAAGGCGCTGGTGTCGCACGCCGGCGTGTACGATCTGCGCAGCGAATTCGGAGCGACGGAAGAGCTATGGTTCCCGATGTGGGAATTCAACGGAACGCCCTGGGACAATCCGGAATCGTACGCGAAGTGGTCGCCCAGTTTCTTCGCGAAGGATTTCCACACTCCGACGCTGGTTATCAATGGCGAGCAGGATTTCCGCGTGCCTTTCACGCAGGGCCTGCAGCTTTATACCGCGCTTCAATTACAGAAGGTGCCATCCAAGCTGCTGATCTTCCCCGACGAGGGGCACTGGATTTTGAAACCGCAAAATTCGGTGCTGTGGTACAACACGTTTCTCGAATGGCTGGGGGAGTGGACGATGAAACCGGCGCAGCCGGCGGTTCCGGCGACGACGTCCGCGCCACCCGCTGCGCTCGTGCACTGATAGCCGCTGTGAAGAGTATTCAAATCATTGATGGCGCAGATAACGCCACCTACAGCATCTTTCAAGCCACAGACCAGGAATTCGAGGCAATCTTTCCGGGACACGGGCAAGATATCGAAGTCGTCGAGGATTTTGTCAGCCGAGTTGGCGAGAAGGAAGCAGGCGGAACGCTGTCAAAGCTGTGGGAAAGACCCATCCACAAGCGTCAGGCACAGGGCATCCAGGGCACTCTCTACTACGACTACAAAGAAAAATCTAAATACCTGCCTAAATCGAAGCGCGAGATTGATCGCGCTTCGGGCCAGATAAATGAAGCCCAGCGAGCGCTGTACACAAAGTTGCGGTTGGCGGAGATCTAAGAGTTGTTCGTTCCGCTACCCTCCCCGTATTCTCTGCCCCCGCGGACATCCTCGATGCTCGTGAAGCATGGAATGAAAAAGGGCCGAAAGCTTTCAATGACAAGAGCCTCCAATGAAGGTTGTACTTGGCCATCCCGTTGTGTCACACTGTGTCACATGAAGCGCACTACTGTTCGCGAACTCCATCTGCAGACGAGCGCGATCGTTCGCGCTGTGGCTGAAGGGGAATCCTACATCGTCGAGAAATCGGGCGTTCCCGTCGCCGAACTACGCCCCCTCGAACAAGCCTCCACCCGTCGCAGACTTCCCAACCGTGAGGCGATTATTTCTAAGATGCCCCGTGTTGGCGATAGCGGGCGGATTCTCGAAGAAGATAGGTCTTGAACGCATACTTCGACACCGCATACATAGCCAAGTGCTATCTCAACGAACCCGATTCAAAACCGGTTCGCGACCTAGCGTTCAGTTTGGACGGCTTGTATTCTTCCGCGTGGTGTATCGCAGAGCTGGCGTGTGTTTTCCAGCGCCACGTCCGTGAAGCCCATCTGACCCGTGCGCAGGCCAATCGGCTGCGTGATTTCTTTCTCGAGGACGTTCAGGACGGCGTATGGTCGCTCCTGCCGATCTCCGAACGATTCCTTTTCCGCGTGGAATCTTTGGTTAGCGTTCTTCCCAAACCCATGTACTTGCGCGCGGGTGATGCAGTTCATTTGGCAGCGGCCCAAAGTCTCGGCTTTGGGGAAATCTGGTCTAACGACCGGCACGTGCTGCAAGCGGCGCCTGCCTTTGGCCTAACCGGCAAATCCGTCTAACCCTGCTACATTGGCTTCGATGCGCCGTCCACGCCTCATCGATGTCACAACTCTCTTCTTCCGCGTGGGCGTCACCGTCTTCGGCGGCGGCGATCCCACCATCGCGATATTGCAGCGCGAGTTCTACCGGCGCGACTGGCTGACGCCCGAGAAATTCGCCATCGCCTTCGGACTCGCCCGCCTTACGCCCGGCACCAATGTGCTCGCCTTCTGCGCGGCCGCAGGCTGGTATCTGCTGGGGCTCGGCGGCGCGTTAGCGGCGGTACTCGCCATCACCATTCCCGCGTCGGTGCTGGTGGTCTGGCTGACCCGCGCTTACGATCTCACAGGCCATTATCCGCTCGCGCAATCCGTCGCGAACGCCCTGCTCGCCGCGGCCGTAGGCACCATGATCGGCGCGGCTCTGCTGCTAGTCCGCACGCAATGCAAACCGGGCCGCTGGCTGAAACCCGTCGCCATCTCAAGCGGAGCGTTCCTGCTGGCCTACGTCGCCAAGCTGACGCCGCTGCAAGTAATCGGCGTGGCCGCGATCGCCGGTTTCTTCTGGCCCGAAACATGAACCTTCTCGTTCTCTATCTTCTGCTGGTGAAAGCCACGCTGACGTCCTTCAGCGGACTGGCCTCGCTCCCCATGGTTCGTAACGATTTCGTGGTGCGCCGCGGCGTGCTCACTGATCGTCAGCTCAATGCCGCCGTCGCCGCGGGACGTATCGGTCCGGGACCGCTCGGCGTCTACGTGGTCAGTGTCGGCTATCTGGTGGACGGAGTGCCTGGCGCCTGCGCCGGCTGGCTCGCCATGATCACGCCCGCATTCTTCATCATCCCCATGCTGCGTTTTCTGGGCACCCGCGCCGAACACCCGCGCGCCCGAGCGGTGGCTCGCGCGGTGCTGTTCGCTGGAGCCGGCCTGATGGCCTCCGCCGCGGTGCCGCTGGCGCGCGACGCCATCACCAATCCACTGTCGCTTGCCATCTTCGCCGCCAGCTTCCTGCTGATCGCCAGCGCGCGCGTGGATTCGCTGTGGGTGATGCTCGGCGCTGCGCTGATTGGAGTGCTCGCGTTCCAGTTCTGATATACTCAGCCGTAACTGTGCATTCACTATGCCGGATTTCCGTTTAGGCGATATCATTGACGATCACTGCATCAAGTGTCGTCGCGTAACCAATCACGCTATTGTTTCGTTAGTCAACGCAGAGCCCGCCAAAGTGCGGTGCCGCACCTGCTATCACGATCATGACTATCGGCACGAGCAGGCGCCGCCGTCGAAAAAAGATTTGAAGAAGGCCGAGCTGTTCAAGGAAGTTCTCGCCGCCGCTGCTCCCGGGGCCGCGGTCGACGCAGTCGACGCGGTCGAAACCGTAGAAGATCCGCCCGCCGATCCCGAACCGCCCGCCAAAGCCGTCAAGAAAGTTGCTACGCGCGGCAAAAAGGCGTGAGCGGCTCGTCCGCCTCCGGCGCCTGGGACGCAACGCGTTATCAAGACCGGCATTCTTTCGTATGGCGCCACGGCGCAAGCCTTCTGGAGCAGCTGAATCCGCAACCTGGCGAGCGAATTCTGGATGTCGGCTGCGGCACCGGCCAGCTGACGGCTGAAATCGCGCGATCCGGCGTACAGGTGGTTGGTCTCGACAACTCGGCCGACATGCTATCCCAGGCGCGCCAGAATTATCCCGACCTTACGTTTGTTTCGGGCGACGCTTCCGCGTTCGATTTTCCCGAACCATTTGATGCCGTATTCTCCAACGCCGCGTTGCATTGGGTGAAGGACGCCGATGGCGCCGCCTCGTGCATCGCCCGCGCGCTCCGCCGCGGAAGCCGTTTTGTCGCGGAGTTCGGCGGCAAAGGCAACATCGCTTCCGTTCAAGCCGCGCTGCGTACTGTATTAGGCCCTAGCGCCGATCTACAGTCTCCCTGGTATTACCCGAGCGTTGGGGAGTACGCAAGCGTTCTGGAACGCTACGGCCTGGAAGTTCGCAACGCCAGCCTGTTCGATAGGCCAACGCCACTCGAAGGCGACAACGGTATGGAGCAATGGCTGTACATGTTCATGCAATCCTACCTGCGCCAGTTTTCTTCGGACCAGGCCGAGGAAGTGGTGCGTCAACTAGTGGAACATCTTGCTCCGGCACTCTACCGGGATGGCGTTTGGACAGTAGACTATCGTCGTCTGCGCGTGGCCGCCGTCCGCACGCCTTAAGGCATTCAGCCGAGCGACTCGACGCTGGTTAGGCCGTAGCATCGGGCTGCATGGCGCTGCCCGTGGTGTTCGTTTTCGCCTTGATAGCCGCTAGAACCACCAGTTGCAGCGCCGGCGATGAAACGGTCCCTAGCCTGCCGGCGCACACCGCTTGCCCGGGAGTTTCCGCCCCCGTGGGATCGCAGCCTCCGCCAGTGGGCAACGCCGAAGCTTCCAATCAATACGTGGTTCAGACCGCCGATCCAGCCGTCAGTCGCGCGGGCCGGTTACTGAATTTAAGCCAGCCCTCGCAGGCGCTCGAAATATTGCTGGCCGCGCTGCAGCGCCATCCGCATGATCCGAGCGTCCTCATGCTGGCGGGACTGGCGTCCTATCGCTCGGACCAGGTTCGCGCGGCGCTCGGCTACTGGCGGCAGTCGCTCGATCTCGCGCCGAGTGAACCTTTAAAGGCCATCTATGAGGACGCCCAGCGCGAAACAGCCGCCGACCGCAGCAACGACAAACTTTACAGCGAACACTTCGCCGTGCGCTATGAAGGCGCCGCCATGCCGGCCGATGCGGCGCGTTCTATCCTGGCCACGCTCGAAGAGGACTATTCGCGCATCTCGGCGCAATTG
>Ga0209006_10004352_pt1 | contig 12855 bp, 12 predicted proteins | sample JacPin_JW_Ref_O2_FD_188567 | JGI IMG/M metagenome (GOLD analysis project Ga0209006, IMG submission 188567) | Forest soil microbial communities from Algoma, Ontario, Canada - Jack Pine, Ontario site 1_JW_Ref_O2 (SPAdes) (version 2) | ecosystem: Environmental > Terrestrial > Soil > Boreal...
GTTCCCGACGCCATCGAACGATTGCTGCGGCAATTTCTCAGCTTCCGATTGCCCAACGAAAACTTGCGTCAATTTTTCTCCCGCCACACAGATAACCAGTTGCGGGAGTTTCTGGCTGGCCAACGCGTCGATGCGGTGGCTCGCGACTTGCCACCAGTCGCAGTAGGACGCTTGGCGCAATCTGCGGGAGGCGAAGGTGACTAATCTGTTTCCAATGTTTATGAAGCTGGCAGGCAAGCGATGCCTGGTCGTTGGCGCGGGCAAAGTTGGCGAGCCGAAGGTCGGCGGTCTTATCGGTACGGGTGCCCATGTGCAGGTGGTCGCGACCGCGGTCAGCAATCAGGTCAGTGCATGGGCTGATGGGGGGAAGATCGATTTGGATATTCGTCCGTTCGCGCCCAGCGATCTCGATGGCAGGTTCCTCGCGGTAATCGCAACCGCTTCTCCCAACCTCAACGAATTCATCTATCGCGAGGCCCAGCTTCGCGGAGTGCTCGCCAATGTCGTCGATGTTCCCGACTTGTGTGATTTCTTTTATCCCGCGGTCGTCCAGCGCGGCGATCTACAGATAGCAATTTCGACCGCCGGGCAAAGCCCCTCGCTGGCGCAGAAGCTTCGGCAGCAATTGGAACAACAGTTCGGCGTTGGATATGCGCATTGGGTGCGACAACTCGGTGAGACTCGTCGACTCATTCTGGCAACCGAGCTTGATAAGGAAATGAAGTCAGAGCTGCTGCATTCCCTGGCGAGTCGTGAGGCCTTCGAAGCCGCGCTCGCCAAAGCTTCTGTACTACCAACGGAACTAACCGCCAGAGGACAGGGAGCATAGGTCATGACCGGAAAAGTCTATCTCGTCGGTGCCGGCCCGGGTGATCCTGAGCTGCTCACCCTGAAAGCGCTTCGTCTGCTGAAAACGGCGCAAGCCGTATTGCATGACGACTTGGTGGCTCCCGAAATATTGCAGCTGATTCCATCGACGGCGCAAATTCACAACGTCGGCAAGCGCTGCGGAAAAAAGAAAATCCTCCAAGGTGAAATCAACTGTCTGATGGTCGCTCTGGCTGCCTCGGGACTGCTTGTCGTCCGCTTGAAGGGCGGCGATCCGCTAATCTTTGGACGAGCCGGCGAAGAGATTGAAGCGTTGCGCGCTCATAGCATTCCTTTTGAAATCGTTCCGGGGGTTACTTCGGCCATGGGTGCCGCTGCCGCCGCAACGATTCCCTTGACGCATCGTCGAGCCTCGGACGCCCTCATTCTTGTTACCGCGCATCGAGCCGCGGACAATGATGCTTCCGATTGGAGCAAGTTCGTCGGCAGCGGCGCGACGCTGGTCATTTATATGCCCGGGCAAAATTACGCTGAGATCGCGAAGCGCCTGGCCGCAGCGGGACTGGCCGGCGATGTGCCTTGCGCGATTGTCTCGCGTGCCACCACTCCGTATCAGCGAACCCATCGGTCAACCGTAAAAGAATTGCCTCGCGCGCCCCGCCTTGCCTCACCGGCTCTGCTGGTTGTCGGCGAAGTTGTTCAGTTGGCTGATCCGGTGGCGATGGTCGAGCAATTTGTCGCTCCCGAGTTCACGGAGCGGAAAACCGCTTCGCCCCGCTTGCCATGGTTCAAATCCGACTCCCTTGTTCCGCAGGCTTCGTCGCTGCCAACAGAAGACGGGGCAATTTCATGAAAGACACAATCGCAGAAATCCAATCCGCCGCCGAGACTTGGAGTCCCCAGCGCATTCTGACATGGGCCTTCGAGACTTTTGGAAATTGCGTGGCCATTTCATCCGCCTTCGGCGCCGAAGGCATGGTATTGATCGATATGGCGTCGGGTCTTCGCAAGGAGTTTCGCGTGTTCACCATCGACACCGAATTCCTTTTTCCCGAGACCTACAGCCTGATGGACAGAATTGAACAGAAATATGAAATTGCCATCGAGCGCGTGTTTTCGCTGCGCTCTCCCGAGGAGCAGGAGCGAATTCACGGCGCGGTCTTGTGGACCCGTGACCCCGACCAATGCTGCAACCTGCGAAAGGTTGAACCGCTACAACGCAAACTCGGCGAACTTCGCGCCTGGATCACCAGCATCCGGCGCGATCAGACAGAATTCCGCAAAACGGCTCACAAAATTGAGTGGGACGAAAAATTTGGTCTGGTAAAAATCAATCCAATCGCCGATTGGAATTCAAAACAACTCTGGCGCTACCTTCACGAGCACGATGTGCCTTACAACTCTCTCCATGACCAGAATTATCCGAGCATCGGCTGCACGCATTGCACTCGCGCCGTCCGCCCCGGAGAAGATACCCGGGCAGGACGCTGGCCTGGCTTGGCGAAAACCGAATGCGGCTTGCACGTCATCGAGCCGCTGCCGGTGGCGCCTTCATCGGAGGTCAAGCAGGGGAACATCTAGCCAGTGCAATATCCAGCGATCGGAAATCTCTCGAGTTTCGGATACCAACTTCGAGTTGTCTACCAAAGAGGTCTGACGCAACTGTTAAACTGAAGCTTTGGCATACCAACACTTGCAGCGGGCCTGTTCGCTAATTTTCAACCCCTCCGGGAGAAAAGACGGTAGCCGTAAGTCCTTAATCCGCAATATTTTACGTATAAGTCCTTGGGATGACGGATTTTGCGCAGTTTCTATAGCCTATCTCTCTGATTCTAAAAGATCGAATCAAAAAGTTTTCGCCCTTTTAGACCATTATCCTGTTTACTGTAGGCTTAACGCGCGCACCAGACAACATGACAAAAAGACCTGTGCTCGACACGCTTTAAACTGCTGGGGGGGGAATCGGACGATGATTCTGGCCGGAGATATTGGCGGTACCAAGTGCAATCTCGGGCTATTCCGGGAAGAAGGACGCAAGCTTCGTCCGATTTTTCAGCGCCGCCTTGGAACGCGGGACTACCCTGGTTTTGAAGCGGTAGTCGAAGACTTCCTGAAGCAAGCAGCGACAGAGGTGAAGGATCCCGCCATTGAGGCGGCGGGCTTCGGTGTGGCGGGAGTGGTCGCCGACGGACGGCACTATTCGGAAAACTTGCCATGGGTGGTCGATGTCTCAGCCTTGAAGTCGCGGCTGAAACTGAAAAACATAACCTTGCTCAACGACATTGCGGCAACCGCCCTGAGTTTAGAAATTCTCTCCCCGAGCGACAGGGTGACGTTGAATCCGGGAAACGCCGTGACTCATGGGACGCAGGTGGTAATTGCAGCGGGAACGGGTTTGGGAGAGGCACTTCTTTTTTGGGACGGTGCAAGGTATCGGGTAGCACCCGCCGAGGGCGGGCAGGCGGACTTTGCCCCGCGCAGCGAGCGCGAGATTCAGTTGCTCCGTCGACTCAAGGAAAAATTAGCGCAGGTGACGTATGAAGAAATCGTTTCCGGAAGGGGATTCCTTCGAATTCACGAATTCCTTGAACCGTCGGTGAGGCACGAGTCATTCGAATCTGCGTCGGGCAATGCTGCCGGAGAAATCACGGAGCGCGCGCTGGCGAAAACCTGCGACGTCTGTGTAAAGACAGTTGCATTCTGGGTCGAGATGTTTGCCGGAGCGACGCGAAATATCGCGATGCACGCAATGGCGCTGGGCGGGGTTTATCTGGCAGGCGGTATCCCCGTGAAAATCCTTTCGCATTTGCAGGATGGTATCTTCTTCAAGACTTATTGTGGCAGCGGCAAACTGTCACCCATGCTGGCCCGCATTCCGATCTTTGTGGTGACGAATGAAGAGGGGCCCATGCTGGGCGCAGCCTATGAAGCTCTCAACAGCAGTCGCGGGCTGTAATCTGGATTCACAGATGGTGATCGAGTTGACCAACTCCATTCTTGCGACTTTGGTGTTATTTAAGAAAGTTACTTAGAAAAGCTATTTAGAAGCATAGTGGCGAAAGGGCTTCCCAATTGACGAGCGCGACTATCGCGGAAAATTCAAAGGCCGGTTACAACCGGGTTCTTCTCCTGGTCGCGGGACTTGGCGGCCTGTTGTACGGAGTGGATGTCGGCATCATCGCGGGAGCGTTGCCCTACCTGGAAGCAACTTCAAAGCTCAACGCTGGGCAGCTCTCCACCGTGGTTGCCGCAGTGGCGCTGGGCAGCGTCATTTCCACTTTATTTGCGGGGGCACTCGCGGATTTAATCGGACGCAAACCGCTGATGATTTTAAGCGGGCTTTTATTCGTTTGCAGCATTCCCGTCATCGCGTCGTCGAGCGGGTATCAGTCGCTGGTGATTGGCCGATTGTTGCAGGGAATCAGCGCTGGACTCATCGGCGTCGTTGTTCCCTTGTACCTGGCGGAATGTCTTTCGGCATCGACGCGCGGTAAAGGCACGGGCATTTTCCAATGGCTCCTAACGCTCGGAATTGTGGTAGCGGCCATTGTTGGCATGTATTTCAGTTTTCGGGTGGAAGAGGTAGCGAAGCTGGCGGACCCCGCCAGCCTTTTTGCTTTTAAAGACAAAGCATGGCGCAGCATTTTCTGGGTGTCGTTGCCGCCTGGCTTTCTGTTTGTGATTGGCGGCTTCCTGGTATCGGAATCTCCGCGCTGGCTCTACCGCAAGGGCAGAACTGACGACGCTTACGCTGCGTTGCAGCGGTCGCGGAGCGATGAACAAGCGAATGTCGAACTGGCGGAAATGGAACAAGCCGCCGCTGCCGAGAAAGCGAAATCTTCGTCTGGGTCCAAGGTTAAAGAGTCGCTCTTGCGCCGCAAGTATGTGATCCCCTTTGTTCTGGCTTGTCTGATCCTGGCTTGTAATCAGGCCACGGGCGTCAATTCCATTATTGGCTATAACACCACCATTCTGTTGCAGAGCGGTCTCTCGGACTTCCAGGCGCACCGCGGCTATGTTCTTTTCACGATCGTAAATTTTCTGATGACCATTGGCGGCGTTCTGCTGGTGGATCGGAAGGGCCGCAAGTTTCTGCTGTCAGTGGGTAGCGCCGGCATTATCGTGTCGCTGCTTTGCACGGGCTTGCTTTTCCGGAGAACCGAACAACTTCGGGTGGACGCGAACAGCGCGGTGCAATCGCTGGTGGATGGAGATCAGACGATCAAGCTGTTGTACGACCAGAAATCCGCTGACGCTTTGCTCGATGCGAGTGGAGACGCAGGCAAGGCGATCAGCAACCGCGCGACTTCGCTGATTGTTATTTATTCATACGGGGATTTCAGGGCGGCGACCAAGGTGGCACGCTCCGACGACTCGGCTGCCAGTCCGATTGAGATCACGCGCGAAAGTGCGGTACCAGCGAACAAAGTAAATGCGTTTTTTTCGAATCCGTTCAGCGATCTCGAGGGGGCGCGCCGGGCTCCGCTAAAAATTGATCATGCGTTGATCACCCCGGTGCCGAGCGAGCACAACGGGTGGATGGTAGCAATTTCGCTGTTTGTCTTCATGGCATTTTTTGCGATTGGGCCAGGAGTGTGCGTTTGGCTGGCGCTGTCGGAGTTGATGCCGACTCGAATTCGCTCGAATGGGATGAGCATTGCGCTTCTAATTAACCAGGCAGTTTCGACCACGATTGCCGCTATGTTTCTTCCCACTGTAGGGAAGTATGGCTATTCAGCCATATTTTTCGGCTTCGCCTCTTGCACCGTGGTTTACTTCATCACGGCTACGTTTTTCTTGCCCGAAACTAAGGGAAAGACGCTCGAAGAAATCGAAGCCCATTTTGAGGGGACGGGCGGCTAGGTCCCTCCAAAACTTACAGTCCCCAGATTCGATTCGCGCCGATAACCAGGCCTAGCGTTAGGCAGGCGATCAATACTTCTCCCAGTGCTCCGACGATGAACGGACGCAGGCCTTGTTTCGACATGTCTTTAAAGTTGGTGCGCAGGCCGACTCCGGCAAATGTCAATAGAAACGCCCACTTCGAGAGATTGCCGAGCGATGTGACTTGAGGTTTGGTGAACGCGTGAAAACCGACCAGCAATGACATCAGCAGAAATCCAATAATAAATTTCGGAAATTTCTTCCACAGAAACGCGGCCTTGTTGGTGACCACCGCTGCCTGTCCTTTGCCGGCCCAGTAGATGGCGTAACCTAAGACCACGAAGCCGATCATGGCATTTCGCGCGGTTTTGGCGAGGACGGCGACTTTGCCTGCCGCGTCTGAATATAGAGCGCCGGCGGCGGTGGCCTCGGCGGTATTGTCCACGCCGAGCCCGGCCCACAATCCGTAGGAGACATCGTTCATGTGCAGACTGTGCGCAATGGCTGGGAAGGTGAAGAGGGCGAGCGCTCCCAGGGCCAGGATGGCAGCCATGGCGAAGGAAGCGTCTTCGTCATCGGCGTCGATCGCGCCTTTAGCGGCAATGATGGCGGAAACTCCGCAGACGGCGGAGCCAATGGCGAGAAGGGATGTGAGCTTGGGCTTCAGCTTGAAGAGGCGGCCGAGGAGGGTCATCAACGCCAGTGAGAGCGTGATTTCGACGACTACGAGCGCCAGGCTGATGCCTCCCAGTTTCATCATGTCGGCTAGCACGAAGCGCGCGCCGAGCAGCACGATGCCGAGTTTGAGCCAGAATTCATAGGTATCGATGCCAGCCTGAAAGACTTTTGGGATGGTCAGCGTGTTGGAGATGAAGAGGCCGATGATGATGGCCCAAAGAACGTATTCGATGTTAGGAAAAGTCCAGTGATGGGTCTTGGCGTAAGTGTTGATTGTGCGTTCTAGAACCTTGGCGGCGTAACCGATGCCGGCGAGAAGAAGTACGCCCGGAATGATGCTAACCGCCTTGAGCAGGGGGTTTTCTCGCGCTACAGCCGACAGGGAAGTGGAGGTTGCCATATTACAATTTCTCCGGGTGAAACGAAATTGATTCTGCGATATAACCGAGCGGCGTTTTTACCAGGGCACGTTGTGGAGAATGTCGAACTTTACGGCCAAGGCCAGCAGCAGGGCGATGACCACGGCCCAGACATCGAGAGTTAGCCAAGAGTCGCTGCTGGAAGAGGCTTTGGTTGGGGTTTCGGGTGACATTAAGAGTGCTCCTTCAGGGTCAGCGGTCATATAGTTGTCATCTAGTTATCATCGGCGGCAATAGTACACTGACGAGATAGACATTATATACATTAATGCGTAGCAATCAGGCCGCCAGATGCCGCGTCGCATCAGTCTTTCCTAAGCCGTTCACTGCGAGGAACCTAGCAGCGGTCGAGTTGGGGTGATGAGATTGGGGCGACTGCATTTGATTGCGAACGAAGAGCATTGCTTTTCGATCTTGTATGCTGGATGGCGATTTCAGCGAAAAGGGGAACCTGTGGCCAAGCGACGTTCTTTGGCAGTTTCGATCGTTTGTTTCCTAACGTTTATCGCCGGTGAACTGCAAGCACAAAAGCTAGCGGTGATCGATGCCGGGGGCCATTCGGCAGTCATCACAACGTCCCAGATAGCTAGTTTGCCGCGGGTCACCGCCGAGGTCAGCGAACACGGAGCGACCTCAAGGTATGAAGGCGTAGCGCTGTCTGCGGTGCTGGCGGCTTCTGGGGTTCAGCTCGGTGATACTTTGCGCGGAGCAAGAATGACCGAGTGTCTGTTGGTGGAAGGTTCTGACGGATACAAGGTTGCCTTCGCGTTGGCTGAAATCGATCCGGCGTTCGCGACGCGGGAGATTATTCTTGCGGACAAGCGGGATGGGAAGCCGCTCGACGCAAAAGAAGGCCCGTTTCGGGCGGTAAGTCCAGGAGATAAAAGAGGAGCGCGCTGGGTGCGGCAGGTTACGACGCTCCGCGTGGTTTCGGTGCAATAAGCGCGAGCCTCGAATCGCGGTATCGCGCGCGCGAAATTATTTTGCTGCCTTCTTCTTGTCGGCTGCTTTTTTCGCCTCGATAGTCCACGGCGGGACGATGCCGTTTACACGAGCGTAGGCTACGAGCTGTCCGAGATGCTCGTGAGCATCGCCGACCAGGATGTAAACCGTGTCTCCGTTATTTGCCTGGGGGCCGAGTTTTGGGAGCAGCTTCGCGAAGTCGGCATTGCTCATATTGCTGATTGTCTTTTTGGCGAATTCCCACGATTTGTTTAATTCGGCGATGATCTGAGATTTGTCGGTGGTGGATTTCTCGAATGTCTTGCCGTCGAACCCTGCTGGAGGCTGAACTCCCATGAGGCCGAGAATTCCGTAGCGCTCTCCGGAGACGTGCAGAAATATTTCGGCGAAGGAACGCGAATCAGCGGAGGGCCGCCAGGTGAGTTTGTCGTCGGGAACGGCTTGGGCCAGATCCACAAATTTCTTCTGCACCTGTTCAAGATCAACCAGCGACTGGCCCTTCATGTCATAACTGGGAGCGGTGTGATCCGCGGATGCCGCCGATGCCGAATACTGATCGGATGCATGAATTGCCGCGGCGCTTAGGCTGATGAAGGCGAGAGCTGAGGCGAGAAGTGTCTTTTGCCAGATCATGATTGATTTTCTCCGCATTGATTCTGTTCACGATTAGACGAATTGCGCGGCGAACGGTCCCTTGTCGCTCAACATCGGTTGTTATGTGTCGGCACCGGAATGCGGCATGATCGTCCCAACTGCCTTGATGGTTCTCTTGGTTTAACTCACTTCTCTCGATCGATACAGATCAGTTCAGTTCAGACGCTCTCCATGGACGGTGTGCGGCGCGTGGCGGAAGATGGGATGCATCGATCGTTCCCCGGATGGTTATTCGGGGGCATTTACGTTCGGAGAGCAGACAAACGTCACTCGCCAACTTTCACACAGGAGAAAATACCGTGAAGAAAACATCGTTCCTACTCACCCCTGCTTGCATTATCAGCGTCAGTGGTTGCTTCGGCTCAATCGCGTCCGGTGCATCGAGTCGATCCCGTGGCGGAACAAGCGCCCGTTGAGGCCAAGCAGCATTACGTATTCGAGGGAAGCCGCGACGCCACTACGGGCTGCTCTTTCACTTTCACTTCAGGCAGCGGAAACAAGTTTCTGAAGTTCTGCGTGACAAAAAATGGAAACATCACGCAGTTCCAGAGCCCTTCGGGGGTGGAATACCTTGCCACAACGCCTGCGGGGGAGGGATATGCATTTTGCGATTTCGATACGGCCACGCAGTATTTCGACTATGCCGGATATGGCGATAGCGGAAACTGGCAGCCTCCGGTGACGGTGAGTTCTTCGAAGACCAAAGTGCAAATTAAGCGGACCACCACCGACGGCATCTACACCCTGACGCAGACGATTACCCAAAACGCGGGGCAGGCACTGGCGCAGGTGACGATGGCGCTCAAGAATAATATCGGTGGAACGCACCATGTGGGGCTGTTGCGCTACGCGGACATCGATGCCAATAATTTTGCCTCGAACAATTTCGACTACACCTTCAACACTGCATTTGGATACAACGAAGGCGGAAATGGTCTGCAGTTGCAGCATGTTTCCGGAGCGACGTTGAATGGGGCCTACTCGCAGGACATCCCTGGCGGCCCCGATTCGTGCCAGATTTTTTCGTCCGTATTCGTACAATACGATATGGAGCTTGCGAAAGGCGCGACCAAGACCGTGGTGGATACTTATAAGGCGTTCTAGGTCGGGGTGTTTCAGATGCGGGGAGGGTACATCCTCCCCGTTTCTTGCTTTTGAATGAAGTTATGCGTTCCAACCTCCCAACTGAAGCGCGATTGCCAGGCAGGAGGCGCGAAGTTCGTCGGCATGGGCGCGGTCGACGAGAGTGCGGGCGACGACCATCCCGCCGATACTTAGAGCTGCGATTACCTGAGCGGTGGTGCGTTTGCGATGCTTCTTTTCCCGGAGACTTCTTTCGAGGATGTTGACCATGGCGCGGAAGACGGTCTCGAAAGCTCGTCTCGCAGTGATGCCGCTTCGGGCAACATCGGTGGGTAAAGCGACCATGGGGCATGAGTTTTCAACGTCTTCAAAATGTTGCCGGGACAAATACGCGCTTACCACTTGAGCGCCCACATCAGTGGAAGACAGATCGACGTGGACTCCCTCCCAACAGTTTTTCCACTCCGGGTCGGTGAAAAAACAATTCAACACTTCCGCATAGAGATCACTCTTGCTTTTGAAGTAGGTATAGAAACCGCCGTGAGTGAGTTTAGCGCCGGCCATGATCTGGGTGATTGATACATTCTCGAATCCATGACGATTGAACAAGCGGCGCGCGCTGTCGATGATCTTCTTCTTTGTTTCGACTCTGTGACCAGCGGGATAAGGCATTGGCAACTCCGGGAGGCTATGTGCCGGGTCCTCTGAGGCTACATTAAGCACAATATTATATTGAACATATTTTGTTTTAATGTTCCCATCCAACTGCGACGGATGTGCGACAGAGTCGGTGTGCGTCGACGTAAGGAACTATGGTTACTGAAAGCAAGCGGATGCCTACCGCGTTTTCGACGCGGCGGCACGGATGTTTGGAACTGCGGTGACGTTTGGGGGACTCGCGGTCGTGGGCTGCGTTGCTCGTGCCGCGAGTGAGAATGCTGGTTCCCATTCTGCTGAAACTATCCACCAGGAAACGGTTTTCAACGCTAGCCCGAATCGGATTTATGAGGCACTCCTGGACGCTAAATAATTTCAGAAATTCGAATTGCTCAGCGGAGCGATGATGGATGCAGATCTAGAGGCAAAACCAGCCGAGATCAGCACAGAACCCATCGGTGCGTTCTAAATCTTTGGGGCCTACATCGTGGTAAGGCAGATCGAACTTGTACCGAACCAGCGCATTTGGGAGCCCTTGCAACAGTTCCTCGCCTGACGTACGTATACCCTCTTGCAAAAGGTGAAAGCGTCAGCACAGAATGAAGCGCGATGAAACCGTTTCGTTTCTCACTGACAATTTCTTCGGCGGTCGTTTTGCTCGCGTTTGCGCAGGACGGCAAATCTGGTGCAGTGATGCAAAGTCAGCCCTCCGCTACTTTCGCCAATCCTCTTTTGCCGACTGGTCCCGATCCCTGGGTCGAATACAGGGACGGTTTTTACTACTACATGAATACGACGGGCAAGAATCTCACCGTGTGGAAGACGCGGAACATGGCGGATCTGGCTTCAGCGCAGAAGAAAGTGGTGTGGACTCCTCCGGCTTCCGGTCCGTACTCGCACGATATCTGGGCGCCTGAGATCCATTTTCTGGCGGGTAAGTGGTACATCTATTTTGCCGCCGACGCGGAGAAAAATCAGACACACCGGATCTGGGTGATTGAAAACGGCTCGTCCGATCCAATGCAACGGGAGTGGACGTTGAAAGGCAAGGTCGCCGATGCCTCGGACAAGTGGGCGATTGATGCTTCTGTATTCGAGGACCGGGGACGACTGTACATGCTCTGGTCGGGATGGGAAGGCGATGAGAATGGGACGCAGAGCATCTATATTGCGCGATTGAAGAATCCGTGGACGGTGGAGGGCCCGCGGGCGAGGATTTCTACGCCCGAATATCCCTGGGAAAAGGTTGGCGATCTGGAAGCGCCAGGTGAACCCCTGCACATTGACGTCAACGAAGGGCCTGAGATGTTGCAGCACGAGGGAAAACTGTTTCTCGTGTATTCGGCGAGCGCTTGCTGGACGGATCACTATGCGCTGGGCATGTTGACGGCGGATTCGGGAAGCAATCTGGTCGATCAAGCGGCATGGAGGAAGTCTCCGGTGCCGGTTTTTAAGGAGTCTCCTGAGAATCGGGTTTATGGTCCGGGACACAATTCGTTTTTCAAATCAGAGGACGGAAAACACGACTGGATTCTTTATCACGCGAACTCCGAGCCGCATCAGGGATGCGGCGACCATCGCGCTCCGCGGGCGCAACCATTTACCTGGAATGAGGATGGTACTCCTAATTTTGGCGTGCCAATGGCAGTGAGGACTCCGCAGACGCGTCCTGCAGGCGGGGATTCGTCGGCGAAATAAGTTGCCGTCTGGTAGCCCATTGCGGGGGCTGAATGCAGCGAAGTAAATCGTTAAGTGACCCGCGAGGGGAGAAATGGTGGAGGCGGCGGGAGTCGGACTATTCGGGGTGTTGACAGCACGTAAGTTACTGATTCTACGAACTGCCACACCGGCTAAAAAGGCCCCATTGCCTGATCCATTGTACGTTTATTGTACGAAAATACTCTCGGCCTAAGTCCGGCAAATCCCACACAGTGCCCAGAGTATTCCATAAACCAGCCCGGCTGGATTGGGAAAAATAGTCAGCCCCCAGGCCACCGACACGCCATTTCTTTACACGCTTACTTGCTTTCTCGCAATTCCGGACTGCCCCTGATCCAGGAGGAATCGATTACTTCCTGAAATCCGACTTACCCGCATTTATCCAGAAACCCATAATTTCGGCAGATCAACGCGCCCTAAGCCACTGCAAATGAAGAGGCTTGAGTTTGGACCTTCGGTTGCGCCGCGTCTCAGCAGTAGAGCCCGCAGCCAAAGCGACCCGGCCTTCAATATCTTAAGCCCGGGCTCCTGGGGAGTGCTCGGGGGCGGTGGAAACCTACAGGGCAATACTCCGCGCAAGTAAGCTAACCATCGAGCATTGAGCGGTTGCAGATACATGTTCGGCAGGAAGGAAACGAAAAGGAGCACGATGCGATTTGCAAAGATCGAGAAGGTTGCATCAAGAGTTGCCGTGGGAGCGCTTGTGCTCGTGAGTTTGCTGAGCATGACCGTGGGCGCGCGGGCACAGGAGGCAGAGAGGCCCTACCCGAAGATGCTGCCAATTTCGCAGTATTTAATGGACTGGGATGCGGCAATCGCGCTGGCGCGAAGCGCTGCTCCGGAGGGCATTTCAAAGGATGCGTCTGTTTTGGTGCTGACGCCCAAAGGCTGGGAGACAGCGGTCAAAGGTACAAACGGTTTTGTGTGCATGACGGGGCCGGCATGGACGGCCAGCATTGACTTTTATGAC
>Ga0209006_10004353_pt1 | contig 12855 bp, 16 predicted proteins | sample JacPin_JW_Ref_O2_FD_188567 | JGI IMG/M metagenome (GOLD analysis project Ga0209006, IMG submission 188567) | Forest soil microbial communities from Algoma, Ontario, Canada - Jack Pine, Ontario site 1_JW_Ref_O2 (SPAdes) (version 2) | ecosystem: Environmental > Terrestrial > Soil > Boreal...
AAAGAAAATTTGTTGGTGTTCAGGGTTAAGAGGAGAGAACTTACCTCAGACGCGATCAACTCGAGACCCGTGCACTGACTCCAAATCTCCTTGTCAATGATATTTTGCACTTCGGGGTCCACCTCTGATAAAGGGGCATATAAAATTTTATTCTGTTGAATACATTGTTAGCGGCGAAAGGGAAATGGAAAGGAAAGGAAGTATACGAAGCCAGGTGTGTTTGAAGCAGCCATGCTGACGAATTTTTTCAAATGAGGGGACGAGGAAGTGATTTGGATAGCTGGATGGTGGACGCGAAGGTTAACAACAGGGCGAGACAGTAATCTCAGCATTTCAGCAGAATTCATTTCCCACGCCCAAATTGGCTATACCAGGATCGCGCTCAACCCAGTTTATGGCAAAGTTATATCACCAAGCCCATCTGCAAAACGAAAACCTACCAGGGAAATCACGAAAAGACGCGCCATGTGCCAGGTATTATTGATCTCATATGTGGTTCCTTCCTGCATCGCGTAGCTGCAATACCTTAGCCTACGATAAATTATCTCCTCTTTTGAACATATCTCCACCATCGTTCCAGCGTTGGTGTTACATTTCTTTGATATTTGTTACAAGCGCCGACCTCGGCGGATATTTACCGTATCGAACGAAAGTTATGTATGTACATACTGTATGTATCACCAATATGAAATCCTAAGATAGCCCCGTCGAAAGAGAAAGAAGATCTAGTGAAAAAGCGCCAGCACCGTAAGGTGTGTATGGTGGAGTAACCTTATAGAAAGGCAATAAACATGACCTAGCATTCCTCGATACCCATCGCATCGCTCATTGAATTCAACAAAATGTTCTGGTAATCTCCAGCAACGTTCCACATAGAGAAGCCTCTCAGGCGGGCTGAGTTTATATACTGGCCTTTCGCAGCTAGGAAACCGGAGTAAGATAAAGAGGGAAGAATAAAAAACGACAATTTGCTTACCGAAAGACTGGGCGTTATCAAAGGACACCATCACATGAGAGGTGGGGTTATAAACATACGGCTGATCAGACAACAATGTTAGTAGTAGACAAGAACTAGACAACTGGAGCTGCCGCACCGTTTGACTGCAATTATCATACCGATAATCGATCCCAGCAGCAGGGGTGCCATTCTGAGTCAGGAACCCACCCTCAACAAGTCCCCAAAAATTGAATATCCCGCCAACAGGGGTCGGATTCCCACACTGATCCACACCAGCAGGCGAATCCCAGCTGTCTCCCGGTGGCTGCATCGAGTTGACGAAGGCAGGGTACGGAGTGAGGGTATTAGACCCGCTTTCCAGCGCTGCACTCGTTGTGACGTAGTAGCTGTGTCCGTAAGCTGCCACACCGAGGACGATTTTGTTGGCGGGGAAGTTGGCGCCTGTCCATGCCTTGACGGCGGACATCGCGGAGCCATCTTGGATGGGTGCACAGGAATCATCGAGGGGCGCGTTTGGGCCTACAGATGGTGACCAAGGGCCCCAAACGTCGTAATTCATAATTTCTGAGGGATTTTTCAGGTCGATCATGAGTTATTTCCCCCCGTGGTTTACTTACCAACGTAGTCAAGAACCTGCGCAAACGAACTCACGTCTGTCAAGGGAGTGCCGTCGGGTCCTGTCCATGGCTTAAGTGACACAGCAGCTGACAGAATGATGTTCTTTGTCACTGGAGCTGCCCGAAGTGCTTGTAAGAACAGCAGAAAATTGGCGGCATCGTTCGAAGAGACGGCGTTACAGCCGATCCCGGGCTGGTTAGGGTATTCCCAGCTAGGGCCTTTGTGAGTATGATTCAACCGGGGTCAGGAAATGAAGACGTACTCGAAATCTATCTCGTCCAGATTGTATGTGGTGACGAGACTGCCGACCGCTTGAACGAATGCTGCCCGATTGGATGATGTGGCTACCCAAGAAGAAAAGTTACTTGATCCGGTCCATCCGCCGATGGATAAAGATGCATTCACGCCCTATGAACGATGGATGAAGTGTTAGTTGTATAAGATCGCCACATTGGAACGACATTTCTCACGTTTTGGTGAGCAGCGGCCACGAATTCAGGTAACAACTGTTGATCACTCGCCGCCAATGATACCACAGAGGAATCAGAAGTAGTGACACTAGATTATTAAAATTAGAACCGTGAGCGTGCACACATTCGAAGACACGAACGCGAAGCCATATTTGACAGAGTTGTAACCAGACCAGGTGATATTACTTGGGGGGAATTGGGCCCCACGCCAGCCGGGATACCACCCTGCCGCAACGACATCATCAGATCCACCATTATTCGCTTGACTGCCGCTAGCTTGACTGCTAGGACTGGACAGGGCTGCTTCATTTGATGGTGTAGCAAGAGCGCAGGACGGATCAGCAGAAACGTAAGGCCAGATGGACACGAAGAGTGAGAGGGGGATCAGAATGTGTCTCATGTTGTCAAAGGAGACGTAGTTAGCCTGCATCTCTGAGAGGGGCCATGGTTATATAGCAGTTTCCTGTGCACGGATCAGGGTGCGGAAGTTGTCCGTCATGAATATCAATGCCCCTGTTCAGTGTGGGGAAACACGAGGTTTGTGTATGTCTCGACGGCGATCCGGTCAAGTTAAATAAAGAACTCACTGCGAGGGTTCCATCATGGCGTAACAAATGGGGGTCACACCGCAGGCTCACTGAATTATTAAAGATTTAACTACTACGACTTGGTTATGCCCACAGGACGCGTGGCAAATTTCTCATACAGTACTTACACGAGGTCATTATACCGTTTAATGATTGGGTATCTATTCCTATGTATGAATTATGCCATGCTTAGATAGCCAGCAGTCAGTAACGCCGTTATCGAATCAAGGAAATCTTTCACATACATATACAATTCTATGAATCCAGTCTAAATGTTCAATGACTACCTCCCTCTAACCATACCAATCCGTGCAGCTAACTGCCGCGCCTGTAATGCCTGCATCCGTTTCGATCGTGCAAAGAAAATAATCAAAGACACGATGGCGAAAAAGACGTTACACGCAACGAACTCCCAAAAGTCCGCTCGCTCTTGTGCAACAATGCGGCCGCAAGATTGCCATGCTGATGTTTCTGCTGACTGCGAGTCCCCACTTCCTAGGTGTTGGAGGTGGGAAGGTGGTGGGTGTCCGGTGCTCTGGTATGGGGTGTATGAGGAGGAAAGGTTTACGTTGTTGCACTCCACGGCTTGACGATTACCAAAGGGCTGGCAGTAGGGTTGTGTGAGCTGGATAAAGGTATGCTTGAGGACTCTTTACTTGGTTTTCGGGAGAAACACACCACTTCTTCTGGACAAGGCGAGCACATGCCGGAAGGTCGACATGTTATGCCGTCTGGTGGGTCAGAGTCAAGCTCTGGTGGTTGAGCGAGAACGGATTGGTAGAGACATGTTACGGTTATGCTGGATACTCAGATACTGTCAGTATCAAGAAGAAAATGCAAAGGTCAAGCATACGCACAGGCATACCGTCGTCCTCTTTGATGCCAGCATTTGGCTGAGTCGAACGAAAATGGAAATTTCTCACGATTTCTTGGACCCAAAAATGTCACGTCGAACAGCCATCGTTGAAGAGTTCGATGATGATACAGAGCTACCCCTCCCTTCGCACCCACTACCAAACACAGGGGATGGTCCACTACTAGAGGAGATTCAAGATCTGGACTATGAGATTGAACCCTCACCCAGAGCTGGACCTGCATCAGCTCAGTTTCGTTCGTCTTCAACAGCTGACCAAAGCGGCGGGCCCAATTCAACGACTGCGACCGTCATTTCTGTCGAGCCATATAAAAAGTCCGTAGTACTATCAAGAACTGGACGTATTTTTGACCGAATCTAGGTGGACATGTATCTATCCGATATACATTGACGCTAAGCGCAGCTACGGTACTGGCGAGCGGAGGATTGAGCGATCAAAAAGTGTTTGGTGGCCGTTAAGTAAAGACATTGCTGATGCAACTAATCGATTGGGTCTCGGTACTCTGCATGAGGTGAACAAGTGTCACCCGAGGGATTGGGACAATCCAGGCCGTGTACGTGTGCAGTGGAAAAAGGACGGAAGACTGATCAATCCATCCATTCGAAGCAGTACGTTAAGTTTTTTTAACAAAGAAAGTTATTCTAGCTCAAATTTTGGATAGAGAAGCAATTGCTGGAGACTGTGTCTTTACAGATTCAGCGTCTCAAAGTAGACTATGTCCCCAAACCACCTTATACCTTTACACCCCAAAAGCCGCCTACGCCCATGCCTCCAACGAAATCGATGCCCACAAAAGGTAAACAAGCGGGAATCAATAAGACGGTAAAGCCGCCTGTTACCGCGACTGGTCGTCGATTACCGATACCACCTGAACCGCATCCGACATTAGCTACACGGTTGTCACCTTACTCGCCCGCGTTATCGACTGGGGTGTTGGTAGATACAGTGAAGGCCGGGATGAGTGCACAAGAGAATGCAGGTGGGATGGGAGGATCGGCGGGAGTTAGCGGAGGACAGAAGGGAAAGCGAAAGTTGGTCCGAGTGAGGGGGTAGCACGTGATGCTGTTATCGTCGGTCATCGCCGAGAAGGTTGTTTCTAAATTGGTCAATGGGGGCTGACAGATTACGTCACGGATTGGCTTTTACCATTTTTGGAAGAGCAGGTAGATTTTGAGGCGATCTTCGTCGGAAATGGCCCTTTCACCCATTCACCCATGATCTTCATCCCAGAACTTTACCATCCCGCCCTCAACACCACTTTCGTGGGCGTTGAGCATCCAATCTCAAACCACGATTCACACATACATTCCTTTCGTGGAATTAAATATGCTTCCGTCCCAGCCCGTTTCCGTCAATCAAAACTTTTCACATCTTATCGTCCAGTGACAGACGCTTCAAGAGATGGGTCTGTCGCTTCTATGTTGTACAGAATATATCTATGAGCTTACAGTGTGTCTTTATCAGACCCATATGTCCCCAGCAAAAATATAAAACTCTCGAAGAAGAGATGTTTGGGTTATCCCCCGACGAAACCCCGACACAATCTTTCAAACAAAACGAGTTCGAATGTCTGAACTTGAATATCACTTGCCCTGCTGGAATGAATAGCCAGTCTCGGTTGCCCGTAATGCTTTGGATCCACGGGTCTGTCATTCTCCTCCAACTTGTGTTAACGTTATCCTGTTGACGGCATGATCAGTGGTGGAGATAGAGGTTCGGGTTCCAGCTGGGTTTTTGACGGTGGGGCTCTAGTGCGTAAAAGCATGCTGATAGAGAAACCTATCATCATGGTCAGCATCAAGTGAGTATCCATTGCTCTTTCACCGTTCAACTTAATCTCAACCGAGTGCTCGCAAGTTTTCGCATTGGCCTTTTCGGCTTTGCAGCGAGTACTGCTATCCGCGAAGATAACAAGCTCGCAGGGGATGACGGTGTCGGCAATTACGGCCTGCGTGACCAAGTCCGCGCATTTGAATGGGTCCATCATTTTATTGGCGACTTTGGGGGTGACCCGTCGAACGTCACCCTTTTCGGACAATCAACAGGCGCGGCAGATATCATCAGCCATCTGTTATCTGCGGCGAACGACTCTCACCCTTTGTTCCACCGCGCCATCGTGCAGAGTGCCGTTTTCGATCACAACCCTCCCAGTGTCCATACGGCCGGCTGTCATCTCTCACGAATCATGTCCGCGCTCCGTGTCACGACCTTGGATCAACTTCGGGTTATTGACCCAGATAGGCTCATTGGGTGTTGTTTGAACATACGTACAACTGATGACGGAGTGTTTTTCCGGAGGGGATGGAAGGAGAGTGTCCTTCCGGTGGACAAGCGTACACGGGCCATTGGCGGCACAAAGAGTAGTCGCCACCGTCGAGAAACCCCACCTCTCACTACTCTCAACCTCCCTTCCAACCTCCAACCACTGATCATCGGCGACTGCGCGTATGACTCGCTCCTTTGGTCGTTACCTGTGTCGATGTGGACTGCCCCCGGCGTTGTTCGCCGCCTGAAAGCCGTTTGCCAGTCGCTTTCGAAAGCGACTTCACTGTTGCACGCATATGATATCTCGCCGTATACGACGGATGACGGGCTTGTGCAGTGCGTATTGGATATGATCAATGACGCACGGGTGGCGTGGCCGACGGAGTGCATTGCTCAGGGCGCAAAGAGGGATCGGGGAGGAAAGGGTGTCTGGAGATACACTTTCGATCAAGACGGCCCTGTGAGAAGCGTTCCACACCACGCAGTTGATGTGATTTATCTATTCGATAATATGCCATTACCACCGTCCGTGCGATCCTCTTCTCCTTCGCCCCCATCGTGCGAAGAGTCGTTCTACGAGGGGTCGTATAGGTTTGAAGACGAAGACGACGAGGTGGAAGTGGACTTGAAGTTCCGGTCTGTTGTTGGGGATGATGATATGGATGATGAAGGAGAGGATGACTGGGGGGTGCAGCACGTGGACGCGTGGAGCTACGCGCGTGTGCGGGACGTGATGCAAGAACGGTGGATCGCGTTTGCGAATGGGGAGAGCCCGTGGAGCGAGGACAAGGTGCATGTGTTTGGGCCAGAGGGGGAGACTGGGGAGAGGAGCATGTCCATATTCGATGGACGGAGGAGGAGGGTGATGTGGGAGGAGGTTTTCGAGCCGCTCGGGATGACGTTGGTCCAGAAAGTTGGGATGGAGCTCAGTCGGGGCCCTCCACTATCAACTTCCTTGGGGATCGCTTTTTGAACCGATCCCCTCTTTCTCTTCTCTCTCTTTCTGCATGAAGTGTCCTGGAAGAACAGGTTTATTTGTGGGAATGTTTCACGGTTCGTTGCAATTTATACTTAGTTGAATCAAATCTAGAAATCTGCATGCATTATTTTTTTGTCGTACGCAACTTGAGTAGATGCCATTCATCCTTTTATGAATAACTTCGTTGATAAAGACAGTTGTGGAATCGTCATCACAGGAATCGTCATTATAGTACTAAAAGTTAGGATACAGTATGTACATGTCCGATATGAACATCTCGAAACGATAATGATTGTCTATATGTGGTAACCGGGAGGTGCATCCTCTGTGAGGCCTGCACCCATTCCTGTCCACTCATTTGATCCAGTTGCCGCAGTATAAGACTCCATCGCTCCTCGACTGCCCATCGTTGTGGTCGTTTCAGGGTTGGCCAACATGCGCTCCACCATGTCTGCGATGACACTAGGAGGTAGGTTCCGACGGTACAACCCTTCGACAACGTCAAGTTGTTCACGGGTAAGCCGTGGTTCAAAGTCAGTGGCGGCGAGAGAGGTTGGGTTTGTTTTTCCACCTGGCAGAGGGCTGTATGAAGGCGAGGCGGTGCGGTTTGAGAATGGTATTGGATCAATTGATGCGGTGCCTATATTTCGATTACGCCGTCTATAGCACAGCGCCACCGCCACAATGATGATGATAATGCTTCCTCCTCCAACAATTGAGCCGGTAATGGCTGCACTGTAAAGAGTTGATGTCAGAATCGGCAAACGACAGTATCCGAGCGAGGTACGAACAGAGGGTGTTTTTTGGGAGATGGTAAGGGCACCGACGTTGAAGAGGGTGAAGACGATGCCGTTGAAGATGATGAGGATGAGGATGGCCCGCCAGTGTCATCCACAATAGCGTAATCAAAAAAGAAGTCACTAAAGTTGTACGTTCGTGGGGTCATAATAGCCATGTCCAGACTGTGGTTCCCGAAACCGATATCGTGGACTTCGTAAATGCTTTGGTTGAAGCAGCCGTCGCCGTTGTTGAGACTCACATTGAGCCAACAATTAAGGTTGTTTTCGAATTCATAAGTAGTTGGCGATCCTTCATCGACCGTGAAGTTCACGATGATGGATTCACGTAGAAGGTTGATTATTTGTATCCCTGAGCCTGAAGGTATGTGTTTGAAAACGGCGATCATCAAATCAAGACCATAGCGCACCTGTGAAGGGGATGGTGACGTGGCAGTTATCTTCTGTCACACAACTGGATTCTGCGGAGGACAATTAGGAATCAAGCCGTAGTAGAATGAAGGGCTTTGCTACTGACGTGAACTGCGATCACATCATCATTTCAGTATGAACAAGAGATTTTTACTGAACAGAAGTAACCTACAGAGTGTAGTTGAAGATCAGGTAGGTGCTATTGGGGAAACGGAATCCCCCATATGTGCCGTTGACCGCGTAAGGCCCCCAATGGGACCATGTTATACCGGAGTACTGAATAATGGGATCTGAATCATCGATGTAATGCACAGCTTGGGCCGGAAAAGCGAATACGATCAGAACGAGGAGTTGCAAGACAAATAGTGAAGGATGACCCATCGGTGAAGGAAAGAAAAGAGAATCGGCGCGAGGTGCCAATGGCAAGATCTTATAAAACTTCCATGTGGTCAAAGATACCGGTTGTTAAGGACGAGCGGGGGTATGCACAGCCGAGTCATGGCTTGATAGTGCCTCAATTGTAAAGGCGTTATGTATAGCGGCGTAATGATAAATAGCCATAGTGACATACCTCCACTGGTCAGATCTCGATTTGGATCCTGTCACATTAGTACCCAACGTACCTAACCTTGTAAATGGCTTTGAGCCCTAGTGTTGCCGAGAAGTGAACCGCAGTGAATGAAGTGCTCAAATGATCCAGTCAAGTTCGAAAATACGGAACGAATTGTATGACAGGTCCGATCAAGTTATGTAACCACCAACCTCGAGGCTCGGAGCCTAAGCAAAACCTGATCAAGTCCATATGAAGATGTTATTGTTCTCACTGATACAATGCATAGGCTATGCTTCACAGTGCCTCTCTGCTCACAGCGACGAATCGAACTCTGCAGATTTTCAAACTTGGTGTAACATTTTGATAAATCCTTGCATTATAGTAGTGCAGCTACATACAAACTCTCGTAAAAAATCTAATCGCTACAGAAAAAGATAACAAAAAAAAATACAAGTCCTAACCGACATGAAGACTCAGCAATCACTGATTTAGCCAAGAAGAAAAAAAAAACGGTGTATGGTCTGGAGATCAAAAGGACAGCGTGGAGGGTGAAGGGCTTTCGCACTGCTCGCAGTGTCAATTGAGCCTGATGACAGTCGGGGTCTCAACCACAGCAGACTCGAACGCGAACGAGGACGTAGTGGTAGTAGCAGCAGAGTCAGTCACCGAGTAACTGAACTCCGAGAGGAAAGGGCCGATAGGTGTGCTAATAGGTCCTGTAGGACCGGTTGTAGTAGTTGCAGATGGGCTGGAATCGCCATCGGTTGGGCCAGCGGCTAATGTGAGCGTGGACACTGATGTGACCGTTTCGGTTACGGTCGCAACGGCCTCCAGGACGGTCACGGTGGTAGGAGTGGCGGCAGTGGTGGATGCGTCGTTCGGGTCTTGAGTTGTAAGAGTGCTGAATAGGTTGGTGGTAGTAGAGGAGGTAGATTCAGTAATGGTTTCCGCGGCGGGGGCGAAGAGGGATGTTGTCACGAGAGATGCGGTGAAAGAATCGTTCGGTGCATCGGTGGTAGTGGTGGCAGAGGGGTCGTCCAATGCATCGGTGGTAGTAGTAGTAGGCGCGGGATCCGATCCGGTAGCGGTGGTAGAGAAGAAGCTGTATTGGCGCTTTCTGTGCAGATAAAGAGCACTCGTGGTCGCAGCGTTGAGGTTGATGACGGAAGAGGATGGAAGTATGGATACAGGTGATGAGGGTGTTGAGGTTGGGGAGTTGAGAGCGATGGGGGAGGGTGTTGCGGACGCGGATTGGGTCTGAACGGTGGCTACTATGGCGGTATTATCAGACGCGGACGAGGTGGGATCGGGACAGTCGGATGTAGACGCCGTCATGGTAGAGGTATAAGTTACGTAGACTGTGGAAGTTTGACTGGGGCAGTCGGAGGTGTCATCGTCTGAACCTGTGATCCCACCTGGAACACCCGACTCTTGGAATCGGCTCTCTACGTCAGACAGGAAGTCACATGCGAGAGTCGTCCCAGGTTTGTCCACTAGAGGGAGGGCAAAGCAAAGGGTACCAGCGGAGCAAGGAAGAATTAACCATGTGCTGTTCTGGCATTGTGCGAAAGAGGAGGATATACAGGCTTGCTGTCCATCTACATAAACCGATGGATGTGAATTGGTCGATTGTGATGAACAACTTTGAAGAGAAAGGACTTACCAGTGCAAGGATCCGAGGCTGTCAGGTTTTCAAATTGAACGTTCAACGCTTGAGCATCCAAACCGTTTTGAAATTGAAAATTAGTGGAGTTACTGGAGTCATCTCGGGGGGTGATGAGAGTAGGAGCTGCGTCTATGGTGCGTACAAAGAATACAAATGTAGCGAGAATTACAGTGAGAGCTGAAGGCATAATGAAAGTCGTAGAGGGAGCACCTGGCTCGTCGTCGTGTAAGTATAAGGGAAAGAAGGGAAAAGGCGCAAGGTGGGGAACAAAAAAAAAGCATTGGCCCCTCAGACAAGTTTCATTCGACTGGCTTGGATGATGATTGTGCTCCGGTGCGAAGCCCCTGTAAGCCATTTACGAACGATCCTGTTACGTAGAGATTACAGTACCGATACACTTTATTAACCTCGACAATATAGTAAATGGTGAATACAAAGACTTCTTGATAATGCTTACAACGTCCAGCTACGGTAGACCCAATACCTTGCACACCTGATTGAAAACGAGACAAGAGAACATTATGGTGATTCAATAGCCATCACCGGAACTCGACGTGCTGGTAGAGAGGGAAAGAGGGGCAGTGGAAGATGGCGAGGCGGCAGTGAGTTGAATAACGGTCAAAGAAGTGGAGGTCGGAGAGACATTGTTATCGATGCCGCTAGTGGTAGAAAAAGAAACCGTTGCACTGGGAGCGCTCGTTTGGACTGTGGTGGATCCGACATAACTAGCGCCGTTAGAGAGAAGACTGGAGAGCAAGCTGGCAGCTGCGTCTGGGCTGAGAGTCTGTGTCTCGGACGGGAGGGTGAAAGTGGTACCCGGGGCGAGAATGATGGTCACCGTGGTACTGTCACTGTGTTGGTGATGATGGCCTCTGGAATAGGTAGAGTCCGACGTGTTGTTGGTCATCGGGAATGGGACATTGTTGTTTGTGTTGTTGGAGAAAACGCCACCTGTGGCACCGGTGGCGGCTATGATTGAAAGGGCTTCGGCGTCACTTGTGCAAGCGACGAACTAGAGCGTATACGGAAGCGTTCGTCAATGGGAGTTTCGGACGGAAGAGAATGTGACTTACCGTTCCGTTCTCGCGCACGGAAGGGAGAGCAAAACATTGTTGAGAGGTGATACAGCTTTGGGACATCCATTGACTATTAACGCAGAGAGCAACCGCTTGGGATATGCAAGCAGTTTGTCCAGCTAAAGGAACAAGGTGAGATACATACATTCAGAAGATGAAGAGATGATAACAAACACTCACAAGTGCAAGGATCGGTGATTGTCAAGTTCTGGAACTCTGCATTCAGGATTTGTGCATCTTGACCGTTCTGAAGCAGGGTTGCCGCATCAAGCGGACACATGGGAGCAGATAAAACAGTTTGGGAAGCAAACAGGCCGACCAAGAGAAGATATGTAATGGAGAACATGGTGCCAGACCGTTGATGAAATGTTGAGGAGTACAGTGAGCACCTGGCTGAAGGGGAAGACTGAAAGGTTGAATGTTACCCATGCTGACCCTTGTACCCATTCTTTATACAAGGATTGTGGCCTAAGACCGTAGCTATTGTTCTATAGAGGTCACGTGTACTCGCATAGCCAACTGCAAAGACAAAGAGCGGAAGCCTACACATCCTCAAGACCTCTCATCACATTTTAACATGGTGAGCTTGCGTTCTGTTGCACTTTACCGACAACCATACGTCTTTTTGCGATGGAAAATTACCGGAATATGAGGTAGAATCGGGTGGATGGCGTCTTTGAACTTGAGATGACTAATTTCCCTTCGTCATACTAATCCTCGCTCTCGCTGCTAGACGAAGAAAAGAAGAAATGGAGGCCGTAACAAGAAGGGTCGTGGCCATGTCGGCTTCATGCGCTGTTCCAACTGTTCTCGTGCCGTTGCTAAAGACAAGGCCATCAAACGTTTCACGGTGAGGAACATGGTCGAGAGTGCAGCAGTTCGGGACATCAGCGAGGCTAGCGTTTACGCAGGTACTTACACCTGTCTCAGTTCTATCCCATCACTCAACCTGCTAATGATAATTACAGAGTATGTCATCCCTAAACTGTACATCAAAATTGCCTATTGCGTCTCGTGTGCCATCCACTCGCATGGTAAGCCTCTCATTCATTTGTTCCTGGTTAGACTCCAACCGAATCTCACGGCTACCATTTTACCTAGTTGTCCGTGTTCGATCGCGTGAAGGTCGCCGTAATCGTGCTCCGCCTCCCCGTGTCCGATGGAAAGATGGTAAAAAAGTCAATCCAGCAGTTGCTGCAGCCGAGGATGCAAAGCTTGCTGCCGCTGCCGCTGCGGGGAAAGTATAGGCTGTTAGATTATTTCAGGCCCATGTATTATCCATCCTGCATCAGTCTCTCTTCCTTCGCGCAGGTGATATATTAGACGATCTAGCTAAGGTGAGGCCAGAAATACCGCACAATATTACCCCGAAACGCGAAATTGGCAAATTTTCAAAAGTATCTGAATGCTCACGCGCTCACGAGCGAGATGTGTTTCAATGATATTACATTGGTCCAGAGCTAATTGGTCCAGATCTACTAAGATCGAGCTGCTCAAGCTGGTTCTGGCTAAGGCCCGACGCCCACACCGAGGGGTGACTGGTTTGGTGATGGACTTCCAGCAAGTTGAGAATCAGCCTGCAGCCTACCATAGTCGTCGC
>Ga0209006_10004354_pt1 | contig 12851 bp, 10 predicted proteins | sample JacPin_JW_Ref_O2_FD_188567 | JGI IMG/M metagenome (GOLD analysis project Ga0209006, IMG submission 188567) | Forest soil microbial communities from Algoma, Ontario, Canada - Jack Pine, Ontario site 1_JW_Ref_O2 (SPAdes) (version 2) | ecosystem: Environmental > Terrestrial > Soil > Boreal...
GCCGGCCCAGATTGCCCGCCACTCACAATTCGTCGCTCCTAACCTCTTTCGGTCCTCATTTCAGTACCTTATTTCAGTACATCGGAACTTTACCATCGATCTGCCGTGCCCAGGCGTCGATGCCGCCGCGCATGGATTGGGCCTTGTCGAATCCCTGCTGGCGCAGCCACGCGGTCACGTTCATCGAGCGCACACCGTGATGGCACATCACGACCACATGGTCTTCCGGATCGAGTTCCTGATGTGCCCGCGAGGGCACGTCGCCCATCGGCATGAGGCGTGCGCCTTCGATCTTTGAAGTCTCAAACTCCCATGGCTCGCGCACGTCGAGCAAAGTGAAGTTCTCCTGGGCGATTAACTTGGCTTTCACTTCTTGTACGGTGATTTCGTAGTCCATGGTCAGAACCAATAATTGTTCATCTCATCCAGTAATTCTCTCGAAATTAACAAGCCGGAACTCGAACCTAGCACAGAGTCGATTCCACATTTCGGGCACTGCGCCGTTTGACCATTGTCAAGCCAATCGGTAATCTCTGCCGGCGAAAACATCTTGCCGCAATAGAAGCATCCACAATTTGCGCTACTCTCGATCTCAGCGCGATGTTTAGAGGAATGCTTGTGAGCCAGCTTTAGTTCTTCATCCTTCATAACGTTGATAATCCGCTATTTCCCGCTCCACTTGGGCTCACGTTTTTCCATGAAGGCGCGGATTCCCTCTTGCGCGTCCTCGGTTTTCATCAGCTCTTCGAGATAGATTTTTTCAGCACGGGCGAGCCCCTTATCGAAGTGCATCGCATCCCAGGCGTAGAACGCTTTTTTCGTGATGGCGAGCGAGGCCGGACTCAGCGTCCGGAGCTGCTCGATGCATTCCGCGACCGCGACTGCGAGCTGTCCTTCGTTTACGGCGCGGTTGGCCAAACCGATTCCAGCGGCCTCCGTGCCGGAGATAGTGCACCCCGTCAGAATTAATTCCGCGGCGCGTTTCTGCCCTACGAGAGACGCTAGCGCCGCACACGCCACCGGCGGATAGCAGCCGAGACGAATTTCGGGAAATCCCCATTGCGCCGACTCGGACGTAAATACGATGTCGCAAACCATGGCAAGTTCAGCGCCTCCGCCCAGGCAGTGGCCGTGAACGGCGGCAATGGTCACCTTCTTCGCCGCGATCAGTGCGCGAATCGCAGCGTGAAAGTGCCCGAGCATCTCCTGGACTTTGTCGGGGGTGTGGGCGGCTACATCGACTCCGGCAGAAAACGCTTTGCCTTCGCCGCTCAGGATGATCGCGCAGACGTTCGGATTCGCCTCCGCCTCTGCGATCGCGAGCGAAAGCTCCTGCATCATGGGGACATCGATGACGTTGAGCGGGGCATGACGCAGCGTGATTCTGGCGACTGGGGGGGCGATCTCAAACGCGAGCCGCGCGAGTTCAGAGGTTAGGGGTGTCATATCCACTCAGCCTGGACACACGACTCCTTCTACAAGTTGATGGCCGACTTTCTCACTTCGCCGATCGACGCCAGCGGGTCGCGCGCTCCGGTCTTTTCGGCGATCCACTTCTTTTCAGTATTGATGATGTCGAGCAAAAGCTTTTTATCGGCGGCTGAAGGCAGGTGCTCCTGCAAATGCTCCTCGTAGTACTTGTCTTCTATCGGCTCGCCGGTCTGTGCGTGAAACTTCTGCCCCGCATATTTTCCAATGAAGCGGTTGAACTTGATATCAGGCGCGTAAAGCTTGGGCTCTCCCGCTTTGAGCGAATTGTTAAAGCGCTCGATCAGTCCCGCGACTTCATCGCGATAAAGATTTCGGTTGTAATCGTTGAGATCGTCAAGGTCGGGCGCCTTGTCATTCTTGGGTTCGTCATAACGTCCCTTCACGCCCCATACATAAGCCCAGTGCGCGGACGACGAATGATCGGTGCCGAAAAGATCGTACGAACTCGAAATCCACTTGTTGAGATACTTTTGAATGAGCCACGCGGGGATCACGCCCGCCTCCACGATGCGCCGCAGGCCGTCGTTGCCCGTGCCCATGTGAAACGCCTCTTCGCGCAGCATGTACGACATGGAGCGGCCGAGCGGCGCGAAGGCCGAATATTTCAGCATCTGCAGCTGGAATTTTCCGTCGCGGTCCACGAAGTCGGTGTAGGTGAAAAAATCCATCCAGTTGTCGACATCGACGTTGAAGGCGCCGAGCAATCGTTTGTTCTCAAACGCCCGGCGCTCGAGCATTTTCTGCGCTTCCACTTTTCCGGAGTAGCCAAAGTGGTCCATAAGCAGCGCGCACATCTGCCAGCCGTGGCGCATCTCTTCGATCATCACGCGCATGATGGCGCGGCGGTCCCAGTCGGTGGGAGCGTTTTCGAGCAGGTTGCGCTGTTGCTCGACGCTGGCAAATTCAGTGTCGCCCTGGTAGACGATCATGTTCATCAGCGCGTCGCGCATCTGCTGGGTGGGAATCTGGCGCAGGTTCTCCCACTTACGGCGTCCCTTGTAGGAGCCGAACTCGATGTCTTCGGTGTCGATGGCGCCGTAGAGCGTGTCGAAGTGAAAGCCATTGATCTCCGCCGTGTTGACGCCGATGTCTTTGCGCCAGTCGTTGAACAGACCGACCCACTCGCTGAAAGTTCCGATTTTTGCTACTTTTCCTGGCATGATAGTGACCTCATAACTTCGTAATGCTTACACCATGTTCAGCCAAACTGTTTTCAACTCCGTGTAATGTTCCATGGCATGCGCGCCGAGTTCGCGGCCGAAGCCGGAACTCTTGTAGCCGCCGAACGGTAGCGAAGCGTCCATCAAACCGTAGGTGTTGATCCAAACTGTTCCCGCCTTCAGCCGTCGGGAAACCGTATGCGCTTTTTTGATGTCGCGGGTCCATACGGCGGCGGCCAGCCCGTATTCGTTCTGATTGGCGAGATCGATGACTTGATCGAGGTCATCAAAACTTAACGTCGCCAGCACGGGACCGAAAATTTCTTCGCGGGCAATCTTCATGTCGTTGCGCACGTCGCGGAAGATGGTCGGCTCGACGAAATATCCCTGGCTGCCATCAAGGTTTACGCGATTACCGCCAGATACGAGCTTTGCGCCTTCATTCTTGCCGGCCTCGATGTAACCGAGGACGGTTTGCATCTGCTGCTGGCTGACAATGGCGCCCATGCGCGTCTTGGGGTCGAGCGGGTCTGCGGGGCGCATCTTCGAGGCACGCGCGGCCAGCTTTTCAAGAAATTCGTCCTGCACTTTGCTCTCAATAAAAAGACGCGAACCGGCGTTGCAAACTTCGCCCTTACCGTAAAAGATGCCGTTGATCGCGCCCTTCACCGCGCTGTCGATGTCGGAGTCGGCGAAGACAATGTTGGGGGACTTGCCGCCGAGTTCGAGCGTAATGCGCTTCAAGGTGTCGGCGCCGCTGCGCATAATTTCTTTGCCGACTTCGGTCGATCCGGTGAAGGCGATTTTGTCGATGCCGGGATGTTGGACCATGGCGCGTCCGACCTCGCCCGCGCCGGTCACGATATTGATTACGCCCGCGGGAACACCGGCTTCGATCGCCAACTCACCGAAGCGGATTGCCGTGAGCGACGTTTGTTCGGCCGGCTTCCAGACAACCGTGTTGCCGCAGGCCAACGCCGGACCGAGCTTCCACGAAGCCAGCAGCAGGGGAAAATTCCAGGGCACGATCATGCCTACGACGCCGATGGGTTCGCGCAGCGTGTAGGTAAAGGCGGTCTCGAAGGTGTTAACGGTTTCGCCGTGGATTTTTGTGGCGAGGCCGGCGTAGTAGCGCAGGACGTCGATGACCATTGGCATATCGACGTAGCGCGATTCGAAGATCGGTTTGCCGTTGTCGAGGGTTTCGAGTTCGGCGAACTCGTCCATATTTTTTTCGAGCAGGTCGGCGAGCTTCCAGATGAGGCGTCCGCGCTCGCTGGCCGAGAGCTTGCGCCATGCGCCGTTGCGATCTTCAAAGGCGCGACGAGCGGCGGCCACGGCACGGTCCACATCGGCGGGCGAGGCTTCGGCGATTTGCGTGAGGACTTCGCCGGTCGCTGGGTTGATGGTGTCAAAGTGCTTCGATGTTTCGATCCACTGGCCGTCGATGAGCAGGCGTCCGGGCTTCGGGGTGGCTTTGGTGGCTTTCAGCATGACTGGCTTCCTGAATTCTTTTACCTTGCAATTGGTCGGCGAGCTCGGCTTTCGTTTGCTGCCGAGCTACCGCTCGGGGCGGACGAGTGCGTCCGCCCCTGCACGAGCTATTTTGCTTTGAAGACGGCCGGGCGCTTTTCTACGTAGGCGGCGAGCCCCTCTTTCGCGTCTTCGCTCTGGAAGAGCAGTTGCTGGTTTTCGCGTTCGACTGCGAGCGCCGACTCCATGGGAATTTCCCATCCGGTCTGCACGGCGCGCTTGATGCGTCCCACGGCCTTCGATGCTTTGTTGGGCGGGCAGAATTGCTTGGCGTACTCCATGATGTTTTCCATGAAGCCGTCGCGCTCGAAGATGTCGTTGATGATGCCAAGTTCCTGCGCTTCTTCAAACGAGAAGGTGTTGCCGGTCACCATGAGCTCGATGGCTTTGCTCTTGCCGACCATGCGCGAGAGGCGCTGCGTGCCGCCCGTGCCGGGAAGAACTCCGAGATTCACTTCCGGCAGGCCGATCTTGCCGGATTCCTTGCGCGCGATGCGCAGGTCGGCGGCCATCGCGATCTCGAGGCCTCCGCCAACGCAGTGGCCGTTGATGGCGGCAATCACGAGCTTCGGCGTGTGTTCGAGGCGGAGCAGAGTTTCGTTGGCGTGCAGGCAGAAGTAATATTTGAACGTGGGGTCGACGGTGGAGAGCATCTTGATGTTCGCGCCCGCGGAGAAAAACTTTTCGCCTGAGCCGGTCAGGACCATCACGTAAACGTCGTTGTCCATGCGCGCCTTGAGGATGGCTTCGTCGAGCTGGCGGTTCATCTCGTAGGTGTAGGTGTTGGCGGGCGGATCGAACATCTCGATGACGGCCACGCCGCCGTCGGTGCGGTAGTTGATCAATTGTTTAGTGGATTCGCCGGTTGCCGGCTGCAGTGTGGTTGCCATAAGTGACTCCTCGATTCGTTGAATGTCGAAATTAAATTCTTAAATCTTTATCCCTGAATCATTTCTTACTTAGATTTTGTGGTCTTTCCGCTCGTCATCAAGCCGCGCAAGAAAATATCTCCCATATCCTTCGCCAGGGCTGCGGCGTCGGCATCGATGCGCGGGTTGTGCCAGGTGTAAATCCAGTTCATCATGCCGAAGAGGCTGAGCACGGCGATGCGGGTGGAAAATTGTAGCCCGCGCTCACGCTTCAGTTCGTCGAGCATGCCGACGCAGATGCGATAGTACTCCCGCTTGATCGCGGCCACTTCCGCGCCGAAACCGTTTTTCAGCGCCTCATCCTCGTGCGAAAGCACCTTCATGGCCGCCTGATTGGCCAGAAAATATTCGAGGTGGTTCAGGATGAAGATGCGAATGCGCTCTTCGACTTCGGTCACGCCTTCCAGCCGTTTTTTTAACCGATCGACGATGGTCGAGAACGTGTGCTTCTGGATCAGGTAAAGCAATCGCTCTTTGGATTCGAAGTAGTAGTAGAGACCGGCAAGCGACATGCCAGTGGCACGGGAAAGATCGCGCATGGAAGCGCCTTCGTATCCCTTTTTACAGAAGACTTCGGTAGCGTGGGTGAGGATTTCGGCGAGTCGCTTATCGTAGCGAGTAACCGGGACGGGAGCGGCACGATGCCGTCGCGCTGAAACCCGCGTCGCTGTCGAGGGACTGGCCATTGTTGAGGGCAGTAATTCGAACGTTCGTTCGAATTCAGTATACGCCCGACATACCAGGATCACAAGAGGCAGAGATTGTTGATAACGGTTGCGGTTGGGCTTACGCGTTGGGCCGGTTCAGGCTCGCTGAGGAAGATTCGCGCTAGTTTCTGATGTCGGCCAGCAGTTGCTCAATCTCCGACTTCTCAGTCGCCGTAAGCGGCAGAAGTGGCAGGCGCGAAGGGCCGCCGTGGTAGCCGTTGAAATCCATGCCGTGCTTTACGCCTGGGATCCCGTAATCGCCGGCCACGCGTTGCGCGGCGTTTGCGATGCGCTCCTGCTTCAGATGTGCCAATCCGGCGTCGCCTTCTTTCCAGGCGGCGTAGATTTCGTAACATGCCGTCGGCGCAGGACACGCGAAGGCTAGAATCGCGCCTACAGCGCCGGCATCGAGCGAGGCGTGTAGCTTCTGGGCCGCACCCACCAGCACCTGAAATCCGATTTCTTTCTGGCGCGTCTTCATTTTGCCGATAACAGTTACAGCCGAGGACGAAGGCTTGGCAGTTCCGCCTCCCGCGAGCGCGCCGATCGAGATGAGTTCCCCGCCATCGTTCTTAGCGTCCGCGGCTGAGGCCGAGAGCATACGTGGGGTTACCGCTTCGAACGTCTCGGTCACAGTCGCACTGCGCTGAATGTGCCGCGTGCCTTCCACCATGCGGCGCACTTTCTCCACGTCGCCGCTCGACTCCTTGATACCGATCACGTTCGGATGCCCGGCCAACTCGATCACAATTTCGGCGGGCACGTCATAGCCCGTGGCCTGCGGAAAGTTATAGATGATGACGGGCAGCGGCGAACGGTCGGCGACAGTGCGGTAAAAAGCGAGCAGGTTCGCGGGTTGCATCTGCTTCTTGTAATAGTGCGGCGTGCGCACCATGGCAACGTCATAGCTCAGTTCGGCGGCATACTCGGTGAGGCGCAGCGTGTCGATAGCAGACTCGACGCCCGTACCGGCAATCAGCACTTTGCCTGGCGCGGCCGCGTCGCGCGCCGCTTTCAGCACATCGCGACGCTCCTGGTCGGAGAGCATGATCGCTTCGCCGGTCGAGCCGAGGACAACAATTCCTGACACCGGCGTGCGCGAGTAGCGGTCGACGTTGGATTCGAGCTTTTTGTAATAGACGTTGCCGTCGGGATAGAACGGCGTCGTGATGGGTGGGAGAATTCCGTGTAAGAGCATCAGTCACCTTTAAATGGTTGAGCGTATCACTTCTTTGTTTTTGGCGGACAGAGCAGCGGAATGGCTTCGCGCTTGTTGCGGCGATAACCGCGAAAATCATCGTCGATAGTGATTACTGCGTGGCGAGGCAAGAGTTCGCTCATCCGGATTAGGCAAAGATCGGCCAGGTCCGGTTTTCTATCCGCATAGCGAACCGCGAGATCATGAAGATGCTCAATGTTTTGAGCACAATCGAACGCCACCCGGAGCATGCCGCTTGTGACCAAGGTCAATGCTGCCTCGCTCGATCCCAAATGGAATGCTGCCTCGGAAAGGACAGCTTCGCAGGTGAATGCTGGGCTATCCAACTGACGGGCTAAGTCCACGGCCCAAGCATGATGCTGGTCAGTTCGATTTCTGAAAGCAACGATGAATCCGGTATCGGCGATCGCCTTCATGAACGCGAGTAGCCTTTGCGCGACGACAGATCTTTGGGACCGCTCATCGTGCCGGCGTGCTTCATCCATGCCGGTTCCTTTGTTTCATCCAGCGTAGCTTCAATGGATTGACGAACCACGCGGCCAACTGGCAGGCCCGTGCGGCGGGATTTCTCGCGCAGACGTTCCAGCAACTCCTGCGGCAGACGAACAGTGAGTGTATTACTCATATGGCATTATTGTAACACACTAGCAGCCGCACCAAAGTGACCCTCCTTTCGGACATTGAGCCGGAAGATGAGCGATTGCTAAGATTTAGCTATTCCCTTTTCATCGCAATGACGCCCCTGGTTCCAGAGAATCCGATTCCCGCGAATGAGGAGCAGCGCCTCCGGTCGCTGCACGGACTACAGATTCTCGACACGCTTCCCGAAGAAGGCTTCGACGATTTGACGACTCTGGCTGGTCAAATCGTCGGCGTCCCCATTGCGCTGATTAGCCTGGTTGATCGCGACCGGCAGTGGTTCAAGTCAAAAGTCGGATTGGACATCGACCAGACTTCCCGCAGCGTTTCGTTCTGCGCCCATGCCATCCTCGGAGACACCATTTTCGAAATCGAGGATGCCACGAAAGACAACCGCTTCTCCGGAAACCCGCTCGTCACGGGCCACCCGGGCATTCGTTTTTACGCGGGCATGCCTTTGACCTCACCCGAGGGCGCAAACGTGGGCACGCTGTGCACCATCGACCGTGTTCCCAGAAAACTCGATGAAGGCCAGCGGCGTGGCCTGAAAATTATTGCTCGCCAGGTCATGGCGCAAATTGAACTGCGCCGCTTGCTGATCGAGCATAAAATCCGCGACAAGGAACGGGCTGCGATTCAGGAGTTGAGCAATCTTCTGCACAGTTGCCTCAGCCTCGACGAGGCACGGCGAGTGATTGCTCGGAGCGTAGAAACACTTTTTCATGAGGATTCGGGCGCGGTTTATCTTGCCAACCCCTACGACACCAGGTTGGAAACGCTGGTGAAATGGGGAAATGCCGAGGAAGATAGTAACGACGTTCAGCGCGACTTCTGCTGGGCGCTGCGGCGCGGACGTCCGCATCGCGCCACCGGGAATTCCGACGATGTGCGTTGCGCTCACCATAAGTATCCAGGACGCCCGGCATTTTGCGTGCCGATGATGGCGCAGGGCAAGACCATCGGCGTGATGACGGTTGTGTGGAATGACAGCCCGCGGACGGAATCACGCGCGGAGTGGATTCACTGGCTATTCGCCACGGTCGCGGATATTCTGGCCGTCGCGCTGGCCGGACTGAGGCTGCGCGAAGAGTTGCGTGGGAACTCGATTCGCGATCCGCTGACCAATCTCTTCAACCGCGGCTACATGGAAGAAACCCTGGAGCGCGAACTGCACCGCATGCAGCGCGTGCGCTTGCCCCTGGGCATTCTGGCCTTGGACTTCGACAACTTCAAACAGATCAACGACACCTACGAACTCGGCGCGGGTGACACCGTGCTGCGAGCCTTCGCGGATCTGCTGCAATCCAAATTTCGCCAGGATGACCTGGTGTGCCGCAGCGGCGCCGATGAGTTTCTGATCATTCTGCCGACGGCCGACGCGAAAATGATCCAGCAACGCGCCGAAGAGCTGCGGCAGTGCGCCGAGCGCATGCAGATTTCTTACCGGGGCAAACCACTGCCCGCGATCACAATTTCCGGAGGCGTGGCAATTTTCCCGCAGCATGGGACCACGGGAGCAGAGCTGATTCGCGGCGCCGATGTCGCCCTCAAGCAGGCCAAAGAGCGGGGACGCAATCGCATCGTCATGACCGGTACGCCACTGGGCGCCGGCGCGAGTTAGCCCTCAGGCAGATTTACGCTGCCGCTTCGCTCTTGGGAACCGCGCTACTTTTACTCGCGCTTAGCGCCATCTGCACGCGCGATATTTCTCCCAATTGCGCGAATGCGCCCAGCTGATCCCAGTTATCCCAGGCTTCCACGATCTTTCCACTTTCGAAACGCTGCAGGCTCATTCCGGTCGCGGTCACTGTTCTTCCCGTCGCGGGCATGCCCATAAATTCACCGGTATGGGTCATCGTGATGGTCCATTGCAGCAGGGCGAGATCGCCTTGTTCGATGACGTGATGAATATCGACATGGATGGAACTGAATGCGGAACGAAGGGCATTCCAGAATGCTTTGAAGGGTTCTGGCCCAGTGATCGCTGAGCCGTCGATGGTTTGCCCTTTCCCGACGGCGTGTTTCGCGACGAGTTCGTCGATGGTGGCTTCGCGGCCCTGGTTCCAGACTTCTTCAAACCAGCGGCGGATGAGATCTCCGTTTGTTGGCATGTGCCTCCTCCTGAGTGGAACTTCCCTTGGACTCGGCCCGTTAGATTTTACGCTGGCTAAATTTTAACGCTGGACGCCGACGTTGCGCTCGGCGTGCAGATGCTGCAGGGCCCGCACGTTCACTTCTCCGCGCTGGAGTGCGGCGATGCCTTCGGCAGCGGCTCGTGCCGCGGAGAGCGTGGTGATCGCCGGAATTCGCGCCATCACAGCGGCGCGGCGGATTGCCTTTTCGTCGAACCACGGCTCCAGTCCGGCTGGCGTATTGATGATGAGCTGAATGCGCTGGCCCTTGATGAAGTCGACCACATTGGGGCGTCCTTCTTTTACTTTGTAGACGCGCTCCACGTTCATGCCGGCGGCTTCGATCACATCCGCGGTGCCGGCGGTGGCGACGAGTTTGAATCCCATGTCGACGAACCGGCGCGCGACTTCGGCCACGTGCCGCTTATCGTGGTCGGTCACGCTGATGAAGACCGCTCCGCGCGTCGGCAGTTTCTGGCCAGCCGAGAGCTGCGCCTTGGCGAACGCTTCGCCAAAGTTGTCGGCGACGCCCATCACTTCGCCAGTGGATTTCATCTCGGGGCCAAGAACGGTGTCGACGCCGGGAAATTTATTCCACGGAAAAACGGGGGACTTTACGTAGTAGTAGCTTCCGGTGTCGAGATCGGCGCGCCGCTCGATGAACTCCGGCAGAAACTCGCGCAGCTTGCGGCCAGTCATGAGCCGCGCGGCGATTTTCGCCATCGGCACGCCGGTCGCCTTCGAAACAAAAGGCACGGTTCGCGAGGCGCGCGGGTTCACTTCGAGCACGTAAACTTTTCCGCCCTCGGAGCCGTTGCCGGGGTTTCCTTCGCCGCGCGGGATGGCGAACTGAATATTCATCAGCCCAACCACTTTTAAGGCGCGAGCCAGCTTGAAGGTGTACTCGCGCATGCGGTCGAGCAACGGCTGCGGAATATCGACCGCCGGCAGTACGCACGACGAGTCGCCGGAGTGGATGCCGGCTTCCTCGATGTGCTGCATGATTCCGCCGATGACGACGTCGTCACCGTCGGAGAGCGCGTCGACATCGACTTCAATCGCGTCTTCGAGGAAGTGATCGATCAGCACCGGGCGATCCTGGGAATATTCGACGGCCTCCTGCATGTAGCGCACAATCGATTGCTCGTCGTAGGCGATGACCATGGCGCGCCCGCCGAGCACATAGGAAGGCCGCACTAGCACGGGAAACCCGATGCTTTTGGCGCCTGCCACGGCTTCTTCAATCGAAGTCGCCATCACTCCCGGAGCCTGCGGAATCTGCAAATCTTCGAGTAGCTTGTTGAACTGCTTGCGATCTTCGGCGAGGTCGATGGATTCAGGCGACGTGCCGATGATGTTCACGCCCGCGGCCTTTAGCGGCAGAGCCAGATTCAGCGGAGTCTGTCCGCCAAACTGCACGATCACGCCGACCTCTGCGCCCTTCGACGTTTCGTGCTGATAGATCTCCCACACATCTTCAAATGTCAGCGGTTCGAAGTAGAGGCGGTCGCTGGTGTCGTAATCGGTCGAGACGGTTTCAGGATTGCAATTGATCATGATCGTCTCGAAGCCATCATCCCTTAGAGCAAAGGACGCGTGACAGCAGCAATAATCAAACTCAATTCCCTGCCCGATGCGATTGGGTCCGCTGCCCAGAATGATGACTTTCTTTTTGTCGGTGGGCGCGGCTTCGTCCTCTTCTTCGTAGGTCGAGTAAAGATAGGGCGTGAAACTTTCGAACTCGGCCGCGCAGGTATCGACGCGTTTATAGACCGGCATGATGCCGTGCTTTTTGCGCAGGTGCCGCACTTTATCCTGTGTCGGCAGGCGCCAGACCTGGGCAAGCGTGCCGTCGGAGAATCCCATGCGCTTCGAGTCGCGTACCACTTCGGCGGGCACGGACTCCATCGGATGTTTTTCGAGCTCCAGTTGCTGGTCGTTGATTTCTTTCAGCTGATACAGGAACCACGGATCCATCGAGGTCATCTTCGCGATCTGTTTGACCGTGTGTCCCTGGCGCAGCGCGTAGCGAACATAGGCGAGGCGCTCGGGGTGCGGCGTGACCAGGCGCTGGGTCAGAATCTTCGGCTCGATCTTGTCAGAGCCGGGCTTCTTGCCGGTATCGAGCGAGCGAATGCCCTTCATCAGCGCTTCTTTGAAGGTGCGTCCGATGGCCATGACTTCGCCGACGGATTTCATCTGCGGGCCGAGTGTGTCGTCAGCGCCGGGAAATTTCTCGAATTGCCACTTGGGAATTTTTACGACCACGTAATCGAGTGTGGGCTCGAAGCAGGCCGGAGTTTTGCGGGTGATGTCGTTGGGGATTTCATCGAGCGTGTAGCCGACAGCGAGCTTCGCGGCGATCTTGGCGATAGGAAATCCCGTGGCCTTCGAGGCAAGCGCCGAGGAGCGCGAGACGCGCGGATTCATCTCGATCACGACCATGCGTCCGGTTTCGGGATTTACGCCGAACTGAATGTTCGATCCGCCGGTATCGACGCCGATCTCGCGAATCACGGCGATTGAAGCATCGCGCATGGCCTGATATTCGCGGTCGGTAAGCGTCTGCGCCGGAGCGACCGTGATCGAGTCACCGGTGTGCACACCCATGGGGTCGAAGTTTTCGATCGAGCAGATGATGATGACGTTGTCTTTGGTGTCGCGCATCACCTCGAGTTCGAATTCTTTCCAGCCCAACACCGACTCTTCGATCAGAGCTTCATGCACCGGCGAGAAATCGAGGCCGCGGCTGAGCACGTCAACCATTTCTTCGCGGTTGTAGGCGATGCCGCCGCCGGAGCCACCGAGGGTGAACGACGGACGGATGATCACCGGAAATCCGATTTTGCCGGCAAACTCAATTCCGTCTTTCACGTTATTAACCAGCGCAGACTTGGGCACATCGAGCCCGATCTTCTGCATCGCATCTTTGAACACGAGGCGGTCTTCCGCTTTTTTGATCGCCGTAACGTTGGCGCCGATTAGAGAAACGTCGTATTTCTCGAGGATGCCGCCGTCGGAAAGTTCAATGGCAAGATTCA
>Ga0209006_10004355_pt1 | contig 12849 bp, 7 predicted proteins | sample JacPin_JW_Ref_O2_FD_188567 | JGI IMG/M metagenome (GOLD analysis project Ga0209006, IMG submission 188567) | Forest soil microbial communities from Algoma, Ontario, Canada - Jack Pine, Ontario site 1_JW_Ref_O2 (SPAdes) (version 2) | ecosystem: Environmental > Terrestrial > Soil > Boreal...
TCTTGCCGCCGCCGGTGGAGCTGAAATCGTTGATGGTGCCGCCGTTGATGGTGGTGCCGTTCAGCGTCAGCGTAGCGCCGTGATCGATCTGAATAACGCCGCCGGAATTAGCGACAGCGACCTGAACATCGAGCGTGTCGCTGACAACCTCGATCTTGCCCGAATTCGTGATCGAGCTCGAACCACCGAATTGGCCGCCCTGGCCAAGCGTGATGACGCCGGAATTGTCCAGAACGCTGTTGCCCAGAATCTTCGCGATGGTGCCGACGCTCAGGGTCCCGAAAACCTTGAGAATCGAATCGGCGCTCAAGCTGATGTCAGTGCCGATCGTCAGCGAACCATTCTGTGCGCCAATCGCCACCTCCGCTGGCGTCAAGACCCTTCCGATGTCCAACTCCGGAGCCGTCGCACCGGGCGTGTTCTTCAGGTCATCGAAGTTATCCATGGTCACGGAATGGGCGAACGCCGCAAGGCCTCCGTCAACTGCGGCCTTGACCGTGACCGGATAAAACGGCGTCGGTCCCTGCAGCTGATCGGTGATGATGATGACATCGTCGCTTGCGGTGGGAACGGTTCCGGTTTCCCAGTTGTGCGCGCCGTTCCAGTCCCCGGGCGCAGGGTCCGTCAGAGCATCCTTCGTCGTTTCGACCCAGACGACAGCCGGCGGGGCTGAGCCGGTGATCGTGACGATGACCTTCTGAGTGGAGGTCGCGCCCTGCGAATCCTTCACCGTCACGGTATAGGTGAGCTTAAGCGTCTCTCCGGCGGGTACGATATCGGCGTAGTAGGCTGAAATGTCAGCCAGCGTCCATGTGATGGTTCCGGTACCCGTTCCCGTGCTGTCGGTTGTCACGGCCGCGGAGAGGGCGTGCTCGAAAACGCCCATGGGGCGGGGGAATTTCGTTTCCAGCGCCTGCATATCAAGCGGCGCAATGCCATTACCCGAAAGCGTCGCCGCTGCCAGATGCGTAGAAACCGTATGGGTATCGGTCAGATCCGGGTCTTTGAATTTCAGCTTGTTCGTGGTCGGCCCCGTCGGGGGCAGACTGGGGCCGGGCGTGCCGGTGCCGACGCTATCAAACGCGACGTTTTCCGCCTTCGTCGTGATGACGGGCGCATCGTTGGTGCCGGTGATCGTGATCGTGAACGGAACAAGGGTCGCGAGATTGCCGCCCGCGTAATTCGAATCCACTTCCGCCATATAGGTCAGCGTCAGCGTGTCGCCGGCGCCGAGGAAGTCGAAAGCCTTGTCCGGGACATTGAGGGTCCAGGTCGCCGAGCCGAAGTAAGTGTTGCCCGCGGCCTGCACGACCACCAGCGGGATGTCTTCCAACGCGTGGATATCAGCCAGCTCCTGCACACTCGCCGCGATTTCCTGGTGCTGGGCGTTCTGATAGGTGAACGAACTGATCGTCGCCTTCGCCGTCGGCCGATCGCCGAGGTTGATGTCGCCAAAGCTGATCGTGCCCGACGTTGAATCGATGGCGGAACTGCCGGTAACGCCGGCGCGCTCGGCGAGCGAACTGTCCGCCGTGGTGACCACCGGCTTCTGATTAATATGCGGGATCGGGCTTCCTATCGCCGGCGTGGCGGCAGACGTCCCGCTGAGCAGGGTTGACGGGGTGACGAGAAAAATCGTCGCCGTCGGCGTCACTCCACTGGGCAACGGCGCCAGCGGAAACATCTGCGGGATCAAGGTATCCGTTAAATGAGTGAACGTGGTCTGCGGGTTCGTCGAGAATTTCCAGGTGAAGACGTCGGTGACCAGCTTTTGCAACTCCGGCGTCAACGGCGAGTCCGAGAAACTCACACTGTTCTCGCTGATGTGCACCCGCTGTCCGGCCTTGTCGACAAGCGCCATCGGCGTAAACGTGTTCTTGTCGTACAGGATGTAGTGGCCGACGTTGCCATCCGGCTCGACCAGAACATAGAATTCCGCCTCGGGCTTGCCGTTCTGGCCGGGGACGTCGAAATTGATCTCGACCAGCACCGCGGTGCCGCGAATGCCCATGGTCGCGACCGGCGTGTCGATCTTCATGTCGCCGTGCTTGGCGGTCTGGCCGGCGACAAACGAGATCGTCCCCGACACCAGGCTGATCAGCGTGGAATTGTCCGACCCGTTGGGGTCGTAGATCATTTCGTTGAGCACCATGCGCGCATTCGACGACAGCCCGAACACGGTGCCGTCGATGAAGGTGAGGCCGAGCGTCGAACCGGAGCCGGACTGGACCACGTCGCCTTTTTCGACGTTGTCGCCCTGGTTCAGGATGATCGAAACGCCGTTGCGGATCGCGGTCGCGGTGCCGGTGAGCTTGGTGACATGACCGATCACCTTGCCGGCGCCGGCGCTGCCATCGGCCTGCGCATATTCGACATGGCCGGCCAGCGCGTTGATGATGTCGCCGGTGAGATGGGCGCCATCGGACGACGCCAGCGGGGCGCGCTTTTCGCCCTTGAAGTAATCCTCCACGACCCATTCGTGGTCGTTCCTGGTGAGGATCAGGTCGACGCCGGAACGCTTGAAGTCGCCGTTGAACAGCAAATCCGCGTCCGGGACGATGATGGCGTCCGACGGCGCGTGCGCGGATATCGAAGCGACATGGTGATGGGCTTCGGGATGAGCCCCCGAACCGTCAACCTGCAGCTTGGCATCGAATTTGCCGACGAAATTCAATTGGCCACCGCGAAATGGTTAATACTTATCTAATATTTGACAGTCTAAGCTTGCATATCACCGGAGCGTGAGTTGCGAAACCATCTCTTTGATTGAGCAACTATATTCGACGGAATCGCCCCGCAATATCCGTCTTGCCGAAATCCCAGACGTCAAGGTATTCACATTTTCAAGTCAAAGCATATCTACGTTTTCTGGACCCGACATCCCGGCCTTCCGATGTATTTCCAAGTAATAAAACCCGCACCGATACTTGCATAATCTTTCCCCCGTGGTTCCCGACAGGATACTGCGTCAATTGCAGTGCAAAAACTGTGTTCTAGCTAACAAATGGAACCATTCCAGACGAATTAGGCATATCGTACGGAAATTGTGGCAAATCTCCATAATCGTAAGTCTTTTCCGCCCCCCGCGAGAAAGATTTTTAGCCCCTCGGGGCGGCGATTGCGTAAAATTTTCGGCAAAATAGCGAGACGGATTTCAACCTGTTTCGCGCTTTTCGGCGCGGCGCAACCGGCTTTAAGCAGAGTAAAAGCCGCCCCGCCCATCATCCCCGACGAAACGATCCGGTCACGAGCGGGCTCATCAGCCTCGCCGATGCCCGGACATGGGGCGTCAGATGGGGATTCTCAGGTGTTGGCACGGATGGCGTGCCGTCATACTCGCATTGACCATAGCCTGGTTCGGCCCGGCAGCGGACCTCCGGGCCGGCACGCTTGATAGCGCCGGAACACCGGAAACCGTCGAGCGATCGGCCGAGCCGTTCGGGCGTTCCGCCTCCGTGCTGTCCGCCGGAGCCTTGCTCGAGAAATGGCGCGGCCTTGCGCGCCAGCTCGACGACGAAGCCGTGCAACTGGCGCTTTGCGACGGCGACCGCGACCGCTGCGTGTCTCCGGCCGCGCTGCAATTGCTCGCCATTGTCGATAACGCCAGAGCCCGCGACGGCCGCGCCCGCCTCGGCGAGATCAATCGCGCGATCAATCTTGCGATCCGTCCAATGAGCGATCTCGCTCAATACGGCGAAATCGATGTCTGGAGTTCGCCGCTGGTCACCTTCGCGCATGGCGCCGGCGATTGCGAAGACTATGCGATCGCAAAGTTCGTCGCCTTGCGTCTGGCCGGCATCGCGCCTGGCGATCTGCGGATCGTTATCATGCGCGACACCATCCGCGGCGAAGACCACGCCGTTGCCGCCGCGCGGCTGGACGGACGCTGGCTGACGCTGGATAACCGCCGCATGGCGATGATCGAGGACGCGCAGGTCAGGAACTACCGGCCGACCTTCGTGATCGATCAAACCGGCATCATGCAATATGTCGATGCACCGCTATTGGCCGGCCTCGCGGGCGCGGATCCTGCCCTGACGGATCCAGCTCGGGCAGATCTTGCTCGGTCCGCAACGCCGAATGCCGAGCCCGGCCTGATCACATCCTCCAATTGAAACGTTCTCGGTTTGCGATCGGGTGGGCATGAGTCCGGTCTCGCATCGCAGACACCCGCCGGGACGACGGCCGCGACCAGGAATGCAGCGATGGCCAAGTTGTTCACGGCGCAATTGCGTTCGTGACGAGGCTAATTTCCGGCGCGATGCGAATTCATCCGGCGGTCATCAAAAATCGATGCAACAAATAGACATATGTTGTCGTGAACGCGTGATTTTGACTGGTTCTTGCCCAAACAAGCCCAAACGACAAGCATCGCGCGGGCTATTTGACTTGGGCCGACCTCTCGTTCTACTAACACGGTTCAGCGTGGCAGGGCTGGATGATCGCGCACGCGAGAGCAGTAGCGAGCACAGTATGAACGGCTATTTTAAGCGCGAACTTGTGGACTACCTTGAATCTCATCGCGATCCCCGGAACAGCGTGATGCACGTCATCGGCATCCCACTTTTGTTCCTGGGTGCGGTACTCCCGTTCAGCGCCTTGACGATCCACATATTTGGCTTCGAAATCAGCGCAGCGGCCATTGCGGTTGCGCCGATCATGATTTGCTGGCTGGTGCTCGATAACGGGCTTGGGGCAGGCATCCTTGTCGCTGCCGCGCTGCTGATTGCAGTCGCGGCGATAATCTCGAACCATTCGAGCACCCTCGGCATGTGGTCGATTACCTGCGTCTTGATTGTCGTCGGCCTCGCCGCGCAGGCGGTCGGGCACCACGTGTTCGAAGGCCGACGGCCGGCGCTGCTGGACCATCCGCCTCATATGCTGTTTGGACCGATGTTCCTGATGGCGAAACTGTTCATCGCGCTCGGCTTCCGGCATGATCTTGCGGCGATTATTCAACAGGTTCCGCAACAGGCGCTGCGCGACGCTTCGTTTTATCCCGGGGAACCCCAGGGCGAGGCGCATCCGCACTCATGACTCGGGTACTTGTCACTGGCGGCACCGGCTTTATCGGACAGCATTTGGTAGCGACGCTCGCGGCGCGGGGCCGCGAGGTGCGGGTGCTCGATCTGCGGCTGCCGGGACGCGGCTTGCCGGACGTGCAGTATCTGCAAGGCTCGGTGCTCGATCCGGACCTGGTGGACGACGCGATGGACGGCGTCGAGCAGGTTTATCATCTGGCCGGCCTGCCCGGCATGTGGACGCCGCGCAAGGATGATTTTCAAACCGTCAATTACGGCGGTACGCAGGTCGTCATTGCGGCCGCGCGCAAGCGAGGCGTCGCACGGTTCCTGCACTGCTCGACGGAATCCATTCTTTTCCATCCTTCGCCCTCGAAAGGTGCCGTGGCGGAAAATTCCGTGCTGTCAGCCGACGACATGCCGGGTCCGTATACGCGCTCGAAATTGCTCGCCGAACAGCTCGCGACACAAGCCGCGGCGTCTGGTTTTCCGGTGATCATCGGCTGTCCGACCATGCCGATCGGACCCCATGATCACAACCTCACTCCGCCGGCGGCGATGCTGCAGCACTTTCTCGGCGATCGTCTTCAATTGTATCTCGACTTCATCGTCAACTTCGTCGACGTGCGCGATGCCGCGGCGGGGCTGCTTCTTGCCATGGAACATGGCCAAATCGGACATCGCTATATTCTCGGCGGCGAAAGCATTGCGCTGAAGAAGGTGCTTCAACTGATGGCGGCGATCAGCGGCCGCCGCAGTCTGCTGATTCCGGTGTCCGGCCGCGCCTCACGGATCACGACCGCCTTGATGGAGTTCGTCGCCGATCACATGACCGGCCGGCCGCCCTCCGGCACGGTCGAGGGCGTCCGGATCGCGTTGCGGGCACGCGCGCTGTCGATCGAAAAGGCGCAGCGCGAACTCGGCTATACGCCCCGGCCGGTTGAGCCGGCCTTGCGGGAGACCATTGCGTTTCTGCTCGGTGCCGGCCGCCGTCCCGAGGGATTTGGGCCAGGCCAGAACAATCCAGCTCATAACCCGGGCCAGTCCTCGGCGTATTCAACGGTTTCGCCGGAGTTGCCAGGTTGATGCAATCCGGTCATATATTCTAGGACATGCTCGATCAGCTGCACCCTTTTTTAGCCATCTTCGGGAGTGGCTGGACCGCCACCTGGCCCACGCAATTGCTGGCGCTGATTTGGATAGCATGGCTCGTGAGCTGGGCCGTGGGATCGTTCTTTTCCGGCCGAACCGAAAAGCGTGTCATGACCGGGGACTCGCTGGCCTTTCACTTGCCCATTATCGTGGGCGCGGTGCTGATGACGCCTTGGACCGCGCAGATCCTCGGCGAGCGACCGCTCTGGAATGTCGGCAAAGGCGGTATTTACCTGCTTGAGGGCCTGACCGTCGCGGGCACGCTGTTCACGTGGTGGGCCCGAATTCATCTCGGACGCTTTTGGTCGAACGCGATCACGCGAAAGGAAGGTCATCGGGTCATCGACACCGGCCCCTACGGGCTGGTCCGCCACCCGATCTATACCGGGCTGATCGGAGCTATGCTCGCGACCGGCATCGCTATCGGAACGATCACGGCATTGCTCGGCACGCTTTTGATCACGTTCGGGCTTTGGCGGAAGGCCCGCATGGAAGAAGGCTTTCTCACGACGGAACTCGGCGCCGACGCCTATGGCGCCTATTGCCGCCGCGTTCCCATGCTGATCCCGTTCCTGCCGCGAGGCTGAGCGAGCACCCAGCGCTCCTAGCGCTTGGCGGGCGCCTGGCGCGAGACCTCGGCGAGCGGCATCAGATGGCGCGGAACGACGACACGCTCGCCGGGCACCAGCGGCACGCTTTCCGCCACGCCCTTGTTGACCTGGGTAAGCGACCACAGCGGCACATGGTAAAGCGCCGCGATGGTTTGCAGCGTATCGCCCGGACGGGCGAACACCGGCATCCCGCTGTCCCATAACTCGAGGGCGTCACCGGGAGGAAGGACGTAATTAAGCGGCACCGCCTCGCCTGCGGCGTTTGCCGGCGTCGTCGCGAGTTGCAGGATCTTGGTCATCAGTTGCGCGTGGACGTCGTCCATTTTGTCGATATTGACGTGGTAGACCTCGTCATGCCGCGAGAGATCGAAGCTTGCAAAGTGACCTTGATAGCCTTGCGCCGTTTTGATGTGGCTGCCGCCGAGGAGGTCTTTCGACAGGAAGATATTGATGCAGCGCTCGATATTGAGCGGCACGGGGGGGCTGATCTGCGGCGGCTCGATCATGACGGCGAGGCTGACCCGGATGCCCTGGGCCTGCAGCATTTCTGAAAACTTCAGCACGCAATATCCGCCCATTGAATGCCCGATCAGGACGATCAGGGCTGGATCCTCGCGATACTTGCGAATCGCGCCCTCGGCGATCAGGTTGCAAATCGCGAACTCGTTCACATCAGCCGGGATGCCGGCCTTTTCGATCCGTTCCGCCAGATGATCCATCCCGCGCGAAAAAATCGGACCGAGCGCGCCTCGGAACAGGTAGGCGCGCATGTGCGGCGGGGTGCCAGGCTGAGTGGCCGCGGATGGCTGTGTCGCAGCCGCGATTGGGCCGGCCCGCGCCGGATGGAGGGCCAAAAGCAAGAGGCACGCGAAAAGCATTGCCCTGGCAATGATCGTTGCAACTTGAAACCGCTTGATCATGCACTCCTGCCGGTGCCTCGATGCCCAGGCACGCGAATAATTCTAGCGCATGATGGGTTCTGATTGAATCAGAACCGACTGATCGGGGCATGCGCTGGCCGACGCCCAAATGCTTGCGTCAGCCGATTGATGGCCGTCGAATTGGCGGAATCTGAGGCGCGATCCGCGATCCAAGGCGCGTCCTGGCACCGGGCGCAGCACCGTCGAGCGTATCTCTATTGATTTGTCGTCGGGGCCCTGACCGGCGCGGCGGAGCTTTGTTTGCTCGCGCCCGGTTCCAGCCGCCGCTGCGTTGCGGACGGACCTCGCGCGTGGCTAAGGACGACGGAGTCGATCGCGGCGATGACCCTCTGCTGCATGGCCTCGCTCTTGTCGATGGAGAGGTGTCCGACACCCATTCCTCCGACGTCGACATTCTCCAGGTTGCCATGGAACTGGTTGGTCCTCCCGACCTGCGTGCCGCCCCCATTGGCAACGTAGAAGTTCAAATAGCGTCCAACGTGTCCCGACAGGCTGGTCTGGAAGACCGAATCCAGACCGATCGCCAGCGTGACGGGGACACCCAACCGGTTGAGCCGGGCCACCATGTCAGGCAGCACCGTCGCGCCGGAGGAATGCCCGACCAGAACGACGGTCTTTATGCGCCCGCTACGGTATTCCGCAGCGGCCTCGTCGGCGAGGGATTCCCACGAGAGATAATTCGCGACGGAGGCGTTGATGCCCTGCCGCTGCAGCTTCGCGGCGATATCGTCGAGGCCCAGCGAAAAGATATTGAGAACGCCGCGCAGAAGATAAACGTGCGCATCCGGTCCGGGAGCAGCAGCACTTGCCGGATTGCCTACAATCGGAAGCAACAGCAGCAACAGGGTTATCGCGGTTACCCGCAGCGGACGCGACCAGTGCCGGCATCGGGTCGAGAGCCGATCGGCAAATCCGGTATAACGACCATCTCGCTTCATAAGAATCCCTCGAACGCCTATCGATTGCTGCGCTGCCGAACGGTAATACTCCCGCGCTTGCATCCGCAACAGTGTGGGGAGAAGCGATTAATTTTTATCTATAATGCGTGTCTCTATAGCAACACCCTCGACGGTTTCGAATGTCCCGTGGTGCTGTTCGCTCAATGCTTAATACGCACACCTGTGAGCGTGAGGACAATGTCCGCTGTGTGACATAAATGACGGTCTTCGAGAGGCCGAATCACTTCCGCGCTAACCTCCGATAGCCGTCCCCTAATTCCCCTCCCCGACCAGTACGAACGGCGCCCAGCTCGACGGATCGGCATTGTGCACGGATGACGGATTGGCGATCCGAGCTTGCATCGATCGGCGCAGCGCCTCGGCACGGCCGATCTGCGGATTTTTGGCCAATTCAGCGAAAGCACCCGTCGTCAGCTTGACGGCCGCTTCGGACTCCACCGGCCAGTGCGACACCAATAGCGAGCGTGCGCCCGCATAGAAGAAAGCGCGCGCGAGACCGGAAAGGCCTTCCGCGCCAGGCTTGTCTCCCGCGGCGGTATTGCACGCCGACAGCACCGCCCAATCCGCATCGAGATTGAGTTTGGCGATGCGGCTGGCGGTAAGCAGGCCATCATCCTCCGCGGTGGGCTTGTCCGGCAGGCTGAGCACCAGCGCCGGCTCACTCAAGCCGCTAACCTCGCCGGCAACGAGGCCGTGAGTTGCAAAGTCGATCACCCGATACTGCTCAAGCGGCATGGCCTTTACCGTCGTGACGGTGGCGGCGGCGCCGAGTTTTACATCATCGTCGGACGCGCCGAGATCGTGCGCCACTTCACGCAGTTCATCGGCGGTATCGGGCAATGCCGGCAACCCGGTGCGCAATCGATCGATATCGACCTGCGTGCCGTTATAATATGTCTGATAGGGCTGCACGTTGCGCGCCGCCCCTCGCTTGTCGACGCTGCCGGAGCGCTGCAACTGCGGATCGCCGAATCCGATGAAGGGTTTGGTCGCGCGTGAAGCCTTGGCGAAGCTGCGCAAGGCGCGCAGGCTCGCTACCGACGGTAACACCGTAATTGCCTTGTCATTGAGCAGCCACGCCGCCTGGCGATAGCGATCGTCCGGCGCGACCGCCGGATCGGGCTTCCTGGTAATGAGAACGTGAAACGGCAAGCTCGTCAGCGCGCCGGTGGGCACCACCAGCAGTTTCGGCTTGCCGGCGATCACGCTCTCGACCGGACCCATGATGGCCGAATAAAGCTCGAACGACGCATCGAGATCGAACGGTTTCGGCGTGGCATCCGGCGCCGGATCAAACAGGCCGAGCCGCAGTTTGCTGACACGATCGCCGACCGCCTTGTCGCCGAGCGGAATTTGCCGCCAGACATTGCTCTCGCGGGTGACGGCGAACACATAGCTTTTGTCGCCCAAGCTGATGAACGAGACCAGCGCCTCGTCCGGTTTGAGCAAAGCCTGCGTCTGCGCGACCGACAGCGGCGCCGGGCTGGACAACTCGGCATAGGCGGGGAATTCGCGCGCGATCTGCGCCGACGTTTCATCGAAAGACTTCCGCGCACGCGCGCTTTCGGCATGAAGACTCGTGATCAAGGCGTCGTTCCGCTTGCCGTCGGGGGCGCCAAGTTCGGTGGCGATGCGCTTGTCCAGATTATCGAGCGCGGCCTTAAGATCCTGTTGTCGGCGCACGACGGACGCCATCGCGTCGTTGCCAGCGCCGAACCGGGCGGCCATCTGCGCCAGCGCCGCTCCCGCCTTCGTCTCATGGGCACGCTGGGCTGCTTCGAAGGCCTCGTTGTTGGCGGCGCCATCCGGCCGCCCATCCGCGACATGCCAGACTGCTTCCATCAATCCAGTGTCGAGTTCGGTGAAGCGCTTGAATTGCGTATTGTTGTTGCCGCCGGCCTGCTGGCCGTTCATGGCGACCGACGCGCGCCGCAGCATCGCCAGTGCATCCCGCCATTTGCCGTCATGGCTATCGATGCCGGCGAGATTGATCATGGTTGCGATGGTATCGTGATGGCCTGGTCCGAGTTTGGCCTGCGCGATCGCAAGAGCGCGTTCGAACCGTTTTCGCGCATCGGAATAATTCCCGGTCGCGATATCGAGAAAGCCGATGCTGCGAAGATCGCTGACGATCTGCGGATGCTCCGGCCCCAGCGCGCGCTCGTCGATTTGCAGCTCGCGATCGAATTCCTGCGCGGCCTGTTCGAAGTGACCGTCGTCCTGCAATAGCCGCCCGGTGGCGCCGAGCGCAAGCGCGGTCGGGCCGCTGTTCTCGCCGAATTTGCGTTCCATGATGCCCAGCGCGCGCTGGTAGAGCGGAAGCGCTTCGTCTCTCCGTCCCAGCTCCCGATAGCTGTTGGCAAGATTGTTCAGGCTGCGGGCGACATCCGGGCTATCGGGACCGAAAGCCCTTTCATTGATCGCAAGGACGCGCTGCTGCAGGCCCGCCGCTTCCGTGGCGCGGCCCTGATCGGCATAGACATTGGCGAGGTTGTTCAGGCCAATGGCGGTAGTCGGATGATTGGACCCGAACACTTTTTCATAAACCGCCAGCGTTCGCCTGTAGAAATCCTCGGCCTCGGCGAAGCGCGACTCGTTTTCCATCACCGTGGCGAGGTTACCCATCGTCGCCGCGACGTTGGGGTGGTCTTCGCCGCGCGTGGCACGTCCGACGGCGAGCGCACGACCGAACGCCGTCTCGGCATCGTGGAGGCGTCCGGCGTCCTTGTAGAGATTGCCGAGATCGTTGAGGATCTTGTCGTAGTTCGGTGCCGTCTGGGCGCCCGGGCCGTAGGCTTGCTCGATCAGTTTCAGGCCCTGTTGCAACAGCCGCTCGCCGTCATCGAAACGACCCTCCAGCCCATAGACATCGCCGAGGTCATCCATCGAGGACGCCACCTCGAAAGGAGACGCCTTCGGTGATTTCTGCCGGGCCTCAAGTGAGCGTTCAAAATAGCTTTCAGCGTCTTTGTAGTTCTCCTGATCGCGCGCCAGGCCTCCGAGCGCCGAGAGCGGGCCGGTCAACCGCACGTCATCCGGACCGAACGCCTGGGTTCCAATCGCCAGCGCGCGTTCGGCGACCGCCCTGGCCTCGGCGCGGCGATCGAGCATCGTCAGCGACGCCGCCAGGATGTCGGACGAGCGCAGCGTCGATGCCGGATCCTTGTTGCGCAGCTTGATCGCCAGCGCGGCGTTCAGCTTTTCCAGCGCCTCCTGATATCGTCCGAGGTTATGCAGGAACATGCCCTCGTTGTGCAGCACGCCCGCATAATTCATGTTGTCGGTGCCCTGCTGCCGGCGGACCAGTCCTTCGAGCTTTTGCGCCAGCGCCAGCCCTTCCGCGGCGCGTCCGCTCTGCCCGGCCTCATTCATCTGCGCGGCGAGCGTGTCGATGGCGTTGCCGCGTTGTGCCGACGCGGTTTGGGGAAGCAAAGATGCGAGTGCCAGGAAGAGGATCGCTGCGATCGCGCGCGCGCGGTTCATGCCCATCCCCACTAGCTTTTCAACATATGCTTTCGAACAAATCATTTCGAACATATCAACGTCCGCCGATCATCCGCTGGCGGCCCGATCGCGGATACGCCGATTTATGACAGAAGATCAGTCCGGATTATTCGCGGCTGCGATCTCGAAAAAAGCCTGTCTTGCAAATCTACGCCGGCAATATAACGCCTGTTCTATCCTTCTCCCTTTACCAGCTTTTTGAGCGTGGCAATCTGACGGAAGAATTCTTTCTTTGGCTGGGCGGGGCTTCCGAGCACCATCGCTCCCGCAGCGGTATCCGAAATGACGCCGGCCTGCGGTCCTATCACCGCGCCTTCGCCAATCCGAAGGTGCCCGGCCATCGCCGCCTGCCCGCCGACGCGGACGTAATCCTCGAGCACGGTTGAACCCGAAATACCGACCTGCGCGACGATGATGCAACACCGGCCGAGGATCACGTTGTGGCCGATCTGCACCAGATTATCGAGACGGGAGCCGGCGCCGATCACCGTGTCCCGGGACGATCCTCGATCAATCGTGGTGTTGGAGCCGACCTCGACATCGTCCTCCAGAATGACCCGGCCGAGTTGGGGGACCGATAGAAATCCGTCCTTGGTGGAGGCGAATCCAAAGCCTTCCTGCCCGATCCGCGCACCGGGATAGACGTAGACCCGTGCGCCCA
>Ga0209006_10004356_pt1 | contig 12848 bp, 14 predicted proteins | sample JacPin_JW_Ref_O2_FD_188567 | JGI IMG/M metagenome (GOLD analysis project Ga0209006, IMG submission 188567) | Forest soil microbial communities from Algoma, Ontario, Canada - Jack Pine, Ontario site 1_JW_Ref_O2 (SPAdes) (version 2) | ecosystem: Environmental > Terrestrial > Soil > Boreal...
AATGGAACGCGGCCGTCCGCACCGACATCCCATTCAATCCGAACGTCAAGGACGGGCGCCGCACGGAAGGGCTGACGTTGAGAAAAAGCAACTGGGCGAACACCATCGATACGCCGCCGTTCGAGGGTTATGCGGTGACCTGCGGCGTTACCTTCACCTTTGGCGGCTTGCGCATCGACACCGACGCCCAAGTGCTCAATTCCGACCATCAGCCGATCCGCGGCCTCTATGCCGCGGGCGAATTGGTCGGCGGCCTGTTTTATTTCAACTATCCGGGTGGTACCGGACTCATGTCCGGCGCCGTGTTCGGTAAGATCGCCGGCCGATCGGCAGCACGTGGCGTAGCCGTGTGAGGCGTGAAATGATCTCAGATGAGGACTCCCTGTGAGCAATCCTTGTGACTAATCCTTGGCCGACGGAACTGCGCTTGCAAAAGGACCGCAAAATCCTTGCTGTGACGTTCGACAATGACGAAAGCTTCGCGCTGCCGGCGGAGTATTTGCGCGTGCGCAGTCCGAGCGCCGAGGTGCAGGGCCACTCGCCGGCCGAACGCCGTGTGGTCGGCGGCAAACGCGACGTGCAGATCCTGGAACTGCATCCGATCGGCAACTACGCTGTCCGTCTCGTTTTCGACGACACGCACTCGACCGGAATTTTCACCTGGGATTATCTGTTTGAGCTCGGGCAGAACCGCGAGAAATATTGGCGGGACTATCTCGACGAACTCGAAGAAAAGAAGCTTTCGCGCGCTCCTGCCGCGCGCTGAGGCTGCACGTCGAAAACCGCTTCGGGGCGGCTCGGATTCCAGGCCTGCAACCGGCAGTGCGGCGAAACGTCTCTGGGCGCCGCGATGCAGCCCGCTCGCTCCGCACGCCACGCGCTCCGTAACGATCGATCAACCTCATGTCGGTACCATGACAACAGTGTCGGGGTGGGGGTTGATGGGACACCTTCGGCATCAGGACGGCCTTGGCCCGGACTCCCTCAGGGCCGAGGCCGTTCGTTTTTCCACGCCCGGCTCGGGTGCCACGTAGTACGCATCGCCGTTAAATGTCGGAACCCGCGCCGCGTGCTGGCGGGCATAGCGACTTTTCGTTTAAAATCATGGTTAGTCGCATGATCGAGCCAGGGAGAGAGTCATGAAGGTCTATACATGGACGGCGGTTTTGCTGGCCGCAGGATTTCTCGCGACGGCGGCAGCTCAAGCGCAACAGCCGGCGCCCGGACAAAATCCGCTCGATATCGTCCCTGAGAAAATGCCCTTCAACACGCCCTACGGCGCTCCGATCCCGATGCAGAAGGCCGAGGAGGCCATGCACGCCGCAGTCGCCGAAGCCAACAAGCACGGCTGGCAATTGAACGTCGCCGTCGTCGATTCCGGCGGCAATCTCGTTACCTTCGCGCGCATGGACGGAGCGCAACTCGCCTCGATTTCCATTTCCGAGCACAAGGCGCGGGCCGCGGCCAAATTCCGTCGGCCGACGCGCGTCTTTGAAGACGCCGTGCAAAAGGGCATTCTCTACATTGCGACGCTCGACGATGTGGTCGCCTCGCGCGGCGGCATTCCGCTGATCGAAGACGGCAAGCTCATTGGGGCGATCGGCTGCTCGGGCGGCACCGGCTCGCAAGACGAAGTGGTCTGTATGGCCGGCGCCGCGACGATCAACAAATAGCCGCTTTCTTACGTCCTTCTCGCCGACGGGATAGGGAGCTTGCCTGCGCCTGCCGTTTCCTCGGCAGCGCTTCCGAGGTTAATTTGAAACGGCGCGAATTCATCACGCATTTCGGCGCGATCTGCGCCTCGTCTTTGGCGGCGTCTTGGTCGGCGTTTTGGCCGTTCGCGGCGCGCGCGCAAAACTCGAGCGATCAACCCGCTGCCGGCGGGGCGGCGGGCGAGGTCGGTCAAGTCGCCACCCTCCACGGCAGCGCCACCGTGACCCGCGGCAATCCGGCGACCGCCGTCGCCTTGCAGGTCAAGCATCCCGTTTTCAAAAACGATGTATTGGCGACCGACGCGAATTCTACACTGGGCATTACGTTCGATGATCAAACGACATTTAGCCTTTCCGCCAACACGCGCATCGTGGTCAACGAATTCATCTATCAAGAAGGCGGCGGCGCCAATGCCGCCATTTTCAACGTCACCGTCGGCACGGCGGCGTTCGTCGCGAGCCTGGTCGCCAAGACCGGCGACATGAAAATCGCGACCCCGAGCGCCACGCTTGGGATTCGCGGCACGACCGGCGTGGTCGACGTGCCGCCAGGCGGCGCGGCAGCCGGAGGCGGCGAGCCGAAGATCAAGCTCTATCCGGATAGCGACGGCCATGTCGGGCAGATCGACGTCTTCAACCGCCAAGGCGGCCGGCTCGGCACGCTGACGCAAGGCGCCAGCGCTTTCACCATTGCGCGCGGCCCCGGTGGCGGCTTTCGCGCCGTGCCGTTCCAGATACCGCCGACGGAAGCCGCCCGCGACCGCGGGGTGTTGCAGCGATTGTTCGTTTCCCACAATATCGGCCGGCGGATGACGATCGAGCGGGGCCGCACGCGCGGGCGTAATCGGCCGGGATCCGACAACCGGCAACCGGGGCGCCAGCAACAACCGCTCAACCGCAATCACAATCCGGGTGGACCGCAGCATCAGGGTGGACCGCAGCAACCCGGCGGGCCGCAACATCCAGGTGGAGCGCAACGTCCGGCCGGACCGCCGCGTCCACCCGCGCCGCGTGGCGGCGGGGGTGGCGGACGAGGCAAGCGGCGATAGTCGTCGGTACGGAGACAATCAAATTGAATTTCGCCGCACGACCTCGTGGTCTCGCATATTTGCTGGCCGTATCGATCGTTTTATCGGCGGCCGCCAGTGCACAAGCCGCCGAGGCTCGAAAAGATCCGGCGTCAACGTCGACGTCGCCAGATCTGGCCGACGCCAGGGCGCAGTACCGCCGCGCCTTGGCCGAGTATCAGGAGGCGCAGGCAGCGTATGCCGCCGCGGCCGAGACCTACTGGACCTCGATTTCGCAAAAGCGGCATCTGCGCAGCGCCAAGCGTGCCAACCACGATCAGATTTCGATCGATGATTATGTGCTTGCCCAGCCGCCGGTTTATACCGGGCCGCCAAAACCACGCGATCCCTCGAAGCCGGCCGAAGAGGGGCCGCCGCCGGCGGCCCACATACCGGTGGTGGCCGATTTTCTATCCGCCGCCCGGCAGGAATTCAAATTCGTTCCGCGCATGCCGCGAAGCGAGGGCGAATTCAAACGCGCCTACGCCGATATCGCACTCGCCGCCGGGCTGACCAAAGAACAAATCGTCCGCATCTACAGTTTCGAGGCCGGTGGTAACGGCGAATACGATGTTCAGGCCGGTCTGGAACGTAACAAGCAAGCGCACGCCATTACCACCGCGCTCGGCTACAATCAGTTGCTGGCGACGAACTCGGTCGAGATCATCGCCGAGAGCGGCAATCAGTTCGTCAAGAGCTTGTTGACGCGCGCGGCGGCCCTGCCGGACGTGGAGAAGGCGGCACTGGAAAGCAAGGTCGCGATCGTGCGCAAGATGATCAGCTTCGCCAAGAGCGTTCCGGACGACTGGAACGAGCATCAGGCGCTGGCGAATACGCCGAAGGGGCTCGGCATTCATGCGTTGAATCTGGACGTCGATGTCGGACCGTTTCTGCAGACGCAGAAACTCATGGATTCCGTGGTGTTTGCACGCCGCAAGGGGTTTTCCGATACGCTGACGGCCGCCGAACTGGAAATGATGAATCTGACGGGTGACGGCAACGGTTTCGATATGATCACGATACCGCATGAATGGCGCGACCGGGTGCCGACGGCGAATTTCTTTCAACGCAGCGGCTATCGGGACAATCCGGTTGCGCAGCGCAACAACGTCGTCAGCAAGCTGATCGCCGCGACCGATGCCCACATGGACCGCGAAATCAAATTGCCGGGATCGAAGGAGTTGGCGGCGGCGCTGCGATGAACGCCGCTTGCCGCATACAATGCCGCTGAAGCGGAGCTTGGGTTAATTGCGCTACCTCATGTCGCCAGTACAAACGCCCGTGCGGCCCAAGTCACCGCCACCATTGAGGACAGTCGTTTGAGTCTTTTCAGTCTTGAGGCGGATGCGCGCAGGGCCTTCGACACGTTGAAAGCGGGCGGCATTGCCATCGCTCCGAATGACGTCGGCTATTCGATCCTGGGAGGTTCGGGTCCGGCGCTGCGGCGCATTTTCGACACCAAAGGCCGCGCCGCGTCCAAGCTCAACGCGATGGTCGGAAATGCCGACATTCATCGCGCGCTGCATGTCTGCAGCCAACGCGGCCACGACATCGTCTCCGCCATTACCGAAGATTACGATTTGCCGTTAGGCTGCATCGCCCCGTGCCGCGCGGATCACCCGCTGCTGCGGACGTTAACTGCCGATACGGTCGCCGCGAGCACGCTCAACAATACGCTGGTCATTCTGCTGAACGCCGGGAAATTTCACGCCGCGATCACGCGGCTGAGCTTTCAAGAGAGCCATCTGCTGTTCGGCTCGTCGGCCAATCGCAGCTTGGGCGGGACAAAATTCACGGTCGAAGCCATCGAACCGGAAATCAAAGCGATCGCCGATGTCATCGTCGATCACGGCTTGCAGAAATACCACACGTACGGCGCATCATCGACGCTGCTCAACGTGGAGACGCTGGAAGTCGTTCGCGTGGGTTCTTGCTATGACAGCATCCGCTACGTCGTCGAACGCCATTTCGGCATCACGTTGTCGCCACCTCGCGCCACGGCGCGTAGCGGTTGATGCGGCAGTCCCGATGACATCCGTCGTGTTTGGAGGGCGGAGCCGTCGAGCGGATCAGTGCGAATTGAATTCCTCGAATTCTTTGGTGATCTGGGCATTTTCTTCCGCGACGCGCTTGTCTTGTTCGTCTTGCAGCGCTTTGGCGGCGGCTTCAAATTTGGCTTTGTTCTCTTCGGCAAGCTGTTTCAGCTTCGCCTTATCCACGGGTTTGAATTGTGCCTGGAAATAGCCGCGCCATTCCGCCTTGGTCTTGTTCTGCCCCTGATATTCGATGACCGTGTGGTCGGGCGCCGCCTGGAGCGCCTGCCGGAATTGATCCTTGGACATTTTCTCGACTTCGATGATGTCGGCCGCATGCAGTGGGGTGGTCGCAGCTGCGCCGATCAAGCAAAGTAATATTCCGGTCTTGAGCATGACGCTGACCCTTGAATAAATTCCGGCAGCTAATCGAACGGAACGGCGACGGGGCCCTTGAGCACGATGTTGCCCGAGTAATTCACGTAGCCGCCGGTGGCCCCGATGTGCCAGGGCGCCGCCATCGAGATGCTGTCGGAAGGCGCGATGGGCGGGACCGGGGTCGTCCAGCGGCCGCTGACGGAGCCATTGTCATTGGCCGTCTGCATATTATCAAGGCGCTCGATCTTCCATCCGTTCTTGACGCGAGCGGTATAGGTGTCCGTTCCATCGTCGGAATCGAGGCCGAAACATCCGTCGTGTTCGGCCGCGATGCTCACCAATCCAAACAAAGCGCCAACAGCATCGACGGCACAAAGCGGGGTGACGACGCCGGAGCTGAAGGCGCTATTGCATTGGTTGGTCACACCCTGGTTGCTGCAGGTGACCACGGTGACATCGTTCCATGGCAGCAACGTAAACACGATCAACGGATCGAAGTCAGCCTTCCACATATTTGATTTCCGTCCGTCTTTGGTGGTGACCGAAATCTCCGCGGTCTGTTCGACCACGCCGGTGATCAGCGGCACCTGCACGGCCATCGAACCCGGCTTCCACTCATCCGCCTTTGCCTCAGCGATGCGGTCAGACTTGGAATGCGGGGTCTGCCCGGTGAATTCCACGAATGACGGTTTGGGAAACTGGACGGTGAGTTTGCCTGGATCCTCCCCGAAGTCCCATCCCTTCAGCGATACTTTGGGGAAATGCGAGATGGTTTTTGGTCCGCTGGTGATCACGGCGTCGTTGTGATATTTTCGCATGCCATACGTTGGACGTTTGCCCATTGGCGGCGATTACCGTGATATCCACCGTCTGCTCGGATACCGACCCGACCGGACTCGCAGTCACAATTTTCTCAGACTCGATCGTGCCGTCGTCGGTCCATTTGCCGTCGACATCAAGATCGAGATTGTCCTTCGATGACGTGTTGGCGAAGTGCACGAGAGACGCGCTAGGGAAATGGATGCGGAATTTGCCCTTGTCGTTGCCGAAATGCGATCCTTTCAGGGTGATCTTGCTGGTCGGATCGAGGTGCTTGGGCCGTCGCTGATCTGCGGCAGAGGACCCTTGATGGCAACCTCGTCGATGAAAACAACGGCTTGTTCACCGGTACTGATTGGGCCGATGCCGGCGAAACGAAGCGTGTGCTTTCCACTCGTTGTCGAAAAAGCCGCAGTGACTTGGCTGAAGTTCTTGTTACTCGAGGGTTTAACCGTTTGCAGCTCAACGCCGTCCAAAGTGACTTTTATCGACTCGTTTGAGAAGGACCCATAGGCCACCCTGAAAGACACCGTGTAGTCGCCGCCTGCGGTAAAATCGATTGATTGGGAGATCATCGAGAGATTCAGGATCCATCCCGTTTGATCGCCATCGGTCGTGACGGGGCCGCCAAATGCGACGCCGCTTTGTTGCACGCCGCTATTACTTCCAACGGGTTGATCAGAAAATGTCCAACCAATGCCCGACGTGGTCGGCGGGTCGGCGATATAGTTGAGCGGGGGTCCTGCGACGGGAAGTTCAAAACTAGGATTGACCACGTTGGCCGCGCGGGCGCCGTCGACACCGGCCAATTCTAAGATGAAAAATGCGGCCAGCAAAAATATGGGGGAGCAGTTTCCGGCGGATGATTTGTGCATCTAATCAATCCCTATCGGCTGCATTCCCGTAACAAGGGTCGCTCGAAAGGATCACATAAACGTAACGCCACCTCGTCCTATTTTCTCATCGCTGATTTTCTTCGCGTTTTTCTCATAGCGGCTGAATTGGGTCGGAGCGTGGCAGCGATCGAGGGCGCGGTTATGCCGATCGGCGAAAGTCGCCGCGGCGCTGATCCCGTTCATCGTCAAATATGCTTCTGGAAATTACACAGGCGGAGAAATAGTGACGTTTTTGCAACACGCTGTCTTTATCTAACAATTTGAACCAGGTCCGGCCAAATTACGACACACCTACAGCGAAAGGTTCAACACTGGGGAATAACCTGCTGAGCAGGGCTTCATCGTCAGTGTTCGGGCGACCATGGAGGGTGCCATGAAAAACGGTATTGCCACGCAGAGTCCGCAACAAGAGTACTTTGTCCTGCAAATCGACGGGCGGACGAAATCCGGGCATCGGCGCTTTATCGATGCGTTGCGAGCAGGCTTGCAACTCAAAGATCAGTTCCCGCAGCGCAACATCAAAGTGCGGGCGATGCAAATGAGCGACTCGCTTGAAGAAGCCGTGCAGCGGACGGTTTTGCACTAACGACCTTCGCACTGATCCGGCAAGGTCCGCCAGCTGCCGCGGCGTTGCTGCCGAAACGACGTTTGGCCACCAGCGCGCAAGAACCGGGCGGGAGCAAACCCGCAAATGGCGCAAAAGGACGAAGCAAGCGACGAATGAAGCTACGATCGCTTCAGTTTGACGTTGGCGCAATCGAAAGATAGGCGGAAGTTTCGAACTCGAACCCGCAAGACTCGCAGGACCAAACGTTGCGCACGCATCGCTCGTTGACGCGTTCTGACCAGGTGGCGGCGATGATATAAGCGGCGCAATTTGGACAGAGATGGAGCGGTTTTCCGCTCGCGTTATCAACGTCTAACGCACGGCGCAAATTTTCCATGGGACGTCCTCCGCAACGTCCCCGACCCACCCGACTAACGGTATCCCCCGGCGCTCGGCGGTCAAGTCAGCAATCTTGACATAAACGAGTCATCAACGAACAAGGCGCGATACGGGCTTTTTTTAGATGACCGTCGCGCAACAGCGGGCTGTCGTTGCCGAAACAACATAAAGTTTAGGCCAGAAAAGCCTTCGATCTCGCGACGATCGTATCGGCGCGGGACCTTCGTCAATTTGGTCAAGAATAAGGAATTTTAGCCATATTGGACGAAGCTATTGATTGGGTTTAATTTAATACCGTCACGGGGACCCGCCTCTGGCGGTCGGGGGAACATGCGAATCTTTCCGCTCACTTGTATTTTGGTTGCCATGACTGTTGCCGCCATTTGCCAGATCATTCTGGCAAAGACGTTGACGGCTAGTCCGCCGAGTGCCGTCGCCGAGGCCGAGGTCATCGTCGAGTCGCAGAGTTCGGTCGTGGTCGCCGTAACGCCTGCCGCGCTTTCCGCGCCTGAACCGTCGCTTTCGCCTGAAGAGAAGGCCGCGGTCGACATTCCGCAGATGTCATCTGAAAAACTGGCGCCTGAAAAACCGGAACAGGAATATTTCTCGGTCCGCAATTATGCTCCCGATGCAAAATCCGCGGATCCAACGCCGGCAAAACCCGGCCTCCCGTTTGTCGTCTATTATGTTTATTCGGAACTTCCGCCGGAAAAAAAGCCGGCAGATATCGTTTTAGAGGCGCTGAAAGATACCCCGATCGGAACGCCGATCGAGGAGATCAAACGCGCGGCTGATGCTTTCGGCCTCGACTTCAACTTCATGAGAGCGGTTGCCAAGATCGAATCCGATTTCGATCCCAAGCAACGCACCGGATCGTATATCGGCTTGTTTCAGCTCAACCACTATGAGTTCAACAAATACGGATCCGGAGAGATTACCAATCCCCGCGACAATGCGATTGCCGCCGCCTACAAATTTGTCACCGAGGCGACCCTATTCGAATGGGATACGCATAAGAAGCCGACTTTCAGCGATCTCTATTTGATTCATCAGCAAGGCTGGCAAGGCGCCGCGGAACACGTCGCCCATCCGGAACGGGTCGCGTGGAAATCGATGTGCGCCACCGACGAGGGCAGGGAAAAAGGCGACAGGTGGTGCAAACGCGCCATTTGGGGGAACACGCTCCCGGCCCTCAAGCATATGGCAAAGTCAGTTGATGGGCTGACTTCGGGCGCCTTCGTGCAGATGTGGCGCGAGCGGGTCGATCACCTCTATTCGCGCTATTCGGACGCGACGGTCGGAGAGACGAAACACTGATAGCTGGAGCGGCTAGTGAGAGTGGCGGGGCCGGCATTGGCCTGCGCCACTGCGGCCCCGGCGCCATCAGCGATTCGCCTTCCGCCAGTCGGGTATAGGCGCCGCTGCGAATATTGTCAGTGTATTGAGGCGAAACAGACTCAAACTGTGCGCCGCTGATTTGTCGCTTTTTGACTCAGCGTTATAGTGCGCGCCACAGCTCGCGCGCCGTTCGAAAATATTTCCAGATATCGCTATAGCTATCGGCGCTTGGTTCGCCCGGCCAGGACCAGGAGGGGCAGATGGAATTTTACCTCAGCTTTCAAGAATTGCTGGGAAGAGGAGCCAACGGCGTCGCGCTGATCTTTCTGCCGTTGTTCTTGATCATGACTGTGCTCGAGGGATTGATCATCCTTTACCGGCAGGGAACCTATCCCTGGAAAAATGCCGGCGTGTCGGTGCTCATGACGGTCGGCCATTTCATTACCCAGGCCGTCACGCACGGTCTGATCTTCGGTGTGATTGCGGCATTCGTCTACAAGATCAGGCTGACGACCATTCCAGTATCGTTCGACCATTGGTTCAGCCTGATCGTCTTGTTCCTATTGGTCGACCTCGGCTTTTACGTCGAGCATCGCTGCTCGCATCGCATTCGATTTCTGTGGGCGTCGCACAGCGTGCACCACAGCAGCGAGACGATGCAGGCGACCACCGCGTTTCGCCTGTCATGGACGCCGATCCTGTCTGGCGTGTTTCTATTCTACCTGCCGATTGTTTGGATCGGCTATGATCCGGTTTGGGTCTACGGCACAGTGTCGCTTAGCCTGAGCTACCAGTTCTTCGTTCACACCGAACTCGTACCGCGCATCGGCTGGCTGGAATGGATCATCAACACGCCGTCGGCGCATCGCGTCCATCACGCCAGCAACCCGGAATATATCGATAAGAACTATGGCGGCGTATTGTTGATCTGGGATCGTTTGTTCGGGTCGTACCAGGCCGAACGGCCGGACATCGACATACGTTATGGTCTGGCGCACCCGCGCTCGGCGCCAAACAATCCGTTTGTTATCGCTTACGAAGACCTCTGGCTGACGCTTAAGGAAGCGTTCAGCGCCGGCAGTGTGGGCAAGGCTCTCGCCAGGATGTGGGGCCCACCATAGATGCGAATGTGCGTTCCACACTGAAGACGCCGGCACTTCGATGCAGTGTTCAAGCTGATTGGGGCGCGGCTGTGTTGCTGTCGGCAGCCCTTAAGTTCAGGTGTTTGCCGCTCTTGATGCGTCGTTGCCGCAAGATCTCGATCGGCCGGTCGAGCGCGAATACCAGGAAAGCGGAAATGGAGACGGTGCCGGCCACGGCGACGATTTCGGCCCAAATGGTCGCACCCGGAACAATCAAAATCGTGAAGATCGGATGCAGGAGATAAATGGGGTATGACAATTCTCCGAAGAAATTGTCGAGCGGGTTGCGCCGGCCGATCAGGACAATTCCCGGCAGGCAAACGCAAGCCGCCAGCAAATAAATCGGCCGCGCAAAAGGAATGAACAGATAGAAAACGCTCAGCAAAGCGACCGCGGCACAGGCCACGAGGCTGTACACTGAAATCCACTTCGATTTTTGCGTCCGAAGGTACGCGTAGGCTCTGTAGGCCAGCGAACCGGCCATGAAGAACCCTATTTCGAACGGCGGAAAATCGTAGGCGTCGATGTAAGCGGTGTAACCGAGGGTGACGGCGATCAGCCGCCCGACCAGTGATGCAGCCAGGATCACAATCGGCCAGATGGCTCCGCCGCGCACGACAAAAGGCGCGATCGCGTAAAAGAAGAATTCCACTTCGATAGTCCAGGCGGGACCGACATACATGAAGAAATGGTAGAAATAGTCCCGGCTCACGAGGTGCGGCCATTTGCCGATAAAAAGCATCACGTCCTGCCCGAAGACAACGACGTTGGACAGCACAAGAAGCACGGTTGCAATCACGCCGTTTTCGGCATCATGCAATTGCCACCAGCGCAATGCATTTGTCCCGCGGAACTCCTGGAGACCCGGCAAATGGCCTTTTGCCACCAGCCAGTTGACCAGAAGAAAAACCGCCAGCGCGGCCCAATAAAGCGGAAAGATCCGTAGGGCGCGATTCGAGTAAAAAAGGCCGGTGCGGTTTTGATATTTCTCACGCAGAACCAGCGTGATCAAAAATCCGGATACGATGTAGAATGCCGGGACCGAAGCCGAGCCGTATATCAAGAACGGCAAATGCCGCGGATAGAAGGGCACAAAATGCCCCAACATCACGGTCGCAGCCAGCAATAGCCTGAACGATCCCATTGCCCCTCGCGCGGTGAGCGCAACGTATTGCGCGCATCAAGTCAAGGCCGGATGGGTTGGCTGGACAGGACGGCTATGCTTTGATGAGCGACAGCCACCTGCCGCCGCCCTCTCGCCCCCGCAGCGCGCTATCGTTGAAAAGAGTGACTGCGGCGACCGACTGGGAACTAGTTGCATGACTCGGAAGCGGGTCGATCTGAATACCTGCGTCTGGGGCGAATGGCATTTGGACGTCATGCGGCGGGTCATGCTGCCGACCCTGCTCTCGCCCGGCAATCTGCCGACACTCAGCCGTCGCGTTGCCACGCGCTATCGCATCGCGACCACCCCGGCCGGTCGCAAGCGCATCGAGGCGTGGCCGATTTTCACCCATCTGGCCGCGACCGTGGAAATCGAATGGATTACCGAGAATACGGCGCCGGACATCACCTACCATATCGAATGGTATGAACGCGCGCTGCGCGACGCCAAGGCGGCAAATGCGTATTGCTTCATGGCCTATCCCGATGTGGCGTGGAGCGACGGCATCCTTGCCCGATGCGCGGACGCTATCGCGGCCGGCAAGGTGGGTGTCGCAATTCCCTACATACGGGTAATCAGCGAAACCTTTGGTCCGGACCTCGCAAGCCGGGCGGCGGATGCGGCGATAACGCTGTCGGGAGGCGAACTTGTCCGCCTCGGCGTGCGTCACATGCACCCGTTGTCGGTGGCCGCGATGGCCGGTGGACGCCACGCGTTACCGTCTCTGGACGTCTTATGGCTGGTGCCGGGTCAGGGTCTGTTGCTGCGGCAGATGTCGCGAGAACTTTCATTGATAGACACTGAACGACTTCAAGCCAATCAATACTGCAATGCCATCGACTCCGCCAATCCCGAGTCATTGCACGTCGCTGCCGATTCTGACGACATGCTGATGCTGAGCTTGGCGCCGCTGTTTAAGGATTTTCACGTCTATATCCCGCACCACGCGGTGCAGCCCATCGATTTGGCGCGCGTTTCATTGCATCCGGCAAACAACAACCCCTTCGTGAAACAGTTTGCGGCGCATCAGATACGGCTGCATTACGACGGCTTCGATGCAAATCGTTGGCGCCGATTCGAACGACGTGCCGACCGTTTTGTCAGCGAGGCTTTGTTTATGCGTGAGTTCCTTCGCGTTTGGGATGCGGCTCAGGCGAACGGCTGCTCGCTGGCGTCGCAGGCAATGAGCATCGGGCTCGTAGCGACGTCGCTGGCAAGCCGCTGGCGCCACGACGGTCCGGTGACCGCTTAATATTCCGACCGATGATGCGTTCGGGAACCGAGGGTGGGATGCCCTTGCTCCCGTCGTGGCGCCTGGGCGCGCGGACGATCTGGAGCGCTCGGGACTTGCT
>Ga0209006_10004357_pt1 | contig 12847 bp, 11 predicted proteins | sample JacPin_JW_Ref_O2_FD_188567 | JGI IMG/M metagenome (GOLD analysis project Ga0209006, IMG submission 188567) | Forest soil microbial communities from Algoma, Ontario, Canada - Jack Pine, Ontario site 1_JW_Ref_O2 (SPAdes) (version 2) | ecosystem: Environmental > Terrestrial > Soil > Boreal...
GAGTGGATGGGGAGCATGCGCATTACGTCGTTGTAGACGGCGTAGGCCATGATGGCTAGCAGGAAGACGAAGCCGACCTGCACGAAGCGTTCTTTGAAGGCCATGCTTAGGTCGCGGCGCATGACACCTTCGATGGCCAGCAACAGGATGTTGCCGCCGTCGAGGATGGGGATGGGGAGCAGGTTGAGGATTCCGAGATTCACGCTAATCAAGACCATCATGGAGAGAACCGCAAGCGCGCCCCTACGCACCGCTTCGCCGGCGGCGCGAGAAATGCCCACTACGCTCGAAAGTTGCTTCACGGAAACGCGGCCGCTGAATAGCATGCCGAATACTCCTACGGTTTCCGAAATGCGTTCGCCGGTCATGACCACTGCGTCACGTACGCCTTCGCGGAGTCCTTCGCGGCGGTAAGAAGTCTGGTCACGGACAGCAACGCCCACCTGATAAATTTTGTCGCCGGATTCAGTCACACCTTGGCCCGGAGTTACCTGGGCGTGAATGGCTTGGCCGTTGCGCAGCAAATCCAACTGCACGGGCTTCCCTTCCGAACCGCGAACACGATCGACGAATTGTCCCCAGTACTGAATTTTCTGGCCATCCACAGATTGGATGGTATCGCCTTCCTTCAATCCGGCGTGGTTGGCTGGACTGCTGGGAGCTACTTCGTCAAGTACAGGGAGCAGCGGCGGATAACCGAGCAAACGATCGGCGCTAGCGGAATCGCCGAGGGTGGTTTGCACTGAGCGCTTCACTCCACCATTTTCTACTTCGGCGGTGAGAGGGCTGCCAGGTGTTTCTTCTTTGATTGCTTTGGCCGCTTGTTCCCAGGTTGGATTTGCGACGCCGTTCAGGCTAAGAATTTTGTCGCCGGGACGAAACGGGCTAGTTTGCGCGTCGGATTTCGAGCTTAGCGCCACGACCTGCACGGGCTGGTCGAGGTAAGCGGAATGGGGAACGCCGAATACAATGAACAAAACGGCTAGCGCCACTATCGGGAAGAGGAGATTCACCGCCGGACCTGCAAACGAAATAAGCGCACGCTGCCAGCGTGGCTTGCTCATCAATTCATCGGAAGAGCCAGTGGGAGGTTTGTCGCCGGAGTCCACGTCGGACATGTCCTGACCAGCCATACGCACGTAGCCGCCAAACGGCAGAGCGCTGACCCGCCAATCGGTGGCGCCGCTTTTCCATCCAAAAAGGCGCGGACCAAAGCCGATGGAGAAAACGTCGACGCGCACCTTGAAGAGCCGGGCCACGATGAAATGGCCCCATTCGTGAATCATGATCATCAAACCGAGAACCAGCGCGACGCCTAGCAGCAAATTCATGCGACTTTTCTCTCCCGACTTATCCGTTCAGTGTTCTTATTCTACGACGGCGGATTTTATTGTGTAATTAAAATTCGGCTAAGATGCCACCGCGGTAACTGACAACCGAGCCACTTCTTCCTTAGCCATTCGACGGGCTTCCGCGTCGGCGGCGAGCACGTCGGATATATTTTCAAACTTCACGCGCGGCGTGCGCGCCAGTACGCTTTCGATCACTTCAGCGATGCCCGGGAAAGAAAGCCGGCGTTCCAGAAATGCAGCGACGGCAATTTCATCGGCGGCATTCAAAGCACAAGGCAAAGCGCCGCCTTTTTTCATGGCTTCCCGCGCTAATTTCAAACAGGGGAAACGCCGGGTGCTGGCCGAGGCGAAATCCAACCGCTTTAGTTTCTTCCAGTCCAGGGCTATCTGGTTAGATGCGAGTCTTTCGGGATAGGTTAACGCGTACTGGATGGGCATACGCATGTCGGTAGGGCCCAGTTGGGCCAGGACGCTGCCGTCAATGAATTCGACAAAGGAGTGCACCGTGGATTGCGGATGGATGACGACGTCAATTTGATCGGGGCGCATGCCGAAAAGCCAGCGGGCTTCGATAATCTCGAAACCCTTGTTCATCATGGTGGCGGAATCGATGGTGATGCGGTTGCCCATGCGCCAGTTGGGATGGGCCAAAGCTTGCTCGGGTGTGATGGAATCGAATTTTGAAAGTGGAGTTCTGCGGAACGGTCCGCCTGACGCTGTGAGGACGAGGCGGCGAACTTCGCTGGATCTGCCGCCGCGCAGGCATTGGTGCACGGCGTTGTGTTCGCTGTCGACGGGAAGCAGTTCGCGGCCTGCTTTTTTGGCGGCAGCCATGACCAGTTCACCGGCAGCGACCAGAACTTCTTTATTGGATAGCGCCACGGTCTTGCCAAGTTTGACGGCTTCATAGGTAGCTTCGAGGCCGACGATGCCCACGGCGGCGGAGACGACAATCTCGGCGCGCGCAAGGATCGCGACTGTCAGCATGCCTTCGCGCCCGTGATGGATGCTGGGAAGCGGCGCGATCCTCTTGGCGCGGAGGCGTTCGGCAAGCTCATCGGCTTTTTGCGCGTGGGCGACTGACACAACATTTGGGCGGTGGCGCTCGATTTGTGAGACGAGTTCGTCGAGGTTTGAACCGGCGGCCAGTCCGCATACGACGAATTGATCGGGAAGCGATTCCACCACGGACAGACACTGGCGCCCGATGGAGCCGGTGGAACCCAGAATGGCTAAATGATTCACGCAGTCTCTTTCTGAATTATGGCTGTTGAGCGACTCGCCGCATCGCGCTTCGCGGGAATATGCGCCTAGATGCTGGGCGGGTAGACCAAAACAAAATAGTACCAGACTACGGGGATGGCCAGAATAAGGGCGTCGATGCGGTCGAGCATGCCGCCGTGGCCGGGCAAGAGCGCGCCGGAGTCTTTGACTCCTGCGCTGCGTTTGTAGGCCGATTCGAGCAAATCACCGATTTGACCGGCGACGTTGCCGACGGCCGCCGCTCCAAGCAGAATCACGATGGGCACCGAGAGCCAGCGCATAAACGCGAAGGCCACAATGATCGAACTGGCGAAACCGGCGATCGAACCTTCCCAGGTTTTCTTGGGGCTCAGATGCGGCGCGAAGGGATGTTTGCCGAGCGCGCGGCCTGCGAAGTACGCGGCGGAATCGCTGGCCCAGATCAGCACCAGCACAAAAAGCAGGAGGCGCGGCCCTTCGCTGCCTAGCGCATGGAGGCGAATTGCGTAGGTAAGCGGAAAAGCTACGAGCAATAAACCGCTGGAGCTGATACCAGCGGAAGGCAAGGCTTCGACGATGGGGCGTTTGGTAGCCAGAGTGATGAGCGCAATTCCCAGCACGAAGAGAAAGGCGGCGTCTTCGGCGCGAGGAAAAAAACTGTGAAGTAGCCAGACTAGCCGGGCGGGGTAAATAATGCCGCCGAATTCTCCCCAGCGAACCGCGGTGGTCAGCCACTGCAGATACAAAATAATCAGCGCGCAGGTGGCGGTCCAGAATCGATACGCGCGATGACCCATGGCGTCGCCCAGCGCGAAATATTCAAAAAGCGCGAGGAGCATCACCAGCGCCAACACTAACGCTACAACAATGGTTGAGCCCCACAAAACGAGGCTAACAACCACGGGAATTAATACCGCGGCGGTCGCCACTCTTTTCCAAGTCATGAAAGACGAGTCCCCTGTATAAGTGCCGGAACATTACATCACATTGCGTGCTGAAAATATTAAGGCACAAATTTCGGCTTGGAAAAAAGGTGAAGAAATCCCGACAGTCCAAAGTGGCGCGACAAGGAATACAAGAACCTCAGAGAAAAGAACCAATACCCACCCTAAAAATCGAGGGTGGGGCACCCTCCGCGCCTCTTTGATTTACGTGTGGGTGCGATTACGCGCTGTCGCGGCTACCGCACGGTTACTTGCCGGCGAAGTGGGGCGAATCGGTGAGTGAGGCGTCATTAGAGCGGGTGGAGGAATTTGATTGTTGCAGCCCGCCGTATCGGCGGTCGCGTTTCTGGAATTCTACGAGGGCTTCGAGCAGGCGTGCACGGTTGAAATCGGGCCAGAGTGTTTCGCTGACGTACATTTCGGCGTAGGCGATTTGCCAAAGCAGGAAATTGCTTACGCGCATTTCTCCGCTGGTGCGGATGAGCAGATCGGGGTCTGGCAGGCCTTCGGTGTATAGGTAGCTTGAAACTTCGTCTTCGGTGATGCGCTGAAAGTGGCCGTTGTTGTCAGTGCGCTTAGGTTGTTCTCTGTCCTCGTTTCCATTGTTTGCGGACACATGACCGTTGCGTCTCGTAGTGGCGTGACCGTTAGCCGGGTGGCCGCCCGCCTCGTGGCCGTTGGTTCCGTTACCGGCACGCTGCGCGAGGATGGCGTTCATGGCGTCGACAATTTCCGCGCGGCCACCGTAGTTGAAGGCGATGCACAGGCACATGCCGGTGTTGGCGGCGGTTTGCTCGGTGGCTTGGCGTACATCTTTCTGCACACCGAGGGGAAGCTCGTCGATGCGGCCGAGAAAACGCATGCGGATGTTGTTCCGCTGAATGAGGGGCATTTCCTTGCGGATATATTCGCGCAGGAGCTGCATGAGGAAATCGGTTTCGACTTTGGGGCGGCGCCAATTCTCAACGGAAAAAGCGTAAAGCGTCAGAGCTTCGATGTTGAGCCGCGCGCAAGTTTCAATGGTGGTGCGCGCTGTCTTGGTTCCGTAGCGGTGACCGGCGATTCGCGGAAGATGACGGCGCTGCGCCCAGCGGCCGTTGCCGTCCATGATGACCGCCACGTGGCGGGGCATGCGGGAAAGATCGAGTTGTCTGAGTAGCTCGGACTCTTCCGCGCTTAAGGGACCGAGGTTCTTTGGAGCGCCGATAGGCGAGGGCGAGAGTTGTTTGGTGTGTGGCACGGCGACCGTCGCGAGGTTCTTGGGTGATTTCCCTTTACCGCGCAAAGTTAACATACGGATTGCAGGGATGCAAACGATGTGTCGCGAGAGTATCGGGTCAGTTTCCGAGCACGCGACTTGAACTAAGCCGCCCGCGCGGCGGACGCTACGCGTGAGGTGAAGGATCGGTGCTTGCCTAGCAGCTGAGATAAGTTTGGGTCACAAGGAGGTCCCTGTGACCCATCTTCGAAAAATGATGCTGGAGGAACTCCAGCGTCGTAATTACGCCCAAAATACCATAGACCGTTACATCTATGCAGTTGAAGATTTTTCCCGACACTTCAAGCGATCCCCTGACCGCTTGGGCCCTCGGCACATCCGCGAATACCAAGCCGAACTGTTCACGAAGCGGAAGTTAGCATCAAGCACCGTCACGATCTATCTGGCTGCTCTGCGGTTTTTCTATTTCAAGACTCTCAAGAAGAATTGGAACATCTCCGAAACTCCCTATCCCAGAAAAGCACTTCGCCTGCCAACGGTCCTGAGCCAGGAAGAAGTTGTGCGGCTAATCGACGCGGCTCGCACTCCCTATCACCGCACGTTACTGTTGACGCTTTACGCCACGGGACTCCGGCGTGCTGAGTTGACGCACCTAAAAGTCACGGATATCGACAGCCAGCGCATGGTGATTCACGTCCGAGGAGGTAAGGGTCGCAAAGATCGGGACGTGATGCTTAGTCCAAAACTTCTCGAAGAGCTACGCGAGCACTGGCACCGGTTGAAGCGCAAGCCAAGTATTTGGCTGTTTCCAGGCAACCGCCACCACAGTGGCGATCAGCCGATCACCACCAAAGTGGTTTGGCATGCGTGCTACCACGCCGCAAAGAGAGCGGGTATCAAGAAAAATGTACATCCACATACCTTGCGCCATTGCTTCGCAACGCATCTCCTAGAACAAGGTGCAGACCTGCGCAGCATCCAGATGCTGTTAGGCCATAACGATCTAGAGCAGACCACCATCTACCTGCACATCTCCGAACGTCACTTGAAAGCGACCACGAGTCCTTTGGACTCGCTGCAGCTCAAAGACGAATCACCGCAGGAAGAGTAGATGAATCGGCCACCTCTCGAGGTGGCCGATTTGGTTCGCGTTGCGGGACAGGCATTCATCGAACGAAGCCGCAAGTGGATCTCCTGGAAGCACGTCAAAGTGCTGCTGGCGATTCAGCGGTGTCGTACCGCCGTGCTCGGCGGTCATCTCGATGAGTGCACGCGCTGCGGACATCGCGCCATCTCTTACAACTCTTGCAGAAACAGGCACTGCCCAAAGTGTCAGGCGGGAACGCGCGATCGTTGGTTGGAAAAACGTCGCCGGGAACTTCTTCCGACGCCTTACGTGCACGTAGTCTTCACCCTGCCGCGTCCGTTAGCCCCGTTGGCTTTGCAGAACAAAAAGATCGTCTACGATCTCTTGTTCCGAACCAGTGCGGAAACGCTCCTCGAAATCGCTCGCGATCCCAAGCATCTCGGCGCGGAGATCGGTTTCTTCAGTGTGCTGCACACCTGGAATCAGAAACTCCAACTACACCCGCATGTGCATTGTGTTATCCCGAGTGGTGGGTTGTCTCCCAATCGCCTGCACTGGATCAAGACCCGCTACGCCTTCTTTCTTCCCGTTCAGGTGCTCGGTCGCGTCTTTCGCGGCAAGTTCGTTGCGGCACTCAAGCGCGCCTTCCAGGACGGCCAGCTCCACTTTCATGGAGACTTGAAGCCCCTCGCTCAACCTAAAACCTTCTTCGCCTGGCTGAGACCACTCTTTCGAAAGGACTGGGTGGTCTATGCGAAACGACCGTTCGGAGGACCAGAGTACGTGCTCCGCTATCTGGGCCGTTACACCCATCGCGTAGCCATCTCCAACCACCGACTGGTCACCTTCGCCGATCAGAAAGTCACCTTTTACTGGCGTGACTCCGCTCACAAAAATGAACAGCGACGGATGACTCTCTCGTTGGATGAATTCCTACGTCGCTTCCTGTTGCATCTGCTTCCAGACGGCTTCGTGCGCATCCGGCATTTCGGCTTCCTGGCCAACCGGCAACGCGCCAGTCTCCTGCCTCTTTGCTTTCAGCTGCTCAACTCGGCACCGCAGACCGAGCAAGACACCTCAGGCGTTAGGAACGCTAACGATCTTTGGCGGTGCCCCAAGTGCGCTGGACCGATGGTCGTCGTCGAGAGACTCACGGCTACCGAAATGCAACTTCGTTCTCCACCGGTGCTCACGGCTGCCGCATGAAAGAACTCTCCACTTCGGGAAAACTCTACGTGCTTCGCCACGGTCCGTCGTTCTTCGCCTTATCGCCGAACAAATCTCTTCTTCTCGCTTTCTCAGGCACTCTCTTCACAACCTTTTTTCGCAGTACCCGACTTCCGGCCGCACCATGCTATCTGCTGCGCTTCGTCGCACAGTTCCGATGCACCTATACGCCTGCCCTTCACTCCATTCAATTTGCATAGGGCCCGCGTCCGCCGCAACCGCGGCCGGCTTCCTTCAAGTCGATCTATCGAAAGCGCGCCGGAGCATCTCGCGCTCTTCGTATTCTTTAGCTGATTCGCGCTTCCGATACATCACTAGGACTTCGCGGGACTTTGCTCCTGGAACGGAGTGGGAAAGGTTTCGATGAATATCACTTTACAGTATCGCGAACCAGCGAGACGGTCGTATGATGGCGCTGATTCCGGAGCGAAAAGCAGATTTTTCCCGAGACTATTCGCGAACAAATGAGTTTGCCAAGCTGGGTGTTTGCTCCAAGGGGAGACTTCCAATGACCACGGCGGACCTCGGAAACAAGCAAAATTGGGCCATCTATTTGGCGACAGCGGCTCTCGTCTTGTCGCTGGCTGCATTTGGCCGTTCCAATCCTCCGACTACATTGGCTAAAGACAACGAGAACGATTCCTGGAAAAACGAACGCCAATATCCGCCACTGGTTTTTAGCGGCAGCTCTACGCTGGATTGCTCGATTTCTTCCAGCGCCAACGGGCGGCAGACCATGACCACCACGTCCGGACAAGGCTTCACATTCGATGCCACCATGCTCCCCATTCAAAATGGCCAGTTACAACTGCTCGGCAAAACGGGAATGATGTACAAGTTTGAGTCGTTTCCAACCGCGGCCGTCAGAGCCCACTTTACGGGTTTAGGGGACGGGATGATTACCGAGATGAAGTCGGAGGTGGAGGTTTCCGTTGCGCGATTCAAGCAGCCGGGTGGAAAAGGGACAGCGATTCATTTCACCGCCGACGATATCGCCGCGGATTCGGCTTACGTGGAGTTAACTGGCGTGTTCGTTCGCACCAGCGATCAGAAACCATTTCCGTTTCGCGTGCTATTTGGCCGCGTTCGGGATGGAAGCGGCACGGTGGTTCCTGCCAACGCTGCGCCGGCCACTACAATTCAAAGGAAAAATGTGAGCCTTGGCAGCGTCCGCTTTCCTGTGACGGTCACCACTGCGCTCTACGAGGCAGAGGAAAATGTCGCAAAACTTAAGCTGCGCTGAAACTTTCAGTTCGCACCTAGCTCATATATCTGATTAGCGCGCATTGCTGAGATGTGGATTTCAAGTTTCCGGTAACTATCGGTATTCAGCGTGGATCGACGACCGCTTTCGCGCGCTAGTTGAAAACGGTTAGCGGCGGGTGCGATTAGTTTTGCCGCAGGGGCGGCATTGGGATCGAGATGTTATAGGTTTTCGAGCCTACGCCGACTCCGCCAAGACAAGTGTTTGGAGGAACGGTGCAGATGGAGCGGGTGCCCTGGCATTCGGCGGCCCAGAACATCATTCCCAGCATTCCGTCAGTAGTTCCCGCTCCCGCCGGGGCCACGGTCTCCACAAAAGTTCCGGTGGTATCTTCCAGCGAGCCGCTAAAGGTAGTGCACTCCGGCGCGGGATTTCTCCCGGTCACAATATAGATGCTTCCGGTCATCTTCGCGGGGGCCAACGGCGGCACCGGAGGAGTGATGCGCGGGTAACCGCTGATGTGCTGCTGCCAATTAGACTCCGCAGCCGAGGTGCTGGGCTGTTTATTGGGGACCATGGCGTTGGCATAGTCCAGAACCGGATTGGAGCTGCTGAGCCAATTGGTGGTCGCCGTTGCTGCGAGCGGCACCAGATACTGATCGCCAGCGGCCAGATCGATCGTCAAACGCGCAGCTGGATTATTGCCAGTGGTATCGTAAGGCAGGATGGAACGATACGCGTCGATGAACGCTTGCAGGCCGTTTAAGTTCGGGCTGGTGTTGTTCTCATAATCGATTTCGATGCCCACTCCCAAGCGGGTGGCTAACTGTGCGGCATAAATACCGAGCTGGGTGGCGTTGGTCGACAGCGCCTGATCCCAGAAGCTGGTGTAGGTGATGCCACCGATGGAGAGGATCACGCGAATATTATGGCTGGTGAAATAACTGACGATGGCCGGAGTCATACCGATGGGCGCGCCATTGACGTCGCCTGCGTCATTGGTCTGATTCAAAAGCTTCAAGGGATTCACGAAACTTAACACCACCAGATTCACGGACGGACTGCCGTCGCCGCGGTCGATCATCCAATGATTCTTGGTGTCGAAGTCGGTCATGTCGCGCACAGAAGCCCAGGTGCAGAAGTCGCTTCCGCAGTGCCAAGCGCCGTACACTTGCATTTGAGTGGCGCGCGCCGGGATGCAGGAGCAGAGCAAAAAGACCGCAGCCAGGAAAGCCATCTTGGTTAACTTCTGTTTCATAGTACCTCCTCATAATGGACAGACGCGTTCGGGCCAGCTTATAAATTTCCGGCAGAAGGAGTCAAATAAAATTAGTTTGCAGGGATAGGGTCGATGGCAACGTTTTTGATCAGGTTGAAGCGCTGGAGAGTGAGATGAATGATGTGGCGCGGCATGCGCGAAAGATCGAGTCGTCTGAGCTTATCGGACTAGAGTTTCGACGAAATGGAACGGAGACCCAAGAGATAGTGGAGTTGCTCATCGGGGCCGACGGGGAGGACGCATAAGTGAGGCCCAAGCTTTTGGATTGATCGAGGATTGCGGAACCCAAAAACGATTCAATTTGTAACGCCTCTTTACTATTCCGTGCAGCTCGGCACCACTTTCCACAAACGGGATGAGGCGCGAGGCTCGCCGCGATAACGCCGACCGTCGTTGTCGGAACGCATGGCCGTCTTCCGGCCGAAACTGAGACCATGCTATGGAATGAACGAATCCCGCAGGTCCGAATCCATCTGAGGCGAGGATCTCTTCCACAAACACCCGGATTGGCCCAGGAAAAGCGTTTAGGGCATCGTGGAGGGCCACCACGCCATGTGGAACCAAGTGAGGAAAGAATCCGTGAAAATCGTTTTTGGCACCTTCATAGCTGTGGTCGCCGTCAATCCATAAAAGCCGGATGGGTCGCTTCCACAAGCTGGCGACATCTGTCGAATACGCAACGTGCGATTCCACGTGATTTGATACGCCAGCGGCATGGATTGAATTCAGAAAGTCCTTGTACGATGAGGATTCAGGGTCGGCGTGATGGTCCAACAGAATGGGCGAATTGTGTGGGTCGATGGCAACAACGGGGCCCAATCCGTAATGGGAAGCAATCTTAGCCAGCATGACCGTAGAACGTCCCTTGAAGCTGCCAATTTCGACAATCGTGCCTCTAGCTGGCACGCACGCGGCCAGCAACCCGAGAAATCGAGCTTCGCTCTCGCCAAGATGACCTGGGACCTTTCGGGTTTCTTTCCACGCAGCGTTAAGGACAGTCTTGAGGTCCGGAGGAATCTTGATAGTGGTCAATGGGTTATGACGGTTCTATGAATTACCTTCACACTTATAATAAGAGAGTGTACTTAACCCGTCGCGATGCATCAACTGTCTGATTAACATCCCCTTTATAGAACGCCTTATCGGAAACTCACCCGAGGCCATCGCGAGAGTATCGGGGAAGTGCTTAATAATTATTTGCAACGGCAAAATTAATTGTCTTAACGCGCAAGACTGATGGTCGCGATGGCATTCTTTCTAGCACGAGAAAAAACCCCACACGGGAATCGAGCGTGTGGGGTGAGCCGATCCGCGATGCGGGTCAGGCTACTGCAACGGGCCTACTGGTTGCCTAGATACTGCACATGGACATAGGTGCCGAGGCGGGTGTTATAGGCGAGATACCAGCCGGGGTGATCGGGATCGTCGTACAACACGATGTCATCGCTGTTCCACAGCCAATCGTTGGTGTAGTCGTAGTCGTACGGCGCGACGTCCCAGTAAAAGCCACCGAACCAGAAGCGGTCGCGGCCTCCACCTTCGATGCGATAGATGTGGTTGCGGCCAATTTCACCTCCGAAGTGTCCGTGTTCCCAAACGTGATCCTGATGGTAACGAGCGTCGTTGCGGCCTCCTTCATGGCCGACCCATTGATCATTTTGAGCATGCACGTGAGGCGCTTCGGGATGGCTTGGCTGGTCGCGATAGGTGGCATGCCCTTGCTGGCCACCAGAATGACCACCACCTTCGTTTCCGTGCTGAACCTGAGCTGAGCCTCGAGATGGAGTGGGCCCGTGGGCGGGGACGTGACCGCCGCCAACCTGCGGTCCGGCATGGGCGCCACCTCCGGACGGATGTTGCCCACCACCTCCGCCTTGAGGATGCCCACCACCTCCGCCTCTTTCCTGGGCAAATGCGGCAAGCGGCAAAATCAAAAGAACTGCAAACAGACCCGTTAGTTTTCTCATGCGCGCCTCCGAGTGAAATTTTGATGAGTATTTCAGCTGACCAAGCTTTGATGCCACAGTGTTATTTTTTGGTTCCAGATTAACTGTTCAGCGAGCCTTCTGACCTGAGTTTAAGGGTTGGCTGCTTCAATTCAAAAATAAAAATAAAACCCCACGCGCAGCCATGGACGCGTGGGGCGGCGATGCGACATCAGGACCCTGCGGTGCCAGGAGTTAATCTACGATTATCACCAGCAAGCGGACACCGGGATGGCGCGGATTGATCAGGTAATAGTTACCGTCGATGTAGTCGATATATACATCGTCGTTGTAGTCCCAATCAGACGGCCACGCTTCGGAGTAGGAGAAATAATAGCCGCCATAATTAAAGCGGCGATCGCCGCGCTGCACATGGAAATGATGTGAGCTACCGAAACTGGCGCGAAATTGCTCGTCCGGAACGCGCCGAGTAGCGCCGCGGACGTTAGCATTACCAGTGTTACCGCGGTCATTGGTGTTAGCGCGGTCGTTGTGCTGTTGGGTCTGCTGGGCGCGCTGCTGGTCTTGCGGACGATCTTGTTGCTGAGCTGGCTTGGACTGGTCGTTGCGGTTGCGCTCGTCTTGCTGTTGCTGTTGCGCGCGATCATTCTGTTGGGCGGGCTGTTGCGCAGGCTTTGTCGCCTGGTTGCGATTGCGATCATCTTGCTGCTGTTGTTGGGTGCGATCATTTTGCTGCGCGGGCTTGGCGCGATCCTGGGGTTGTTGTTGTCTGTCAGGTTCCTGCTTGGATTTGTCGGCGGGCTGATCCTGCCGGCCTTTGTTTGGTTCTTCGCCCTTCTTGGGTTCTTCCTGCTTTTTCGGTTCTTCTTGTTGAGGTTTATCTTTATCGGGCTCTTGCCGGGCATAGCTAGGAGCGCCGACAAGGAGAATCATCACCGCTGTACCAAGGACGAGTTTCATTTTGATTCCTCCGTTTTTTTCACAAAAACTCACGCTTACGTAGTGGGTCAGGCGACTAACTTTGGTCTGGCGGGGATGATTACTTTTAGCACGGCAGTGGCTAAGGCTCGATAGGGCAATACGAGTAGGAATATGGGGGATTGCCTGTAGGGTGTGGCGAGTCGGTGAGGTTATTGAGCGGGCGGAGCGCCTTGGAAGAGCGATGCGTACGACAAGAACACGGTCAGGCCGATCATGAAAATGGCCGTAACCCAGGCGATGATATTGAAGGTCAGGGTGTTGACGTAGTCGCCCATCAGGTCGCGGCGGTTCACGAGCAAAAGGATAAAAATGATGACGACGGGAAGCCAGATGCCGTTGCCAACCTGGGAGAAGATGAGGATTTTC